>Ga0123355_10007314_pt1 | contig 16527 bp, 6 predicted proteins | sample TergutEmb28metaG_3_FD_89872 | JGI IMG/M metagenome (GOLD analysis project Ga0123355, IMG submission 89872) | Embiratermes neotenicus P1 segment gut microbial communities from Petit-Saut dam, French Guiana - Emb289 P1 | ecosystem: Host-associated > Arthropoda: Insects > Digestive system > Gut ...
AGTAGTATGACCTGTACCGGAGGCTGCGGGTACAGTTTTTGATACTCCTGATGATGGGTGCTGTGACACCTGAAACATGTAGAGTAGTTTTGCTGTGAATAAATATCTGCATACTGTTGCATCGGTTGGATTTTTATTAACATTGAAGAAAATAAAATTACAAATCTTTGAACGCAAAAGTACCCAGGAAATTACTTGTGACTAAGAAGGTCGACGTAAGCGAGTGCATTTAGATGTTACATAAAGAGAAACTACGTGAGTTTTATTGGTCACACTGTACGTCCAGACAAGTACAGAACTTAAATTACGCAAGACCATGTCATGTAATCTGAGAGAAAATCAGCCTATTTAAAATAAGCTGATCGTCTAACATAGAACGTCGATCAGAACCAGAGCCCTCTTTGAGCAGTGGACTTCAAGTTGCAACACATGTAAAGCTCTAGATTTTCATGAACTCTGGAAAAGTATGGAGATGAGTAGGCAGCTACACGATTGGGCCCCTTTCCCACTGGGAAAATGCCGCCGGAGCGATTGGAACGGAGGCAGGGTGGATCACAAGAGTCGGTCTGGGTGTGACGACGAAGAGATCTCCGCACCCACTGGGAACTGGACTTCAATTCACCGATCATCCTGCACATTACACCGATTTAACTTTCCACAACACCACATATTAACATTCGGGCAAGTTAGTTTGCGAGAACATGATGTGGGCATGCGTCTGGGATGAAGAGGTAAGAAACGCATAATTCATTCTGGTGTGAAAGGCTCTTGGTGAATGCCTCTTGGATTATCGTGACACCAGTGGATAACATTATGATGTTTTTTAGGACCGCAACTTGTTAATGTCTGTAAATGCTCATAGCTTCTGTTGTTGTGTTTAACCCTCCGTCGGTCGCTTTGAATTTCTCAGATACATGTGACGTGATCTTTTGTTTCTTTGAATATGCAATAAATTCCCTCGTGTACTTCTGAGTAGCTGCCTATGTTGCTTCTTAGGTGCCTATAGAATGAGTATCGTGTTCCAATCGCATTCATTTGGCTGTATTTGGCAATCTGTATTTGAGAGATACAGTGCGACCGTCCCCGTCATTACTGCGGTCTTATTTTCTGGTGGCAGTTATGGATTGCTTGTACAGCAGTAATGCAGAGGATGCCGAGCGTATTCGTGCTATGATATTGTTTGATGATGTACGTTATGATGACAGCATTGATGACGCGATAGAATCCGATGAAAATTATGTGAAACCGAGAGAAAGCAACTCGGAGTGTGCAGAACACGGTACTCCAGATGATTATAGCTGTACTGCAGTGGACGCTACTGAGAATTGTCATTGGAAAATACAAGATGAAGTGCGGCAAGGTAAATGTTCTACACACCTTCGACGCAGATGGCGAAATATTCTTACAAAATTACCAGGAGTTATTAGCCAAGCAAGGAAAGCCGCTACGCTCTTCGAAGCATGGAACTATCTCATTACAGATGCAATTAGGGATGACACTGTTTAACATACAAATCAATATATTATCCAACCTAACTTCAGCCGCGCAACTGATGCCAAACTGAGATAAGAGCTTTTATCGGTCTTCTGTGTTTAGCTGGAGGGCTTAGGAGTAACAAACAGTCTGGAAGAATTGTGGTGTTCTGATGGAAAGGGAATTGAAAAATTTCGTTGAGTGATGAATCAGAGGTGCTTCAGGCTTTTTATCAGATGCATTATTGGGTAAACTAGAGTCGTATCGATTAAATTTTTAAATTATTTTTAGCAGAAACCTAGAATGTATCTCACAGATATATGCGACCAACGATGTTTGTATTATGAGCGCGACCACCGGAGGGTTAAATTAGGAGCTATGATATCAAAAGTATTAGTCCTTCAGGACTCGTTATGTATTCGTGTCTTTGAAAATCCCTTATAACGACAAGGCTATGCACTTAGTCTCTGCTACATTTTAGTAGGTGTGAGTCTTTAAATATAAAGACAATATGACGATAATGATGATGACGACAAAATTTAATCGAAGTATTACCCAAGTCTGCACGGAAAATCATGCCATAACTCAGACAGATCACGACTACCATGTTCAAGCTTAAAATACAGTCTAACACACCCAGCTTGCTTTAATATTTGCAATTTACTGCAACAAGTGTAAAAAAATCCATTTTAATAGCCACATAGCATGGGAAAATGTATTACCTACCTCACGGGCTTGAAAAAATATTCTGGGGAACTCGGAACAAACGTGAATCCCACAGTCAGACAGGTAATTTAGTGTGAAACCGGCTTCGAAGAATAATAACATGTCATTTCAGTTCGACTGTTTTTTTTTTTTTTCCTTTGATGTCAGAATTGCGAGTAGCATTATCAAAACCACTCGCATACTGACTCAGGACAAGTAAAACTTGCAGCTGCACTTGGAACTTTGAAGTGTCACCTTATACAAGACGTTACTTGTTTGGGTGTAGCATTTCTGAAGTGATTAAAAAATCTCAAAGGAACAAAATAATTCCTAGTTTCATCGGTTCAGTCGGCGAGAAACTAGATGTAATTTCTTGACAATAAATTCTGTTTGTTCTTTAAATTTGAATGCACATACAGCTCGGACTGAGCCTGTCTCAGTGGCTAAAGACTTCAGTTCAGCATGACAAATACATTAACTAAGAAAAGTCATTGAAGCAGAATGAAACCTGGAAATTGGATTGAGACAGAATAAACCTCACTTCATCCCGTAACTCGAATAGGCAAGTTAGAATCTTCAATTAAGAATTAAACGGACATCCGTATGCAGAAGCAGTTCAAGGTGATCAGTGCCAATGTCCTCACGCAGGAAGGCAAACTTTCTTGAATTTTAAACCACACGTTGTAATGAAATTAACAGTTTTCACAGATTCCGCGGAATTTTTCCTTAGCTGAGGAGGAATACATTTTATTGCCAGTGATTCCCCTTGGATGCTGCAGTGAATGCGTTTTGCTTCTGGTGACACAATTACAAACGAGAAACAAATAAAATACATGGACCTGTCAGTGCACGACCCCGAACAGAGGCAATTCCAGACCCATTTTTTTGGCACTCATTATTACGCTCTTTTAGGATGTCATCCAGTATTCTAAAAATAATACATGAAGTCTGCGTATGTAAGGACTTGCGGAAGAAGGGGTAAAGTTTCACATTTCCATAATATTAATATCTAAAAATGCGGCAGAAGAGTGGATACCATTCATGGAATTTCAGAGCATGCAAGGCGACTGTCGCTGATTCTTGCTCTCAGTTCTTCCTTTTACGATAACAGTAATCTCACCAGTTCTGTGTTAAACTGATTATCTAATAATGAGGCAGCATTCATTTCCTTGCATGTGCCGCCTCCCAGTAACATAATTATTTTTCGTTGTCTGCCGGTAAGTGTAATTCGTCTCTTAAGTAGTGCGAATTTTCTGCCTTTACTTGTAGAATATTTATTAGTTTTTGAGCTTCCTCTGCTTTTGAATTTACCAGAACTTACAGCGGCATGCTACAAAACTTTGCTACACGCTTTTATTTCTCTGAGTTTCTTTTGAAAAAAATCTACTGCCTTTTAAGCAAACTCACTGTGTTTCGTTAAAATTTCTGTGGAGTTTATTACCAAAGTTGTGAGCGATCGTAACAAAATATGCAAAATCGACTTTTATGATCTTCAGAACATGTCGGTATGATATTCACCTCAAATACCTGTCGCTGTGTTTCCGGAGAGGGTGTTTAATTTGCTTGCGGTACGAAGTTTAACTGGACGAACCAATTTCAATTTATTTATTTCATTACTTCATTTTCAATACTTCTGTTCCCAGCAGCTGACCTATTATTGGAATTCTACCACCACTGAAGCCAGGTAATGAAATTGACACAGTAATATATAGTCGTGAGTTTCAACATTTAGCACAAAAATTAGCTTGGAAAATAAAATCAAGCATGCAAAAAAAAAACAACAAAAGTTTTGCGGAAACAAAAATTGCGAATGGGAACATGTTACTCAAAAAATAGCCAATCATTGAGAAGGAACAAAGGGAAACGCGTTAATAATCTAATAACAAATAATGACTGCATGTTACAAGCAGCAAACCAGCAACTGATGTGCTCTGTTACCGTCAATTGCTGTCAGCAACACTACAACACCGGAAGTTTGACGCGCACACCAGGGGATATTTTAAAGGCTGAAGGTTTGGTGGAGAGAGAGCCTTAGCCAATGTCTTGGCGTGTAGCATTATAAACAAACCCTTTGTTTGGCATGCCAAATTGGAAAGTGGTTGTCTCAAAGCTCCAAGGAAAGCAGAGAAATCTACGCGCCAGATGGAGGAACAAGATTTCCCTCCGAAGCCTAGCGAATTCCCACAGAACATGTAATAATTCCCCGCGGTTATGCGGCCAGCACGTTAGAAGCCACTGCTCTTTTGTGATGTTCGTCTTTAATTAATGCATATCTAATAATATAAGCCAACATACTAATGGGCCGTGAAACACTGCTGCACCTTCACAGTAGCTGTAATGCTCATATTCTAGTCGAGTGTAGGTTAAGTACATATCACTACCGCCCGCAATATAAGGTTCTTCAATTCTTCTCCGATCTATAGTCTTGTGAAATGATGAAAACTAGAGCTCAGTTTTGAAGGTCCTGAAAAAATATCATGGCTGCGGTGGAAGGAGAGCTAATGTCATTCATACTTCATTCTATGGCAAATTATAATTAGATGAATGTGTTAACAAGGCCCTTCATGTTAGCCACAAGAGTGTCAGCCATGTAAGTGTAACGTGATATTAGCAGACAGTCGGTCAAATATCATGTCTACAGCTTCGGTTCAAACTGTGCGGCTGATTCAATTAGCAGTGGTGCCACACTTTGAACGAATACAGACCAGTTCAGCTCTTACAATGCTTTAGGCTTCCTACAGATTAACACCGGGTTATCATGGTGGTAGCATATCGCCATATGATAATTATAATATATATGGTTCTTTTTTATAATTGTATGTATGGCTGTATGTTTTATATGCTTTTGTTTAATTTTGTATTGTGTATTTTTATTGTTAGAACTAGGAGGGATGAGGTAACGGGGGAATGGAGGAGATTGCATTAAGAAGAGCTAAATGATTTGTACTCCTCTCCCAGTATTGTGCGGGTGATAAAATCGAGAAGAATGAGATGGGCTGGGCATGTGGCTTATATGGGGGAGGAGAGGGGGGTGTATAGGGTCTTGTTGGGGAAACCGGAGGGAAGGAGACCACTGGAGAGATCTAGGCGTAGATGGGTGGATAATATTAGGATGGTTCTCCAGGAGGTGGGATGTGGGTATATGGACTGGATATGTCTAGCCCAAGATAAAGACAGGTGGCGGACGCTTGTGAGTGCGGTAATGAACCTTCGGATTCCGTGAAATGTGGGGAATTTCTTGACTAGCTGCAAACTTCTCAAGAAGGACTCTGCACCATGGAGTAAGTAAATAAGTATTTTTATTGTTATGTTTATGTATTCTTATCGTTATGTATGCTCTGTTCTGTATATTCAGTTTTCGTAGTGCCAAATGGCACTCTCCGGTTCCCCTTACTGAGGTTTTCCCGTGTTTTCTCCTCAGTTGTAAGGCAAATGCCAGGGTATAACTCGCAAAGACGGGCACGGCCCGCACCCTTCCAAATTAATTTGTCCACTGTGGGGTTCGAATCCCAGAAAGCCTTTCAACCAAAGTTGTTAATTGTGTTGTTCTACATGTATTGTTTGTGTGTAAATGTGTACTGTACTACTGCCCCCGGGTGTCAACAAATTGAAGTTAACAAATATGTATATTTATTTATTTATATATATGCAATTCTTTTGTATGAGGACAATAGGACTATATCTTAAAATGTGAGGAGTAATTAAGACCATAATATACTAATTCATGTGTTTGTTTTACATTAAGTAAAACACAGCGAATGTCATAAGGACAGTGTGGGTTCCAGCTCAATACTGAGACAAAATATGTGATAACACTAAAAGTGAAAGGCGTTTCCCTTGGAATTTCTCCTCCCCAAAAGCGGAAACTGTGAAATCAATACATGCCCATGGGAAAGATTCTTTTGCAATAGCCTTGTTGGTCAAGGCTGTTAAGAAAATTAACAGGATTGAAACAGAAGCTGCCTCTTAAAAGCCGAGTGTTCATAAATGCTCAATTCTAGTATATCAATGGCAGTATTTTCTTATCTTGCCTTCAGAAGTTTGTTGAATATTTTCAAAAACTACAACTCAGTTCTGCAGTTCTTGTTCTGGTTCGACATGATTCCCGTTACACAAATCCGAAGGAATGGAACAGATTTTAATTCAACAAAGAACAGCACACTGAAATAAAATGGATATAATTTGTGCATTAGAATTATGTATATGAATAGGACGATGTTCAGAAAACATAAATGTGCTTTAATAATAGAGTAGAAAGTATTTTATACACATTAAGTTAATTGAAACAAGACAAACGTAAACTAGTTGAAGAATAAAAGACCAACTTGATGTTACTTGCTATTTTATTTCACTTCTTATGTGTTCAATATGTTTCGGACATTAATATATCCATCATCAGGAGCTTGCGACTATTCTGTTGAATTACCACATTGGTCGTATTGTTCTTGTTTCGATGTGTGTTGGAGTTTCGGTGTGGTTGTGTTGGAGTGGTATCCGTGTTGCAGGCTGCTTCAGCCTGCAACACGGATACCACTCCAACTATTCTTCAACTATCACAATGATGCATGGTCCAAAAAACGTAAACTATTTCAGAATTATTGTAACTATGATTTACTGTTATACTTATAAGAGTAATCTTCGCACTCTACAAATATTGCAAAAATGTGAAAGGATATATATATATATATATAAACAAAATTTGGAGGTCTTCGCCCTTCTGGCATGTATGTCAGGTTGATTGGTAATAACTAACTACCATTCAGTACTGCTTAACATCACGGAAGAACGAAGATCACATTTACACGGCGTCGGAATTCTAAAATAAAAAAAAATTCTTGGGATACTTTTTTATGGTACTGTCAAATAAACTAAAAACAGGAAAATTCATTTGTTTGCAACTTGGGAGTGTATTGTGTACGCCGATGAAACATTTTGCTCTAACCAGAATATTAGTTATATCGATTCCGCACGCTCCGCCCATCATTCCTATCGGCATTACTACGAATATCCTACACAAATAAGGATTACAGGACTACACGAGAAGGTTGTATTTTTGTGTTGAAAAGTTACTTTCGGGTCGGTAAAATTGACGGTGTTTCTGACAGTATCAAAATAAAAAAAATTAGAACAACTCGCTTTCTAATCTCCCTCAATTTAGATCAGCAAAATTATGAGCTGAGAAAACTGCTAATTTTCCCCCATTTTTAAAGCTGCACACCCAACAACAAGAACCACTTACAATTAAATACCATTCGTTTCTACTTAAGTTGTTGGAATGTACTGAAGTTAATTCACAATTTATAGCTTCCTGTGCTATTTATTAACAAACAAAATATAAAACAAACAACAAAAGTCACTGACTGACTGACTGACAGCCAATAGCTAACAGTACGTTAACCAGTTATAATTTTTCACTTTTATTGTATAAGAATATTCGCCCCTATATTCACAAAAACCTCCCCCCCAAACTGTGAGCTGTACCATTGTAATGAGGTTAGCTTATGCATGTATAGATAAAAAGGCAAAGTTCACCCTAGAACAGTCAATGGCGGCACACAGTGGAAGTAGAGGTATGGCTCTAGACTTTTTTAACTTCAACGCTGGATGTGGTGGGTGGTCAACGCCACACCCCGGCCGCTGTGCTCCATGGATGAGACCCAGCACGTATTGTACAGGAGGCTGGGTGGGCCCCAAGGCCCGTCGGAACGGGTGCGTAAAATCTTGTCCCCACTTGGATTCGAACATTGGACCACCCATCCCTTAGCAAATCGCTGTCCCGCTCCACTTATTAATACGTTACTTTGCCGAAATATTATTTATGTTTCCTTCCATTAGGTAGGCGTGTTTCTAACAACGTTGTCCCCTCTTAGAATTTAAAGTTGTTATCGTTTTGCTTAATTCCTGTTTAAACTACAGTTAAACAGGCAGTGAAAGCGTTAGGATAATTGCATAGCGTAAAATCGCGTGACTCGATATCTTTTTTACGCTGTTTTTGAATCCTACATCCTTGTTTCTGTAAAAACTTTTTTTTTGTCTTCAATAAAAATATCGCATGACAGCTCACTGGCATGAAATTATGGTCCGTTGGAATCAAGAAACTCGGAGAAAAGCTGTAACGTCTTCTACCAGCAAAAGCAATAACAGTATTTCAAAACTGTATTGGTATATCAACTAAAGCAACATACCGTTACAGAACGCTATATTTTCCATTCCGTGTATTGTCATTCAATATCTACAGTTTTAACCAAACAATGCACACAAATATTATTAGGTTCACAATGTTATGTTTAAAAACATTAAACTCCTACACGTTTCGGACATGAATGGTACATAATCATGAAGTACCTTAATTCATACCGTATAAAAAATTGTGTAACAGAATAACAATTTATATACTCCCTGATAGTGAACCAGTAAGTTTCGAAACATATAGAAGGTTAATGTTTTTAAAAATATTATTGCAAACCTAATAACAATTGACCGGTCCCAGTGGCCGCTTTGGGAGTAAACCTATCACTCGAAATTTAGAAATAAATGCAGCGCATGAGCTTGAGGGATGATGATATATTTGTTAACTGCAGTTGGATAGGCACCTGGTGGCAGTAGTACAGTACACATTTACATACAAACAATACACAGAACGACACAAAACAAACAATACATGGAACAAGACAAAAATTTGGAACAGGGCGGGCCGTGCCCCATCTTTGCGGGTTTTACCCTGGCATTTGCCTTACAACTGAGGAAAAAGGACGGAAAAATCTCAATCAGGGTAGCTGAAGAGTGCCAGCTGGCACGATAAAATAAGAATACATAGATATAACAATAAAAATACATAAATTACAGTATTGAACAGGAATACAACCATATATACATTGATAAAAATAGAACCCAAAGAATATATAATCAGCAAATTCATATTGTATATATGTCTTCTAATATGTTGGCCAACTTATAACTAAGACCATCACTACACTGCAACACTTCGCTACACTTCACCACATTTCACTCAACTACACTTCACTCAACTACACTTCACTACACTTATCGACACTTCACTTCCTCTCATTTACATTTCACACACCCTCTCATTTGGCTTAACCCATTTACATTTCCTATCGTTCAATTTCACCTCACATCATTAAACTAGGCACAGTACAGTTCTCACCTCCAAACTTGTTTCCAAAATAATGAACCCCTTCACTGCCCAAATAACCTCCCATCACTTCACTTCACTTTTTATTTATTTTTTAATTGTCCTATCAACCCTTCACTTCACTTTGCTATTCATATCTACAACTCATTTCCCTCCACTTCACTTTTTACCTTTTATCGCCCTCACTTCCCCTCATTGGTTTTCACTTTTTAACCCTCGTTTTGAAAATATGCGTTTTACCGTGGGAAGTCCCTATCGCCCGTTCAGATAGCTTGTTCCATTCAGTAATGGACCTATTCACAAAGGATTATTTCCCGATGTCTTTTCTTTGTTTTCTGGCTCTGATTTTCCAATAACGATCGACCCTACTCAAGTAGCTTGGCGCCTGTAATCTATCCCCTATCGCTGTCCAAGCCCTCTCGCCGGCATACGTTTTGTAGGACGCACACATGCGTACTATCTTCCTGCGCTGCGCCAAAGATTCCCATTCTGAGCCTCCCGAATGATGCGCAAATTTCGCAGCTTTATTTTGTACACGGTCTAAAGCACTTACCTGACATTCCCTGTATGGGTCCCAGCACGCCGCCCCATATTCGAGAATGGGACGTACTAGTGACGTACAGGCTAAACTTTTCGTATTTTTATTTTCCTTTTTCTCAATACGCGTTACGAAATGTAGTGCCCTCCAGGCTTTTTGAACCGTGTAATTTACCTGATCAGCCCAGCTTAAATCACTTGAGCTTTAGGGGTAAATATATCGCTCGAGGCTCATTTGATCTTAGAAGTAAACATAGAATTGAGCTTTACGAGTAAACATAACTCTTGAGCTTTAGGAGTAAACATACTCGTGTAGTCCTGAGTATGGATTTTTATGAGTGGACATGCATTTCTGAGTTAGAACCTCGAAGATTAAACGCATCATTCTAGTCTGGGTCAACGACAAGAAATGATGGTGGAGGCAGAGTCTTTTCGTAAAACGTTGGTGGATTTGAACATTCTGACGTGACTGGCAACCCGCGAAGATTTTGCTTAATTTTCTCAAGGCGTAAGCTTCAAAACAGGTAAATAATTAAAATAAAATGTTTAAAAACTACTGGTGTCCAAACTTAGTGTCCGTAGTATTAGTATAATTTTCGTATTTGTACAGTTATCCTGTCCATCCCAATAAGCAGTGTCAACAGGGCAGGGACTGTCAAGAAAACAATTTGATAAATAACATAATGCGAATATGTCATTGTTCACTCTAATGCTATTAGTATCCGAGAATTTGGAGAGTCGATGTCGAGTGTGCCCCCAAAATAATGTCTAATACAAGTGTTACTTTTCTGCTTGTCTGGTTATCATGGCTAGCAGGGATGAGCGCAGCAACGAATGCAAGGATGTGAAATATGACAAAATGTTGCAATCAGAGTGTAGATATTTCGTGCTTGGAACTGATCAGGTGACAGTACACGGTGTGGCCAACAGTCTCTCTCTCTCTTATCGTGTGAAAAAAAACGTGGGAAAGGCGACCCATTCTGAAATCCGATAAAACCTTTTATTACATTATGACTTGCAACTTTCGCTTTGTTCAGCACGCCTTTAAAACACATACTTCTGAGTCATGAGCAACTTTATAACAAAGTCCAAGTGTATTTCTAACTTTTAAACCAATGTTACTGCAACTTCTCTGATTCTGTTAAACTAACTTAATGCTAGATCTATTTCACTGTTTGTCACGAAATTCCAGCCTTTGTATGGTTAGATCTTTCTAAGCTGAAAACATCGTTTTTTGTATACTTTTGCAGTAATATGAGATTTACAAGTTACTTTAAGAAGAAACGATGCGGGAGATTTATATTTAGTGAAATTTCATACTAGCGTATTTGGAAAAGATAAATTTTTATAAGAGTGACTAGGAAAAAAATTAATATTTGATTATTCTGTGGCAGATAACACAAATTAATATCAACAAATAATAAAGAAAGGGGGAATGAATTCCACGAAGCACAGTCATCCTTGAGAAATAAACAGTTCCACGCCTAGGCATGAAATTTCCCATTTTATGACAACCCTCCACCGGTCCCTGTCCTGGGTCAGGCCCAAGGGATCAGTCCGAGTGAGACGCGGTTTTGAACAATTTGCAAAATATAAAAGTTTTGCTGTCATGGGTTGTTAGGCCCTGGCTTACAATCGACACCAGCGTACCACCCCTTGTCGGCTGTACGCAACAGCTTATTCAATATATTCGCAGCTACCGTCAATATCTTGAGGTGGGCTCCTCCATTCGCAAAGCAAAGAAGGAAGAAAAGAGAAATGGAATCAATAATATATTAATTATTTTATTTTTATTAACATTACTTCCTTTCTCCTTAGTTTCCTAGTTTTTTACCTGTGTAAATTTCGTAGCATGAAGAAAAAACTTGCCCACTTGTTTTGTATGCCAGTAAATCTCGTTTAATCACAGGTTAGTTAGCAGTACACAGAACACGAGAAAGAGGAAGAACAGGATGATGAAAAAGCTGCATAATGAGAAGCTTTATAATTTATATTGTTCTTCAAATATTATTAGAGACATAATGAATGAAAGGGACAGTATATGAGGCAAACACTTTGAAGATAAACACGCATAAAAAGGAAGAGTGAAAAACTTAAAAGTAGACATCAGATGGGAGCGCTGGGCGTAGATTTCAGGATGACAATTTAAAGTGTATATAGAAAAGGAAAATAAAAACATGTAAAACAAAGAACGAAAGAAAAAATTCTAGAGTAAGATAAAGTAACCATGAAGAAGACGAGAAAAGTAACAAAATATCACGTAAGCAAATAAGGTTGGACGACTGAAAGAGAAATGGAAGAAAATAAAGATAAAGGAAAAATACTGAAAAAATAAAAAAGGAAGCGAGGAAAGGAAAAAACGGATGTAATTGGCCTTAGACAAATGTGACAAAATTTTAATTTCGCGGATCTGGTTGTAAGATATATATATATATATATATATATATATATATTTAACCCTTTACTGCCTGAGACAGGAATCAAAAAGTAAACCAAAATGTTACTACTGTGAACGTTCACAGGCAGTGATCATTCGGCTTTGTCTTAAAGCAAAGTGACAGAAAGACAGAAACGTTGGTAGTGGGAGAAGGTAAGGTACTGGTGGGGAATGGACCGTTCTAAATAGATAGCAGAGGAAAACTTGAGCACGCTTTATACTTCAGCTGAATTTTCATCTCAATAAGTCAGGAAAATTTAGTGCCTACCTCACATAAAATATGCTGTCTAACTAATCATCTATTGACACAGCGGATTATCTCAGAGTACTTAAATACCCATTGGGTAATGAGTCTTAGGGAAATAGTTGATTTTAATCTGAGAATAATAAGAATCATGGACATAATTTTTGTGGTCATAATACAGAGTTATTTAATATAGATGCAGGTAGTATATACACTATCAACGATGTTTTAAATGGTTAAGATCTTGCAAAACCTTTGCATGGGACAGATTATATTGTAGAAATACTCTTATGTAGCGCTAGAGAGGGGGTTGTGAACTTGCCTGAAGCAGGAAGGGAGAAGCAATTAGAAGACTGTCTAAGTTGAGCACTTTAACAAATTCCCGGTCTCTCTCTGTGTGGCATGCAGTACACTCTACACCAAAAGTATTTCCTCTGGTACAGTAAAGAATCTGAACAAATTTTACATAGTTTCCATCCACAGAACATCCAAGAATGTTCTGTCTCTATTAATTTTGCTCGGCACACATAACTGCATTTTTAAAATATAAATAATTTATGGTAAATGTACAAAATCTTGAAACAAGGTACTCAGAATACGCTACGAAATTATGTAAAAGGCCCAGTTATTTATAACGGTTCTTCATAGACAGCTCCATAATGAACCCATTTATCATGAAATAATATCCTGTAGAATACATCCGTAATTTGTTGCCACCTTTTGTTACATAACGTCGATCGAGGTAATAATTTGTTAAGGACAGTTGAAGGTGTGATTATTTATTTGTGAAAAAGTCTGATCATGATACTACGAATTATGTAACGTTTGAGGCTGTCAGGGCAATGACGCTAAATATTAAAGTATCGTGGGATGTTACAACGTGCAGATTGGACAGTTATAATTCTACACGGTTTCACATCCCAGAAAACGTGGATAACGTATAACACATTGTCGTACATTTACCATTGTTTGAGGTACAGTTGAATTACACTATTTTGCAGGATTGCAACACTGTAACGTAAAGCACGACACGATGCAGACAGGCATGCGGGCAGGAACACGAAACAAATTCTGCAACATTATCTTTCAGGTAATTTCACCATCATGGAAACAATCACATATAATTCGCATGTTATTCACAGTCGCTTAGCTATTCAGTTAACTCGTGTGTAAAGTACTGCGACAGAAGAACAGTGGAATTCATGGAAGGACGTAGACAAATCTTGAAATCGTGTCACAGAAACTGATAACGAAGGACCTCAGCTCATAAGGATCACTTAATAAGCTTTGGAAAAGTAAAAGGAAATGTAAAATAAGGCAGAAAGTCTCGATCCCAGAGCAAATAGGTCGAATCCTCTCACACCATATTTAAGATCCGTTTTAATATTATCTGCCACTTACGCTTATAAAGTTCACTCCGATTTTAAGTTGCAGGTTTAACACTTGAGTATTATGTAATTACGTAATTTAGCCCTTCCAATGTGCGGATTCCTTTTCAGAACTTAAGAGTTTCTCGGCTGTTCACGAATTTAAGTGGTTCAGGTGCTGAAATGTTCTTTACTGTTTTTAAAGTTACTTTAAAGTTTTCCATTCCGTGAATATTTTAGACAACTGTACTCAATGCATTGCACCGACCAAGTTGTATCCTTAAACACAATTAACACCGACATCTGAGTCTGCAAGACGGCGAAACCTTCTAAATTATAGCTTGTCTTTGACAATTGGTTTTAAAACTGCCATATTGTGTTCCCTGCAAAATTGTACACGTTTCGAAACATGTCGGAGCTATCTATTTAATATACATGTATATATTTAATACTGTGCGTTTGGTTGGTGCAATAAACTGAAGACATAGGTCCTTAACGTGTTCACAGCAGTCGGCCATTTGTCGCCATCCTGAGCCATCTGAATCCATTCTACGTTATCTCACGCTACAACTTTACATCTATTTTAATAATACACTCCCATTTAAGCCTAGGTCTGCCAAACGGTCCCTTCCTTCAGGTTTCGTCACAAAAACCTTTATGTTGTTTCTCTCAATAAATGTCACAGTCACCGCTCAATTCTTCAGCCCTCGTTTGATCACCGGAAGAGTATTCGGCGAGGTACACAAATTACAGATTTTCTCATTGTGCTATTTTCCCCAGTCTCTTGTTGTTTCCATCCCTTGGCCCAAGTAACTTTCTGTGCAGTCTCTTCTCGAATACACTCAGTCTACAAACAATTCAGTTTCGCAATGTAAGCTACATGTTTATGGAATTTCCAATTTCCCCGATGACATAGGCAGAGAATATTTTCCCAGACTTTGGAAGTCCGCCAAGAATTAAACCGACTGTTTGCCAAAGAATATTTTATCACTTATCCTGAGTGGTGTTGTGCTTATGTTTCGTGAATCCAGTCAGACGAACGATAGAACATTAACTTGATACACGGCATGGCTATTTCAACACCAAATTCATTGGGCATAGTGATTATTCACAATATCCTTCAATAACTGACTTCCGTAGCTTATATGTTGTATAAAGGAAAGCTTCTACAACCACGTTTTTCAATACGAAGAAACTTTTCATTTCGCATACAAAATTTGTTTTCAACCCTACGATTTTCATGGAAAGCAACAATTCTTTTCCCTGCAGTATCAACTGTTTAAATTTTGTAGAGCTGTATGTTTTATATGCAGTAAGAAACTGACTTTTAAATGTTAATGAGATGAACTTGATGCATCCTAAAGCTATATATAACTTGTGGCCTGTCCATAAAGCAACATAAACTGCGACCCCTCTCATCATTTGAGCGCAAATTAAATCCTGTGCAACGTGTGTTTCCATCTAAAACTTAACTTCTATCTTTGTCCTAAAGGGGCGACCAAATGAGAGGCTTATTACAACAATTTCTTGAGGAATAAGCCATAAAAGAACCACAACGTCGGGATTAGTATCATGGGAATGAATTATACTGAGACAGACATGGAATGTAGACGACATTCAGAGGCTGGTGTAACATGACAGTCACGTATAACGATAATTTAAATTTTGTTACTTGTCATGAAACCAATTGGCTTAGATTATCAAAGTTTTTTATTCACCAACTCATGCACTAGTGAGTTGTCTTTAAAAACTATATTAAGATTTACATTAAAATTTATATTAAAACAACTGAGACAAGTTCGGTGTTACAGTTACACCATCATCAGGGAGCGCATTAATTTGTGCTTACTAAAGTTTAATGTTTTAATTTAAAATTTAATATATATTTTAATATTTGAAGAATAAGAGACCAACTTGATGTCACAATTTATTAAGTTTTATTTCACCCCTTTTATGCTCAACATGTTTCGGACATTAATACTCCAACACACATCGAAACAAGAACACACAACCAAAGTGGTGATACAATAGAAATGTCGCAAGCTCCTGGTGATGGATATATTAATGTCCGAAACATATTGAGCACATAAGAAGTGAAATAAAATAGCAAGTAACATCAAGTTGGTCTTTTATTCTTCAACTATCACAATGATGCACGGTCCAATAAACATAAAAAACGTAAACTAAGACTGTCTTTAAGACAACTCACTAGTGCATCAGTTGGTGAATAAATAAAACTTTGATAATATCAAGATGCACGGTACGAATGTGAAAAAAAAATGGTTTAGAGTTAAAATGAAATTCATGGGGTTCCTTATTTCGTACACCGTAACACACACAGGATATCGTATAAGCAGTAACAAAATTTAAGTTAGGTTGTGAGCTGCGAAGACAAATAATTCTTTTCTGAGAACGTTGGCACTTCAGTAAATCGGTGACGATTGTCTATGTTTGTGGTTGCAAATCTGAAGAATTAAAAGAACGTAAATTGTGAAACTTTAGTGAAATGTTTACAGCATTATTTGTAAGTACATAGTTCTCACAATAATACTTACAAATAATGTTTACAGCATTATTTGTAAGTACATAGTTCTCACAATAATACTTA
>Ga0123355_10007315_pt1 | contig 16527 bp, 14 predicted proteins | sample TergutEmb28metaG_3_FD_89872 | JGI IMG/M metagenome (GOLD analysis project Ga0123355, IMG submission 89872) | Embiratermes neotenicus P1 segment gut microbial communities from Petit-Saut dam, French Guiana - Emb289 P1 | ecosystem: Host-associated > Arthropoda: Insects > Digestive system > Gut ...
TAGACAGAAACATTTACCGTACCGATTTTGAAAACGGGATAGCCGTAATCGTTAATTATTCAAGGGCGGATATTGAGATAGACGGCGTACAGGTAAACGCACGGGACTTTACAGTGATTGGGGGCTATTAAATGGTTAAAACAAAAAAACGCCATGGCGGCGGATGGCGTAAACCCAAGATAAAAGACTCCCTGCGCACACGTGAGGCCTGGACGGGATTCTTATTTATATTGCCATGGTTTTTAGGTTTTATCTTTTTGTTTGGCCGGCCGCTGGTGACCGCCGTTTACTATTCCTTTAACACTGTAACCGTAACACCGGACGGGATTGTTACTAACTTCTCCAGACTCAATAATTTCTTTTTCCCGTTTCACAATGATATTAATTTCTTCCGCTGGTATTTTGGGGCGGATATTATGAATTTTGCTTATGAAGTGCCCATTATTATCATATTTAGCTTGTTTGTTGCTGTGGTACTTAACCAAAAATTTATTGGCCGCACATTTGCCAGGTCGGTATTTTTCCTGCCGGTAATAATCATGTCGGGCGTGGTTGTTACGATACTAAGGTCTACAGGGTTTGACTGGGACCAAGACATGGTAACCGTAGACAACGCGTTTATTTTTACAAGCGGCGGCGTAGTTACACTGCTACGGGAAGCGGGCTTTCCTATTGGGGTAGTGCAATGGTTTGGGGCTATCGCAAACCGGATGTATGACATTGTGTGGAACTCCGGCGTGCAAATTGTGCTGTTTCTTGCGGCGTTGCAAAGCATCCCCCGTTCGGAATACGAAGCCGCCGAGGTTGAAGGGGCCACCGGGTGGGAGTGCTTTTGGAAGATTACGTTCCCCAGGGTTTCGCCTATGACATTGGTAGTAATCATTTATTCGATTATAGATTCCTTTGACGGTGCTATGGGGCATGTAAGAAATATGTTTGTACGGCACCACATGGGGATTGGTACCGCACTCGCCACACTGTATAGCGGCATTGTATTGGTTATTTTGATTGTAGTAGCCGGCATAGTGTCCAGGTTTGTGTTCTATGCTAACGATTAAGGGGGCAACGTGGCCATGCAATGCATTATGAAATACAAAGACGGCTTTCGTACCGATGTAGCCGCGCGGCGGTTATCAAAATCGGGCTGGTGGTTTGCCCGGCTGTTTATATTGCTTGGGCTGGTATTTGTCATCATCTACCCGCTAATGTCGGTATTTACTCAGGCCTTCCGCCCCTTGGAAGAGTTTGCAAACCCATCGGTTATTTGGATTACTATAAACCCAACTTTGGACAATGTGCGGCTGTCTTGGCAGTTGCTTAATTTCCCTACCGCGTTTCGCAACTCTGTTGTCATGAGCGGCGGTAGCGCCATACTCCAGCTTATAACATGCTCCCTTGCCGGGTATGCCTTCGCAAAATTCAACTTTAGATTCAAGACGCTGCTGTTTGCGGGTGTGGTGCTTACGATGGTAATCCCGCCACAGATGCTGTTTTTACCTATGTACCTGCAATACGCGGCCTTTGACTTTTTTGCAATAAGCCGTTTGATTGCGGCCTTTACCGGGGAGCCGGTGGGCAACTATACGATTAACTTACTTAATAATCCGCTTACGTTTTTCATACCTTCGGCTTTTGGCGTGGGCTTACGTTCGGGCTTGTTTATCTACATTTTTAGGCAGTTCTTTAGAGGAGTGCCTCACGAATTGGTAGAGGCCGCAAGAGTAGATGGTTGCGGCGCTTTTATGACTTATGTGCGGATTATGGTGCCTATTGCCAAGGCCGCCTTTATGACGGTTTTCCTGTTTTCTGTTGTGTGGCATTGGAACGAGAGTGTGTACACAAGCTTGTTTTTCTTAAGAACGGAATCCCGCCCGCTGTCTACCATGTTGCAGTTTGTATTAGAAGACATGCGATTCAGCACGCTGTTTGTTCATGACGGTAGAAATGTAGCCGAGCGGATAGCCGTTGCCAATTCCGGCGTGCTTCTGTATATAACACCGCTTATGATTTTGTACCTTATTACTCAGAGGTTCTTCGTCGAAGGCGTTGAAACATCTGGAATAAAAGGTTAGCAAATATAAAATATCTTTTAGGAGGAATAACCATGAAACAAAAAAGAGTATTGTTCCTGATTTTAGTCGCGTTTCTGATGGCTGTGCTTGTGGCCTGCGGTTCTTCGGAAACAAATGAGCCTGAAACGGGGCAACAGGAAACACAAGCAACGCCGGCGCCAACACCTACGCCCGCACCTGATGCCACGCCCCCGGCAGAAATTCTTTCTCCATACGCTACCATTTATGAAATGGCCGGCGACCATGTGAGGGCAAACCCCAATGTAAGGCTTATTATCCAAGCCGCGTTAAACGACTATCAAGCGGCCGCAATACAGGATTTTGAGGCCATGTTTGGCGGTACGGTTGACGTGACACAGGTAGGCTGGAACCAAATAGGCCTACAAATGCAGTTAGCCCTTGCCGCGGGCGGCCAGTGGGACTTGGCGTTTATCGAAGGCCGCCCCAATATACCTACATTTATACTCAATGAGCTGATCCAGCCAATAGACCGCTTTATCGACCCTTACAGGCCCATGCAGTATATGGATCGCACAACTTTGGATTTGTTCTTTGTTTTTGGCCATCACTACGCGTTTACCAACCAGTTTATTTCACAGCCATATGTATTCTTCTACAACCGCAATATCTTCTTGGAAGAGGGTCTCGAAACTCCTTCCGAGATGTTTAACCGCGGAGCGTGGACTCATGCGGCGCTTGTCGAGTTACTTGACCATTTCACCCGCGACACAACCGGAGACGGCGCAATAGACCAATGGGGAACCAACAGCAGAATCCAATGGCATAACATGATGTACGCCAACTCCGGCAGGGTTGTATATGTACATCCCGACGGAAGGATGGAGCCAAGGATAGGCTCTCCGGAAAATATCCAAGCGTTGGAATTCCTAACAGGCATTATGCAAGCGGTAGGCACGTTGCCACATTTCACAGACACAAGTATCCATGACAGGACCGTTGTTTTCTTCCCGGAAGCTGAAATCGGCAACGGCGCGTGGCTCCGCGCGACAACGGACCGCCCAGATGATATCGACTTTGTACCAATACCCACCTTTGACGGCAGGTTGCCAATAACCCCAGTATGGGATAACGGCTGGGTAATCCCGGTCGGAGCAGAAAATCCATACGGCGGCGCAATGCTGGCAGAACTTATCGCAAGGCAACACTGGGTCTACTTCAAAGATGACCTGCAAAGCAACCTAACGCCGGAGCAGTTTGACAGGTTTAACCTTATGATGACGCAAACCGTCCCGCAACAGCGGCCCTTCCCAGGCGTTAACATGCTGGCAGGTAACGGCCAAGCCAGAGACGGTATGCCCGCGGCATCCATTGTGGAAATGTTCAGGCACCAGATTATTGAAGAAGTTAGGATTTTTAACGAGGTCTATATCGACATCATCGCCGATAGAGATTAACTTGAAGAGGCATGTCAGGAGGATGAATCGTATGAAAAGAAAAGCATTATTGAGTGCCATTATCGCGGTACTAATCGCGGGCGTTGCATTTGGCGCGATGTATATAGTCGAAGCCCAAACCCCAAGAGGGCAATGGAGAGGAACAGTAGAAGTACCGTTCGAACCCACACATGCGGAACTGGGCAACTACACGGTACTGGAAGTCCCAAATGAAGTATTGCCCACAAACCGGGGCCACTTTGAATGGTGCGAAGACGAAGGCGAACTAGTGGTTTATGCCTACGGCAAACGCTTTAGCCAGCGAAACGATAAAGGCTCCTTTGTATTTATGCGGCTAGAAGGCGAAAACGTAGAAGTTACCGCCCGCGTAGTAGAGCGCTTAGAGGATATACCTCACGGCGACACCCTGCGCAATGTAAGAGGTTCCCGCGTAGGCATTATGTTTAGAGATACCCTTGACGCCGGGGCCAGAAGAGTAATAGGCGCAGTATATGCCGGCGACACCAGGGCCCGCCTGGAAATCAGAAATTTTGTTAACGGCGAGTCCGTTAACTACCAAATGGGCGGCTCACCTCCATATGATTTGCCATACTGGATACGCGTGATAAAAGAAGGCGAAACCGTAAGATATTACACATCACCGGACGGCGATGACTGGACTTTAAGGCTAGGTGGCAGGCACAGGGTTACCCGTGACGCGTTCTATGTAGGGTTTGCGGTTAGTCGCGGGGACAGCATCACGGTTGGTTATGATTACCCAATGCGTGTGGTGTTCGACAATATTTCCATCAGGCAATAGCACAAGCTTGTCGTTGCGAGCGAAGCGAAGCAATCCAGAACTATTGGCGATACGGATTCCCAGTAAATACGTATGAATCAAGTTTTTTGGTGGATTGCTTCAGCTTCGCCTCGCAATGACGTGATAACAACAATTTCGCCAACCTTTACAGATAACAAAATATTTGAGGATTTTTAGTCAGTCGTTCTGTCACGCCAACGAAGGAGGCATGGGTTAAATTATGCGTATTAATCTGTTAAAAGAGTGGAATATAACCGGAAATAGCGCCGAAAACGGCTTAGCGTGCAAAGGGTTAAGCATCGCTTATAAAGCACAAGAAAACGCCATTGGCTGGTACCCCATAGGCTTTGAAAAGGGCAACGATACCACCTTTGACGCAATAGGCTGGTTAGGGCTAGTTTTAGAGGTTAAAACAGGGCTAGAGGAAACAAATTTACGCGTAAAAGCAAACCTGCTGGAACACCGCCCCCTTTTAGCCGAAGTATCCGTTCACGGTGCAGGAACGCATAAATTAACAGTCCGGCTACAAGATTTTAATATCGAGCACGCGAAGCAAAATATATGGCGCTTCCTGCAAAGTTTTGAAGTAGACGGCGAAGCCGAACTGCTTACAGCATGGCTATGTAAGCGGGAGAGTATCTATGTAGAGTCAAGTATAAGAGGCAAATCCGGCAATGCAGGTGAAACAGTAAGCTACACCGCAGTTGTACACAATTGTATGAGTTTCCCGCAAGCAATTGACACAAAACAAGACTTCCAAGGCTGGGAGTCTTTGACCGCAATTATAGAGCCCGCACGGTTTACCTTGCCGCCAAACGGGAAGCAAACCGTAACAATATCAGTATTTATCCATGACTATATGCCTCAAGGCAGTCACGAAAACACAACTATACGCTGGATACCAAGCGGCAACGGCGCGGTTGCCGAAACGGTTACGTACACCAGCCTTAGCCGCCTGCCGCACCCGTATATTTATCACAACACCGCCGGGTGGGCGGCAACAAAAGAAAAAATAAACCGCTACGATAAATTTAAACCGGGATACGGGCAATACATCAAAGCCGCGGATACATGGGTCGCGCAACCCCCAAACGACGAACGGGATTACTTATATCAAACCAAGGAAGAAGACAATATCATGGCGTGCGCCTACGCCTACGCGCTCACCAACGATGAGAAATATGCACAAAAACTAGCAACTTTCTTCCGATACTTTATAAGCGAAATTAACGGTTACCCCATAAAGAAAAAAGGATGCAGCCAAAGCTACGTACAGGAAGGGCACTTCTTCCAGCACTTAGCCATTGCCTATGACATAGTTCATAATTCATGCCATTTAACAGCAGACGACCACAAAGGTATAGAAAAATGCTTTAGGATTTACATGGGCATACTGGACTACCATTTGCGTAGCGGCCATATCTCTAATTGGTTGCTTTCGGAAATTACCGGTGCGCTTTACTGTGCGCTTTCTATCGAAGATATGCACATGGCCCTGCGCTTTGTTAACGGCCCCGGCGGGACAATAGAACAGCTTGAAAAAGGGATATTTAACGATGGCTGGTGGTATGAGTGCTCTGTAAGTTATAACACTTGGGTTTCATCTATGCTAATCCATACCGCCCACGCGCTGTTGCCGTTTGGGTACAACCTCTTGCACACCCATTTCAGACCGCCGTATAACAAGCAGGTAGGCAGCACATATGGTGGCCTTATGCCCCCGGTCCGCTTTGGTATGTACAACGAAAAATGGGGCGGAAATACTAAAAATTATATATGTATAAAAGATATCTTTGACGCGGTGCTACCGTTCTTGGATTACCGTGGGGTGCTGTTTGGCATATGTGACTCGGCAGAGCGCAAACTGGGTGTGGCTCACTTCGGCTCTACCTATGACTTGGCGTATCACTACTATAAAGACCCCAAATATCTGCCGCTTATACTGCAAAGCGACTTTGCGGACCCAATTTTCGGCATAGGCGAGTTGCCCGATTACGAGCCTAATCCATACACAAACGCGTTTTCCGACAATATAGGCATTGCCATGCTAAGGAGCAAAGCCGCAGGCAGGGAGCCGCGCGAGCAAATACAGGCGGTATTGCGCTATGGCTCGCATGGCTATGCGCACGGGCACTTTGACCGGGCAAGCCTGCTGTCTGTGATGCGGTACGGCAAAAGCTTTTTTAACCCCGAACATGTATGGTGGGGCTATCCCCACTTTATGTATAAATTTTATGTGCAAAACTCCATTACAAAAAACATGGTAGTCGTGGACGAAAAATTCCAAGTCCCAAGCGACTCTAAGCGCACACTGTTTTACAGCGGCAAGCATATGCAAGTTGCCTGTGTGGAAACAACTTCGAAATGGTCGTACCCGCCATATGGCGGCATGGTTTACAACACAGGCGAAACTCTCGAAGACAGATGCAAGATGAACGGCTCGTCTTTACCCAAGCTTGCAAACCCGCCCGGGTACGGCGAACTTACCGGCTTTACCGAAGAAATTGTTCAAAAACGAGTAATGGCCGTTATGGATGACTACATCGTGCTTTTCGATTATTTAGAGGGCGATGTACCACATCAATATGACAGCCTATTCCAAATCAAGGGCTTTTTAGCACTGGAAGGCGAAAGCATCACCCCAACCGGCCACAAAAGCCAATTTACAACCAATCCCTTATCAGACGGGCAGTTTATTACAGATTGCCAAACATACGAAGTAAACGGCACAAGTGTAGCGCGTTTCGCAACTGTATTTGGCCAAGGCGAAGATATGCGCGGCACCCGCTCGTACTACAACGAACCAGGCGTGCTAAAAATGGACATCTACAGCGCGTGGCCTAAACAAACAGAGCAAATTATAGGCCTGGCCGCAGAAGACCATGATATCCGCATACCTCTAAAATACATGGTAGAAGCGGACGGAGTAAACATGGCCAGCGGCGCGTTTGGCGCGTGGATATTGGGCGAGGACAAAGTGGATATAGACATTACAAGCGTAAAGTCATTAAGCCTGCGTGTGTTTAACGAGCCCACATATAACGAAAACAATTACCCAAGAAAAACAAAGCAAAGCCTGTTTTGGGGAGAGGCATATATAGTCAATGGCAATGGCGAGCGCCAGTATATACACGAGCTCTCGCCAATCTACGAAAACATAGACTTAGGCTACGGAATCGGCAAAGACTACGAAAACGGCCGGGTACTGATAGTAGGCAACGAATACGCAAATGCCATCCCAACAAGCCCACAAAACCATGAAAATGAGGGCGTTATAACCGTAGACTTAACCGGGCTAGACGCGGTCCAATTTGTAGGGCTAATTGGAGCGGACGGCTTCCCAGGTGATGAAGCCCAGCGAAGGAAAACCTATGCCGTAAGGCAACACGGCAAAATAGGTAGGTTTATAACGGTTATAGAGCCTTACGAAGAAAAGCAAATAGTAAGCAGAGTAACCGCAACTAGCGAAAATCAAGTTGAAATCACTTGCCATGACGGGCGTGTACATGTGATATCCGCGCATGATATTCAAAGCAACGCGCCATCTGTCTCTTTTAGAGAAATAAAAGACAGGGAACTAAAATACGAAGAAAAAACAACAAACTAGGAGTGATAGTAATGTCAACACACTTATCGCCGGATGCCACAAAATGGCTTAACGAAACTTACGAAAAAATAAAAACTAAGATGTATGCCCAGTGCCGGCGCGTAGGCAGCTATATCCCATATATCCCTACAGATGGAAAATATCGTGACCTGGATACCCCCAACGGCGACGGAATTTACTGGTGGACCAACGGTTTCTGGCCCGGCATGTTATGGCAAATGTACAACGCGACAGGCGAAGAAATATACCGCACCGCGGCCGAAGGCGTAGAAAGACGCTTAGATGAGGCCTTAGCCGGGTTTGAAGGGCTACACCATGATGTTGGTTTTATGTGGCTACATACATCTGTAGCTAACTACCGCCTTACAGGCAATGCCGAGTCGCGCAGGCGCGGGCTTCACGCGGCCAATCTTATGTCCGGAAGATATAACCCTTTGGGTAAATTTATACGAGCTTGGAACGCGGATTGTACCGGCTGGATTATCATAGATACGTTGATGAACCTACCTATTTTGTATTGGGCCGGCCTAGAAACCAATGACCCGCGCTTTGGGGCTATGGCCATACATCACGCCGATACATGCTTAGCAAATACGGTGCGCCCAGACGGTAGCTGTAACCATATATCGATACTTGACCCGTATACAGGCACGTGTATGGAAAACCCTGCCGGACAGGGGTATGCTTCCGGTTCATCATGGAGCCGCGGTCATTCGTGGGCCGTATATGGCTTTGCGCTTAGTTATATATACAGCAAGCAGGAACGATATTTAGATGTTGCCAAAAAAGTGGCGCATTATTTTATCGCTAACCTGGCTATGGGAAACTGGTTGCCGCTAATAGATTTCCGCGCGCCCAAGGAGCCGGTTAAATATGATTCGACCGCCGCAATGTGCGCCAGCTGTGGCCTGCTCGAGATTGCCCGTCATGTAAGCGAACATGAAAAACCACTGTACATTAATGCCGCGATAAATATGTTGCAGGCATGTGAAAAAGCGTTTTGCAATTGGAACCCGAGCGAGGATGGCATAATGGGCAAGGGCGCTGGTTCGTATCACGGAGTAGGCGCGGACTCGGACGCGGCTATCATTTATGGGGATTATTTCTTTGTTGAGGCGATTCTGCGCCTTATGGGTAAGGATTTCTTGATTTGGTAAAGTGAGTTCAATGGAGGCCCATATGAAGAAGCAAGCATATAACCCGTTTCTGCCGTCATGGGAGTATATCCCCGATGGCGAACCCCATGTATTTGGCGGCAGACTTTATATCTTCGGCTCCCACGACAGCGCCGGCGGGCATAATTACTGCCCCAACGACTATGTATGCTGGTCCGCGCCTATAGATGATTTGACCGCGTGGCGTTACGATGGCGTAATCTATGCAAAAACAGACGACCCCGGTAACGCAGACGGCAGTTTGCATTTATTCGCGCCGGATGTGACTCAGGGCCCGGACGGGCGATATTACTTATACTATGTGATGGATAAATTGCCGGTTATAGCCGTGGCAGTTTGCGACACACCTGCGGGGCGGTATACATTCTATGGCCATGTGCGTTACCCAGATGGCACAAAACTGGGCGAACGCCAAGGCGATGAGCCCCATTTTGACCCCGCCGTACTAACCGAAGGGGATAAGACTTATTTGTACACCGGGTTTTGCCGCCGTAACGACGCATCCCGCCATGGCTGTATGGCAACTGTACTGGGCATGGACATGCTTACGATACTGGAAGAGCCCAATTTTGTCATACCCAGCGGTTGCTACAGCAAAGATACAGGGTTTGAGGGCAACGAATACTTCGAAGCGCCATCCGTCCGTAAAATTGGCGATACCTACTACCTTGTGTACTCCTCCCTTATTGGGGGAGAGCTTACTTACGCAACTAGCCGGTACCCTACAAGGGGTTTTGCATATAGGGGGGCAACGATAAGTAACTGCGACTTAAAAATTGCCACATACAAGCCCGCGGAAATGACCGTGCGCACTTGGGGCAATAATCATGGCGGTTTAGTTGAGGTAAAAGGGCAGTGGTATATTTTCTATCATAGGCATACCCATGGCACGCATTTCAGCCGCCAAGCCTGTGCAGAGCCCGTTACGGTTTTGCCGGACGGGTCCATAGCCCAAGCCGAAATGACCTCTTGCGGGCTTAATGGCGGGCCGCTTGCCGGGCGTGGGGAGTACCCAGCGCACATAGCGTGTAATTTATTCACCAAATTTGAAGGCCACGGGCAACCAATGCACCATGAAACTTGGATAGATGCCAGGTTCCCCAAAATCATCCAAGACGGACGCGACGGGGACGAGGTGCAAGGATATATAACCAATATGCGAGACGGATGCATCGCCGGTTTCAAATATTTCGACTGCCGTAGCATAAGCAAATTAACCATAAAAACCCGCGGCTACTACAGCGAAGGTTGCATGGAGATAAAAACCGCATGGGACGGCGAGCCTTTGGGTACAATCCCCGTCGTATCTTCAAATACATGGGCGGAAAACAGTGCCAATATAGCCATACCGGATGGCGTACATGCCCTTTACTTCGAGTACAAAGGCACCGGCGGTCCCAGTTTATATTCCTTTACCCTTGAGTAATGGCTATTCTACGAAGGCCCAACGTATTCCAATTATGGGACGGGGAGAACTGGCAACATGGATAAGATGAAATTATATAGCGGCATTTGGAAAATTGGCTTTGGCACCGGAGAGAAGCATACCCCTATGTCGCTTATCAACCCAAAGCCGAGAGCACAGGCTATAAACGCGATGCCTGAAAGCGAATTTCCTTTTGATTTATCTGCTATATCCTTCACCAAAACGGGTAGCGGTTGCGTGCTCAAAATCCCGATGGATGTTACAGAAGATATTTATGGGTTTGGGCTTCAGCTTTACAGGTGCAACCATACCAAGCGCAAAAAACTGATTCGCGTCAATAGCGACCCTGTTTCCGACACCGGCGACAGCCACGCGCCTGTGCCTTTTTATGTTTCTTCGGCAGGATACGGGCTACTTGTTAACAGTGCCAGATATATCACATTTTATTGCGGCACAAATACGGTAAAAGGGCAATCCCGAAACAAGACCGAAAAAAAATCGGAAGTTTATGTAGAAGGCGAGCTTTACGAACCGGAGGAATCGGATACAAAAGCAGAAATGATTATAGACATACCCACCGCGCAAGGCATAGACATTATTTTATTTGCCGGAAGTATGAAAGAAGTTGTACAGCGGTATAATCTTTACTCCGGCGGCGGATGCCTGCCGCCAATGTGGGGGCTGGGCATGTGGTATAGGGCCTATGGCGGCGCGCGTGAAAGTGATATTTATAGACTTGCGGACGAGTTTCGCAAAGACGCTATGCCAATGGACGTTATGGGGCTTGAGCCGGGCTGGCATTCTCGCGCGTACTCATGTTCGTTTAAATGGGATAATGAGAAATTCCCGGCACCCGATAAAATGATTAATAAGCTTGCAGAAAAAGACTATAAAGTAAACCTATGGGAGCACGTGTTTGTACACCCCACAGCGGATATTTACAATGATTTAATGGATTATAGCGGTGATTATGAAGTGTGGGGTGGGCTAGTTCCCGACTTATCCATACCTGAGACAAGGAAAATATTTGGTGAGTATCATGGCAAAAACTTAATAGACAAGGGCGTTTCCGGGTTTAAGCTGGACGAATGCGATAATTCTGATTACAACCCGTCTAACTGGTCGTTCCCCGATTGCGCCATATTCCCATCAGGTATGGATGGGGAGCTAATGCACAATATGCTGGGGCAGTTGTATCAGGAAACACTGTATAACGAGTTCAGAAAAAGAAATAAAAGAACGCTATCCCAGGTAAGGTCATCCGGGGCGCTGGCATCGCATTTACCATATGTACTTTACAGCGATTTGTATAATCATAAGGCGTTTATCCGCGGGGTTGTTACGTCTGGGTTTTCGGGTTTACTATGGGCTCCGGAAGTGCGCTCTTGCTCTTCGTCTAAGGATTTAATTAGAAGGGTACAAACCATTGTATTTTCACCTCATGCTCTGCTTAATTGCTGGACTATCCCCAACCCGCCATGGAAACAGGTTGATAGGGAGCTTAATTTATCCAATATGTTTATGGATGGTTACGAGGATATTCAAGCTTTATGCCGTAAGTTTTTCGAGTTGCGTATGAGCTTGATACCTTACCTGTACTCGGCATTTGTACAGTATTATTTAAATGGGATACCGCCATTCCGCGCACTTGCGATGGATTACCCTGAGGAAAAAAATATCGGAGCAATAGATGATATTTATATGATGGGTGACAGCTTACTTGTTGCGCCAATGACATTAGAAGATAGCGACAGCAGAAATGTATATCTGCCAACGGGGACGTGGTACGATTTTTGGACAGACAAGCTTTACGAAGGCGGAGGTACAACTAAGATAGAAGCGGATATAACCACAATACCCGTATTTGTAAAATCCGGGGCTATTTTGCCTTTTGCAAAGCCTGTGCAATCGGTAAGTGAAGACACTTGCTTTGAAGTTTCTGTCAGATGCTATGGTAAGGATTTTATTCCGTTTGTGTTATACGAAGACGATGGAGTGACTTTTGAATATGAAAAAGGCATATATAATTCGATTGTTTTAACGGTAAATGACGGTAAGTTGCATCAGGAGAGAGCCGTTAATTATTCCGGCAAAAAGTATGATATTGTTTCTTGTGAGTTTATTGATTTTACGCTTTAATTATCACTAGTAGGGGATTAAAGATAGGAAGATAACAAAAAAACGCGAAGCAAAAGGTCTGAATTCATGCCCTTTGCTTCGCGTTTTTAATAACACTTTTGTCTGCCCGAGAAGGGACTTGAACCCCCACGCCGTTGCCGGCAGTGGATTTTGAAAGCTTTTTAGTAAACCAAATGCATATTCAGCGATGGAATATCTTGTATAATATCGCCGGATATATTATTACGGAATTATCCCTTGATATAGTGCGCAATATATATTATACTTGATTTGCACCGCCAAAAGCTATTTTCACCAGCCTTGTTACGCCACGAGGAGGTGATTATATGCCAAAGCGTAAAAATAGTGTGCGCACGTCTGCCACTGTAGCGTCAATCGCAAGCAAGATTATGCGAGATGACCGCTACAGTGACGCATCAAAACGTGCTGCCGCTAGTGCGTTAAGGAATCGAGCTAAGAAGTAGCCGATTTCGGGAGAGCCTGATGTTAACCGCATCGGGCTTTCTTTTTGTGTTAAAGCAGGGAGAACCTTATCCACAAGCAACTCCCCGCAAGCACTGTCTGATGCTGGCCGTAAATTGGCCATTTTCAGATGGACTAGCCAAAGGTAAGGGAAAAGGCCAGGAGTTACCACTCTTGGTCTTTTTTATTGGTTTTTCTCGTTGCCTACTTCAATATTATCCACAGCATAAGTCAAGCACTGAATAACCAGTTGATTAAGCGATAACTTATTCTGCGTTGCCAAAACTTCCAGTCTTTCAATCAGTTCTATTGGCAAGCGAAATGTCTTGCTTTCACTGTCGTAACCCTTGCGAATCTTGAACATAGACTGCACCTCTTTTTTATCCAAGTATGCAATCTTGATTACTTGTATCATAGGCTTATTTTGCAAGACAAATTACTTGCAATAATATGGCACATGCTGTAAAATCGCCCCATAGAAAGGGGGTGAAATATGAAGAAATACGCATGTGCCTTTATTCTGGTAGCCCTCATGCTTATGTTGCCTGGCTGTGGCGATGGTGCGCCACCCACGGAAAGGGAGGTCATGCAAGACCCCAACGAAGGCTATCAAGCAGAACAAGACCCATGGCTACAAACCAGTGCTGGCATGGTGTACAATGCCATTGATGCCGCTACCCGTGAACAGGCATATGAAATAGTGGATTTTCTTACGCCGCTTGGCCTAGGTGACATTGTATCTGCTATAGATACATTTGCCGACCATGAGTATGCGGTTGAGCACCGCCTTGTGGTCTATGACGAAGTAATACGGGAGTTCAATATCGCAAACTCGTTATCGGGCGATATGAACAGTGTAATCGTCATGATTGACAGGACAACCATGCAGGTTGTAGATGTGTCGTTTCGCTGGGAAGATGTTTATTATGACGGCGAAATCGTTAATCTCATACCCGATTTGTTACAGTGATTTTGCTTGTGGTGCAAGCATTTTACACTGTTATCTGGTGGCGAAAGGGGGTGAAAACGTGGCAAATTTTCCAAACACAAAAGCAGAAGCATTGGCTCTCCTGTTTTTACAGAAACAGGATTTTGGTGGGATAACGCCAAAAGAACTTGTTGAAAAGTACAATGATGTGCTAGAGCAAGCAAAGTTGGCAGTGGAACAAGCAGAAAAGGAAAGGGCAAAAGCAAGGCCGCTTGTCACAAGCAATATTCAGATTAAGTAACAGTGCAACCCTAGCCCCAAGTGCGATTATTCTTGCGCTTGGGGTGCTTTCTTGCTCCCATCTGGTAACGCAACAAGCAGCTCCTCGTCATCGTCAAGGCATCCGTCAAGAATCATGTTTAGCGTGAGCCTCGTTGAGCTAGGCGTACCATCTATTTTATATCCAAGAACGCCACCCAATAGCTTGCCCTCAATAAACACGCCTTTTTCTGGCACAGCCTCAAGCAGTGGAACACCGCCGCCGCTACCGTCGCAGTATTTTAGGTTTATGCCCATATGCTTCACCCTACCTCAAAACACTCTGTCTAAGCACCATCCCAAACATATCACTATCCCGATTATTCCACCTAAAACAGAACTCATCCACATACCGCTGTAAATATTTCACGCTAACATGATGATAAATCCCATATACAGCCCGTTTCAAGATTGCCCAGAAACTCTCCGCTGTATTTGTGTGAATATCGCCGTCTGAAAATGCTTTGCTATGGTCTATGCGCAGGTGTACGAACTTGTTTTTTACTAGAGGGTCGTATCCCCTAAATTCGTCAGTCATTATGACGTTGTTGTTTTCTTGCTTAGAGACTTGCTTCAAAATCCCGATTAACTGCTTTGCCGTTAGCTTTTGCCCTTTATTGTTAGGCATTGCTACCCTAGCAAAGACTTTCTTGTTAATCCTATCCACAACACCGACAACGGGGGTTTTCTTCGTGCCACGCCCACGCTTGTTGGGGGTGGGTGGCGGGTCGTCCTTATCGCTGTGGCTATTCTTCTTGCGGGGCTTGCCGCCTACATAGGTTTCGTCTATCTCAACGATGGTGTCGAAAAACTCTTTTTGCTCACCGTTGCCCATTGCTATGCGTATTTGTTGTAACATCCGCCACGCCGTTTTGTAGGTCACGCCAATTTCACGCTTTAGCTGTAAGCCGCTTATGCCCTTTTTGCCGTTTAGGAATAGGTGTATTGCGTACATCCATTTGCGTAGGTCGGTGGGGCTGTGTTCGTATATGGTATCTTTGAATGGCGAAAAGGTAGATTTACATGCATTACAGCTAAACACCTTTAGCCTTGCCGTTTCTTGGTATACCTTTGTTGATTTGCAATGATTACATGTCACACCTCCAGGATACCGTACCTTTAGCCAGTGTTTAATGACGGCTTTTTCGGTGGGGAATTTTTTCATAAACTCCATGAATGTCATTTGGGTTGCCCCTTTCGTAGTAATATAGGCATTTTAGCCCATATATTGCACTACGTCAAGGGATAATTCCGATGATTTAAAAGAATGCGAGGATATTGATATGGATGTAAATAAATTTAAAATTATTTGTGACTCGTTGCGACAACATAGGCGTGCGGAGCTTAAAGATTTTGACAATGATACAAGTGGCGATGATACAGACAACTCCGCTATTGATAGATTATATGTCGACCCGCTACCATCTGATGCAGTACTAAATCAGGTTCTATCTCCAACAACCACTTTTTTGCTTGGGCGTAAAGGAACTGGAAAAAGTACTATTTTTGCTAAGGCGCAAGCTAGTATAAGGCGTGACAAGAAAAACATATCTATATATTTAGACGTTAAGGCTATATATGATTTAGTCGGAACAATTGATGTGCCAATAATAGACAAAGTTGATGTAAATGATGATGTTTTGCGAACACACTACTTAAGAAAACAATTCTTAATAAATGTAATCTCGGATATCCTAAAAGAGTTGAGATTGTATGCTAAAAAGCTTCCCCTGTGGGACAAGGTACTTGGCAAAAAACGAATACTAGAGAGTACAATTAACAAGATAGAGGAATTAGAGAAGGGAATTAAGGAAGGGGAGCTTTCCTCTTCAGAAGTCCCGATACTCCAGCTTATATCTAAAAAAAGGAAGGAACAAACAAAATCTTTGGAGCAATTCACATTGTCTGGCGAAGCCAAAGCTAAAGCCAATGGTTTAGGGGTTTCATTAGCATCTAAAGCCATTGAGGAATTGCTTAATGATAAAGATGTTTATGAGGAATATTCTGATGCGATACTCCGCTCTTTTCCTTATGCGACTTTAATGGAGCAAGTAGAAACATATCTTTTTGAACTGGAGCTCAATAAACTCATTATATTTTTTGATGATTTCTCTGAGATTAACCTTGTTGATCAGAAACTATTTGTTGACGCAATTTTAGCGCCACTTAATAATTCAAGTAACGAA
>Ga0123355_10007316_pt1 | contig 16526 bp, 13 predicted proteins | sample TergutEmb28metaG_3_FD_89872 | JGI IMG/M metagenome (GOLD analysis project Ga0123355, IMG submission 89872) | Embiratermes neotenicus P1 segment gut microbial communities from Petit-Saut dam, French Guiana - Emb289 P1 | ecosystem: Host-associated > Arthropoda: Insects > Digestive system > Gut ...
CTCTTTTGCAATGTCAACAAGCTCTGCAAGCGGTATAAACAGACGCGCATCGCCGGTTACAACAGAAACGAGACCCTCAAGGCTTTCCGGAGCTTTGTCAGTTATAATAAGCGCTCCGGCATATGCAAGCCTGCCAAGATAAGTGCGGCCTGCCTCAAAAACATCAAGTTTATCTGTAACTATAGTGAGTTGTGGTTTCTTTGACGGTGGAACATTCATTTCCGCACGGCGGGCGCGAACAGCGCGGACAGCAGCCATGATTGATTCGAAATCAGTCTCCTCTTTTGGGAAGTGCAGAGATTCAGTGAACTGAGTATACTTGCGCACCATAAGCGCACGTGGGTGGTCGGATGCTGTGGAATCAATTGCCTCATGCGGTAGCGCCTGCCAAATCTCTTCTGTGATAAAGGGCATAAAGGGGTGCAGCAGTGTTAGAATTTCAGTCAGGACATAAAGCAGCACTTTTTGTGCATTTTCAGCATTTTCATCCGAATGACCGGAAGAATTGATTTCTGAAGCACCACCATCACCAGGCTGCGACTGGCTCAGCCTTGGTTTTGTCAGCTCAATATACCAGTCACAATAACTATCCCATATGAAATCATAGACCTTTGACGCAGCTACTCCAAGCTCAAAATTTTCAAGATTGTCGCTGACTTCTCGTGAGAGTGAATTCAGCTTCGACAAAATCCATTTGTCTTCAAGCTCCAACTTTTCCGGAAGTTCATTATGCTCAATAGTCAGATTCATCATAACAAACCGGCTGGCATTCCAAATTTTATTGGCAAAATTACGCATGGCTTCGCAACGCTCGGAATAAAACCGGATGTCATTGCCGGGGCTATTTCCCGTTATAATATTAAACCTCAGTGCGTCTGCGCCGAATGACTCGATGATTTCGAGTGGGTCAACGCCGTTGCCAAGGGATTTGCTCATTTTGCGACCTTGTGCATCGCGCACGATACCATTAATGAATACAGTATGGAAAGGAGCTTGTTTCATTTGCTCCATTCCTGAAAAAATCATTCTGGCAACCCAGAAGAAAATGATGTCATACCCGGTGACAAGCACATCAGTTGGGTAGAAGTATTCCAAATCTTCTGTTTTCTCAGGCCAACCGAGCGTCGAAAACGGCCACAGAGCGGAGGAAAACCATGTGTCCAGTACATCTTCATCGCGAGTGATGGCAGATGAGCCGCATTTTTCACATACTTCCGGGTCAATGCGACTGACTGTGATATGACCGCAGTCACAATACCAGGCAGGAATTCGATGTCCCCACCAGAGCTGACGTGATATGCACCAGTCGCGGACATTATCCATCCAATGGGTGTATATTTTTGCAAAACGCTCAGGCACAAATTTAATAGTCCCGTCGTCTACAACCTCAGTGGCTTCTTTTGCCAGTGGCTTCATTTTAACAAACCATTGCGCAGAGGTCACAGGCTCAACTACGGTGTCGCAGCGATAACATGTGCCGACATTATTGGTGTGCTCTTGAGTCTTGACAACATATCCGAGCGCTTCAAGGTCAGACAAGACCTCTTTGCGTGCATCAAAGCGATCCAGACCATTATACTTTCCGGAATTTATTATTTTTGCACTTTCGTCAATGACAAGAATTTGCTCCAGGTCATGCCGTAAGCCAACCTCAAAATCGTTCGGGTCGTGGCACGGAGTCATCTTGACACAGCCTGTTCCGAATTCCATATCTACATAGTCATCGGCTATGATTGGGATTTCACGATTCATGAGCGGAAGCAAGACGGTTTTTCCTATTAGATGCTTGTAACGTTCATCATCCGGATGAACGGCAACACCGGTGTCGCCGAGCATTGTTTCCGGGCGAGTCGTTGCAACCACTAGAAATTCAGACGAACCCGTGACGGGGTATTTGAGATGATATAAAAAGCTCTCGCGCTCCTCGTGCTCAACTTCGGTATCCGAAAGTGCAGTTGCGCAAGTGGGACACCAATTGATGATTCGGCTGCCTTTATATATAAGCCCTTTTTCATATAAACTGACAAATACCTCACGCACAGCCTTAGAACAACCATCGTCCATAGTAAAGCGCTCCCGACTCCAGTCGCATGAGCTGCCCAGCTTTTTGAGCTGATCGACAATCCGGCTGCCGTACATTTCTTTCCATGCCCAAACTCTATCAAGGAATTGCTCACGTCCGAGATCATGGCGAGTTAGCCCCTCATTGCGAAGCTCTTCCTCTACCTTTATCTGTGTAGCAATGCCCGCATGATCAGTTCCGGGTAGCCACAGCGCAGCGAAACCCTGCATTCGTTTATAGCGAATGAGGACATCTTGCAAAGTGTTGTTAAATGCGTGGCCAAGGTGGAGTTGCCCCGTGACATTTGGAGGAGGGATAACTATTGTAAAAGGTGTTTTTTCAGGGTCAACGACACCTGTGAAATATCCACCATCAGTCCACATTTTATATATTTTGTCCTCGACAATTTTAGGGTCATACACTTTTTCTAATTCACGCATAAAATGCTCCTCCATATACATACAAAAATGCCCACGGCAATGACCAAGGCACTGAAATTATATATCTATTGCAAAATATTGTCAATCACATATATTTATGGTAAAATCAGGTGGTTGTACGACAAAATGTCGTACAACCTATACAATCTGTAATCACGATCACAATAATAATTATGATAAGGAGCGAAAAAATGACAGAAGCAATAAAAAACATAATGGAAAGAAACTCCTGCCGCGATTTCAAAGATACACCGCTGACGCAAGAACAGCTAAAAGTGCTCATCGAAACTGCACTTGCAGCACCGAGTGCAAAGAATTTCCAACCTTGGCATATTTCGGTCGTAACTGATAAGGCGCTTATGGAAGATATGGAAAAAGAAACCGTTGCTGTTTTGGCGGCAGGCGATGATAAAACATTTTACGAAAGAATCATGAGTCGCGGCGGAAAGATTTTCTACGATGCACCATGTTTGATAGTAATATCATCCAATAACTCAGAATGGGCGCATATTGACAGTGGAATAATGGGTCAGAATATTGCAATTGCCGCCCAGTCAATGGGTCTTGGAAGTTGTTATATCGGTATGATGAAAGTGCCGCTAAACTGCCCGCGCGGGGAAGAATTCAAAAAGCGTTTGCAGTTCCCGGAGGGGTATACATTCGCAATCGCTATAGCAGTAGGTACGGTAAACACAGGCAAGGAGCCGCATGAACTAGACTTTACCAAAGTTAGCTACGTTAAGTAGGGTCATAATTCCCGAAAGTCATCAGCCTTATAAGCAAGGAGCAATTGCAGCCTGGTATCCGGGTCGTCGAGAGACAACCCGAGCAGGCTGCTTATTTTATCCATGTGATACAACACAGTATTTCGGTGCATGTGCATCGCAGCAGCAGTTGCAGTTGCACTGCGTTCGTTTTCCAAAAAGAGCCTCATGATTTTTGCAGTTTCGGTGCGGTGTTTGTCATCATATTCACGCAAGGCAGATATAGATTGGGCTATGAATGAATTATCAAAAACGCCGGGTGCGGTACGGTAGCTGCTTGTAACTATGTAGTAAATAAGATTATTTGAAAACATGCGAAAATGCTCTGTCGCTCGGCCTTTTCCGGAATGCTTCAAGCGTAATGAAATGTCTATTGCAATAGTTGCTTGTTCATGTGCTATGGTCAAGTTCCAAAGGCAATCAAAATCATTGCTAATCCCACATATGAAGTCGGTGCGCCCCAATGTGTTTTCTGCACTTTTGCATGTTTCGGAAATATCGGCAATGTCAAACTCAATCAAAAGTATGTCATGACCCCATGAAAAAACGACCGAGTCGGAGAATACTTCTGAAAGCAGGTGCACAAAGTGGGCTGTCGGAACATTGTCATCGTCCTCAAAGGAAAAAACATACAACCTAAACCTATTGTCAAACGGAAAACTGCAATACGCTGCACGGGTTCTCGCTTCTTCAATGCTGCCTACATTTTTGCCAAGTATATCGATGGCTAGGGCGTTGATTCCTCCGACACCTCCGGTTTGAGCTGTATTGAGGTCGGCATAATTTTTAATATAGTCAATAAGTATTTCAAACAGTTCGACAGTTGCGTTGTTGGCCGGTTTGACGCAGCAATCCATAACAATCATTATAAGGATGCTACCGCCAAGGTGAATGGTCTTTTTTACTATGTCATTATCGCTTGTAACTCTGTCACGGTTGATGATCACTTCGGTAATCATCTTAAATTGTTCGAGCCTTCGGTGCTTTCTGAAAAGCTCCATGGTTTCAGGTGGGTGGTAGCCGTATTTTATCAAACGGCTCATGACAATACCGGGAGGTTTAATATTCTCTGTATAACAAAGCAGCTTGAAAGTGCTGTCTTGAATAGTTATAAAGTTGCCAAAAATCGGAGCGGAAATCTCCAACAGCTCTTTGAGTCCGTTTCGTTTTGAAACGCTCTGCTCCATTGCCATAACCCATTGTGTGACTTTTACAAATACACGCAAAATGCGGTTGAAAAGCTCCCGAAAACCGATATCTGCATGAACCATTGTTATACCAATCATTTTTTGTTCGTCGATTTCAATGTGCTTTTCGTACGGACACAGGAAATACGCTCCGCTACGCTTATTGGCAGCTAAAGCCTCAGATAGTGGGCAGACAAGAAGGATGTCTGGGGAAATTTCTGTCACCCCGGGAGCATATAGCTCGACCATTTTGAATTTTGGATTAGCGCTGCCCGGAGTCGGCGTGGTTGACTCAAATTCAAGCTCGTCAATTATTAGTGCAAGGCTTATTTCCATAAGCACCTCCTAAGTTGAAGTACTGTGTCGGGTTATTTTACATGATATAGTGAGAAATTACAATGGAAATGATATATTTTTGGTTAGGTTTACATTGTTAATTGCAAATATTTGCGATAAAATTAGCTACAAAAAAATCAAACATGAGGTGTTTATAAATGTCAACTCCCAGAGAGAATTTCTTAAAGCTCGTAAAAAATGATGACCCGCACTGGTTGGGAGACCCATTCACATGCTTCAATTGCATGGAAGGGCCACCAGGCTTACCTTATTTAATTGATGCTGCTGGGCTTGCGCACAATCGTGTGACAAAAGGCGGAATTGATGTGCCTGATGCATGGGGTGTTATATGGGATTGGCCAGATGACCAACCGGGGCCGACGCCTAATACAATAGGTGACAAAAAGGTAATTAAAGACATTACCCGCTGGCGCGAATTCTTTGAGTTTCCTGATTTAGACAATCTAGATTGGACTGCTTCAGAGGCGCTTGCAAAATCTGTTGACCGTGAGAATAAGCTGGTTATGGTTCAATCGCCGCGCGGTATGTTCGAATTTACCCACGCTATGATGGGATTTGAAGAGGCGCTTGAGAACTTCTTGCTTGAACCCGACGATATGTATGAGCTGCTTTCGGCATATACCGACTGGAAAATCAAAGCTGCAGGGCTTACGATTGACCATATGAAACCAGACATGATAGCGAACTTCAGCGATTGGGGCAGCAAAATACAATTGTTCCTGCCGCCGAGAGTCTGGCGTGAAATTTTGAAGCCGCACTATGCAAGATTCTTTGGATATATCAAGTCACGAGGTGTTATAACTGTAAACCACAACGATAGCTATGGCATGGATATTTGCGAAGACATGGTCGAAATCGGCATTGATGTCTGGCAAGGAGTTACTCCTGAGAATGACTTGCATGAGGTTGTAAGCAGAACCGGCGGGAAGCTGATGCTTTGGGGTGGCGTGGATATGTCGTCAATTGACTACCCTGGTGTAACAGAAGAGGAAATCCGCTCACATTTCCGCGAAGTGCTTGATAAATATGCACCGACAAAACGCTTTTTGCCGATGTTCAGTTCATGGTTGCCGATATATCCGGGCGTCAAGGAGATTGGTTGCGACGAGATGGAAAAATACGGCGCAGTTGTTGCAAAGAGGGTTTTTGGATAGTCGGATAGATTTTAAAAAATTAATTGCGAGGGCTTATGTCAGCGAGACTAAGCCCTCGTTTTGTACTTTCAAATAAACCAAATTGTCACGGTTTGGAATTATTTTCAGAAAACACTAAAGTTTTGTCACAATGTGCCGAAAATAGAATCAGAAGCGAAGAGCAAGGATGTGTTGAAGCGGGAGATGAAGACTGAAAATTTCCGCAGATTACACCGGCCATTTCAAAAGAAGATAGTGCTTCAAACTGTCATCAACCTTTAAGGGGATACGCGCGCCTAAGAGGGTTAATGAATATAAAAACACCGAGGGGTAAGGATGCCCCGGCTCAAGAGAAAGGAAGCAAAGATCATGCGTATAAACAATAACATTACGGCTATCAACAGCCACAGACAGTACGGTATCAACAGTGGCAATATCGGTAAGAACATGGAAAAACTGAGTTCAGGTTTCCGCGTAAATAGAGCAGCCGACGATGCAGCCGGACTCGCAATCTCTGAAAAAATGCGTGCTCAAATTCGTGGATTGAACATGGCGAGTAAGAACAGCCAGGACGCGGTCTCACTCGTGCAGACGGCAGAAGGTGGAATGCAGACCATTCAGGATATCCTACAGAGGATGCGCGAACTGGCAGTGCAATCAGCATCCGACACCAATCAAAACGAAGTTGACCGTGAAGCGCTTCAACTGGAACTTGTACAGCTTGGCGATGAAATCGATCAGATTGCAAGCACGACCGAGTTTAATAGAATGCAACTGCTTGATGGTTCGAGAGCCGCGGAAGATCCAAATATTACTGATGTTGATCACCTGGGGCACCTGACCATTCAAGCCGGTGCAAACCACAGTCAAACCATGACCATTGCAATTGGTGCAATGAGCTCATCGGGGCTGGGTGTGATTGTAGCTGACGCTGCGGACACGCTTCCGACAGATGCAACAGACCTGAGCGATGGTGAGATCAATATTTCCAGCAGAGTCAACGCAGAGGAAACCATCAAGCGTATTGATGATGCGCTAAACTGTGTGTCGATGCAAAGAGCGCAACTCGGTGCGTTCCAGAACCGACTTGAGTTCAAAATTCAAAACCTGAATAATCAGGCAGAGAATGTCTCGGCTGCTGAGAGCAGGATTCGTGATGCAGACATGGCCAAAATGATGACTGAGTTCACGAAGAATAACATACTATTCCAAGCATCTACTGCGATGTTGGCACAGGCAAATTCATTGCCGCAGAGTGTATTGCAACTACTTGGATAAAGTAGCCGAAGCAATAAAATGTAGGCCGCATAGCGGTACAGCTCCTCAATTGTTATTGCGCGTGTATTGCAGCCCGAACCTTTCGGTTCGGGCTGTAGTGCAAAAAAGTAAATGCAATCCTCCAAATGTTATTCCGGGACGGTATACATTGAAGCATCTTATTTGGGTTCAGCGGTTTTTTACTGGTTATCAGTTTGTAAAATATTTGATAAAATTATGTAAAGTTTCACTCAAAAATCCCGATAATGTTTATTGAAAACAAAAATAATTGCATGGAGGCACATATAAATTTTAGAAGATTCACGGAGCAAAGGATATGCTTACGGAGACCGGAGTGAAAGGAAGCGTGTATTGCTATGCGTATACAAAACAATATTACAGCAGTAAACAGCCACAGGCAATATAACATCAACAACAGAAACATTGGCAAGAATATGGAGAAATTAAGCTCAGGCTTTCGTGTCAATCGTGCCGCTGATGATGCAGCCGGACTTGCGATTTCAGAGAAAATGCGTGCGCAGATCCGTGGATTGAACCAAGCTTCCAGAAACAGTCAAGATGCGATTTCTCTTGTTCAAACAGCCGAGGGGGGAATGCAGACTATTCAGGACATTCTCCAGCGTATACGTGAGCTTGCTATCCAGGCTGCATCGGACACAAATCAGGATGAAGTTGACCGTGAAGCGCTTGATCTTGAAGTCGGTGAGCTTCTTGGAGAGATTGACCAAATCGCAGAAACAACAGAGTTTAATAGGATGGCTCTGCTTGATGGAAGATTCAATCCGGATCATGTGGCAAGTGGCGGAACATTGCCGGATGGTGTTTTGGCTGATGATTTAAGAAACTTGTTTATTCAAGCAGGGGCAAACCATGGCCAGACCATGACCATAACAATCCGCTCAATGACTATGCAAGGGCTGGGTCTTGAGGGTGCCGGGGTGAATTCGGATGACGACCCCATCACCGGTGGCGAAGACAGAGTTTCAGTGCATTCTCGTGAGGCTGCCTCATATGCAATTGACAGAATTGACAGTGCGCTTAATTGTGTTTCCATGATGCGTGCAGAACTTGGTGCATTTCAGAACAGACTGGAGTTCAAAATTCAAAATCTTGACAATCAGGCTGAGAATGTGGCGGCAGCCGAGAGCCGTATTCGAGATGCTGACATGGCAAAACTTATGACAGAGTTTACAAAGAATAATATTTTATTCCAGGCCTCAACGGCGATGCTTGCACAGGCAAATGCTCTGCCTCAGGGTGTGTTGCAGCTTCTTGGATAGTATCATTTGAATATTGCTGCCCGAACCGTAAGGCTCGGGCAGTTGTCATAGTGAGCCGCTTTGACGGCTATATATAGTGTGCTTTAGCGATGTGTCTAAAGAGCGTTAAAAACGAATAAAGCAGAGGGCTGGACAATGAACAAAAAGAAAAAAAGAAATTCAAAACCGCCCCAAGCGCTGGTGCGGCTTTCGCAATGCATGATAGTCAAAAATGAAGAAAAGAATATAGAAAAAGCTTTGTCATGGGCAAGAGGTATCGCCTTCGAGCAAATTGTTGTAGACACGGGTTCAACGGACAAAACAGTAGAGATTGCAGAGAATATGGGTGCAAGAGTATACCATTTTGAGTGGATTAATGACTTTTCTGCTGCGAAAAATTTTGCCATAGAAAAAGCGTCTGGTAACTGGATTGCATTGCTTGATGCTGATGAGTATTTATCCGAAAAAGACGCAAAAACCCTTATGACGATTCTAAAGAAAATACGTGCAGATCAAGATATGCGCGAAAAGTGTCTGGTGCTTAATGTTCCGCTTGTCAATGTTGATGAAAAGGGCAACCCCATGTCAGTGTATGATCAGGAACGCTTTTTTCGCAACATAAAGGCCGCGCGTTACAAGGGCAAAATCCACGAGATGATTGATATGCCGCCGGAGCATGTTTTCAGGGTTGATGAAATTACAGTTATCCATACTGGGTATGCGAAGTCGGTGTATGATGAAACCGGCAAGGCGGGGCGCAATATTGGTATGCTTCGTGCGGAATTGCTTGAAAGGCCGGATGACCTCAATCTCAAAGCGTTTTTGGCCGATGCGCTGAAAGTAAGGGGTCAGCAAGGTGATAGCTTAGAGGCTGACAGGCTCTATCTGGACGTTGTCAACGGAATCGGAGTCTATGAGCAGCTAAAGAAAGGGGCATATAAACATCTTATTGAAAAGTGTTTAAACATGCCTGATAGGCTTTCTGATGCCGAGGTGTTGAGTCTTAAAGCATTGGCGGATTTTCCTGAGGATATAGACCTAGGATATTTCTATGGCGAGGTTTTGAATAGAAAAGGGGAGTTTCTTGCTGCACAAAGCCGACTGCAAGAATGTGAAAGAAGGCTCATTAACGCAGTGTCACTGGATGTGGCAACAATGATTATGGCAAAACCAATTTTGTTGTTCCATCAACTGGCGGTTGCAGCACAGGGGCTTGGAGATCTGCCGGGGTTGGTCAGATATGCAACTATGGCGCTTCTTGCGGATAAAACACAGTCTGGGGTGCTAAGCCCATATATTGGAGCGCTACTGAAACGTGATACATCTGAGGATGAAGTTAAACTCTTACTTTCGAAAATTTATGACATGGACAATCCAAAAGATCTGATTATCATTGCCCGTGCAGCTAAGGATTGTGGGGCTTTGGATTTTGCCAGAAAAATACTTGTGGAAATTGAAGATAAGTGTAAAGCCTAGAATGCGAAGTGTGACATATTCATTACGATTAGTGCAGAACACTTGACATTTTGCATACCGCTACGGTACAATCCGAGCGTGTTCAGTATAGTAGTTCGATAGACAAGGGGTATGTTCATCAAGAGGAAAGGGGTGACTGTCAGTGCCAAAGGCTTCGGGTGTTAAAGTGGTTTCGCAGAATAAAAAAGCGTATCATGAATATATTATACTTGAAAAATTCGAGGCCGGTATTGAATTGTTTGGAACTGAAGTCAAATCCATCAGACAAGGCAACCTCAACCTCAAAGAGGCATTTTGCATGATTAAAGACGGTGAGCTTTTTGTTCGCGGGATGCATATCAGTCCATATGAAAAAGGCAATATTTTCAACCGTGACCCTATGCGGCACAAGCGATTGCTGATGCACAAGCGTGAAATCACGCGGCTGTATGGGAAAATCAAGCAAGATGGGCTGGCGCTGATACCTATTTCTGTGTATTTTAAAAACTCAAATGTAAAGCTTGAAATCGGGCTTGCCAGAGGTAAGAAGTTGCACGATAAGCGTGAGACAGCGGCAGAAAAATCTTCAGCACGTGAGATGGATAGACAACTTAAAGAACGCATGTTAAAATGATCGTAATAGAATAGTTGAGGCATATGCGGGTTTCGTGTGAAGCATGACGGCGCTTAGCATGTGTGCTCTAAAAGAAGGAAGGAAATATACAAATGTCAGAGAAAAGCAACCCAATCGTAACCATAGAAATGGAAGATGGTAGTGTGATGAAGGCTGAACTGTATCCTGAGATTGCACCCAATACAGTCAATAATTTTATTGCACTTATTAAAAAAGGATTTTACGATGGACTTATTTTCCATAGAGTAATTCCCGGATTTATGCTGCAAGGTGGTTGTCCGCTCGGCGAAGGCTATGGCGGACCCGGATACGGCATAAAAGGTGAGTTTTCGCAAAATGGATTTGAGAATAATCTCAAACATACACGTGGTGTGCTCTCGATGGCACGTTCACAAGCACCTGATTCGGCGGGCAGCCAGTTCTTCGTAATGCACGAGGTATCGCCCCATCTTGATGGTTCGTATGCAGCGTTTGGTAAGGTCATAGAGGGCGACAGTGTTATTGATGCGATTGCCAAACAAGATACGAATTTTGCCGATAAGCCGAAAGCAGATCAGCGTATGAAAAAAGTTACAGTAGAAACATTCGGAGTGGACTACCCAGAACCTGAAATGGTTTAGCATATAATCACCGTCTTTTGAACCAAATTCGAGTCCAACGAAGTGGCTCGGATTTGGAGAGGAGGAGCAACGAAGTGAAGTAGATGCTCGCCCCGTGACGAGCGAAACGAAACGGAGTTTGCGACGACGAGGGGCTGTAAAGGTTTCGACGGGGGTATGGAGGCGTAAATAGCGGGCGGAGGTGCCGACTCCTAAAACGGCAAACCTTATAAATTAAAGAACAACGATAACGTAGTTCTGGCAGCCGCTTAAGGCAGCCCGTCCTCCCCGGAAGTTCCACGATCCGGGATAGGGCGTCGATTAGTGGAGAACGTGTGTGTAGTAAGCTTTGCCTACGCCATGAACAATGAAGCTACCAAACCATAACCGCTTGACGGATTGCGCTGTGGTGAGGAAAATGGGCGAAAGCCCGGAATAACCGTCTGCGCCCGGAGAAGTTTGCGTTAAAGTGCTTTCGGACAGGAGTTCAATTCTCCTCAGCTCCACCATACGAGTATTACACGAACTCACCTATTATTTCAAAGGCGGCTTTGCCGTTACGGTTTGGTTGTGATACTAATAAAGCATACAGTTTTGGTTTATCCATCACTGTATGCTTTATTTTGCAGGCATCTGCTTTATGATTTGGATGCTTTTTGGTTTTGTATTTGTAGCAGCCCCATTAGATAAGCCCAAACACTCCACCGATAACAGTCAGCCATAATGCCATAATTATAATCATAAAGATTTGGATAGGCAGTGAACTGATAAACATATCCTTAATCGAATAGTATCCTTTAGAGTATGTGAGTAGCGGAACCGTATCAAGTGGGAGCAGAAAACATGCGCAACCTGCAATGGCCGCAACCAGCATCATAAGTACTGGTGACGAACCAGCTCCGACTGCGAGTGCAATCAACGGAGCGCTCATAATTACTACCAGTGAAGGCGCTACGGGGATGAAAACCAGCAAGGCAAAGAAAAGCGCTGCCGCAAATGCGATCAAAATCGGGGTTGGTACACTCAGTACTGGCAGTGCCGATACGATAAAGTCGCTTACGCCATTTAGAACCATCAAGTTTCCGAGTGATATAACTGTGGCAATCAGAAAGACAGAATCCCAGCCTATACTGCTTGCAAAAGTATCGAATTTCAACACTTTCAGCCTTGGAATGCAAAGCACACATGCTCCAAGTAAGGTGACGACCATAATGTTTATTCCGCTGACCCAAGAAGAAGCGATCCATAGCGACATCATGATGCCTGTGATAATCAGGGCGATGATTTCGGGTCTGGTCATTTTTTTTGGGATTTCAAGTTTTTCTATGAAGTTTTTTACCATATCTTCACTTATTTCAGCGGGTTTGTGCACTTTCAAAATAATCCACCACGCGACAGGTAGTGTTACTATTGAAATCGGAACTCCGGCGGCCATCCATTGTACAAATGGGATTGTCAGGCCTGTGTGGATATAGAGCTCATTCAGAGCTAAGAGGTTTATAGTGCTGCCGATTGGCGTCATAAACGCCCCAATCATAGTTGCAACAGGCACGGCAATCATGAAAGTTCGACCGGAGCGCTTTTTGTCCTCCGGATTTTCATATAACTCAAGAAAGCTCAAAGCAATGCCCATAAATACTGCACAAGTAGGTACGCTTGAAACGAATCCTGACAAAATGACAATGGTTGTCATGAGTGCCAGCAGCATGAGTTTGATATTTTTCCCAAAACGACGTAAAAGCGCAACGAGTATACGCCGAGACAAGGGCAAGGTGGTAAATGCTGCTGAAATTCCAAAAGAGGCGATGACAAAAAGTATGACGGGATTTGCTACGCCTGAGAGGGCAGCGCCGAATGTCGGAGCAACACCCAGAACCGGCATCAGCCCCAGAAAGAAAAAACATATGTGAAGAACCCGAAATGGTGCAGTGATGAGCATTACAAGGAAAGCTAACAGCATTCCAATTGTCCTAATCCCGCTCACGGAGAGACCACCTGTTTCAGGAATAAAGCTCATTACGATCAAAATTGCTGCTGTAAGTGCGATGCCAAAATAATGTCTTGGATTCATGGTTCACGACCTTTCCAAATTATTTAATTGACTAAGGAAATGCTTTCTGCTAGGCTATATTTAAAGGCTTATGCAGTCGGAGTATCCATCGTTTGACTCCGGGGATGCACGAATATTCAATAAGGAGTGTTCTTATGATTATTACTATTAGCGGTCAATATGGTTCCGGAGGTAATGAGATAGGCAGAAGTCTGGCTGAGATATTTGGGTACAAGATTCTTGATTCTCAGTTGATTGTGCGTGCCAGGGAAATCTATGCTCAAACAAGCAAAAGTGCTGACAGGCCTGATTGGTGGCCCAGCCGCAGCCTCACTTCATACAATGAAGCAAATGACTTTCCGCGTTTGGATAGTGCGCTGGGACAGGCAGAGCTAAAGCTAAAGACAGACCTTATTACTTCGGACGAAACATTCGGGGATTACGGAGATGAAACAGAAAACGTAAGAAAGGCAATGCTTGAAGCTCAGTCACGAGCCATTTTAGAGTATAGCGAAGGCGGGGGATGTGTTATTTTCGGAAAATGCTCCGACTATATTCTTCGCGATCATAAGGATACAATCAGAGCGTTTAGTAAGGCAGATATGGAAGTGCGTATAAAGCGGATTATGAATTTATATAACATGAACATGGACAAAACTACCGGTTCCAAATGGCTACCCCCATCATATACGCTTCAGGAAGCCGGACAATTTCTCGATATGGAACGCAGGGACGCTATTGCGCTTATCTATTCAACGGACAAACGCCGCAGCGACTTGTTCGAATTTCTTACCGGAGAAAAATGGGGTGCCGGAGACTACATAGACTATCATATTAGTGGCAACGATGAAAACCTAGATAATCAGACAAATATGTTTCTGGAGTTTATCAGAGAAAGGATTTAAAGATAAAGCCTTTCTGTGTCTTTGACAGTCAAGTTATGTATTCATTTTCAAAACGGCTTTGATTGCTTTGCCGCTTAGGCTATCTGCCATAGCCTTGTTAATAGCGTCAAAATCATAGTATGTGATTAATTTGTCGAATGGAAATCTGCCGTTTATATAATGATTCATGATTTCTGGAATAAAGACCTTAGGGTTGGAATCACCCTCAACGACCCCTATGAGTGACTTGGATACGCTCATCAAGTCAAGCTCAACATTGATTGTCAAATTACCGCCGCCGCCAACAACAACGGTTGCACTTCCGGCTTTGGTACATTGCAGCGACATTTTTGTGCAATGTTCGTTTCCGGTGGTATCAATGCTATGGTCGGCTCCGAGGCCGGTCAGTTTCCGTATTTCAGCGACGGCATCCGGAGTGTTTGTTGTGTTGATAATATGTGTTGCGCCCAGCTCCAACGCAGTTTCTAGCCTGCTGGGGGTTCTGTCCACTCCGATAATCATGCCGCAGCCTGAAACCTTAGCTGCCATGATTGAGCTGAGACCAACGCTCCCACAGCCAAAAACGGCAATTGATGAGCCCGGCTTTGGCCGTAAACGATTCCAAACTGCACCTGCTCCGGTCTGAATGCCACAGCCCAGTGGGCCGGTTATTTCGAGCGGCACAGTTTCAGGAACTTTAACAGCACAGCGTTTGTTAACGACAACATATTGTGCAAATGATGACTGACCGAACATCGTTGCAAGCGTTTTTCCGTCCTGACTGAGCCGGGATGTGCCATCAGGCTGCACCCCTCCGAAGTTTATTGCAGGAAACAAGTCGCATGTTGTTGGATTGCCGCTGAGGCAACTGACGCATTTGCCGCACGAAGCGAATGAAAAAGTGACTTTGTCATTCACTTTAAATTCCTCGACATCAGCTCCGAGTTTCTCGACAATGCCGCAGCCTTCGTGCCCTAAAACTGCCGGAAGCGGAACGGGCAGAGCCTGTATTCTCGCCAATTCGTCGGTATGGCAAATACCACTGGCGGTTATTTTGACAAGCATTTCTTCGCTACGCGGCTCGTCAAGTTCGACACTTTCGATGAGAAACGGCGCTCCCGGATTTTTGACAATTGCTGCTCTTATTTGCATTTTCAGCCCTCCCAGAATAATACAAAGCGTTAGTCCATGAAGCTACGGAATATTGATTTTACCCGCCGATAACCCCGAATCCGACCAAAAATGCAAATGCCGAAGCCAATAGGCAATAGATACTGAATATATAAAATTTGCTGCTGTTGATGAGCACTTTTATAAACTTTATTGCGAAAATTCCGCAAATAGCGGCCGTAATAAATCCGGCAAGCCAATAAAGCGGCTCGATTTCAATGGTGTCAGTCCTGACAATGTCAAAAAGATATACCAAACCTGAGCCTAATATAATAGGAATTGAAAGGATAAATGAATATCTGACTGCAAATTCTTTTGTCAGTCCGCTGAGGACTCCGCCAAAGATAGTGCTGCCGCTTCGTGATAGGCCGGGTACCAGTGCGCAGGCCTGTGCAAGCCCCACCATCCAGGCTGATTTAAGGGGTGCGTTTTTTTCTGTGAAATTACCTTTGTTTAGTTTGTCAACAAGATACATGAGCGTTGCTGTTAATATGAGCATCGTTGCGACGACAAAAATATTTTCGAGCATGTCGTCAATTCCGAGAAGTACCATAGAAACCCCGACAATGGCAGCGGGAATTGAGCCAATAATGACCATGAGCAGGAACCGGCGTTCGGGCGTTTTGAAATTTGCTTTGCCCTTAAAGCAGTCGCCGATTGCTGAAAAAAATTCTCGAATCAGCATCCATATGTCTTTATGAAACATGATGAATACAGACAGCAATGTTGCCAGGTGTAAAAACACGGTAAAAGCCATGTTTGATTCATAACTTTCTCCGAATGTCGCGTGGAAAATAACCAAGTGACCTGAGCTGGATACGGGGAGGAATTCGGTGATGCCCTGGATTGCTCCTGCCAGCAGTGCTTGGAGGAATGTCAAAAAATCACGTCCAATCTTAACCTAATAAGCGCGGGCAGCAAAAGGCTGCCCAAGTGAGCGCAGCCGGGTGCGTCTACACATTATACATGTATTGCGGCATCTTAACAACACAAATATTTTAGCAAAAATAAATAGAAGCTATCAGCAACACCCTGTAAGCCTGGTATGCTGGGGTGTTACTAATGATTTTCAGGGATGCTCTAAGCTTCCTGTGAAGATTCCCCTCCTTGGAGGGGTGCCACGAAGTGGCAGGGTGGTGCTCTTTTATCTCGCCCCCAAAGACCACCCCGTCAGGCTTCGCCTGCCACCCCTCCAAGGAGGGGAATAAAGTCAAATGTCAGGAATTCCCTCGACAGCAAAACCATCAGCAACAC
>Ga0123355_10007317_pt1 | contig 16526 bp, 4 predicted proteins | sample TergutEmb28metaG_3_FD_89872 | JGI IMG/M metagenome (GOLD analysis project Ga0123355, IMG submission 89872) | Embiratermes neotenicus P1 segment gut microbial communities from Petit-Saut dam, French Guiana - Emb289 P1 | ecosystem: Host-associated > Arthropoda: Insects > Digestive system > Gut ...
ACCATATGCTGCAACTCAACTTCTAATACTCCTGATGATGGGCGTATGTACCCGAAACATGTCGAGCTAAGAATACATCAATAAAATTACCTAGTTGCATCAAGTTGGCATTTCACTTTATTTCACGTGTAATCGTACGTCACTGATGCCACCCTTGTTTGTTATTTGATATCTTTCTCTAATTATTTCACTTCCCCAAAAATTCCAACTATTTAAAAACTATTGTTTTTCACGAATTCACGTTTTATTTCCAAACATTTTTCTCATCTGAACTTTGTCACACAGAATAGGTAAAAAATTATTTAAGGAAAGCTTCAAAGTATGATGCAATACCCCTAATTATTACTGTAATATAAACAAATTTACTCGTATGTAAGAATCATTTGCAAGAAATGAAACTTTAAATAAGAAATAAAGGAAGAGAGATAAAACGAAAAACATCACAATCAACGTAACTTTAGTCGGTCTCAAATCACTTAAAAATAAAATACCTCAGGCTCGTGGAATTATCTAATCAGTATAATCGCTTGATATGCAAAGATGTAAGAATAATTTTAATCAGATATTCTGTCCCTGGACTCGAACAAAATAGTGTCCCGGTACTGCGTCGGTTTACTATTCAGTCACTGACTTGTATAAAAAGTTGACTTACCCAGTAGGTTTACCATCAATTGTAAAGAATTCCAATTCTCAGAATAATAAACAGTGTAATATAACTGGAACTCAACAATTAAACAAAACGTTTGAAATTAAACGTTTGATCCTATTTAAGGCAGTATCGTCAATGCAAAGCCTAAACTTTAATTAAAATATTTGGAATTCTTGAATGTGATACTGTAGGACACGTACGTTCGTCACTGACTCGATTCACTAAACATCAGGCGAATATTTACCAAGCAGAGAATGCCGTTCATCCACAAAACCATGCTAATGGGATTTTTATTGCGGGTTTCATTTTCAGGTAAAGTGGTTTCATACATGGAATGTTGAAAAATCCCTCTGCACGATCCACAGATACACCGCTGCAAAACGTTTTATATGTACGCACGCACACACACACACACACAAACTGGGCACGGCCAACATCTGAATGACAGATTACGAATAGAAAAATGCTCCCGGACGTGTATTAGGGATTCAGAACATTACTGATGGAACGCCATACAATATTCCTAATAAAACCTCTACCTGCCATTAATTCCATCTACCGTTGTAGACATGAAAACCAGGTAAAAACTTACGGAACGCAACCACCAATATTAGTTTATTTGCGATGTTTAGTTTTCAAACTACATATATTGTGTAACTAATAGAGCAGCTATGACAAATCTATGATGACAATTGCACCCCTAGTTTAAACTGATGGACAACAAGTCTATTCTTACGTAATTTAAGCCCACAAAATATGAATTCTTTGAATGACGCACACGGCACAAAATTTTGTATATTGGCAACAATTCACGTTTTCATTCTTGATCATCTAAAAACGTTTCTTTAAGTAGGAAAAATGGGCTATAGTGTCGAATGGAATGACGATAATACAAGTAAATAACGAAATGCAAACGATACGTGGGAAGTGATCTTGCCTCAATTCATGGTTTTTTTTCCAGGATTAACTCGAAGGAGAAAAGCTGTGGAACTACTCAGTCTACAGCGATTCCTTGCAGGGATTTAAAGGACAGATTTTCTGAATACGAAGCACGAACGCTAAATACACTCCCGTCAGTTCGACCTGCAGCGCCCAATTTATGTCAAGCTGTTGCAATCGGTGCACGTTCCCTAAATATTTAAAGACTAAATACCAACGGACATTTCTTTCCGATTTTTCCAGCCTTCGCTAGCTTGTCCTTCTGATTATCTAAGAAATCTGGAAAACACAACTACAGTCCAGTAGTGCAGCATCCCTCGTTTACTTTCTAGACTCATGTGCAGCACTCACAAACTTCTGCCCCAAAACGCACCGACCGAGAAGGCTATTTCGCTGTACATAATTCGTTAAGAGTTCTTTTGGATCAAGAGGCTTGGTAGGTCAGTTTATGGACTTCATATATCCCGACTTCAACTTCATTACTACTATTAAGGCTATTATTATTATTATTATTATTATTATTATTACAGTGTCTATTATCTCAGTCATAAGGTACTACAGTCCCATTGAACACACGTGATTTTCAAGTCTTTTATACATTCTATTGGAATTACTACGCAAAAAAAGAAATGTGTAACTGGCCTAACGTATCATAGATTCTGTCTGACGAATTCCTTAAGCTACACTGCGGTATGCAAGTTATGGCAACCAATATCTTAACAAATAGGCGTGCTCAAATAAAATGGACACGTTCACTTGTTTATTTAAATAAATAAACTTTACGCACAGGATAAATGTCCAATCAGTACTAATACAGAGCCATATCAAACTTCACTTAATGCTTCCTATATTTACTTACCAGTTTCAACACTCCAGGATTCGTCATCATGACCTTAAAGTCCTCAAATTTTTTAAATTACACTCGCCGATCAATCGAGCTATATATAAAAATTATCACTGGTAGATGTAGATTTCTTTTTTGAACACCTAGTACACCGATGCACATTTATTTACACGATTGAAATCGATTCGTCTTTGACTCGCGACACATAACAATACTCATAATGGCTTCCATCTAAAGACGTTTCTAGAAGCTTGGAGAATATTGTAGGAGAATATGAATGCCATACGATACATAAAAGCAATCATTTCATTGGTCTAGTCCACATGACGCATCGGTATACCTACACCTCTGCCTCCCCTCTATGTCTGCTTGGCAGGTAAGGGGCAATCCATATGACGTCTTTGTTACGCAGTTGGTTTTCCACCCTCTACGTTTTAGCATGCCGTGGCTGCTACGTAACGAATACAACTGAAAGCTTACACAATTGAAACGTCTATTATATAAAAAATTTAGCAATTTTTCATTTGTTTCAATTAATCGTTTTTCTCAAATTATAGTAAATTTTGGATTGTAGCACAAGATATTTATCCTCGAGGCGAAGTATAGGCTCTGGAAACGCGATTTATTTCTAAATAATGTTAGGTAGCCTATCTGCTTACGTATGTAACGCCAGTAATATCAGTATGATTTTTGTTTATATATTATTTGGACAAGAGAAAAGTTAACCTTTTGGCGCCGGAATTATTTTTCTAATTTTAGCACATCCTGTATATAAAACGTGAATAATCCAGGAACCAAATACGTTAGAATTATGAAACAAACTGCATTTTGAAGAGGAAAAAATGGAGAGTATATACCACGTTTAAAATATTCAATACCTATATGTGTTGAATAAATATATTAAATGAAGTGTTTAGAGGTTAGCGGTGTGGTATGACCAATATAGTCGTCATTAGGCATCAAAAGGATCTGCCTCAGGGACGTGGAGGTCTAGCTCCACACTATCTTAACCTCGGAACTATACAGAGATGAGCAGTCAGCTTCACTCTCCGGCCCCGTTTTTCACAGGGAACGACATCGCCGGTACCCTTTGAATAGGAGGCTGGCTGTGCACCAGAACCGATATTGACGCTTTGGGGAAGAGATAAACCTCTTGTCCCCACAATAAATAGAAAAAAGAATCCTCGGCTGTCTAGCAAGTAGCTTAGCCACGATGAACACTACGCCACGGGTGCACCAACGCCAGGTGCCAAGACGGCCGCCCGAATAAATTCTTTACCTTGGCACCTAATATTTGTGGGTCTTCAGGGCTTAACTTGCTTAAGTTTAAGCATCTGGCGTCTAGAATTTTCAAGCAGCTCACAGATTTTTGCAAAACTTGTGGACTGCGCTACTGAGGTTACATTTGTCTTCAAGTCTTCAGCAAATATTAGTACGGTGACCAAACCAAGGAAAATAAGAAGGCCGGGACGTACAGAAGTATCGAAGGAAATGAACTACAGAAATTTCAAGAATCATTTTGAACTTCCAAATGGAAAGATATGGGTCTTAAGGAAATGAAATGTGACGGTGCGGATTGGATTCAGCTGACTGAGCAGAGACCAGTGGCCGGCTCTTGTGATCACGATGATGTACACTCGGGTTCCATCCGTAGTGAGGAATATCGTGACCAGTAGCGTGATATTAGCTGCTGACTACTGTGTTCCATGGACTCTGCTACTGAAATTGGAAACACAGCGGTGGACACACAGCTGCACCTGCAAAGACGTGACGTCATCTAAGTGAATAAGTGTCAGCAAACTTTTAATAGCTGAGGGTTGTTTGACCGTGCATCTTCCTCATTTATTGAAGTTTCCTTAGCTCGACATGTTTCGGGCGTATGCGCCCGAAACATGTAGAGCTGAGAATACATCAATAAAATTACCTAGTTGCATCAAGTTGGCATTTCACATTATTTTATTTTAATAGCTGCTTTGAAATTCTTTATTTATAACCTAGCAAAACGACAGGATCTGACAGTGTTCAGGAGATGTTAGGTCGCCTCAACTTGTATTAGCTATAGAGCTACCTACGTTTGGAAGGTAGTGTCCCTATATTCATGGTCACGTAGTTTAAGCAGCGACGTTCCCTAGTTACTTAGAACCTTGGTAATGTTGTCAATCGGACTTAGAAGTGATAAGTCTGGAAGCAAATGTTTAAGGGAGAGAACTATATAAAGCAGCATACATATCCCTACGCATATGGATACACGCAGTGTGTACACTGCCACACAGCCTTTGTAACTACACAGATAGTGATCTGCGAAGCAGGAGGGTGCTGCTATACACAGGGTCAGGTCAGGGATAGTGATTAACCCGTTACTACTTGGTCGTTAGTGGGTAGAGGGAGGTGAATTATAATGCGGATTTTCTCCCCGTATGTTTTAGGGCATCGCCATGTTTTCAATTCTCCGCATGATGTTATCATCCATAAAACCATATAAATAAGCCAGACATAGTTATTACTAATGACTGTTAATCTCCGTTGGTTGTAAACTTCTATTAAACATGCTCATGCCTCAGAATAAATGGATCATATACGCACAAGAACGGAAAACATTTCTCGATAAACAATAAGGTTCTCATCGAATGTCAAACTCCGAAATTAAAAAAAAAAAAAAAAGGGATACTCGAATCTATTCCTTTGTTTTCCATTGCTTCTGTTGTGCTCAGATTTACGGTGGCAGTAGTAATGTGAGGAACAGACAAGCGGTCCGCTCGCATCGTAATAATGCCGTGATTCCAAGCTTCTTTTCTCAGCATCTACTGTAAACACTTCCAATTTGAAATACGGCAGTGACAACAATGACGACGTTTATGATGGTGATGGTGGTAATGGACGTGATTAACAACAGCCATAATGCAGCTTGAAATTTGACACTTTACCTTACGAATTTAAATCTTGTACATTTCACCAGTCCCTTCTCCTGTTACAAAATGTGTCCATCTTACCACATAATTCTGTTTCCTGTATTACACGGTCATTAATTCTTAACCCTTTAAACGCCGATTTAAATCACATCTTCCATCTGCTGGCATTATTAGGAGCTCACAATATTTTCCACGTTAGCGGGTTAAGGGTTAAACTAGACCACCATTTCCTGCATGACCGTTCACTTCTAGTCGTACACTTTCGAGTGAGTCTGACGTCGTTTCTTCTAGATGTTGTAGTATGGAATAATTTAAGCGCATTATAAAGAACAGGTAATTCGAATCGAATGGATCATACAAGACTTACCTTAGGAGGGATAACGCCAACATTCGACTGGAATAACTCAAGAAAACCACGAAAACCCCCTTTCTCAGAACACCGTCTTTATCCAAATGGAACAAAAAATCATAATGAATAAAATATACGCGTTAAATTAAAAGTTTATTGTTCGCCTTACCATTAAGATAAATTTACTTTATGCCAATAAGAGGTGAAGCCCGAAATAAATTCAGGGATTGTGATAATATACTGGCTGGTCACGCCTGTCGCGCTCCTCAAGGACGGTGTCGGGTGCGCACGGGGAATTGATGGAACTGTGACCGAGAGCTGAATTCCAAAGCGTGTAGAAGCCCCACTTCGTCCGCAACATATCTCCCATATACTGCCCTGGCGTATAAACTGCTGCATCGGCGGTGAAAACAGGCGTCTATCCGCCTGAGCTACAGCACCGCTAATCTCTATTGTCTCAGTAAACAGACAGAAGAAACGGCAAAAACTGCCCAAACGTTCACTCTTTGGGTACTGGTCACTCTGTTGAAATACAACAAAAACTACACAAACGTACAGTTTGTGGGTATTGGTCACTCAGTTAAAACAAAACAAATTTAGTGCAGTGGAGATATAATGCACAGCGCTGGGATGGGGTAGTAGGGTGTTTACAAAAAGAATGATATGGACTATGGTACAGAAAAACAAACGCACTTGTATTTAACACGGACAAGGTGGAGGGGGTGGGGGGGGGAAGCAGGATAGTAAAGTTGTAGGAATTATACCAACTTTGGCGTCTAGCTTCAAGAGGAGGACATTTGGCCAGGCTGGCGCCGGATTGTGCAAAATTTATAGCCTTACGTGCACTATACAGGTCTGCATAATCCTCTTGGCTAAATTTATACATAGTAAAGCTTAAGCAATAATAACTGTGTCCTGTGCCGACGAGACGCGACATCTTTCTCTTGCTCCACAACGCGCGAGGTTTCATTACTTCGGCTTAAACTCAAGTCCGTTTCGTGTTCCAGTGAATTCGTATAGAGATGCCCATGTGTATCATCAGTCCCACAGTTTAATTCCGGGATAACATTAGTGTATCCATGTCTGCCCCGTAGCTCATCGTTAGCGTCACGAATTAAGCTCTTGACCCTTCCCGGATACATTTTAATAAGGTTTGTAGAATAATACAATTCATGAAGCTCCTCATTATGCACGGGACTCGAAAGCAATAAAATGGGTTGGCTTCCAAATGAACGGAAGTCAGGATGAATCAGAATGAGTTTCTGGTACATATTACAGAAGTCTACGCTGATCAACGTGGTTACGTGCTTGAAAGAATAGGCATAAAGCCACGTAGACGTTATTTCCACCGATTAAACAGTCGCAGCCGATCCTAGTGACCGCGAGGTCTAAACCGTGGGTCTGCGGCCCCTCACTTGCTGAGATTACGGGTTCGAATCCCACTGGGGACAAGTTTGTCTTGTCTCTTGTGAGTGGTGTGTGTTGTCAGGTAGAGGTCTCCTCTGCGGGCTGACAACTCACACAAAGGAGTACTATCGGGTGTGGTGTGTCTGAGTGTGATCACGAAGGCTCGATAATGAGAAGGACTAGGCCCACAAGAGCTGTCGAACCATGAAAAAAAAAACAGTCGTAACAAAATTAATGGTTAAACATGATGATGTTCTTCTGTCTTTGTTGCTTATAATTGGTATAATGTAATAACATGAAACAGAGCTTCTTAAGGGCCGTTCCGTTTTCACAACCTGTTATCGCCTCAGCTTTAACGAAGGTTTCTGTGGTGACGTGACTTCCGCCTTTCCATTCTGAGTCTATTTAAGAAATTTATCACAACTTATCTCGTTCTTATACTCCTCTGACAACACAACAGTCATTATCCACACCATACAAAAATCAGTTTCTAATATCCTAACATAAGAGGCGGAATTTTTTCAAGAATATTACGCCGTTGATAAAACAAGGACAGATTAGAAAACAACTTTAGCAGAGTTTTCCTGTAGGCCTAGGGACAGACATTTACTGATTGATTGATGTAAATATCAAGTCTACGTAGTTCCCACCATTCCTTAACAACACATTCAGCACTAAGTAAAACACAGTTGAGACAGCACTATCAAATAATTAGTTTCATTTCTCAATTATGAGGGCATAATGAAGTCGCTACTCCCCTTCCGTGCAACAGAAACGACCAATTCTTATCTACTCTACAATACCGACTATCCTAGATGCATCACAAGTTTTCTCATTTTCCAGGAACAAATGAACGATGATTATCTATAGGCTAAACAATCCCACGATCGTCACGTCCACATCCCTTGCTTGATCCCACAATTTTTGCTCAGTACTAAGAAAATTTTATGTTCTTTGTGCCGTGCATTTTAATACAATCACATAACGCAAACCAATAAAATTCATATTCTTATAAAAAAAAAGCCAACAAGATGCACTATTTCTCAACTTTATGTTGGTAAAGAACTCTACATTTTTCGGACAGACTTACTGTCCATCATCAGGAGTCTTTATACTCTATTCACAGTAATTGGTATTTGTCATAGTAGTTATATTGACTGTCTGCTAGCAGACAGTCAATATAACTACTATGACAAATACCAATTACTGTGAATAGAGTATAAAGACTCCTGATGATGGACAGTAAGTCTGTCCGAAAAATGTAGAGTTCTTTACCAACATAAAGTTGAGAAATAGTGCATCTTGTTGGCTTTTTTTTTATAAGAATATGAATTTTATTGGTTTGCGTTATGTGATTGTATTAAAATGCACGGCACAAAGAACATAAAATTTTCTTAGTACTGAGCAAAAATTGTGGGATCAAGCAAGGGATGTGGACGTGACGATCGTGGGATTGTTTAGCCTATAGATAATCATCGTTCATTTGTTCCTGGAAAATGAGAAAACTTGTGATGCATCTAGGATAGTCGGTATTGTAGAGTAGATAAGAATTGGTCGTTTCTGTTGCACGGAAGGGGAGTAGCGACTTCATTATGCCCTCATAATTGAGAAATGAAACTAATTATTTGATAGTGCTGTCTCAACTGTGTTTTACTTAGTGCTGAATGTGTTGTTAAGGAATGGTGGGAACTACGTAGACTTGATATTTACATCAATCAATCAGTAAATGTCTGTCCCTAGGCCTACAGGAAAACTCTGCTAAAGTTGTTTTCTAATCTGTCCTTGTTTTATCAACGGCGTAATATTCTTGAAAAAATTCCGCCTCTTATGTTAGGATATTAGAAACTGATTTTTGTATGGTGTGGATAATGACTGTTGTGTTGTCAGAGGAGTATAAGAACGAGATAAGTTGTGATAAATTTCTTAAATAGACTCAGAATGGAAAGGCGGAAGTCACGTCACCACAGAAACCTTCGTTAAAGCTGAGGCGATAACAGGTTGTGAAAACGGAACGGCCCTTAAGAAGCTCTGTTTCATGTTATTACATTATACCAATTATAAGCAACAAAGACAGAAGAACATCATCATGTTTAACCATTAATTTTGTTACGACTGTTTTTTTTTTCATGGTTCGACAGCTCTTGTGGGCCTAGTCCTTCTCATTATCGAGCCTTCGTGATCACACTCAGACACACCACACCCGATAGTACTCCTTTGTGTGAGTTGTCAGCCCGCAGAGGAGACCTCTACCTGACAACACACACCACTCACAAGAGACAAGACAAACTTGTCCCCAGTGGGATTCGAACCCGTAATCTCAGCAAGTGAGGGGCCGCAGACCCACGGTTTAGACCTCGCGGTCACTAGGATCGGCTGCGACTGTTTAATCGGTGGAAATAACGTCTACGTGGCTTTATGCCTATTCTTTCAAGCACGTAACCACGTTGATCAGCGTAGACTTCTGTAATATGTACCAGAAACTCATTCTGATTCATCCTGACTTCCGTTCATTTGGAAGCCAACCCATTTTATTGCTTTCGAGTCCCGTGCATAATGAGGAGCTTCATGAATTGTATTATTCTACAAACCTTATTAAAATGTATCCGGGAAGGGTCAAGAGCTTAATTCGTGACGCTAACGATGAGCTACGGGGCAGACATGGATACACTAATGTTATCCCGGAATTAAACTGTGGGACTGATGATACACATGGGCATCTCTATACGAATTCACTGGAACACGAAACGGACTTGAGTTTAAGCCGAAGTAATGAAACCTCGCGCGTTGTGGAGCAAGAGAAAGATGTCGCGTCTCGTCGGCACAGGACACAGTTATTATTGCTTAAGCTTTACTATGTATAAATTTAGCCAAGAGGATTATGCAGACCTGTATAGTGCACGTAAGGCTATAAATTTTGCACAATCCGGCGCCAGCCTGGCCAAATGTCCTCCTCTTGAAGCTAGACGCCAAAGTTGGTATAATTCCTACAACTTTACTATCCTGCTTCCCCCCCCCACCCCCTCCACCTTGTCCGTGTTAAATACAAGTGCGTTTGTTTTTCTGTACCATAGTCCATATCATTCTTTTTGTAAACACCCTACTACCCCATCCCAGCGCTGTGCATTATATCTCCACTGCACTAAATTTGTTTTGTTTTAACTGAGTGACCAATACCCACAAACTGTACGTTTGTGTAGTTTTTGTTGTATTTCAACAGAGTGACCAGTACCCAAAGAGTGAACGTTTGGGCAGTTTTTGCCGTTTCTTCTGTCTGTTTACTGAGACAATAGAGATTAGCGGTGCTGTAGCTCAGGCGGATAGACGCCTGTTTTCACCGCCGATGCAGCAGTTTATACGCCAGGGCAGTATATGGGAGATATGTTGCGGACGAAGTGGGGCTTCTACACGCTTTGGAATTCAGCTCTCGGTCACAGTTCCATCAATTCCCCGTGCGCACCCGACACCGTCCTTGAGGAGCGCGACAGGCGTGACCAGCCAGTATATTATCACAATCCCTGAATTTATTTCGGGCTTCACCTCTTATTGGCATAAAGTAAATTTATCTTAATGGTAAGGCGAACAATAAACTTTTAATTTAACGCGTATATTTTATTCATTATGATTTTTTGTTCCATTTGGATAAAGACGGTGTTCTGAGAAAGGGGGTTTTCGTGGTTTTCTTGAGTTATTCCAGTCGAATGTTGGCGTTATCCCTCCTAAGGTAAGTCTTGTATGATCCATTCGATTCGAATTACCTGTTCTTTATAATGCGCTTAAATTATTCCATACTACAACATCTAGAAGAAACGACGTCAGACTCACTCGAAAGTGTACGACTAGAAGTGAACGGTCATGCAGGAAATGGTGGTCTAGTTTAACCCTTAACCCGCTAACGTGGAAAATATTGTGAGCTCCTAATAATGCCAGCAGATGGAAGATGTGATTTAAATCGGCGTTTAAAGGGTTAAGAATTAATGACCGTGTAATACAGGAAACAGAATTATGTGGTAAGATGGACACATTTTGTAACAGGAGAAGGGACTGGTGAAATGTACAAGATTTAAATTCGTAAGGTAAAGTGTCAAATTTCAAGCTGCATTATGGCTGTTGTTAATCACGTCCATTACCACCATCACCATCATAAACGTCGTCATTGTTGTCACTGCCGTATTTCAAATTGGAAGTGTTTACAGTAGATGCTGAGAAAAGAAGCTTGGAATCACGGCATTATTACGATGCGAGCGGACCGCTTGTCTGTTCCTCACATTACTACTGCCACCGTAAATCTGAGCACAACAGAAGCAATGGAAAACAAAGGAATAGATTCGAGTATCCCTTTTTTTTTTTTTTTTAATTTCGGAGTTTGACATTCGATGAGAACCTTATTGTTTATCGAGAAATGTTTTCCGTTCTTGTGCGTATATGATCCATTTATTCTGAGGCATGAGCATGTTTAATAGAAGTTTACAACCAACGGAGATTAACAGTCATTAGTAATAACTATGTCTGGCTTATTTATATGGTTTTATGGATGATAACATCATGCGGAGAATTGAAAACATGGCGATGCCCTAAAACATACGGGGAGAAAATCCGCATTATAATTCACCTCCCTCTACCCACTAACGACCAAGTAGTAACGGGTTAATCACTATCCCTGACCTGACCCTGTGTATAGCAGCACCCTCCTGCTTCGCAGATCACTATCTGTGTAGTTACAAAGGCTGTGTGGCAGTGTACACACTGCGTGTATCCATATGCGTAGGGATATGTATGCTGCTTTATATAGTTCTCTCCCTTAAACATTTGCTTCCAGACTTATCACTTCTAAGTCCGATTGACAACATTACCAAGGTTCTAAGTAACTAGGGAACGTCGCTGCTTAAACTACGTGACCATGAATATAGGGACACTACCTTCCAAACGTAGGTAGCTCTATAGCTAATACAAGTTGAGGCGACCTAACATCTCCTGAACACTGTCAGATCCTGTCGTTTTGCTAGGTTATAAATAAAGAATTTCAAAGCAGCTATTAAAATAAAATAATGTGAAATGCCAACTTGATGCAACTAGGTAATTTTATTGATGTATTCTCAGCTCTACATGTTTCGGGCGCATACGCCCGAAACATGTCGAGCTAAGGAAACTTCAATAAATGAGGAAGATGCACGGTCAAACAACCCTCAGCTATTAAAAGTTTGCTGACACTTATTCACTTAGATGACGTCACGTCTTTGCAGGTGCAGCTGTGTGTCCACCGCTGTGTTTCCAATTTCAGTAGCAGAGTCCATGGAACACAGTAGTCAGCAGCTAATATCACGCTACTGGTCACGATATTCCTCACTACGGATGGAACCCGAGTGTACATCATCGTGATCACAAGAGCCGGCCACTGGTCTCTGCTCAGTCAGCTGAATCCAATCCGCACCGTCACATTTCATTTCCTTAAGACCCATATCTTTCCATTTGGAAGTTCAAAATGATTCTTGAAATTTCTGTAGTTCATTTCCTTCGATACTTCTGTACGTCCCGGCCTTCTTATTTTCCTTGGTTTGGTCACCGTACTAATATTTGCTGAAGACTTGAAGACAAATGTAACCTCAGTAGCGCAGTCCACAAGTTTTGCAAAAATCTGTGAGCTGCTTGAAAATTCTAGACGCCAGATGCTTAAACTTAAGCAAGTTAAGCCCTGAAGACCCACAAATATTAGGTGCCAAGGTAAAGAATTTATTCGGGCGGCCGTCTTGGCACCTGGCGTTGGTGCACCCGTGGCGTAGTGTTCATCGTGGCTAAGCTACTTGCTAGACAGCCGAGGATTCTTTTTTCTATTTATTGTGGGGACAAGAGGTTTATCTCTTCCCCAAAGCGTCAATATCGGTTCTGGTGCACAGCCAGCCTCCTATTCAAAGGGTACCGGCGATGTCGTTCCCTGTGAAAAACGGGGCCGGAGAGTGAAGCTGACTGCTCATCTCTGTATAGTTCCGAGGTTAAGATAGTGTGGAGCTAGACCTCCACGTCCCTGAGGCAGATCCTTTTGATGCCTAATGACGACTATATTGGTCATACCACACCGCTAACCTCTAAACACTTCATTTAATATATTTATTCAACACATATAGGTATTGAATATTTTAAACGTGGTATATACTCTCCATTTTTTCCTCTTCAAAATGCAGTTTGTTTCATAATTCTAACGTATTTGGTTCCTGGATTATTCACGTTTTATATACAGGATGTGCTAAAATTAGAAAAATAATTCCGGCGCCAAAAGGTTAACTTTTCTCTTGTCCAAATAATATATAAACAAAAATCATACTGATATTACTGGCGTTACATACGTAAGCAGATAGGCTACCTAACATTATTTAGAAATAAATCGCGTTTCCAGAGCCTATACTTCGCCTCGAGGATAAATATCTTGTGCTACAATCCAAAATTTACTATAATTTGAGAAAAACGATTAATTGAAACAAATGAAAAATTGCTAAATTTTTTATATAATAGACGTTTCAATTGTGTAAGCTTTCAGTTGTATTCGTTACGTAGCAGCCACGGCATGCTAAAACGTAGAGGGTGGAAAACCAACTGCGTAACAAAGACGTCATATGGATTGCCCCTTACCTGCCAAGCAGACATAGAGGGGAGGCAGAGGTGTAGGTATACCGATGCGTCATGTGGACTAGACCAATGAAATGATTGCTTTTATGTATCGTATGGCATTCATATTCTCCTACAATATTCTCCAAGCTTCTAGAAACGTCTTTAGATGGAAGCCATTATGAGTATTGTTATGTGTCGCGAGTCAAAGACGAATCGATTTCAATCGTGTAAATAAATGTGCATCGGTGTACTAGGTGTTCAAAAAAGAAATCTACATCTACCAGTGATAATTTTTATATATAGCTCGATTGATCGGCGAGTGTAATTTAAAAAATTTGAGGACTTTAAGGTCATGATGACGAATCCTGGAGTGTTGAAACTGGTAAGTAAATATAGGAAGCATTAAGTGAAGTTTGATATGGCTCTGTATTAGTACTGATTGGACATTTATCCTGTGCGTAAAGTTTATTTATTTAAATAAACAAGTGAACGTGTCCATTTTATTTGAGCACGCCTATTTGTTAAGATATTGGTTGCCATAACTTGCATACCGCAGTGTAGCTTAAGGAATTCGTCAGACAGAATCTATGATACGTTAGGCCAGTTACACATTTCTTTTTTTGCGTAGTAATTCCAATAGAATGTATAAAAGACTTGAAAATCACGTGTGTTCAATGGGACTGTAGTACCTTATGACTGAGATAATAGACACTGTAATAATAATAATAATAATAATAATAATAATAGCCTTAATAGTAGTAATGAAGTTGAAGTCGGGATATATGAAGTCCATAAACTGACCTACCAAGCCTCTTGATCCAAAAGAACTCTTAACGAATTATGTACAGCGAAATAGCCTTCTCGGTCGGTGCGTTTTGGGGCAGAAGTTTGTGAGTGCTGCACATGAGTCTAGAAAGTAAACGAGGGATGCTGCACTACTGGACTGTAGTTGTGTTTTCCAGATTTCTTAGATAATCAGAAGGACAAGCTAGCGAAGGCTGGAAAAATCGGAAAGAAATGTCCGTTGGTATTTAGTCTTTAAATATTTAGGGAACGTGCACCGATTGCAACAGCTTGACATAAATTGGGCGCTGCAGGTCGAACTGACGGGAGTGTATTTAGCGTTCGTGCTTCGTATTCAGAAAATCTGTCCTTTAAATCCCTGCAAGGAATCGCTGTAGACTGAGTAGTTCCACAGCTTTTCTCCTTCGAGTTAATCCTGGAAAAAAAACCATGAATTGAGGCAAGATCACTTCCCACGTATCGTTTGCATTTCGTTATTTACTTGTATTATCGTCATTCCATTCGACACTATAGCCCATTTTTCCTACTTAAAGAAACGTTTTTAGATGATCAAGAATGAAAACGTGAATTGTTGCCAATATACAAAATTTTGTGCCGTGTGCGTCATTCAAAGAATTCATATTTTGTGGGCTTAAATTACGTAAGAATAGACTTGTTGTCCATCAGTTTAAACTAGGGGTGCAATTGTCATCATAGATTTGTCATAGCTGCTCTATTAGTTACACAATATATGTAGTTTGAAAACTAAACATCGCAAATAAACTAATATTGGTGGTTGCGTTCCGTAAGTTTTTACCTGGTTTTCATGTCTACAACGGTAGATGGAATTAATGGCAGGTAGAGGTTTTATTAGGAATATTGTATGGCGTTCCATCAGTAATGTTCTGAATCCCTAATACACGTCCGGGAGCATTTTTCTATTCGTAATCTGTCATTCAGATGTTGGCCGTGCCCAGTTTGTGTGTGTGTGTGTGTGCGTGCGTACATATAAAACGTTTTGCAGCGGTGTATCTGTGGATCGTGCAGAGGGATTTTTCAACATTCCATGTATGAAACCACTTTACCTGAAAATGAAACCCGCAATAAAAATCCCATTAGCATGGTTTTGTGGATGAACGGCATTCTCTGCTTGGTAAATATTCGCCTGATGTTTAGTGAATCGAGTCAGTGACGAACGTACGTGTCCTACAGTATCACATTCAAGAATTCCAAATATTTTAATTAAAGTTTAGGCTTTGCATTGACGATACTGCCTTAAATAGGATCAAACGTTTAATTTCAAACGTTTTGTTTAATTGTTGAGTTCCAGTTATATTACACTGTTTATTATTCTGAGAATTGGAATTCTTTACAATTGATGGTAAACCTACTGGGTAAGTCAACTTTTTATACAAGTCAGTGACTGAATAGTAAACCGACGCAGTACCGGGACACTATTTTGTTCGAGTCCAGGGACAGAATATCTGATTAAAATTATTCTTACATCTTTGCATATCAAGCGATTATACTGATTAGATAATTCCACGAGCCTGAGGTATTTTATTTTTAAGTGATTTGAGACCGACTAAAGTTACGTTGATTGTGATGTTTTTCGTTTTATCTCTCTTCCTTTATTTCTTATTTAAAGTTTCATTTCTTGCAAATGATTCTTACATACGAGTAAATTTGTTTATATTACAGTAATAATTAGGGGTATTGCATCATACTTTGAAGCTTTCCTTAAATAATTTTTTACCTATTCTGTGTGACAAAGTTCAGATGAGAAAAATGTTTGGAAATAAAACGTGAATTCGTGAAAAACAATAGTTTTTAAATAGTTGGAATTTTTGGGGAAGTGAAATAATTAGAGAAAGATATCAAATAACAAACAAGGGTGGCATCAGTGACGTACGATTACACGTGAAATAAAGTGAAATGCCAACTTGATGCAACTAGGTAATTTTATTGATGTATTCTTAGCTCGACATGTTTCGGGTACATACGCCCATCATCAGGAGTATTAGAAGTTGAGTTGCAGCATATGGT
>Ga0123355_10007318_pt1 | contig 16526 bp, 13 predicted proteins | sample TergutEmb28metaG_3_FD_89872 | JGI IMG/M metagenome (GOLD analysis project Ga0123355, IMG submission 89872) | Embiratermes neotenicus P1 segment gut microbial communities from Petit-Saut dam, French Guiana - Emb289 P1 | ecosystem: Host-associated > Arthropoda: Insects > Digestive system > Gut ...
CAATTTTATGACCACCGTAAAGAAGCATAGTCAAGAGTTTCACGCCCTGTACCGCGCCTTTGGCGAGGTTGATATGAGTATATGTATCGCAAGCTTTAGACAAAGCCTGCCGGAATATGCCCTACCAGAGTTTACAACGGAAACCAGGATGGAGTTTACAGATATCTACCACCCACTAATCCCATCGCCTATTGCTAACTCCTGCGATATTAGTAAAAACAGTGTGATTACAGGCTCTAACGCTTCCGGTAAGTCTACATTTATTAAGGCATTGGCCATTAACAGCATCTTGGCACAAACAATTAATACCTGTGCGGCAAAGGCTTTTACAGCACGGTTTTCGCTGGTTGTGTCGTCTATGGTAATGCGGGATGATTTAACTGCCGGTGATAGCTATTTTATTGTAGAAATTAAATCTCTAAAGCGCATACTAGACCTGGTGCAAGAATATCCCTGTACATGCTTTATAGACGAAATACTACGCGGCACAAACACAATAGAGCGTATTGCCGCTTCTGCCGCCGTACTAGAATATTTAAGCGGGCAAAACGCACTATGCGTAGCGGCCTCGCATGACATAGAGCTTACGCGTATATTGGAAGGTAAATACGATAATTACCACTTCCGTGAGCAAGTTACGGATGACGGGGTTGTTTTTGACTACAAAATAAATAACGGCCCGTCTACTACCCGTAACGCCATTAAGCTGTTAGGCTTTATGGGCTTTACTGGTTCTATAATAGAACGGGCCGAAAATTTGGCGGAAGATTTAGCGAATATATAGAATCAACAAAAGTAAACGTTAATATTGGTTTATTCATGTTTTAAAGCGATTACTTCAATAAAAGTGCCTCTATCTCCCTCATAAACCCGTTATTCCTCACAGAGTTTGCCAGCGCAACAACTAGCTTTATCTGCTCTAGTGCCTTTACATATTCGCCGGTATGCTTATAGTACTCTGCCCAGTTACGGTAAACGCAGTGGCACTCACCGTTTTTTGTGCCGTCTGTTTTTACGGCTTCTTCACATTTTTCGAAGTACTCGCGTGCTTTGTCTTTGTTTCCCATTTGTAGATATGCAGTGCCGGCAATACGGTATAGGTCGTGGGTTGGGTTTTCGGCGTTTGCTACCATTTCCAGTGCCTTGTTTAAATCTTCTTCGGATTTGGCGGTATCGCCTTTAAGCTTATACAGGCCACCCCTGGAAAGGAAGGCGTATTCGTCCTTTTGGTCGCCATCTATGCACTGGTTGTATATTTCTATGGCCTTATCGTAATCCTTTTTCCATTCGAAATAGCCGGCGTATATGCTTTTGCGCCAGTTGGTAGTGAATCCGTTATTTTCTTCGGTTAGCGCGAAGTATTTTGTTGCAGATTCCTCATCGTTAAGCGATGACCAATATGTCCACGCAATTTCGAAGTACATAGAGCCTTTGGACCACCAGGTATACTGTTTTTGCGGGTTTTCCGCTACCTGTAGGCAATCTTCTATTGCCTTATCGTACTCCTCCATATCAGAGTAGATGTACGCCCTGCGCCCCAGTAGGTTTAGGTTTCCCGGGATTTCATCAAGCCCCTGGTTTAGTATGTCTAGGGCTTCTTGGTATTTATCATCCCGGCCTAGCAGTATGGCTATGCGGTTGTATGGTATGGCGTTTTTGGGGGCTATTTCCATTAGTAGTTTCCAATTATCTAAAGCATCGGGGGATTTTATATCATCTAAGTGATAGCCTAGCTCTGTTAGCAGTTTCTCGTTATTGGGCATGGCTATTAGCCCTTGCTTTAGTGCCTCTAGTTGCTTGTCGGGGTTTTCAAGGGTTTTATGGGCGGTAGCTAGGTATGTGTAGGCAATTGCTACGGGTGCGAACTCGTTTTTTTCGTAAAACTCAATCAGCTTTTCTGCATAGGTTACTACATTTTCGTGATTTTTGGCCTGGCGGTTATAGTAGCATAGTGCGTCTAGGGCCTTGTCCTCCCATGTGCCTAGGTTTTCTTCTTCCAGTAGGTTTTTTAGTATTTCGTTACATTGGTCATACTCTTTTAGCGCACCGGCCCGGCACCCTTTGAAATAGGTTAGGCCGTGGCTTTTGAACTCCTTTTCCTCGGCTTTGTTAAATACCTCGGCCATCTGGTCAAACTTGCCTGCGCGGTAGAATATTTCTGCCATTATCTCGTAGGGGCGCGTCCAGTTTGGTGTTAGGTTTATGGCTTTCTCGGCTTCGGCGTAGGCTTCGCTTAGCTTGTTCATGTGGGTTAGGATTTCGGCCTTGTCTGCGTAGACATCGCTCATTTTTGTGCTTATGGCCATGGCTTCTTCTACTGTCTCCAGGGCCTGGTTGAACTTGCCAAGTTTCATGTATGCATATGCCTTGTCTGATATTAGCTTGGCCTTGCCTAGTATGTTTGTGCCTTCTTCGGGCAGGTTTAGGTTTATTGCGCTGTCTGCGTTTTCTATTGTTTTTTCGTAATAACGCTTTGCTAGATAAATGCCCGATAGCAGAAAATAGCTTTTGTATTTCGGCTCTATTGCTATGGCCTTTAGGGCGTACTCTATGGCTAGGTTGTACTCCTTTTGGACGTTGTAGCTGTAGCCTAGTAGGTCGCATACCCAGGCGGTTTTTTCCATGTCTTGTAGCAGTTCTATGCATTTTTCGTGCTGGTTGTTGGTGGAATAGCATAGGGCTAGATTTTCGGCTATTTCCTGGCTTGGGGTTTCTTCGTACAGGGCTTCGTATTTTTTTAGTTTTAGCCCTGCTATGTGGTCATAGTACCGGTATAGATACTCTGTGCTTGGGTTTTCCAGCATCATTACATCCGTTAGATATTTATCGGCTTTGTCGTATTCTTCTTGCTTTACCAGTACATCCACAACACCCAGCTGGGCGAAGTAGTAGTTTGGTACTATTTCTATTGCCTTGTAATATGTGTCCAGTGCCTCGGCTAGCTTTTCGTTTTCATCGAAACTTAAAAGAGCCGTAGCCTTTACATATAACGCAAAAGGCTCGGTTTCGAATACGGTGTGTTTTGATAATACGGCGTTAATTGTGCTTAGGGCTTCGTCTTTATTGCCGGATATGGTCATATATCTGGCTATTTCTATATCCAGTATTGGGTGGTGTACGCTTTGGGCTTTTAGTTCTTCTATTAACTTATCTGCTTCTTCTTTGTTGCGGTTATCTATGGCGGCTGTTAGGGCGTTGCGTTGGTAGATATAGCGGTCTATGTCTGCGCCGGGTTCGTATTCGAATAGCTGGTAGTTTAGGTTGAATTTGCTGTTTACGGTGCTTACTATGGAGTTTATAAGCCCCGGGCTGTAGCGTTTGCGCAAATCGCCTGCGCGCTCAGTCCAGCGGAAGCGGCTGTTTAGCACGGCCCATACATCTGTTGGCATGTTGTGTTTTTTTGCCAGGAATTCTAGCATTTTTACGTCTACTTCTTCCTCGGTATCCAGGGCGGTGCATACATCGCTTTTTAGGGCTTCTTCCCACTGGGCTGGGTTTATGCGCTGTGCAAAATCACCATACAGCCCGCGAAGCTCTGCAAAGAAAATACTTACTGGGTCGTTTTCGGTTTTTGTGTTACCAGCCTGGTCAATTTCTTTTAGGGCTTCTTCGTAGGCGGTTCTTAGGCTAGTGAAACCCTGCGGGTCATCTTCTGGGTTGTAGCTTGGTAGCAGGGCCATGTACGCGGCTTTTACAGCGTTTTTATCGTCTGTTTTCTCTATTTTTAGCACATACCAGTGGCTCATTGGAATTCTCCTTGTTCCATGCTTGCCAAAAACTCCTTGAACTGGGGCAGGAACTCTCTTATTTTTCTTTCATCTTGAGTGTTTAGCACATTGTCGAACTGCATTAGTTGGGTGCCTATATATCTGCGGATGTCTCCTAGGCTTTCTTCGTACAGCCTCTCGCCGCGTGATAGTAGCAGGCGGTATTCGTCTTTTTCCCGGGGGTGCAGGCGGTAGGCCGCTAGGGCTTGTAGTTTTTCTTCTATTTCCTCTTTTGTGAAAACGCCTGGGTTTTTCTCTATTATTATGGCTTTTTTGAGTTGGGTCGAGACTATTGTTACTTCGCATTCCAATATGCCGTTTATGTCGTAAGTAAAACGGATATCGGCAGCCTCTTGACCTGCGGGGCCTTTGGGTACGGGTACGGTTAACTCGCCTAGCAGTGCGTTTTCTGTACTTTTGCGACTTTCACCTTGCAGGATTTTTACGTAAATTTGGCTCTGCTGGTCACTTAATGTGTATACCCTCTCTACCCTGGATATGGGGATTGTGGAGTTGCGCTCTATTATTGGCAGGAATACATCGTAGTAGTTTAGGCCGTTTGCTTGCTTCACTACGGAGTCTACGCCCAGTGTAAAGGGGCATACATCTGTTAGCACTATTTCGGAAACGCTTTGGTTACGCTCCTTTAAGGCGGCGTGAACTGCCGCACCTATACCCACCACTTCATCTGGGTTGATATTGGCATGGGGGAAACGGCCGAATAGCTTTGTGGTGAAGTTGCGCACTATTGGTAACTTTGTGCCGCCGCCTACCAGTATTATGGAGTCAATATCCGACAGCCTTAGTGAAGCGTCTGACATGGCACTTTTTATTGGGATGCGCAGGCGGTTTAACAGGTCTTGGCAGGCGCGTTCGTATTCGTCGTAGGATATTTTAACTTCGTGGTTTTCTTCATCTATTACACAGCTTATGGTTACCGTACGGGAGTCCGAAAAGCGGGCTTTTGCTGTGTCTACTTGCTTTCTTAGTATGGCTTGGTCTTTTTGTGATAAGTATTCTATGTCTATGGAGGCTTTGCGGATAAACAGCTCTGCCAGGATATCGGTAAAGTCTTCCCCGCCAATGAAAACATCGCCTGCAACGGCCCGCACTTCCATTATATTTTTGTATTTTTCTAATATAGAAACGTCGAAGGTGCCGCCCCCTAGGTCGAAAACCAGGAATTTTGCATGTTCTTGAGCTTCGTGGAAGCCGTAGGCTAGGCTTGCGGCTGTGGGTTCGTTTACTATTCTTTCTACTTTAAGCCCGGCTAACTCTCCCGCTACCTTGGTTGCGCGGCGTTGAGCATCGTTGAAGTAGGCCGGTACGGATATTATGGCTTCGGTTATTTCTTCTTTTAGATAGGCTTCGGCATCTTCTTTTAGCTTTTTTATCACGAAAGAAGATAGCTCCTCTGGGGTGAAGGTGCTTGGGCCTAGTTTGTACTGCTTGCTTGTTCCCATGCTTCTTTTGAACACCGACGCGGTGTGGTTTGGGTGGGTTACTTGACGCTCGCGGGCTATACTGCCTACGTATATCTCGCCGCTTTCGCCTATGCTTACGACGGAGGGGGTTAGGGCTTGGCCGTGGATGTTTGGGATTATTGTGGGCTGGCCGTCTACTAGGGTGCTTATTAGGCTGTTGGTGGTGCCTAGGTCTATTCCTGCTATTGGCATTTTATCGCTCTTTTCTCTTGGGTTTTCGGGGGTATATTAGCATAGTTGTGTGGGTGATGCCAATAAATGCGGTAGCTGTTACACAGTTTAGGCAACAAGTGATACTGACTTTGAATTAATTCACCATGTGGTGTGAAAGTAGCGTTCAGCTATTGAATGTAAAACCAAATATGCTACAATAAATTAATGCTATCCACGGAGGTAAGCCAATGCCAGCAAGCGCTTAACAATATAAAAAATGCGCAACACAAGTAGCCATAAGTTCATGGCTCAATTTTGTTGCGCAATAAAAGGTTAAGCGTAGCTATTATAATACGATTTATAACGATTACTGCAACCCAACCCGTACTTTTGGGTGGGCATATAAGCATGTATCCAATAAGTCGCAATAAGCTCCTTAATTTTTGGAGCTTATTGCGGCTTTTTTATTTTTCTTATAGATTGCGAGGAAACCATATGAGTATCATATCAGTAAAAAACCTATCCAAAACCTACCGTGTGCACGAAAAACCAGCAGGTTTCAAAAACACAATAAAAGACCTATTCGCACGCAAGTATATCTACAAGAACGCCGTGAACAACATCAGCTTCGATATAAACCCAGGCGAAATAGTAGGCTTATTAGGCGAAAACGGCGCAGGCAAAACCACAACCCTAAAAATGCTAACTGGGATTTTATATCCCACAAGTGGCAACATCACCATCGCAGGCTTCACGCCAACCAAGCGCAAGCGGGCGTTTCTTAAAAAGATATGCTTCGTAATGGGCAATAAAAGCGATATCAACTGGGATTTGCCCGCCGTAGATACCTTCCGCTACCAGCAACTGGTATACGACGTGCCAGACAACGAGTACAAAAACAACCTATCCATGCTGGCCGAGCTACTGGGCGTGACGCACCTACTAAACACACAAATCCGCCGTTTATCCCTAGGGGAGCGTATGAAAATGGAGTTAATAAACAGCTTCTTATACTCCCCAGAGATAATATTTTTAGACGAGCCAACCATTGGGCTTGACTTGGGAAGCCAGGTGGCCATCCGCAACTTTCTAAAAAGCTATCAAAAGGAAAAGAAAGACAGCACAATAGTAATAACCAGCCATTATATGGACGATATAGAAGAAACCTGCGGCAGGGTGATACTGCTGAGCCAAGGGCAAAAGGCTTTCGATGGTGATATAGAAGAGCTAAAGCACCCAAATACACCCTTCAAAGACATAATTTTAAAGATGATGAGCGAAAGCCAATAAATGCAATCACCTGCAACGGCTTTATTATATAAGGAGGTTTAATTTTAATGTCAAAATATCTATTCGGCTTTAAGCTATATTTTCTAAACTCGTTTAACTACCGTTTCAACGCCGTGATAAACCTACTATTCGGTGGGCTAGGCTTGCTGGTTACGCTATTATTCTGGCATTTGATTTATGGCGGTGATACAACCATAGCACTTAACGGGTTTACATTTTCCAGTATTGCCACCTATTTTATAGTCGGTAGCATCTTCCGCCCCAACTACTATCCCGGTTTTACCATCTCCAACATGATAAAAACCGGCACTCTAGGCCCGGCGTTATTAAAACCGCGCAACTTGGGACTTCATATTTATTTTAATAATATCGCCAATATTTTTACCGGTATGATACCCCAGGCCGTGCTTGTACTATGCATGTTGCCCTTTGCGGCACGCTTCTTAACATGGGAATTAAGCATGTTTAACGCCGGTATGATGGTTTTGTTTTTTGTGGTGGGTACGGTATCCAATTTTCTGGTATGGACATTGGTTGGGTATATGGCCTTTTGGCTTACAGAGGCCCAGGCCATAATGTGGTCTTTTGCTGTGCTGTGTAATTTCCTTACAGGATTTTTTATACCGCTTGCGTTTTTCCCGGATTGGAGCGTGCCGGTGCTGGAAATGCTACCGTTTTCGTCCTGGAGTTATATCCCTATGATGATTTATATTGGGCTATTTGATGCAGGCAGGCAGGTGTTTTTACTGGCTGTGCATTTGACATGGGTGGCGGTTTTGCTTGCGGTAACCAAAATGGTATGGCAACGTGGTGTTAGAAAATTTACATCGGTGGGAGGTTAATTATGCGGTATATTAGGATTTATTTAGTGCAGTGCAAGCTATCGGTTATGTCGGCGGCTATGTACAGGGTTAATTTCTGGCTGATGCTTTTCCAGAGTATTTTAAACACCGTAATCAGCCTAATATGTATCCAAATTATTTACGGAAGCGTAGACTATATAGCCGGGTGGAGCCGGGATGAAATGATGATTTTGGTATGCACAGCCATGATTGTTAACCAGCTATACCGTAATCTAGTGCACTGGAACCAGAACAGTTTCCTATACGGCATTGGTAGCGGCGGGCTTGATAAGATGATTCTTAGGCCGGTTAATCTTATTTTCCAAGCCAATACCGGGCGCATAGATATCTCTGGGATAATTTCTATTTCTGCACCGCTTATTGTGTTGGTTTTTCATATGCGAGGGGTGGGGGTTAGCTTTGTGGCACTGGGGCTTTATGTACTGTTTGTACTTAACGGGGTGGTGGTGCTTTCTTCGTTCATGTTGCTATTGTACACATCGGCCTTTATTTTTATTAAGGTTGACGGGGTGCATAATGTCTACTACGCACTTATGGATGTAGCCAACAAGCCTAGGGAGATGTTTTCCCGCAATGTATTTATTGGGCTTATACTTTTAGTGCCGGCTATGCCACTTGCCAACGCCCCCGCGTCTGTATTGCTGGGCCGGGCGGATTTTTGGCTGATGATGCTGTATTTGGGGATGGGGGCTATTTTTGCTGTGGCCTCATATATTGCCATGAGGCTAGGGCTTAGGCGGTACAGCAGTGCTAGTAGTTAATGACATATGTAACTATAAATTACAGGCCTAATACTATATACTCATCTCAACTAAAATTTTAGAAAAGAGGAAACCAAGATGAAAGCATTTTCGTACGACGCATATGTCCTTAAATGGATTGCCGTAATCGCCATGATTGCCAACCACATAGCAATAGGCTTGCACCCGGTTTTACCGCTGTGGCCATTAATAATACTGTACGCAGTGGGTGGGTTTACCTATGTTATTATGGCGTTTTTTGTAGTAGAGGGATATAAATACACATCCAACTTGAAAAAGTATATCAGCCGCTTGCTCCTATTTGGGGTGATTGCACAGGCGTTCCACCCAATGGTTTTGGGTGTGACAGATATATTAAACACGGGCTTCTTTCTTAATATCATGTTTACAATAATCTTGAGCTTGCTGGTTTTATTGATGTACGACAAGATTAAAATCCGGGTGTTATTCTGGCTTTTGTTTATTGTGGCTTGTGTTGTGGCTATGTTTATGGATTTATATTTCATTGGCGTATTAGTACCGCTTTTGTACTATATTATTAAGGATGAAAAGCGCAGGCGTACATTGCCGGGGGTTATTGCCGGGATACTTTTCTTGGTGTTTGGGATGCTTAGCGGACTTGGGGCTATTATGTACCTACTCACAGGCGAGCCGGAAATGTACGCGGTGGTAGAGGCAACGGGCATGACAGTAGAACTTTTGGCAGTAACGCCATCATTTGCTATCGGGTGCTTCTTGGGTGCTATTTTAATCCGTAATTTTAACGGCGAAAGAGGTAAGCGTTCGAAGTGGCTGTTCTATGTAGCGTATCCACTGCACATGGCAATAATTGCAGCTATTGCGGTTATTGCTGGGGTTACGACGTTTAGTTTGTTTGGGTTTATTACGTTTTAATGCTTAATAATGGCTCGATTTAAATGTGAGAGGGGATGTCTCGCTTTACATGCAAGGCATCCCCTTCGTATTTACCATCCAAAAATAAAGTTTTGTATTTTACAGCTTAAGACGAACAACAAAATCATAAACTTTTTCCGACCATTCCCAGATGCCTTTGCCGTTATTTTCGATGTAGAAAACCCTGTCGGCAAGGTTATGCGGTACTATTTTTTCAAATGTCGCCTTGTGCGACTTGGGGATAATGCAACAATGTAAATAATCTGGTAAAGAGAGTTCGTTTTTAATTTTTGCTGGGTGATGTCCGTCATTTGCATAGCCGTTGTGGCTGGTAATGTCATCATATTTGAAGTAGAAACGCACACCCGGTTTAAAATCAACGCTTAAATCACGTTCATTTGGCCTTCTGCCTAGCATTCGCTCTGTGACCAGGTTATCACCAGCGAAGCAGTTGCCCCATGTAAACATGATATAATCGAAATAGTCGGGCGTGTCTTTTGCCCCGTTTCTGGATTCCTTGGCAAGTTCTTTGCCGGATTTATTTCTTGCGTTTACTGCCGATAGCAGTTTGCCGCATTTGAATATCGGCTCTACGAAGCTTATCTCTGTCGTGTGGCAAAGATAGTCTGTTCGGCAACCGCCTTGCTTGCAATTTTTACATACAGGAACAGTAATTAAATCCGGCTTTGGTGCCGCTAAATACAACAACGGATTTGCGAGTGCATGGCTAACAGCGGCAAGGATATCTTTTTCTTCGCAAATAACCTCTGTTTTTCTGCCCATATCAACAAGTGCAAGCATGATATTTGCGCCAGTATAGCATATAGATATGGTATACTTGAAGCATATTATTTGTACCGCTTACAAAGGAGGCGTAAAATTGACCCCCATGACCCCAAAAGAAAGAGCCATAGCCGCCTTAACCCTGCAAATACCAGACCAGGTTCCAACCTTCGAGCTGGGCTTCACCCTGGCCCCGGAGATGTTTGGCATTAACCTATACCCATCGGACCTACATCGCGATGTAATCCATCGCCTTTCCCCAGCAGAAAAAGACCGCAAGTTAAACGAGGTGGCCGCAGATATTGCCAAGGTATTCGAAGCCTTAGACTACTGTATAATCCCCGGGCATTTTGGTGCGGGCTATGTAGACGGTGCATCTATCTCGCCAGAGCGGGCGTTTCTGTTCAAAAAAGTACGCGAGCTGATAAACGGGCGGCGGTTACTGGGTTATTCGGCAGACGGCACATTCGCGCTAACCCCCAGGATTAGAAGCGGAACAGAATCCTTCGCTTACCGCGCCGCAAACGACCCGGCGGGCCTTCATACAGAGGCTAAACAGCGCATGGACACCGCTATAGAGCGCAATAAAAACCTAGCCGAAGCCGGTATAGATGTGGCCCTGCTGTGTGCGGATTATTGCGATAGCACAGGCCCATTCTGTTCGCAAGAACATTTCGAGGAGTTCATCCAGCCGTATCTTGCAAAAATCATAGAAGAATGCAAAAAATCCGGTATGTACACAATAAAGCACTCGTGCGGGAACATCATGCCGATACTTGACCAAATAGTGGCGTGCAAGCCCCACGCCCTGCATTCCCTAGACCCGGCGTGTGGGGTGGATATAAAGGAAGTAAAGGCGCGGGTAGGCCACAAAGTAGCACTGTGCGGCAACGTAAACTGCGCCATATTGCAGTCTGGCACAGACGAGGAGCTGATAGCCGGTGCCACGTACTGCCTAACCCACGCAAAGCCCGGTGGTGGGTATATTTTTACCACCAGCAACCTCCCGTTTAGGGGTGTGCCGCCGCACAGGTATCAAATGATTTTGGATGTATGGAAGCAAATGCGAGATTATACGTGATATAATTGCATAAAAATTTGGAGGATGAGAACATGTCAGGAGTACTGGGAACCAATATCGTAACCCAAGTGGCGTTAATAGTAAGAGATATCGAGGCCACAAAGCAGAAGTACGCAGAGTTTTTTGGAGTTGAAGCACCGCCCACAGTAACCGGTGGCAACTATGAAGTTAGCGGTACCACGTACATGGGCAACCCCGCCCCAAGAGCGGGCGCAAAGCTGGCCTTTTTCAAAGTAGGGCCAAACCTATCACTAGAGCTGATAGAGCCAAATGGCGAACAAAGCACCTGGCAAGACTTTTTGGACGCAAACGGCGAAGGGCTACATCATATTGCCTTCAACGTAAAAGGGATGGACGAAAAATTAGAAGCCTGCGAAAAGCTAGGCATGATAACCACCCAGCGCGGTAAATATGGTGATGCATCCGGTGAGTATGCATATCTAGATGCAACAAAGGACTTGAAGTTATTTGTGGAGCTGTTGGAGAACTATAACTAGATTTGATGAGGGATATGTATGCGAAACGAAATTAGACAAGCCTTACAGGACTATAAAGTCAAAATAGGGGAAGAAAACTTCACCATTCCAATAAGTTTCAGTGCTAAGCTAATGGGCGGGTTTCCCGGGTCTGAAAAGCACCCTATTCATATTTTGCTAAATAACGCCATAGGTGGTATGGATGCGTATTCGCGTATAAAAAACTCGTCGTCTAGGAACATGCATACAGATGTAAACAGCCTTACGAGGGAGCTACGCAAAAGATACTACATTGAAGAAAGCGCAGCCAGGGCGGTGATAGAATGTATTGCGGAGTTGCTTGGCTATATCCCGCCAGCAAATGCAGAGCCGCTACCGGCTATAATATCCATGCCAAGCATAGGCGATGTTATCCAGTTTGGGGATTTTAATTGGCGTGTGCTTGACATAGAGGCCGGTAAAGCTTTGCTATTAAGCGAAGATATTTTAGAAGAGCGGGCATATCACCCGTGCTATGAGGGCGTAACATGGGAAATAAGCATGTTACGCCAGTACTTAAACAACGATTTTTATAATACCTTCAGCCAGGCCGAAAAGGATATGATTATTGAAGCCAAGCTAAACAACACAAATAACCAGTGGTATGAAATAAACGGCGGAAGCGACACCCACGACAATATATTTATCCTAAGCCTGGAGGAAGCAGATAAGTACTTTGGGGATAGCGGGGATTATCTGCAAAAGAGACGGAAAAAGTACGAGGATGGTAAATGGGTGCCCGATAATAGTGGCTGGATATTATCCAATGCGCATGATAAAAGCCGGGTGGCAAAGCATAATGGTGTAGCCACACTATGGTGGCTAAGAACCCCCGGTTATAGCGATTGCACTACCAGCTACGTTGCCACGCCTGGATACATTCCGCTAAACGGTGACCGCGTGTGCATAGGGCGCGGGGGTGTGCGCCCTGCATTGTGGGTGAAGGTTTGCGAGTGATTACTGTCATGCTAACCTTGCTATATTGGTGCCGCTTATCGCATCATATACTGTATTGCTTCAATAATATGGCTACGCTCGAAAATAGATGAAAACTTATATACTGTGCCGCAGGTTAGGTGTACATCCACAGCCGGTATTATCAACCAATGTGTGCTTGGATAAACGGCTCTAATATCGCGATAGTTTATTACAATATCCATCTCGGGAAACTGCCACCATGTGCGGTGAAAATGTATAGCCCTTCGTGTAATGTCTAGCTGACCTTTAAACGATACTATTGGGAAAGGCCGGTCGCATAAGCTAACATAGAAAGATACCAATATTGCACCTCCGTACTTGAGGCCCAGGCTAGGCCCGCTTTAGGTTGAATTGCCAACATTGCTAAACTGCTATAGTAAATATATGACGCAGAGCTATGCTACATGAAAATCGCTTTTGACCAAATCATCAAAACAGGGTGCTATCCGGCCCATTCTATCAAATATAGTACATACCTTTTTATGCTTTCCATGAACCGTTTGTCGTCAAGCTCGCCGTTGGCTATGCGCTGTAGGCCGCGCTCCCATTTTCCGGTGGTTTCCGGCGAACGCAACTCTGGCGGTGACATGTCTATTAACCCTATTGCCTTAGTTGTAGGCACTAGGTTTTTTTTGTTTCTTTCTACGTAGCCAGAGGAAATTAGCTTTTCTATTATAGCGGCACGGGTGGCGGGGGTGCCTAGGCCGGAGGCTTTTAATGCCTCTTTTAGGGCTTCATCATCTACGAAGCGGCCTGCATGCTCCATGGCGGATAGTAGTGTTGCTTCGGTATAGGGCTTGGGGGGCTGGGTCTTTTTTTGTAGGGTTATAGCTTCTATTGTGGTGACTGGGGTGTTTTGGGAAAGGCTTGGTAGGGTGGGGGTTTCGTCGTCCTTATCTTTGGCGGATTGCTTGCCTTTGCCCTTGGCTGGCGTTTTTTTCGGGGCTTGGCTGTCTTGTGAGGCGGCCTGCTTTTCATGGGCGTATAGCACCGTCCAGCCTGGGTTTTTATCCATCCTGCCCTTTGACTCGAAACGTTCTTCTAATACTTGTGTTATCACAGTCGTAACATCATAAACATACGCCGGGTAAAACACCGCCAAAAAGTTGCGGAGTATGCGGTCATATACCGCCCGTTCGTCACCGGTTAGGCCGGATAGGGATTTTTTTGACCCGGTGGGGATTATCGCGTGATGGTCGGTTACCTTTGCGTCATTTACTATGCGTGAGGTGATTGGTAGTTTTGGCAGTGCCAGCAAATGCGCGGCAAAACCACTATACGGTTCGTCTTGTATAGAGGCTATTACGGTGCGCAGTTTTGGCTCTATGTCCTTGCTTAAATAGCGGCTGTCTGTACGGGGGTAGGTTATTAGTTTGTGTTTTTCGTACAGGGATTGGGCTATGGATAGCGTTTGCTGGGCGGATAAATGCAGTTTGCGGTTGCATTCGCGCTGAAGCTCGGTTAAGTCAAATAACTGTGGCGGGGGTTGGCGTTTTTCTTCCGTTTTTACACTTTCTACTATGCCGGGCTGGTTGCGGACTTTTGCGGTTATAGCTTCGGCTTTTTCCTTTTCAAGGATTTTTTGCTCGCCTTCTTTTGAAAGCCACATGCCGGTATATTTGCTTGGGCCATCATTGGTTGCTTCGGCTTCGAAAGTGGCTTGCACCTCCCAATAATCTTTGGCTACGAAGGCCATGATTTCCTTTTGGCGGTCTACCAGTATGGCCAGGGTAGGGGTTTGCACGCGGCCCACCGGTAGTAACTGGCCGTTTTTTAGCGTGAATGCGCGGGTTGCGTTCATGCCCACCAGCCAGTCCGCTTCGGCGCGGCAACGGGCAGATGCGAATAGGTTGTCGTATTCTTGGCCGTCGCGCATTTTGGATAGGCCGTCTGTTATTGCCGCGTCTGTTAGGCTACTTATCCATAAGCGTTTTACCGGCTTTTTGCAGTTGGCCCAGTGGTATATGTATCTAAAAATTAACTCGCCTTCGCGCCCGCTATCGGTGGCGCATATTATTTGGGTGGTTTCCTTGGCGTTCATTAACTTTTTTAGGATTTTTAACTGGCTTTCGGTTCTTGGGATTGGCTTTAGGCCCATGGCCGGCGGCACTATGGGTAGGTCTGATTTTTGCCAGCGTTTTAGGGCTGGGTTGTAGTCCTCCGGTTCTTGCAGGGTTACCAGGTGGCCTATTGCCCATGATACTGCGTAGTCATTGCCGTGTAGGTAGCCGTCACCGCGGCTTGTGCATTTTAGTACGCGGGCTATGTCGCGGGCTACGGAGGGTTTTTCTGCTATTACTAGGGTTTTCATTTGTTTCACCTTTATGCTTGGATTTGGAACGTGATACGGCTGTCCTTGTGTATTATACCAGCACAACGGTGTAAAGGGCGATAGCATGAAAACAGATTATCTGGGCCTACAAGAAATTAGCGGGAGCCTGGTTATATTAGAAGGCGCAGACTCCCCGGCTTATGACGAAATAGTAGAAATTACAATCCCGCCAGGCCGTGTGAAAACTGGCCGCGTTATACAAGTTGAAGAAAACCGGGCGGTGATTTTGGTGTTTGAAGGTACATCGGATTTATCGCTTACCAATACCCGCACGCGCTTTACCGGGCGGCCTATGGAGCTTGCTGTTTCCGGCGGGATACTGGGGCGTGTGTTTGACGGGCTTGGGCGGCCTATTGACGGGCTTGGCCCTGTATACGGCCCCAAGCGGCCTATTAATGGCGTGGCGATTAACCCGGTGCTTCGCGCTTACCCCAAAAACTACATACAAACTGGCATATCGGCTATAGACGGCCTGGCCACGCTTATTAGGGGGCAAAAGCTTCCTATCTTCTCCGGTGACGGGTTGCCGCATGATATGTTAGCGGCGCAGATTGCACGGCAGGCCAGCATAGCGGCAACCCATGGCGATAATTTCGCGGTAGTTTTCGCGGCCATGGGAGTGAAATACGATGTAGCGGAATATTTCCGCCGTTCATTCGAGGAAAGCGGTGCGGCCCCCCGTACGGTGATGTATCTAAACCTGGCAAGCGACCCGGCAGTAGAGCGTATTATCACCCCGCGCTGTGCCTTAACCGCCGCAGAATATCTGGCCTTTGACAAAGGGATGCATGTGCTGGTAATTATGACAGACATGACCGCTTATGCCGAAGCCCTGCGTGAAATTTCATCCACCCGTGGCGAAATCCCCAGCCGCAAAGGCTACCCGGGCTATCTATATTCTGACCTAGCCAGCCTATACGAGCGTGCTGGGCTACTAAAGCACGGCACCGGTAGTTTAACCCAAATCCCCATCCTAACCATGCCAAGCGACGACATAACCCACCCCGTAGCAGACCTAACCGGCTACATAACCGAAGGGCAGATTGTGCTTGACAGAAGCCTGCATATGCGCGGCATTTACCCGCCTATAAATATATTGCCGTCTTTGTCCAGGCTAATGAAGGACGGTATAGGCCGTGGGCTTACCCGGGATGACCATCTTGAGCTTGCTAACCGGATATTTGCCACATACGCACAGGTTGGCGATGCCAGGGCACTTGCTTCTGTTATAGGCGCAGATGAGCTATCTGATGCCGATAAGCAGTTGATGGACTTTGGGCGGCGGTTTGAGGCAGGGTTTGTGGGGCAGGGGATGGATGAAAACCGTGGGTTGATAGCAACGCTGGATATGGCGGTTAAGATGTTTGAAGGCATACCTGGACTACAAACGTAGAACGCTTTTGTCGGTAGTATCAAAACTGGATTTTACCCGGAATCCGTTATTCCGAATTAATTCGCTATAACATTTCGAAGTTAATATGTTTACTTGACTTTAATATTATTAAATGATAACCTTAATATTGTTAAAGGAAAAGCGAAATTCAATGTTGAATATATTAGCATTTTCAGTAAAGGAGGCATTGCGCATGGCAATAGAAAGCATCCCAGAGTGGCTTGCCGCCCTG
>Ga0123355_10007319_pt1 | contig 16523 bp, 12 predicted proteins | sample TergutEmb28metaG_3_FD_89872 | JGI IMG/M metagenome (GOLD analysis project Ga0123355, IMG submission 89872) | Embiratermes neotenicus P1 segment gut microbial communities from Petit-Saut dam, French Guiana - Emb289 P1 | ecosystem: Host-associated > Arthropoda: Insects > Digestive system > Gut ...
CAGCAGCTCATCATACCACCCTCGTTGGACACCCCAACCCCCTTCTGAGACCACTCACCGCACCACCACCGCCTCGCAGACTGAAGAGGACTTGGACACTCGACGCTCACACCTAGCTAGGGCTGCTGGGCCCAAGCAGGACGCACGACTACTGCCAGCCAAATAGCCTATAGGAAAAGCATTATATACATTTCCTAATTGCTATGAAATACTAATAAAAAAAACAAAAAAAACATACATATACGGCGTGGCATGTTGACAAATATAAAATTACATTCAAATTTGTTATCAATCACTGGACTAATGAAATCTTTTTGCGTATTGTAGTTTCCTCTGGCGAACATCATTAAATTAACTTGTGATAATTTTCATTGACATATCCCATTCTGGTCAACAAAAATGTATAATATTATTCAGTGTAAAATTGATTATTGTATTAGTAAATTGATTTTAATGATGTTGGTCTAAAAAGCTGTAGTGAGGAAAGTATTTACGCATTTTAATTCACCATAGAAGTCAGCTGAGCAGGGGAAGCAGCAGAAGAATGTCAAATTTTCGCCGAAACAGTTATTGTCACACACACCCGCCAAATATTTATATATGCAAAGTACGTAATTTATTAAATAAAAATGTATGAATCAACTCTAAACACCAGTTCCAACATTAATTATTATTTTTAATTTAAAACGCTGCACTTTAACACAGCAATTACAAGTTATTGAAAAAGTTAAACTTAATGTCTTTATTTACAACTGAGTTTTTGAAGATTTTAGTTAGGCTAGTGGGATTTTTGTTGGCGTTTTCTGTTTGTTACTTTATTAATTCTGGGAAGAATTGAAGTGATAGCCAAACGGAGACAGCCAGAATGTTTCGTTTTAAGCACAGTCATAGCAGAAAATGCAGTTTCGCAAAAATACATGGTAGCAAAACAAAAAAGAAATCCCATTGTTATTTGATGTAAATTTGGATATTCATTTTTCATTATTATCCAGAATTTCGAATTATTAATAGAAATAAAAGTACTTTCCAGTTCTTTGTCCGATGATAATTCAATAAATGGAAGGGTTTCTTAATAAGAAATAGCTGCCTCTTTGTGTTCAACAAAAGGGATCATAACTCACATATTTTGCCTCCGGGGATCCTCATTTTCGGGATAGAACAATATCTTCAAGTGATCTGCAATAAGGTCTGAAACTGAATTCTGTGAATGCAAATCATCTGCTTCCATAATACTATCTGAGTATGACTGAAACATTCATTGTTTTTTTTTATTTCTTGTGAAGAATTTTAACCCTTGTTTCACCAAGCGGTATACCAGGGATATTTACAGTATTTTACAGCTTGAGTGTTTTTAGCCTTGTTTTTGTAGCTGTGTTACTCTGGAGTTGTAGTTGTAGCGCCGGTGTTTACGGGATCTGTTCTTGTTTTGATTGTTCTTGTAGCATGTTGAAGATGGCTTTGAAGAACCTGGAGACTTCGACTGTGTTTATGTGGTATTTCATTATCAGGGGAAGGGGGAGGTTTCGTAGTAGACTACTGTTGGACGTTCTTTATAAAGTAGGCTGCATTCCAGCATGAGATGTCGTCCATTTGTTCGGATTCTTCAGGACAAGTACAATGTAATGTGGGTACCTTTTTCATTTTATGGAGGTATGAGCGAAAACAGCCGTGGTTTGAGAGCAGTTATGTGAGAAAGTGATTTGGCAAGAGTGGGAGGGCCAGTCTATGGAAGATGGTGAGAATGAGTGATTTCGTGTAGGAGGCTTTTGAGGAGTTTACATATGTTGCGTCCCAGATTTTGGTGTAGTATTCTTCCAATAGCTGCCTCCCTCTGGACACTGGTAGTGCGTCGTAAGTTATGGTGGTAATGTAGCTCGCTATTGCTCGGGCCAAGTAATCTGCCCTCTCGTTTCCTTCCAGGCTTTGGTGCCCTCTTATCCAGTGGAAGGTGACCGAGGTGACCGTAATTAGATCGATTGTTTTCCTTCTGATCTCGACTGCTAGGGGGTGGATAGCCTGTTTATTAGCAATGGCGAGTAGTGCCGCATTTGGATCGGCAATTATCGCGTAGGAGTAGGATTTTATCCGTTGTCTCCGGACCCAGTCCACTGCTATGCCAATGCCGCGGAGTTCGGCTTGCAATACTGTGCATGCGATGTTTAGTCGCTGGGTTCCTATATAGATTTCTCTGGAGTTTTGACCGCAACCATGCCTGCCCCTACGTGGTGTTCTGTTTTGGAACCGTCTGTGTAGATGGAGACCTCTGCTGTACCTTCCGTGTCTGTCAGTTCTACATGTATGCAGCTGTCAATTGGGTGAGTTCCGCTCATTTTGGTGGGTGTTTCAATTCTCTTTAGCAGGGCTATAACTGCGTTCGTGCGTGGGTTGGGCTCTGGTGATTGCTCTTTTATCTTTATATAGGTTTAGTGTTTGGTCTATGGGCATTATCCCTGCGATTGCTGAGAGTGCCTCTAGTGATACTGTTCTGTAGGCTTTCGTTAAGAATAGAAGGAAGGATCTCTGGATTTGTTGCAATTTATTTTCTGCACGTTTGGATATTGAACTGTGCCATACCTCTGCCGCGTATGTGATAGTGGGAAGGATGGCGTATTTGTATATTGTTACTAAGTTGGCATACTATAAGCCTCATGTGGCTTTGGAACAACAGGCAAGGTTGCTGCGAATGTGTAGTAGCTTATTTTCTAGGTATTGTGTGTGGGGAAACCAGTCCATTTTGCTGTCTAGCATGATTCCCAGCTATTTCATTTTTGTGGCAACCTTTAGTCCCTATGGCTTTATTTCGGGATGGTTATTGTATGTGTCACTGTTTCTTATACACATAGGCGTTAGTGTCGTTTTGTCTTTGGAAATCTCTAGCTTGTGTCTTTTGCACCAAACCTCTACGGCGCGGAGTGTGTTCAACACCGTTGTGAGGACTGCTGTGTCGGAGGGGTCTTGTGCCATCAGCAGGATGTCATCTGCGAAGTTTATGATTTCTATGTTTGGTACCTTGGTTAAGACTGCAATTAGATCACTAATGATAATGTTCCAGAGTGTTGGACCCGAGACCGATCATTTCGGGCATCATCTGGTGACTCGTTTAGAGCTCGTCGCGTCTCCTAGTTTGATGTATGCGGAGCGGTCTTTTAAGAAATCCTTCACAATACAGTAGAAGTTTTTTGGACATTTTAGTTCCCAGAGTCTGGCAAGGATTCCGGGGTGCCAGGCGTTATTGAAGGCTGCTTCAATGTCTAGTGCTAATAGATAACACTTTGATCCTAGTTGTCGGCCTCGGCGGGCAAACTTTATAACCGATTTTATTGCATCCGCTGTGGACCTGCCGGATGTAAATCCGTATTGTTGTGGTGCAATTTGCTCGGTGGATTCCAAAAAATGGTTGAGCCTCCCAATCACCAATTTTTCCAGACATTTGCCTGGGATTGACAGCAGACTGATGCCGCGACAACCTTGTGCCGTGTGGAGTTTCTTCTTGTCCGTTTTTGGGATGGGTATTATCCTAGTCCTTTTCCATAGTTTAGGGTAGCCTCCTAGCTTTAGACATGTGTTAAATATGGTAAGCCACAGTGTGGGTAAAACGTTATGTAGTCCTTTTACTATAGTTCCGTCAATTCCGTCCGGCCCGGGACATTTTTTATCCTGTAAATGTTTTATGGCTTTGTCTACTTCGTAGTTCTTAGAGTCTGGTACTGTCTGGGATTTCTGATCCTGCTACTTGTGTCCTAGCGTTCTTTTGTTGTGTGCTGTCTTGTGCTATAGGGTCGTCGGGGAGGAATTTATGGAGGAGTGCGTTTGCCGTCTTTTTTGCCGATGTAGATGTCGTCCTATTCGGGAGGGTGAGTGAGGAGGGGGCTTAGTGCCTTGTGAAGTCCGCTTTACTCCTTTTGTACACTTTCCATGGCGAGCTTCTGGCGTTTTCGGTACAAAATTCCTTCTAGGAGTCCTGTTTCGCCTTTAAAATTTCTGTTCTGCATCGGTTTTTAAGTTCCTTGTATCGATTACTGCAAATCTCTCTGAGGGCCGGGTTTTTGCATCTTTTAACTCTGCGTTTTAATGGGTTTACTAGTTTTCTTAAGGTGTTTAGTTTCGGAGACCACCATGGGACGTATTTTGATTTCGGTAGGAATGGTGGAAATCTTGCTTTGTTTATTTCCTCCAGCTCGTTCCAGATTGTTGTAATAGTTGTGCCAAGTTGTTCTTTTGTTGCGGACTTGCTTACGAGGTCATCTCATTTTTGTTTGTGTTGTATAACCTTTTGTTGTAACAAACTCCAGTTACCTACTTTGGTGGCAATTTTTCTTGTTGGATGGGTAGCTGCTAGGCTGGAGGGCGTAGCGTTGTTGTTAGTCGCCATGCTGAATAATATAAGGCTGTGGTCTGATAGTGTGTTTTCTTCGCTGATTCTCCAGTCTTGAATTTTATGTGCCTATTCAGTAGAAGAAGCTGTGATGTCGATCCAGCTTTCTCCTGTCGGCCCTGAGTAAGTAGGTCCATCCTTTACATTTATTGTGAGTAATCCCTGCGAAGAAAAGAAGTCCACTAGCACTCTGCCCCTGCTGTCGGTGATTGGGCTATGCCATAAATTGTGTTTCCTGTTGGAGTCCAGTCCCCAGATGAAGTTTTTGTGTTTTTCCGTGGTGAGAAAAGTCTCGATGAGTGTAAGGTCTTGTTCGAGCGTTTCGTAAGGAGGGAGGTAAGAGTTAGCTATGTGGATTGGGTGGGCTGAGGTTGTTACTACAATTGTGTTGTCCGGGTTTCAGTATTGGTGAAGGAATATAATGTTATGGCTTATGTCCCTTCTGATGAATAAAGATTCTCTAGAGTTTCTGTTGGAGTGAGCAAATAGAGCTGTGTAGTCTGTGGGGATGTAACGGGGTTCCCCCATATAGCAGTATGGTTCCTGGATGATTAAAATATCTACTTTATTTTCGTGGGTGTAGAAAGAGAGAGAGAGATTCGCCATAGCTGTTTTGCAGTGGTGGGCGTTTATCTGGGCGAATGTTAGGGCGGCAATTTCTAGTAGTCAGTCTTGCTTATTATTAATGCCGCTATCCTGCGCAACCTCGGGCACTCTTTGCTGAAGACGCTATGGTTAGTGTTTGTTCCAATGTATTAACGTGTAAACCACTATATTTAGTCAACACAACAGTAAATATAGTGATTTACACGTTAATACATTGTTATATATATATAGTGTTTGTTTTCTTGTTTTCATCGTGTCCGTAAGTGTTGGCTTTAGCGCAGTTGGAGCAGTGTATCAAGTGTTTGGTGCCACAGTCTTTCCAGTAGTGGTCTTCTGCGCAGAGAGAACATTTTTGTTGCTTTTGACAAAACCTGGCAGTATGTCCGAATCCAAGGCATTTGACGCATCTAGTTACAGCGACGAATTCTTCCACTCTGCACGTGCTCCATTGGAGCTTTATTTTCTTAAGGGCAAGTAGCTCTCTGCGCAGATTAGGGCTGACTTCAATTACAACATGCCTTGAGTCTTCAAAGCTCCTTTTAGTAAATTTTGTATGAAGTATGGAGTCTTCCAAGTGAATCAGATTATTTTGTTGAAGGATAGTATTTTTGATAATTGCATCTTCTACATCCTTGGGTACGAACGATAATAATAGGGACGGGAGCTTCTTTTTAGGGCGGCCCACGTTTAAGGTGCTCAATTTGCTTAGTCCCTTCTCTAGAATGTCGCGGTCCGTTTCGGTTTTGCATTCCACGAACAAGGCGTCATTCGATAGGTTTTTGATTTTGCTTACTCCAAGTTGCAGCGCCTTGGGGTCCACCGCTTCCTTTATTAGTCTTTTTGTTTCTTGTGATGACGTTTTGGAGTCTGCCGCTTTAACAATTAGCGCATGGGTTGTGGATGGGGCGTCACTAGGTTGCACCACTGTACGGTCCTCTTTAGGCCAGTTGGTTATAGTGCCACGAGATGTCGCTGGTTGTTCACTAAACAAGCGTGCCTTGTCCTCGTTTGCTTTTAATGCTTTTCCCAGTGTACTTCACAAGCCTACGAACATGCCGGTAAGTCTATTTAGCATGCAGTCCATCTCACTTACTGCGTGCATGACTTCTTCCTTTATCGTTTTGTCCATGTTGCTGCCAGACTTCAAGGCCTGTTTCACCTTACTAGATGTTTACAGATGTCCGCTACTAGCAAACTTCTTCCGCCATCTTGAACGGTTGAACATTCATTGTTTCCTTCTGCAGTCATATTAAGCCAGAGTTTGAGTTTCTTTTTGAGTGATTCGATCTTTTTCCAAGCATTAAATATAGTTGTATCAGGATCTTGAATTTTTAAATTCAACTCGTTTATGTAAGCAAATCTATCGCATAGATATGCCAGCCTGGCTACCCATTGTTTATCCTGGAAATAATGGGACAGGTCACATTTCTTATCAATTACAAACAGCTCAGCTTTCTTTCGGAGTTCATATACGTCCATGAGAACTTCACCGTGGGGCAGCCAACCAACTGCCGAATGGAAAAGAAGATTTTGATGATCAGAGCCCATTTCATCGCAAAATGCTTTTAACAGCCTTGTATTAAAACACAGCTATTTTATATAATTAATCACTTTAACAGATTGAGACAGGACTTCATTAAGCCCAGGTGCCTTTTTTTGCCTATGAATATAGCAATTCGTTGACAATAATTTATTATCAGCCATATCTTTAATTTTAGTGACTAAACTTGAATTTCTATCTGTAAGACAGACAGCGCCGTCAGTACAAACTCCATTGCAATTTATCCATTCGAGTCCTCTATCTTCAATGAAACTATTTAAAACTTTAAACATTTCACTGCTGGTAGTGTGCGTAAGTAAATCAGAAACACTTAAAATGTCTTCCTTATGTCACTTTCATCACAGTCAATATATCGCACATACGTAGGTAGAATGCCGTTGTTCTGAATATCTGTACGAGTAGATTCGTCGAGTTGTAATGAAAATAATTACGATTTTTTTAATTTCTGAAAAGAATTACGTTTCTGTATCTCTTGCCATATCATACATCCGCCTTTCAAACTGCGTCATTCGACAAAGGGATGTTTTTCATTTTACTTGCCGCAGACTGGCCTAATACTGCATTACAAGCAGCAAACACAGAAGGCCAATAGAATGCGTTTTTTTTTTTTTTTTTTACATTTAGCTGTCTGTAATGATGTTAAATAGGAGGCCGTCAGAAGTGAAGTGTCAGTGGTTGAAACATGGGAAATCTCTCCCTTTTCTATTTTAAATGCATCTCTTTTACGCATAAAGATTTCATTGGGTTTGTCGAATAGATCGAAATGTTTTGTGTTGAGATGTCGGATAGATCGCGATGGCTTCATAGCTTCATTTCCCAAAACAGTAGCACAAATGACACCTTGAGTTCGTGGCAATTGGTAAGCGTCAGGGCATTGTATGAAACCAAATTTTAGGTACCTCTCCATGTACTTACGGGTGAATGCAGACTCTTTCATCTGTGTGCTGGTAGTTTTCCCCTCCTTTTGTACGTCTTGGAGATTGCTCGCATTTGTTGTGTCACAGACATCTTCAATACGAGATTTCTTAACACCGAAATTAAACAAATCTTATACTTTATCTCTTATTCGTATTAAAATTTAAATCTATAGGCCTATTAAATTTAAAAAAATCACGGCACTCGGGTTTCGAGACAAGCACTTACACGCTGCAATGCGAACTTGCGAAGGAACGGTATTCAGTATTACCAGATGTGAGAACCGGATGCAGACTGCCTTGATCTTCAGTTTCAGTGGGAAATTTTTCTTTATACTTCCTTGCTGATTGGTGACTGACATTTGTAACACAGATGCTATTTCATCCAGTTGTGAGAACAGAGGATAAGCCGTCTATTGTTGTAATCGGCTTGACGGCTATATTTTGATCGGCCATAAACAGCGATACTCCCTTTCCCGAATGTTGAAAGTTTCGAAGTGTGAAAATTCCATATAATTCATGATTACGTTCATGGTAAAAATACGCAGCTTGGTCACTGATTTTTGTTACACATACGTAATTTAGGCGTTCTGGGACTGAACTTCTCGACAAATTCACGAATATTATTTTCCTCAAAATATTCCCACTATAAAATATTTATTTATTATAAGTGCTTGGGAAACTAAAATGACAAATTCCAGGAGAACTTCTCGCGACCAGGTATAATTTGGGTCAAGGTCCGGTACCGGGCCGCTGCCTGGCGGTTGAGAAACACTGGTCTAGCGTCAATGCTAAAAGTGAGTGTGTATACGAAGAGATCAACTCAGCACTGTGTGCTCTCATGGTGTCGACTGAGAATTCTTTGTAGTATATGAGGATTAGGCCTATTCATTAAAATAATATTTAATTTAATAATTTATAAAATTAATTTTTATTGTCTCAAACTAAAATTAAATACATTGCAGATTATGCCTTTAGTTTATATATTGAAGGAAATATAATTTGGTAAATTTTATATTTTTCTCATCCTTTAACTTCCACAGATAGCTTTAATACACTCCGCTTGGTGTATTCACTACTTCTCACATTATTGTAATTAATTTCACCGTAATGTTGATGTTATTTGTGGTAGAATTGGGAAAAATAATTCCCTATGTGGATGCGCACCGTATGGTAGGATCACGAAGTATATCGGTTCCTTATAAATGGTTATATTCTGATGTGAGACAGACAAGATGATATTAGTGAGAATGGACGGCGTTCTTTGTCAAAAAGAAAGAATATTTTCTACTACACATTTTTATTCCCGGTGGCCGTGCTGCCGAAAGCGTGGGTCTGTAACTGCTCCCTTGTTGGGATTGCAGGTTCGAATCTCATCATTGGAATGGATATATCTCTCCCACTTGTGTGTGTTTTATGTCCTCAGGTACAGTTGCCATCAATTGACAAGAGTACTCCTCAAGGGTAAAGCATGTCTGAACGTGATCGTGAAACTTCGAGAAGAAGGAGGCCCTGCCCTTCTAACGAATGTCGCCCCATGTAAAAAAAAGTAATGTTTCATATCTCAAATAATATTCCAGTCAGTAATGAGTAAGGAGTTTAGAAATCTGTCTGTACTTGCGCCAACTCTTGTCTTCTCTCAGCAGAACATCCCACTAACGTCTTCTGCTATTTAGCGACTAAGAACTCAAACGAATTTTAAGTGCATAGAATTCAGAATTGCTGTGGAGTCGTGCTATTAGTGAGTGGGTACTGGGAATGGAAGGGTGAAGGAGAAGGAGAGTTCTGCGGTCTCGATCTGTTACTGAGACATTTAATAGACAAAATTTGTCCTTAGAAACTTGAAGAAGTATACGTGCTGTGTAACCGTTCTAGAGAAGTTCTTAATTCTTTCAAGTATACAATTCAAACAAAGAGCGTTGGGTTTAATTTTGTTTACCGTACAAGAAAAATATTAATAAAGGAGCCTGATGTGTATACAGACGTACCGCGAGAGTGACAAACTGCACAACTCTAATTGCAGGTGAAAAGGTGTACAAGTGTTTGCTGTTTCGAATCTTTCTGCTGTGAATTGTTATGTGTCTGTGCAACGATTGACTTTTATGTAACATGTTATATGCTCCTTAAACTTAGAATTTCGAACCATACCACTCTATCGGAAATCCACCTGCGATAATTCTCCCGATGTAGATAGGCATATTTGTGTGAGTGTGTGCGAATTTGTGTGCGTATTGCGTGCGATCTCTTAGCGTGGTTTAATATTCTCCGAGGCTATACGGCCAACATATTTCCTGAAAAAGTATCTCACGTTCCCACTGAAACAGATTTTCTTATTGTATATCAAACGATAGAAAAAAAGATTTGCGAAATCAGGCAAGCGTAGAGAGCTTGTTGAGGGAAAGATTACGTATGTTACATCCTCATACGCTTTTATGGCATGCAGCTGGGACAAACAGAATAACTCTTCTTTGGAAATTTGTCATCAAATGCCTCCATTTCTCGCTGTACTTTAGGCCAAGTCTACGTAATAAGAGACAGACTTCCAATCTATTTTTCTCCATGCAGTGCAATGAGAAGAAAGGATTCTGAACTAATTGACAATATTGTTAATACGAGAAACTTTAGTGGTTTTTGTGGCACAGTTCTTGAATTTCATTTTCCTGACAGAATAAATCAATAAAAACAGCTATTAACATAACACAATTTACGGAATAAAAATTGAAATTAACTTATTTCTCATTTATTTGTTCAACGTTTCTTTAAAGACATTTCCTTCCCAGCCACATAACTTCTTTACTGAAGGGCACTAAATAGATGTAAGTAAAGATATTGTTCAATAATTTTGAAAATATTTCAAACATAAGTGTATCTCTCGAACTCAAAAAAAAAGAAAATAAATTACCACAAATGGCACTAACTTTTACCGCAACATTCATATTGCTTAAGCCTACCCTTTACTTCACTGTCGCCCATACTCTATTTTGTATTTAGTCAATGGATTAGACTTTAACGCCGTGTAACAGCGTAATGAACTCTTGATTCAGTAAACGGTTCCTAAGCAACTTTGAGTACATATCCTACAGAAATATGGATTAAATGTTTTTCAAACTCAACTCACCCTGTAACGCAATGTCCGGCAGTCAGTACGTGTTCGTTGTCGATTATGGAACCGCCACAAACATGTTTAAAAACGTGACCACCACTGTAGGATCTCCAGTGAATTGAAACCTAAAAACACAAAGATTAGTTCAAGGCGCATTTCTATGTTGAGTGTTTCTTACTGGGGTTTTGATTGTGTTCTTCTTGGTTATAATTTTGTTCCGTGTTTAGTCACAGCGGTACTAGAAATTTCGACGTCACGCCATCTGCCTCTCTCGACCCATACCTGTACTTACCTTCCCTCTCTCCAACTCTCGCAAAGTCAATCTCTTATATATTCCATACATTATAAGGTCTTTTGTTTGAGCGTCTGTGGGTACTCAGCGACCGGTCTTTGTGTCATCAACACCTCAACTGGAATTCGATACGGTTTTTTTTTCTCCCAAAACTATGTTTCGATGTGTGTTGCGGGTGTTTGTAGGTGTCCTTGGCTGTGTCGTGGCTAGATTTGGTTGTTAGATTGGTAACACGCAACACTGCAAATTTTTGGGTAATCTTGTGTTGGTGTTTCCTTTGTATTATTAAGTTCGTATTAGTCATTTGGTATGTTATGTATAGAAAGATCTGTCGATGGTTTTGTGTAGTGACCATAAATACTTATGTCTTGCTGTCTTCAGGCGTTCATTTAAATAAATTCTTGTATATAAACTTATTTGCTTAATCCGGTACTCCAACTTTACAATGACTGAGCCCCCCGCGAATAAAGTACGTATTTATAGACATTTTTATGGCACTGTGGCTGACAATTGATAGGGATAGGGCTGAGCAAATTATACAACCGTGAAAAATCGAATAAAGTATTTTTGAACAATTGCCCCATCAGATTAATCAATGACGCTTCGAAATAACTGGTAAGAAAGAAATCCCCGGAAAACTTATTCTCTTCTTAATTGTAACAATATTCTTTGCATATTTCTATATATGTCTGTAGATACGCTTCGTATCTGTAACTGAAGGAGTCTAGATGTTACAACTAAACTAAAGGTCTCATTTGCTGTCCCTTTCGTTTTCTTCAAACTTTTAACGGCGATTTCGTGCATCAGATCATGATGTGCAGTTCATATTATTAATCACGTGATACATTATTGTGGAGCAAATTGAAGTTGTTCTTTGGTACCTGGAATGAAATTTGATAGCAACATTTTCCCGAAACATCAGTAAATACTCTTAGTCTACAATCACTTCATGGAGTCTTGTATTTTCACCAGTACAGCTCTGAGAACCTCCAATCTATCGTGATATATGCAACATTTTAACTCTCTAAATCGTCGTGGTTACTATTCGTATCATCTCTTTGGCCCTTCTGAAAACTTCCCAAAGTCTAATTTCCACACATTTCTTTAGGTGATTTTTTAATTCTTACCTGAAAAATTATATGTTGTTTAGCATAACTGGTGATATTTTCTTTGTATTGGGGTAGCAGTGTGTTTCTTGAAGCAAAATATGAAGTTCCATAACATATATATACAACCGTATTACATTTCAAGTAATTAGAGAATTTTCCATAATTTTTGCCATTATTTTAGAAACCACTGTATTTTATTTTCGGATACAATTCGAACCCCGAAATAAGACTTCGGAAGAGAAATTCCTATTATTAGAGCACTTTTCTTCATGTAGGAGTCTTTAACAGTTAATCTACAACTTTTCACATCAATTCAACCTTTACTCTTTTTTCGTGAATTTGCATTCAGAATTTCTTAATATTACACTTGATATCAGAACCGGACTGTGAAATTCCACATCCAATTTCGTCAGAGATGCATGTTATATGAATTGTGAATTTGTCTTGATGCAGACATTGTATGTGAAATATAAAGATTTGAAATTTTTAATGTGGGCAAATGCAAGTTTCAAATTTGGACGCAAAGGGACTTTATTACGCTTCCACTGTTTGTTTTAGTAAAAATGAAAAAATAAACCCTGTGATACACACTTCTGCTATCCACCTAAAAAATACAGAACACTACTGAAATTAAGCTACTGATGTTGCAACATGTCATTGATATTACTTACCTGAAACGGCAGCTCCCCTGCAGAAGCATCTTCTCCCCCAAATATTGTGTGTCCAGAAACGTGGGTTTCATATTTATGGTCACAATTATACCCTACAAAAAGACAAGTATATTTCTGAATTAAATATTAGGAATCTAATATAATTTTAGGTTTGGAGTTCGAAAGAGTGGAACTGTTAAAATATTTGGGAACAATATTAACAAAGCAAAATTCTATTGCGTAAGAAATTATGAGCAAATTGAAGTCAGGGAATGCTTGCTAATTTTCGGTGCAGAATCATTTGTCTTCCAGTTTGCTATCCACAAATTTGAAAATTAAAATACACAGCAGTATGATAATGCGTATTTTTAGTGTTGGTGTGGAACTTTGTCGCTCACACTGATGGAGGAACGAAGGTTGAGGTTTTTCGAGGTTAGGGTTATGAGGAGGATATTTGTGCCTAAGAGGAACAAGTTGTCAGGGCAATGTAGAATAGTGCATAATGAGGAAGTTAATTATCTGTACTCTTCACCAAAATTGATGGGGTTGATAAAACTGGGAAGAATATGACGAGCGGAACATATAACGCATATGGAGGAGAAGAGAGATGAGTATAGGGTTTTGGTTGGGTAACATAAGGGAAAGAGGCAACTTTGAAGTACTCAGGCGTAGATTGGGGGATAATATTAAGTTGTACGGGAGAGTGGGCATGGAACAGATTGATCTGTCTCAGGACAGGGACAGACGGCGTGCACCTGCAGAAACTGAAATTAATTATCGCGTATAATATTGCATGGGGAAATTTTTGACTAGCTGATAACCGGTTAGATTCTCAAGACGAACTCTTCTCCATTGAGTAAGTAAGAAAGTAAGTAGGTGAGTAAGTAAGTACGTAAGTAAGTAAGTACGTAAGTAAGTACGTAATTAAATAAGGTTTGAGTTGTCACTGTATCAGGAACTTGATTAAAAACTGATTTTTTACTAGAAATTGGTCAACTTCGGTTGCAATAATTACTGCTTGATGCTATCATATGTACTTGTTGTTCCTGTGGTAACAATTACACAAATATTGTAAGAGTTTTATTTTGGTGTTGGTACCAATGTTATGTCAATCTTTATAACATCAGTAACTCAGTAACTGAAGGTAGTGTGCAGCAAAAACAGCTGTAAATTTTAACGCATTTTATTGATTTATGTGAGGCTCGGAATATGTACACAACGTTGCCTCTTTTTTTAGGAAGTTTAGTATAATAAAATTTTGTCCTGATTTACAGTGTTCTTAACCTGTGGTTTAATTTATCGGTTATTTAATTCTCCACTCTATATACAAATATAAAGACTTGGTTTCTGTGTGTGTATTGTGTATGTTTGTGAGGTAGAGAGAATTAGGACACTTTCGTATATAATTTTATAACCTGTCATAACTTTGAATGTCTTATTATGAAAAGTTAATTTATGGGTTCCCTAATAGGATATATGTATATATAATATATCATTTCTCAAATTTCTTTATATACGATTGAATAATTTAGTGACTTTAAATGCCACAATTAAATGGTTTCCCAAAATAGTGAATAGCGCCTTTTATCATTATCCTATTCTTCTCTTCGTTGGTTCGTCCGTCCCCATGGGACACTTCGTCTCTTACTAGACAGCTTTTCATAAAATTTAAATTTTAAATATGTTTCGAATATCTGTCAAGAAATTTCAAATTTCATTTACATCAGTTTATAACGGGTACGTTACTTTAAGAACTATGTACATTAATGATAATATATTGCTTATTTCTCATTAGAATTAGAAACGTTTGAAGTAAATTTATGGAGAAAATAAAACATGTGCTCTGTGTTCCAAACTTTTATTTCCGAAAATCGGGCCGTTTACGAGTTTGTGTCGAATATATGTCACAACTCGAGAGGTCAGACCTGGCAATATATTACAGCGAATGTCCTTTTTATGCTGTATGAATAAGGCTGCAAGCACACAGTCACGTTATTTAATACTATTGCTTTTCCTTAGTTGGTTACAAAATTGCGCCTTACTATTTTCTCTATTCTTATATTGCTCATATTTTAAAAATTAAACTTTTGCAATAGTCTGATTTCTGTGTTGAAAAAATAATTCATACAGGCAAAAATCTGAAGAAGCATTGGTATGGGTTCAGAGTTTTAATGTCGTGTAATGTGGTGTCGAAGTATGATATCATTTGTCCATTATATTCTCAAAATTAGAAATGCATATTCTTTTAAAGAATATAACTTTCTTTCATATATATGTCTTCTAATCCACATGCATAAGAGCAAGTCACTACAGATAAAAGAGTCCAAGTCGTGCTTATTCTCTTCACCCTGTCCACAATTCCTCCTGTTCGCACATGTTCAGACATTCTTCTGTGTGATGCTACTGCTTGTGGTCTCTTGTTATAACTGGCAGCTAGTTTAGCTTTTATATCACCACACGAGTAAAAGTGATAAATTGAACATATTGTTACTTTCTATCTAAAGCGACATTTGTAGCAGCGGCAAGGATTTCCGTTTATAAAAAATACACTATTTACAGTACGTGTATATCTTTACCTCACCAATTCCAAACTCTGTTATCAATAATACTCTAGTACCTTTAACATTGATGTTGCACAGACGGAAGGAGCTAAGAACTAATCTCATTAAAAATACGAATTTAAATTTACGGAGAAATGTTGAAATTTAGGAAATATATGCTGGAGAATGTTTTCGGAAGATTGAAATGTGAACATTAGATGGATGGTTATTGCCGATAAGGCGCTTTCTGAGGGCCAGCCACAGAAATGACGTTGCTTCAAGGAACATGTGAGCATGTTAGATGTAAAGAAAAAGCAATTATCTTGAAACTGCATTTTAACTAAAATCACTTACCCTACAGACTGCATACTGCTGTAATATTTCTCTGCACATAGAGATAGTAATACGGCAGACCGTTAAAATGAAAGCAGTAGAAAACGAAGGAAATTCCTGGAAAGTAGATAAGAAAGGAAAATAAATATTCCCTTCTAAGACCTACTGTTCATATATTGGTTTATATTAATTACAAATTTATGTAAATTTTATTAATATAAACAACATATTTCTCCCGAAATTCTTAGAAACGAAATCAACAAATTTTCATTTTTACCTAATTTTGCCTGGTTTCATTTAAACCATTGTAATCTAAATCGCATAAGATCATTCTTATTTACTTCAGGCATTAATAGTACTAACCTGTCAAAATACACATTAAAGTCAGGATACGTAAAGCAATGCGATGTCTCTCCATGGACTCCATTCTGTAGTTCTTCTACACGCAACTCTGTAGGTGTTGTCCCATTCTTTGTTCTGAACTCTTTGCCTTTCCTAACGCTCCGAAGCACTCGGAATTTCAATGTCCCGTGCCGGCCTTCCTCTTCGTAAATCTATTGCGTTGTGTGAACGAATCAGATCTCTGTTGCCTGACGTCATGAAGTCACTTAGTAAACTGTCTCCATATGTATAAACATGATCCAAGGATAACCCTCGAAATAGTTCAAGGAGATTCTAGTTGGAATATCAGTCTCTTTCTGAGGGTTCAGTGGAGGTTGAAATAATGGCATCTACATCCCGTGCCTCGCGTAAAAAATAGAAGGCATTGAAATTTCCAGGTGTTGGAAGAAAGTACAGATAGTGATGATAGTGATGTCACAATAGTTTCATCTGAGGAAGATGAAGATGGCAATGAACCCGACAGTGACGAAGATGGACAACAGGATGGCAATTCTGAAAACAAATGAGAATGGAACCACTCGTACTAGCGGCCCCAAAACTCCTCATCTGAAATGGACTAATACCCTAAATTTCAAGGAATTAGAAAAATACGAAAATTTATCAGGTCCTAAACATTCTTTACCAGTTGGCAGCAGTGA
>Ga0123355_10007320_pt1 | contig 16522 bp, 11 predicted proteins | sample TergutEmb28metaG_3_FD_89872 | JGI IMG/M metagenome (GOLD analysis project Ga0123355, IMG submission 89872) | Embiratermes neotenicus P1 segment gut microbial communities from Petit-Saut dam, French Guiana - Emb289 P1 | ecosystem: Host-associated > Arthropoda: Insects > Digestive system > Gut ...
AGTATATACCATTTTTAAAATATTCAGTACCTGTATTTGTTGAATAAATATATAAAATGCAACGTTTAGAGGTTAGCGGTGCGGTACGACCACTATAGTGGTCGTTAGGCGTCAAAGGGTTAATGTCGGTACTGGTTGCATTTGAGTGGACATCATCACGCCCGTCTGTACAGTCGTGAATAGGGTAACCTAGAGATCCATAGATTATCCAGATATCTAGTAGCCACCTCCAAATTCTACGGATGCAGACGGGCGACATAAAGCAAGTTCCATACTGAGAACCTGCAATTCTGGAGTGACCTGTGAACCTCACTGTTATCGGGCGCTTTCTGCTCAGAGCATTTGAACTGATACAAATTTGTGTATCCATGCAGGAAGTAGGCACCACCGTACATACTTGTGCACCCCTGGAATAAGCATGTTGTAGTCGGGACTTGAATCCCAGCAATTGAGTCCGTGACGTCTTATGTTGAATGAACATTTTCCCGGCTCCGAAATTAGAGCCTTCTAACTAACTAACGCCACGGAGCAAAAAGCTTCTTGAGAATCTAATAGTTCCTCAGAGAGAAGAGAAATTCTCCGCATTTTGTGGAAACTGAAGATACATTACCGTGTTGAGAACAGTCCGCCAGTTGTTCCCTATGCGGAACCAAATCAATCCTGCCACTTCCCCCATTCTGTTTCTTGAAGTTCCATTTTAGTATTGTCCTCCCATCTACCCTAGGTCTTCCAAGTGGTCCTTTTCTTTATGTGTCCCCCCAGACTATGTATGTACCTCGTCACATGCGTGCAACTCGCCGCACGCGCCTGATTCTTCATGGTTTCAGCAAATTGATAATATTTGTTTAGGAGTACAAATCATGAGGCCCCTCATTATTCAGTTGTTTCCTGTCCCCTGTTACCTCATCCCTCTTACGCCAGACAGCTTTCTCAATACCCACGTAAAGCAACAGGTGAAATTATGATTCTACGTATTTCAGTCCATCTGTTATTGGATAACAAATTCCAAGACGAAATTTCGGAACGAAGCGGACATTCCCTGCGTTCATTCTGCTCGCATTTTTTATGAATGCAATTTTTATTCTCTAGCGCCTTATATTTACTGTATATAACCGTTTCTCATATTCGTTCTGCCCACATTCGGTTAGTGAACACGTGCCTTAAAGTGCCTGTCTACAAAGTTGGGCGGTGTTTCGCCAGGGTCGTAATGTACCCCCACGTTATTCTGCGTAAGCAGAGGCCTTGCGAAGTCTCCGACAGATTCACAGTACGGGACATATAAAGTTGTCCCTGTGTTCGCCATGAAGGCGTCTGGGGAAGTGGAGGTATTGCTCAACTTTTTATTGACCACGGCACAACTTGGAGCTGAGTGGTTTATATCCCGGCCTTTGTCCGCTGGGGGGATAAAATGTTCTATACCCACTCAAGTAGAGCCTGGATGGGACTCAGAGACGGTCTGGACATTTTGGAGAATAGAATAAATCTCTTACATCTACCGGAAACCGAACCACGATTTCTTAGTTGTACAGCACGAAGCCTAGTTTACTATACCGACTACCCTGTATATTAGCAGTTACGAAATTGACTCTGAATCTGAACAAACATGAGGCCTGGGGTCTCCTTTCTTGTGTAATGTTGCGCCACATCACTGGGTGATTGGTGTCCGACGTTTCGATACAGCTTGGTGGTCGCATCTTCAAGGGTCGTAATGTCCGATGAAGACTCGACGCTTGAAGGTGGGACCATCACGCTGTCTCGCAACGTCGGGCATCAACCACCAAGCCGCGCGGGGACACATCCTAGAATAACGGAGACCTCAAGTGCACCGCTGCGAAAGCCGAAAAACTTGCAATTATGAAACCTTTTCTGTAATCATTATGGTAATATTTTCAGTACTAATGCTGGCTAATGGTTACATATGTAGACTTTGAAGATTAAATTATGTGGGGGTAGGACGCCGTCGGGTTTGGTAATTTGATATCGACGTTCCTGAGGATTTTGTTACTTTCATCTTAAGAGTAGTGCAAGAAGATTGGACTACCCTACATTTGGAGACAGCACGATTCTTCAAAACTGCGGTGAATAATTACCAGCCGACACGGCATCATATTGCAGAAGAATTTAATTCTCATCAACAACGCTGTGAAAACCTCACGGATGTATAAATAAGTTTTGTCTGTGTTTCTTATCTCTTATGTAAAGATGATGAGTGCCAATTGGCGTGATGTGTGGGCGTCAGAGTTTCTTCTTTTGCTATTATGCAGAAAGGAAATTTGGACGCGCCGTAGATGTCTCTCTGCACTGTCGATTTCTGTCTGCAGTCCAGACGTCTTCATCATTACCATTGTATCTCGTCTAGCTCAGACATTTTGGCCCCCGGGGGGGGGGGGGGCAGCTAACCCAATTTATGTACGCAGTGTAGAACCTGCCACCACGTATCGTCAAATATATGAGTATTTCTCTTAACACACCATACGTAACAAGTCGAAGATATCAATCAGTTTTCATTGCATGTGCAGATATTTTTGTTGTTTCTATAGCGTAACAGCCCAGCTCGGGCGTAGGTTGTCTCATTATTGAGGTTTCTAGATCACATACAGACCCATGCAGTCGTCAGTACTCCTCTGAACGAGTGATCAGCTCGTCGCAGAGGCCGCGCGGCCACCGGCATCGGCCATATACGTTTATTAGTATATTGTTATTTATTCTTGCTTACAGTGTAAATATAACACCATTGTACCACATGTGCTTGAGAGAACTTATTCCTATGTAAAGGTCCGAAAGGTCAAATTCCAGTCGACTTGTTAGTTCATTACCCTCAGGCACCTGCTGAACTTGTAACCGGTACATATGGTGCTTGAAAGGGAGGTGAGCTTACGTCTTTGCAAATTGCGATCTAGATGGGATGATGCTGAGAGCAGTCTATTACAGTCATGTAGCGGTCGGCAGGGGGCCAGTGGGGACGATTAGTTCCCCAACCTTTTGAGCCGCCAAGGTCACGAAAATAAGCATTTAGGATCCCCGAAAATAAAATCGTTTCTTTCACATTCTTTTTGTTCTATTTTGTATCATTGTTGTATGTTTTGTCTGCTTTTGTTTAATTTTGTAAATTATGTATTCTTATTGTTATGTATGTTCCGTTCTGGGTATTGTGTTTCTTTGTGTTGTCCTATGTATTGTTTGTGTGTAAATGTATACTGTACTACTGCCACCGGGTGTCATCCCAGTTGCAGTTAAATATATCAGTATATAAAAAAAGGCATCTGTCACTTGGGTTTCTGGAAGTAAGAATCTTCTGACCTCTTTTGCTAGAAACATATTTGTCAATATCGCATATAATTCGTATCATGGTCGAAGCTCGTTATTTTCGTTTAATATACTGCATGGAAACTAGAGCAGTGAAAAAGCTAAATAACAAGTCAGGCAATGTACGTATAACGTAACATTGAGCTGCATTCGCGTAATCATTGTTGCCGTGCAAGGAAGAATTACATGTTCTGGTGTGTGTCTGTAGCCTTGGTTACCCAGCACGTCATGAGCATGCGCCGTTTTATATTGTCATCTGCAGCTCATATAACTCTACCATATTTTTCCACATCTAGGAAGAAAGTTACTGAACATACTACGTAAAATATGTTTTGATTTTTTCGGCATCATTTGTCTGCAACATTTCTCATTCTAAGTAAAATTCAGCGAGATATCAGAAGTGTACATAGGTCTTCATGTAAAGTAGCCGTTATTCTTCTCATATTGTAATGAAACTTGAAATTTCTCGAGAGAGTTTCGAAAAATACTCTTACAAAATTTCATGAAAGAAGTGGAAACCGAGTTGTTGCTTGCGGACATACAGACAGACATGATGAAGCTAATAGTCACTTTTCGTAATTTTTCGAACATGCCTAAAAATGTTTTAGTATTTAGGCTAAATTTTTAAAAACCCGCCCGCAGCGCTGCTGAAGGGATGGATACAGCCTTAAGTACCTTCCGGCTCCCACCCCCCGCCAGAAAAATTCCTACAACGTCACTTGTTAATGTGCCCTGAAATAAGTTTGGGGACAGAAAGACTGTCCATTAGCAACCCAGGAGTTTACCATAGAACTCTGTGCATGACACATACAAGGCGGCTCAAACGCAGGTGGTCGGTTTCCCGCCTGCTTCATAATGTCGAGGTCAGGAGGGGATCCTTTGCACTAAGGCCAGTTACTGTGGTTGGCCTTCCTACAGCATTTTGCAGTATTAGTTCTATTAGCATTTTGTAAACCTATTCTTCCATCTGGATAACCCTTAGGTAGCTAGTGCGCAATTCTTCTTGAGAAGCTATTACAATCGAACTCCACTTATCCGGATTAATTGGGACGGCGAGCCATCCGAATATGTAGAACATCCTGAAAATGGGATTTTTCTTTGAAAATAGGCTACATTGGCAGTTTGAAGTTTGGCTATCACTATTTACAGTATGTACGTGCGTCTGAACCCTTAAACAACGCCTGATTTGAAGTTCTAAAAGTCTTAACACTGTAGTGTACTTGATTCGATAATCGGTAATTTCAAGGCAATTTTCGTCATGTAGATTTCTCGACAAATTTACCTGAAGGGCCAAGCCGATCCGGGTATTTGGCGATCAGGATAATCAGCGTCCGGATAAGTGGAGTTCTACTGTGATTGTTCAGCTAGTCAGATTCTGCGCAATAAAAAATGTTCATTACCGTGTTCACAAGACCTTGCCCCTCGTCGCTGCTCTCAGCAGGATGAATCCAGTCCACACCTCCCACGGTATTTATTGTATATAAATTTTAATACGCTATTATCTTGCCCAGCTACTCCATGGTATTCGCAGTGGCCTTTTTACTTCAGAATTTTTAACCACAATTTTGTACGCTTTTATATACTTTTGGACGCGCTCTGCATGCCCTGTCCATCTCATATTAGTGTAATCAGTAATATTTGGCGGAATGTAGAAGCGCTCGTTTTGCAAGTTTATCCACCCTCCTGTTGCCTCCTCTCTCTTAGTCCAAATATTGTCTTCGGCACCCTGCTGTCTCATCAGTGGTTCTCATCCTACTGTTGGTCACAGCCCACGGGGGATTTTCTTTCTTTTTTACCGCGGCACAATAGAATTAGAAGAGTGAACTGAAATTTGTATCAGTATTAAGCTCTTTGGAAATAAACCCATTTATTCAAAAGAACATAAAATTTTCTTAAACAGAACTTGCAATTTTGATAGATATCAGTTTAACAAACTGAAGTAAATGTAGCGGATGCCAAACTTTGTATAATCGTGCCCTTTGTATAATGGTACCTTTCACCTTAACAGAGTCTTTGTCGAAACTCAAACCCCTTTCTTAATTTTGTTTGCGCGCTTGTGAATAAGGAACACCTTTTATCGACTATTTTTTTTAACATTTACATTTTCACTTTCAGTTTAAATATACTCATTTTTGTGTTCAAAGCTTCGCGGTACACCGGTTGAGGGCCACCGTACCTGTGATCTTCCCAGTCGGCCATGTTAAGTGAGTCCCTTACCACCACGGATTGGCGCGTCTCCGGGATTTGGCTAGAGGAAGAAGCCCAGAATGTTATTTCGAATATACTGAACGACGGAAGTTCGTGTTTCATTTTGGGGATTGTGTGGGAAGCTGATAACTTTTCAACGTAAAAACTCAATATTTTACTGGAAGTTTCACAGGATATGATAGCCCCCACATTAAAATTACATCATTGGGTGGAACAGGAACCGTGTCGTACGTTCATGGTATCGAGAAATTGTTCTGGAAAATTGGCCAGGCCGTTTCTGATTCTGAAAATTAAGGTTCAGATAGGCTGAAACAATAAAAATTGCTTCATATTAGGACTCTGAAAGTGTTCGACACATGGACATACAAATGTAAGTGGAATAACGTAAAGCGGAGAGACCATTTGGGAGATGAAAGCATATGTGGATGGTATTAAAGAGGATCTTAAGGGCGCAGGGTGCGAGGAAGTTGACGGTACTGAACTTGCTTAAGATAGGGTCCAGTGGCGGGGTTTTGTGGACACGGCACTGAACCATCGGGCAGGACGTTTCTTGATCAGATGCTGTTCTGGTGATGGAGCGTGTTAACATCGTATCTAGAATATCAGTACTTTATTGAGATTGTTAATGAAATTCAGACATTTTCATGGAAAACATTAAAGTTAAACATAATCGCAGATTTGTTTGTTTCTTGGTTTAATGTATCATTGCATAGGTTATACATGGTTGAACGGCGAGGACATTGTATTCTGAAAGATCCAGGAAATAAATGATCAAGGTCTGCCCTAAGGTCCAGTTCCAACGCTGTAATGACAGATTAAATCGACCAGACACCTCATTGCATCTGATATTCGAGCCCGGATTGAAACTTTGAATACGAAGAAGTGCGCTGACCTCTACACTGCTACGTTAGGTTGATAGGTCGATCTTCAAGTCAGGAGTCCACAGATTTTCCAAAACTCCAAGATCTAAGTTCTTTGCTGCAGAAGGGTGTCCTGAGGCCAGTTCCAAGCTGGGGTTCAACGAATAGTAGGCGCCATCGTAAAAAAATAAATTTAGTCGCCCGAGCGACCTTGCCCCACCGATTTGTGCACCCGTGCTTCAAGTCGTCCTTACCAGTATTAAATGGCTTGAATTAGTTTCTGTTAATCGGCGTTAGTCATATGAATTTTAAAGCCTAGAGCATGGAAGACACTTTCACTCCAAACCAATAAAATTCAGCCAGACCAACTCTGCCAATAAAATTGAATAATCCAAAGAAAATTTCATTGAATGTAGTGCAATTGCTTTTGTGCTCTTCCGCTCGCGTATGAATGGATTTGTAAACTTTTAAGAAATGAGTTTGAATATATAATTAAATAGTACTTATATTATACGGGTTACAGGTATCCCTGGCCGACAGAAAGGGCCTTGCATATGTGTTCGTTCTTCTGGAAAGCGGTACCGCGTCATTGGGCGAATGGAGCCCTACGTTTCGAGACAGCGTTTTGGTCTCATCTTCGAGGATCGCATTGTCCAAGGAAGAATTATACTCGAAACTGTAGGTGCTGTGCCGTCATGGCGTGCACAGGGATAGCTTTGCCGTTAGGGACATCGGCTGTAAGTGTTGTAGTACAGGAACATAGTACATACGTCAGAGCGCGTATCGACGCATTTTTAAATATCAGACTTCAGTCAATTCAATATTCATTCTTGAAGAGATGTCGTTAGGTTCGTCGTCGTGTTGAATACACGTAAGTTTGTGATATCGCGAGGATTCAAATGACGATTTAATAGTTAATCTTTGTAGCTAAACACCTAAGCATGTGTGTGGGTTTACGTTTATTTGAAAGGACCACCACGTCATACACTTTAAGCCATATTTGCAAAATGAATGGAAGACTATTGGGCGGGAACAATAGCGTTGTCGATATAGCTACTCGCTACGGAGTGGACGCTCCGGAGATCGAATCCCCGGAGGGGGGCGAGACTTCCCGTGTCGTCCAGATCGGCTCTGATGCCCACCCAACCATCCGTACAATGGCTACCGTGTCTTTTCCGGGGGTAATGCGGCCGGAGCGTGTTGCTCATCACCCACCTCCCTCTAGCGCCAGGTTGCGAATGGGTGCCATGGGGTGACATGTATGGTACTATCAGAACATACAACGCGAACTCACGGTAGAGTGGGTAGCATTCTTTCATATTGTAGTGGTCCATGTTTGGAATTTCGACTAGGAAGAATGACGGTCCTGACTGGAACTTTTCTAAATCACTCCAGATGTTTTATTAACGGCTTAAAATTAGCCCGTAAGTGTTTTCTTCCACATCCTTCCAGATGCTTGCATTCACAATCGTCCTATGCAGTTCAAAAAGTGTCATGAAATAAGCAGCCCAAGTGTTGTACGAACACACACCAATCTGAGCAATTGTACTGGCATGAAAGTAGCAACGTGTAACGTGGAGAATGAAACCGGTCCTGTGGACTTGGGCGATGCGGTGTATTTCAAGGGTAAAACGCTACGAGAGCAAACCACTGACTGGCTGATTGCTTGTAGTAAACAGTGCTGCTACTCGGCCATCTTGAATACTTTCATCTTAGGTGTGTTGGGAAGGCGGGAGGGGGTGCATGAAAGAGGATAGCAACATACATCTTGTTGTTCTCTCCTACTTTCACGTTTACAGTCATGATGATGGACCGAGTTATATAAAAGTGTTATAGGAAATAATTTTCTTGTGGGAATTTAGAAGATTGAATGCATCATGGATTTGTAGATTGTGTGTACACACCGGATGTCCAAAAAAGATTTGCAGTTAAAAGTAATCTTGCATGGAAAAAATCATTACAAAGTAAAAACAACCAGACTTTTCAATAGCACGAATGTCCGAGATGGTTCCATATCTTTGTGTCATTTACCAAATGACACAGCTCGACGGACGTCGAAACGATGCCCACTTTCCTGCCACGTGCTCTAGAGCATAGCATCTATGCCCGGGAATTGCCTCGTTGCAGGCGTTCTGTACGTACACCTCAGGCAAAGGTCCACTGGGTCTGATGATCTTCGAAGTCATGACAAGGCTCTGCCTCGTTCCGGAAAGCATTCTTTTAAAATCCGAAGGAAGATGTCACCATAATGTGACCGTGTGTCATCCTGGTGCAAGCCTTGCATCATGTGGCAGTTGTCACACAGCATACTATTCTCGCTATGAATGACTTGTGACTGCAGTTTCCACAGAAAGAGAGGTCAAATGATATGACCATTTTATCTTGCACTTATGATGTATCCCCTTTGACGCTTGATGATTAGATGAGATGGCTGGGTACCCCAGATTCTGCAGTTCTGTTTCTTCGCCCAGCCACTCTAATGAAACGTTCCCACGCCAGAAAAAGCATACTGACTTCAGGAAAGCTTATCAGTTTCAATGTTTCGCAGAATATTATGTTGGGGCTTTGGATTTGTACCAGTTTCGTCTGACGGAGGATGGGGCCCAAGGTGGGCTGGTGTGAACACGGTGGTGGACCTTGGCTAACATAAAACCGGGAAGTTTCTTGGCATTGTTATCAGATTCTGAGAGAAAGAAGACTAGAGGGCAGATAGCACAGATATTGAAACAGCAGGAATCTCACTATTTACCGCCGTATAGTAAAGGATGACCAGTCCTTCAGGTAGGCAAGAACTCTCCTGTCTCTTATGCAACGCAGTGTCCTTGCTCGCAAGAGTCCGCCACTGGTCCCTCTCCTACCGGACAGAGGCAGACATACGTATTTGCTTAAGGTCCATTGTACTGTTATCCACTTGAATAAGCGCACGAAGTGGTGTCGTTCCTTCATGTTTACCGATTATATTTTTGTGTGCATTTTTTATATCCCAACCTTGCTACTTATCCATGCCATCGTATCCTCTATGTATTTCCCCAACTGATTTTAACGCCTTTCAGTTCGAACTTTCTGTAAAACAGTTTAAAACTGAATTAATACCGCACAGAAAACTCCATTATAAAAGACGAATCGGATAGTGTTGTGTAGAGAGCTAATCGCGGTTTATTCTGAGGATCGTACGAAATGCAATTATATTGTGTTCGTAACAAACGGAGTTCTTTAATGTTAAAGTGAGTGGTGCATATACAGGTGCGGCAGAAAGAACTCCCCTATTTGAGAAGCAAATAAATTCGAAACCAAAGAAGATACGGCAGATGTTTTTCTATTTCTGGAAAGCACACAGAATGCCGTTTTACATCAACGTGTTTTGAACAAATCATCACTCAAGTGGCGGCCTTGAATATTGATACACTGATTTAGCCTCTCGGTAGTTGTCCATGACCTTGAGAACCATTTCAGGTGTAATGGCAGCAACTTCCTGTCGTATCGCCTCCTTCAGAGCTTCCAAAGTTTGTCTTGTTTATCTACAGTTTGATACCCAACGGTAAATCGTTTTCTTATCAGGAACAGCCTCCCGTCGACCAAGCGCAAAGCGGATGCGAAATGCACGTTGTTTTACTACAGGCGACCCGCCATTTTTTATAAACTCCTCAACAATAAAGGCACGATGTCCTTCCAACCAAATCATGGTATACATTGAAAACGGCACGTACACCGCTGTTTGATGACCTGCTCCCTACTACTGTAAGCGCTTTCCACCCGAAGCTATGACCCTCCCAAATTGGGGTGTTCTTTCTGCCGCACTCTGTATATTACGTGATCAATCAGTTTAGGTTGCTTATAGATTTAATCAGCGTATTATCTGAGAATCATTCACAATTCGTAATATTGTCTGTGAGTAAAATATAGAATTTGTAAAGTTACGGCATGTAGCAGCTGCTGTGATTAAAGTGTAAAGTGTAAAGTGTAAAAGAGCGTAGGTTTTTGACTTAACTGAACAGATGAGTAGATGAAAACATTCTTCATATTTATCAAACACTCCACACAGTTATAAGCCTCAACCAGCTTGATCAAAGTTTTCGTTCTGTCTCGTAAGAGAGCGTTCCAAAAATGTTTGCCGTTAATATAATAAAGAAGGACTGGTGTGACGCAGTGAAAGGGCGTTCACAGAAACAAAAATCACAAATACTCGTTCTTTGTGGCTCTTATATATATATATATATATATATATATATATATCTTAAATCGGAATAAACTTGAGTGTTGTAAATAACTAAATCGGTGTATCAGAGCCCAGTAGGCGCCTAGCTGTTCACGAGGGTATCATAACCGTGGTTACTGAGGCTATCGCTCTATCCTATTTCGAGACATATATCCACATTCTTACACCTTATCTCCGTAATATCCTTTCTGATAGTATCATACAATCTAGTCATCTCTTTGCTTCAGACTTTCCGGCCACACTTTTGCATTTACTTTCAGTCCCTTCCACATGTGTTTACTGATGTAGTTATGTTGAACCGAAGAATAATAATTGTACTACTACCTTTGCTTCTTTTTCTACTGCTACTACATTTACGACTACTACTACTACTATTTCTAGTAATTCTACTTCTGCTACTACTACTACTACTACTACTACTACTACTACTACTAATTCATCTACTACTTCTACTTTACTACTACGACTACTTCTACTTCTACTACTACTACTACTACTACTACTACTTCTCCGTCTACTACTTCTACAACTACTTCTACTTCTACTATTACTACTACTACTGCTACAGTTACTACTACTACTACAGTTACGACTACTGCTGCTACTACGCAGTACTACTACTTCTATTTCTACTAAAATTAAAATTACTACTACTACTACTACTACTACTAATAATAATAATAATAATAATAATGTCAAGTTCAAGTCTTTGTGATTATTTAAGCACCATACCAAAAAGACATATGGGCGTGTGGAGGTATAGTCCCACCATTTCCTAACCCAGGGACTAGCTGCATGTGTGTAGTTAGCGTCAGCGTCGTCGGTTTTATGCATGGAGGAAGAACACCCGGTAACCATTGGACAGTAGGGTGGATAGGCCCCTGACGCTTTCTGAACGCTGGAGGAAGAGTAAAATCTGTTGTCGCTGCTAGGAATTGAACCACGATTCGAAAATCGTCCACACTACGGCTTGCTGAGCACATTGACTGAATTCAAACAGTAATGTCATAACAGTTGTTTGAGAAGCGGTAGCATCAAACATCTTAAAAAGAAGTTCTATTTGACAATTACCGTCAACTGGAAATGACACGATCCCATTACGATAAAAACCTCTTTCTTTTTGCACAGATTCAGTCACAAATTTGAGATACAAGTTTATTTATTGTGAGGAGCTGGTAGATCACATGTATTTGAAAGAAATGCATCTATTATGTGAATAAATCGAAATGTTGGTAATGATAGAATAGTGAAGATTATGAAGATCATGATCATTTCTATGATGAGAGATCAGAGAACTGACCACAGTAATACCACATTACTATTATTCTTATTATTTAATATATTTCGGCAATTCAGATTAATATTTTTCTTCATATCTCTTGACGGAAACCGAGGAAATATTTCGACTTTGCGGCATGCCGTTTAGAGTTCCCTGTAGTAATACAGCTGGAAATATTTTGGTCCGTTATGAAAGTAATTCCATTCTCTCATCCCTCTTTCAGTGTGGCAGAATTCCTGAAGATCATCGGCTAAATACTACCGAAGCCAATACTTGTTGAAGGTTTTGTGTCCCGCGTTATGAAGAAATTTGTCTCCGGTTTAATTTCAGTCCAGAAGAAATGTTAAAGGTCGGAGCGGAGTAACCGGCATCGATCAACTTATTTGTTTGGTACGGATAATCAAACATCTTCAGCGAAATTCCAGTAGTCTGTTGGGAAAGAAAAAGCCCGAGTTCCTAACAATCTCCATAGTAATTTCGGAAAATTCCTTATTCTGGGTTATAACGTTTGCTGTAAGGCATTTGGAAGAATGTGTGTTATTGCCTCATCTCCGTCCGGAAGATTTAGAAATTGCCAAACATTGGTTCTAGATAGAAAAGGGGATTACCTCTTGGCACTGGAAGACATGACGGTTAGAGTGAGAGAACCCCTGTGTTGCGAAATTTCTAGTTTTTAATTTCCGCCCATAAGCAGTTGGCATTTAGTAAGGAACATACTATCGTCCCCGTTCTGCTGCAACTGCACGATCTGGGCCCAGGGGTGGGTTGTGTGACTGAAGTTTGTACTTAATTTTTATTGCTCTTCCGCGTAAATGTTGAGTGAATATTTTACACGGTGAATTTCTTAATTATACTTTCAGATTGAGTATTCTTTATCCTATAATTCGGCGCTGTACATTCTTAGCAATTACAGTTTAAACAAATAAACCAAAAGTATAAATAACAATTATAGTAAATAAACAAATTTTTATCAAAGATGTGACCATCGAACCCAAGCAACATTACTTTGATTTATCCTCTAACCATTACACATCAACCTTCCTTTAAGCATCACCCGTATTTACAGGTAGGCTGTGTTACAAAAATAAATGACACTTTTTTGCTTATATAACACTTTTTTTGCTACCATCAAGTACGTTCCGGTATCTCATTCCAGTTGACGCAAACTAATTGTGGGTGTTGTGGAACGACATTTTGAGAATACTTTTTGGACCTGACCGAGAAGAGGCATCAGGATATACAAACTCAGGTAATGAGAAAATTCGTAATTTGTACCCAAACCACGGCTAACAAACCAAGGACGTTTTTTTTGAGCGAGACATATAATAACAGAAATATTAAATTCATCTGCCTTTGTTTGGCACTACCTACCGACTACCGCCGGATTTTCACGGTGAATGGTGACAGTCCCTTCACCATTCAGTATGGGTGTCATTTACATGTTTTTCACCTAATTTTTTTTACCATGACGTAACAGCCCCCAGTGCGCCTCCTCATTATCGAGGTTTCACGATCTCACTCAGACACACTACCCTCTGTAGGGCTCCTCTGGACGAGTGATCAGCCCGACGCAGAGACCTTTACCTGACGACACACAACACTGACAACAGACAGACATCCCCGGCCGGATTCGAACCCACAATCCCAGCAAGCGATCAGGCGCAGACCCACGGTTTAGACCGCGCGGCTACTGGGCTCGGTTTTTCATCTATTTGGATAACCTGTATTTTTCTGTGTCTAATTATCTACTTAGCTGGTCCCAGTGGCCGCGCGGTCTAAGACGTAGGTCTACGGCCGCTCGCCTGCTGAGATCGTGGGTTCGAATCCCACCGGGGGCATTGATGTTTGTCTGTTGTGAGTGGTGTGTTGTCAGGTAGAGGTCTCTGCGACGAGCTGATCACTCGTTCAAAGGAGTCCTACCGACTGTGATGCGTTGTTGTGTGTGATCTACTCAGGAATGAGGACGCCATGGCCCGCGTTGGGCCGCAGCGCCACAGGAAAAAAAATTATCTCCTTAAGTGCGTGAGAGAAGTGGCAACTGCGTACGAAATTTTAGTAGAAAGATCTAAAGGAAAACGCCATTTCTTAGATGCTGGCTTAGATTCGCGGATGATATTAAAATGCACATTAAATAAATGTGGCGAACGTAGTGGATTGGACTCAATTACTCATGGTCATGCCCAATGACAGGGTCTTGTTAACACCGTCTTTCACCTTTCGGTTCCGTAAGAGGCTGGATAGCTTTACACGATATTTGACTGCCAGCTTCGCAAGGATTCTATTGTGTTTATTTAATGCCTTGCTGAAACTATACGCCTAACTAAGATTTTAAACTTTTCCCTTCGCAGTTCCATTTGATTTCATGACTTTTTTTTTTTTGTGTGGAACGTTGGGTAAACTTGTGCAGGCAGGGAACGGTACATCAGTTACATAACGCACTCAGTATTTCTCCGCTCTGCTTTAACTGGTAATGATTAAGTACTCCGGAACTGGCTTTCCGCACATTTGTCAGGTTGGAGGCGTACTTCTGTTGCAGGCTGCTAAATTGAGGCAGCTGAAATTAATCGTTCTTAATTGGATTAAGTAACTTAATAAATCGCCGACAAAGGTTACAGTTAATAGGATGAAGTGGTGGAAGGGAAGTCGGTCTTGTCAACTGAGGTTAATGTTCATTTAATAACCGTTCTTTTAATAATTTTTAATTTAATAGTTTGATTTTATTAATCGATGATTGTAAAAAACACAACGCACACTAGCTAATGTCATGTTATCAGTAAGAATGATAATTGTAGTGATTGAAGTGCAATTGTAAGATATCATAGACGAAGCCTATTCTGTGTCCGCGTTTACAATTCTTTTTTTAAAGTTTTTACAGTAGCCTGATGATGGTCAAAATAGGGACTGAAACGTGTAACTAAGACATAATAAATATAGAATTGTGCTGATCTGAAAATTTGAGAGCTTATTTGTTGTAATCGAAAACACAGAGTGGTAACAACCATAAAATGAACAAATTATGACAACGAAACCTTAGGTTTACGTACATTAAAATATGTCGATGTATATGGAGAAATGAAAAAGAACTGTAATTAATGAGTACAAACAACAGTAATTCGAATTTGACTTTTAGTTGACCGTGCACCGTGATATATTCTTATAATAAAACCAACCAGGTACACTTAATTATTTACTTACTTACTTACTTACTCCATGGTGCAGAATCCTTCTTGTGAAGCTAACTGGTTTGAAGTAGGTCAAGAAATTCCTTGCATTTCACGGAACCCGAAGGTTCGTTACCGCACTCACAAGCGTTCGCTACCTGTCTTTATCCTGGGCCAGCCCAATCCAGTCCATATACCCATATCGCACCTCCTGGGGATCCATCCTAATATTATCCACCCATCTACGCCTAGGTCTCCCCAGCAACTAGGTACACTAATTTCTCAAATTTATTTTGGAATAAAACTGTACGTGTTTCGGACATTCCCTCGGTCCATGATCGGGAGTTTTTCACTGTACACGCAGCAATGGTATATGTTATACTGATTTTGCTGATCCTGATCCTGCTTGCCCGATCCTGATCCTGATCCTATTTGCAAGCTCTCAGCAAAACCTGTATGATATACACCGTTGCTGTGTGTACAGTAAAAACCTCCTGATGATGGACAGAGGAACTGCCCGAAACACGTAGAGTTTTATTCCCAAAATAAATTTGAGAAATCATGCATCTAGTTGGTTTTGTTAGAAGAAAACATCAGTAATTCTTTTCTGTTAAGGAGTTCCATTGTTGTGTTACACTATGTAAACTTTGCGGCACGTAGGCCTAGCGTGAAGTACTCTGATCGGTAAACATATTTTACAACAACTTACAATTCTTGTAGTTACGTAACACATGATAAACATTACCGTTCTTTCTGCTTGGAATTTCAGATAATAAGAATGGAAATTTATATCTGGACATGCGAGGCGAAATAATTAATTGTGTGGTGACATAGATTTGCCCCCACTGATGTGCTAGTGGTCGTAATTTGCAGTTCGTTCGTTCGGTGTGTGCGTCCACTCTGCTAAGCAGGAAACGCTCAATGGTCGCTCATGAACCCCCATCACTTTACGTATATTGAATAGGAAGGAGCGCAATCTAGCTAACCTAGAAACTGAACTGTGAGTTTAGATTTCAGTTTGGTCGTACACCGAGAACACATCCATTAAGGGTTGTTTGTCTCTGTTACAAACATACGCGTTTGTGCTACGTATATATACATACATTACAGAACAACTTGTGTCATGAATCGTCTACTGCGGCTACGTGGGCTCTGAAGGGGTACAAAATATTTTGTTTATTCGAACGTGCATCATCTTGATAGTTGAATAAAGAGAGACCAACTTGATGTCACTTGCTTTATTATTTCTTTATTTAATATTCAACATGTTTCGGATGTTAGTACATCCATCCCCGGGAGCTTGCGACATATTTTTGTTGACTTATTTCATGGGTTGTATTGCTCTGGCTCGATGTGTGTTGATGTTACATTGTGGTTTGGCTGTGGTGGTGTGGTATCCGTATGCAGGCTGAGGCACTAGTGCCTCAGCCTGCATACGGATACCACACCACCACAGCCAAACCACAACGTAATACCAACACACATCGAACCA
>Ga0123355_10007321_pt1 | contig 16520 bp, 11 predicted proteins | sample TergutEmb28metaG_3_FD_89872 | JGI IMG/M metagenome (GOLD analysis project Ga0123355, IMG submission 89872) | Embiratermes neotenicus P1 segment gut microbial communities from Petit-Saut dam, French Guiana - Emb289 P1 | ecosystem: Host-associated > Arthropoda: Insects > Digestive system > Gut ...
TATATATATATATATATTTGTATTAACTAACTACCTACTGAAGAAATGGAAATGTTAACCTAGTGTCTTAATACTGAGAATAACAGGCATAGTGAATGGCCAGATGGTAACCACATGATTCTGTTTTTCCTGGGTAGTCTTATAAGGCCCAGGGTTGCCACAACTTGCAGTTTAGACATGGGGTTACACTAGAGTTTATGAAAACATCATTTTCTGGTACAGTTTGCTATCTTGTGATATGTGTGTGGTGTGCATTACCATTGGTTCTCTTGTGAGTGTATGGACTGTATAGTGTATGTGTATGGTCTGTTTCATGCTGTTATTACAGAATGTTTGAGAAAGATTGACACTGCTTGGAAAACCAACATTTAGTGATGGGAATTACATAAAGCTAAGTTGTCCCTGTCCACACCATGAAGGTGTATAGTGAGGTAGACGTAGAGCTGCTCTATTTTTAAGCTTGACTCTAGATGGAGGCAAGTTGTAAACCTCTTTCCCTAGCCCCTCCCCCCAGAAAGAATGCTGGTACCCATTAAATAGGTGGCATAGTGGGCCTTATGCCATTCTGGATGGTTTTGGAGAGAGGAAAATCTCTTGCCCCTGCCAGGATTCAAACTTCCAACCATCCAGCCCATAGCCAGTACATGACAGCTATTTCAGTATACTTTGGATTTTTATTCAGAATCGTTTCACATTAATTTTGCCCCTTTCACAGCCCTGCAGATATATGGATATTCAAGTTCTATCATAATACGATCAGTATATCAGGAGTCATGTGAATTCTTTTTCTTGGACATTCTCATCCAATGATGAGGTAGCCAAAAATTATTGCAGCACAACGACAAGTTAGAGAGTACACCATCTTCCTGAAAATGACATTGCTGGTCTCTTCTTTTGCAGGAACACAATGTTTATTGGCATGTCCAAGTAAATTTCATGATTGAATGTGATTTCGAAGAAGACAAATGGTCAGTGACTTTGTCACATGACTTCACACCATACATATCCCTACCATGCTCGTGTAGAGAATGGGGATATTCTTGTCTCAGAATTACCAGTGGCTGTGGTTGTTCATTGCACTTCAGGTGTGAGAAGTTGTGCTTTCTGAAGAATGCAAGTGAGATTGATCAGTCCCAAAATAAATATTTCAAATTCAAGATATTTCTGATGATATGACTAGTTCAGGTTGCATTTTGTGTGCCTGAAGTCTGGGTTATTTATGCCATGCTATATGGAATGTGGAGTTAATGACTGATTCATTGCATAACTCTGTTAGATTAAAACTGTGTAGAGCAGAGTCTTTCTTGAGAAGCTAACAGGCTCTCAGCTAGTCAAGAAATTTCCAGCATTTTATGGAGCCCAAAGTTTCATTACCACATTCACAAGAGCCCACCTTCTGCCCCTATTCTGAGCAAGAGCAGTTGAGTCCATGCCTTACCATCCTACTCTTGAAGGACCATGTTAATATTGTCCTCCAATCTATTCCTGGCTCTTCCAAGTGGTCTCTATCCCTCAGGTTTCCCCACCAAAACCCTGTATACACTTCTCCTCTCCCCCATACGTGCTACATGCCTCAACCACCTCATTCTTCTTGATTTGACCACCCAAATAATATTTGGTGAGAAGTACAGATCATTAAGCTCCTCATTATGTAGTCTTCTCCACTCCCCCTGTTACCTCAGACGTCTTAGGTCCAAGTATCCTCCTCAACACCCTATTCTCATACACCCCCAGCCTAAATTCCTCTCTCAGTTTGAGTGACCAAGTTTCACACCCATACACAGAGGAAAAATTGTCTTTCTTTATATCTTAATCCATATATTTTTGGACAGCAAACTGGAAGACATAAGATTCTGCATTGAATGATAGCAAGCATTCCCTAACTTCATTCTGCTCTTAATTATTCTTGAATGGAATTTTGATGTCTGTATTAGACGTGGGAAAAGAAAATCTTTGGTTTGGTGAACATTGCTTTTCTGCTGAAGATTTCTGTGCAAGTTATCAGTTCCTGCAAAAATTTGGCTGCGCATGCATATCAGACCTATGGTCTCCATACCATGAAACAATTTCTTCTCCTGAGACAGCTGGACTAACCACCTTTCTCCCCCTTGTGCTCTTGCACAAGGAACCATAGTTTGTCCATGCACACACTCGTGTTTGATTTGATTTATTTTAATTCCAAGAAATGCATATACAGGATTAATCCATGGACATAGGAAAAGTCAAAGATTGAGAACTTGGCTCTGTGAAGCCAAGTTAGTCATTAGACAGATAGCATAGAATAACAGTAAAAAATACAAGCAGAAATAACTAAACAGGAAACAGGCACAAAATAGTTACAATTCCAGATTACAATACATAAACTAAAATATAACAATACTGTACACATTTATAAACTAGTTAAATTAACCTAAAAGCTGTAGTAATTATAAAATAATAAGTAGGTAGCAATAGATATAGTATGTACAGTAAAGATTAAATTTGTACAATGTAATAGTATGTAGCAAAACATAAGTTAAGTATTCTGTTCACTAAAAAATTCATCGAGATTGTAAAATGAGTGAGGTAGTAGGTAGTGCTGTAGAGCAACTTTAAACTTTTCTGGATTGCCAGAAATGCCCTTAATTGTTGTGGGAAGAGCATTAAAAACTTTAATACCAGATTAAAAAGCTCCCCTCTGATATATAGTGAGGGATACATGTGGCATATGCAAGTCATTTTTTTGTGTGGTGTTAAAGTTATGATATACACTATTTGGGGCGAAATAACCCCTGTTAAGAACAACAAACAATAACAAAGATAAAATATACTGTGGTGCGAGTGTTAATACTTTTAATTCCTTGAATAATCCTGTACAGGATTCCCTATAACCACTTCCCATAAGTATCCTAATTACCCTTTTCTGCATTTTAAAGATTACAGGGCTGTGTTGTGAGTTTCCCAAAAATGTGATACCATAAAACATGACAGAGTGAAAAAGAGAATGGTAAATCATCTTAAGAGCAGAGAGAGACAAATGTGGTTTAATATTTCAAATTAGAAAACATGTACTGCTTAGTTTTTTTGTAAGCAAATCAATGTGGTTTGTCCAAGTTAGAGTACAGTTAACAGTTAGGCCAAGAAATCTAACAGGTAATTGCAGAAATTGATTTATTTTCATAATTAATATCCAATTCAAGTTGATTAATGTATTTAGATATAAATTTCGTAAAGTGAGTTTTACCAAGGTTTAAAGAACGTAAGTTATATTTAAATCAGGCATTTAAAGTTTGAAATGCAGCATTAATAGTTTTGTAAAGGTCAGAGGATTCAAGTGGGATACTAAATTGCTAGTGTCATCTGCAAATAAAATAGGGACAGATTTATCATTTATAAATTTAGGTAAATCATTTATAAACACAAGGAAAAGTAGAGGTCCCAAAACCGAGCCCTGTGGCACACCCTGATCAACTTTAGACCAAGTTGATGTAATATGGCCATTCTTATTAAACAATATTGTCCTCTGATATCTATCCATCAAATAGGATTTGTAGAGCTTATAATCGTTACCAGTTATACCATAAAATTCAAGTTTAGTCCGTAGAATTTTGTGATTAACACAATGAAAAGCCTTTTCCAAATTGCAGAAAATGCCTCCTATAGATAAGTTGTTATTCAAGGCATTTACAATTTCGTTGCTTAAGTGATATATAGCATTATCAGTTTTTAAATTGGTTCTAAATCCATATTGTTCCTTGACTAAAATATTATTATTAGTCAAATGTTTCAAAAGTCTTATTTGCATTACTTTTTCAAAAATTTTTGAAAATGAAGTTAAAATTGATATTGGCCTATAGTTATTTATATCATCTTTATTGCCTTTCTTGAATAGTGTCTTATAGTTGCATATTTTAACCTATCAGGAAAAACACCAGTGAATAGAGTCCTATTGCATATGTAATTTAGCGGGGAGTTAATATAATAAGAGCATAATTTTAGCAGTTTTGAGGGAACTTCGTCATAGGCACAAGAATTTGATAATTTCAGGGTTCATATTATATTCTCAATTTCCCTAGTACTAGTACAGCGGTACTTAATATTGGGGAATGAGTTTCGACATACATGGTTTAAGGAAAAGTATATGGTATTATGATTATTATCAGAAGATGTGGTAGAATAGTTATTGGCATTAATTTTTTGACTAATTGTAGTAGGAAAAGTTGTAAAGTGATCACTAAAGGCATTGGCAATAATTTGATGAAATGTAATGCTCCTACCATTAATATTTAATGACTGGAATCTGTAATTTTTATAGTCTTTGCCTAGTTCCCTGTTTATTAATTTCCACGATGTTCTCATTACATTATTTGAGTTTAAAATGTGTCTGTCCTATTCATTCTCTTTGCTTCCTTTATAACTTTTGAAAGGATACTGCAATAATCCTTGAACTATTTCATGAAGGCTGGATTACTATTGTTTCTAAGTTTCAGATATAGTACTGTCTTGTGTTGACAGGAGGTTCGAATGCTCGACGTAATCCAAGAGTTGTGACTTAAAAGTGTATTGACTTTAATCATGGGGAACCTAGAATAAAAATGCCTTAAAAATGTATTAAAAAAGAATTAAAATTGTGTTAACATCGTTACCATCAAAGATACAGGCCCAGGTCTCATGACTGAGCTTATGTAGAAAGTCAGCTATAGTAAACTGGTTTATATTTCTTTTATAGGATATGTTTTCGTCTTTGATATGTTGTTGGACAAACTGTAAGGTTAATAATTGGGCATCGTGGTCAGAGAGACTGTTTATTAAGGGAATAATATCATATTTATTTAAATATGAATTATCAGTTAAAAAATTGTGAATAGTTGAAAAGGAATGTAAGCTTATTCGATTTGAATAGGAAAGTTAACAATGTTACTAAGATTGTAGGACTGCAAAATTCTGTCAAGTTAAGTTTTTTTTGTACATTCTGTGAGATAGTCAACATTAATGTCTCCACGTATCATAAAGTTAAAGTTATGATAATAAAATTTATGCCAAGTGGGATCAAATTTGGTTAAAAAAGTGTTAAAATTCCCTCAAGGAGACCTATATGTAGCTAAAATGCAAAATTTATCATGCTTGGAGTTAAGATGAATAGCACAAGCTTCAAAATCTTGGTCTAAACAATAATTATCTATATCTAGGAAAGTAAATTTTATGCATATAATGAAATTAATTATATACGTCAGCACTACCTTTATTTTTAATATAAAAGACCTGTGCATTGGTACTATGGTGCGTCCTTACTGTGTTTGTGGGTGTTGCCCTTTATGGGGGGGTGTGTCGTATCAGGGTCTCAAATATCGGATTTTTCTGTACCATGAGTTTATCGTTGATTTGACTCCCACTTTGTGTTTCCCTATAAATATAATATTTCTCAAGCGTGTCTAGCATTCTACCTTTTTCTACGATGTGAACTACGTCCATAATGTCAATCATAGGGCCAAGAGCATGGCCCTCATCCAAGACATGTTGGGCGAACTTAGATCTATGGTTCACATATTTGTATGTTTTTTATATATTAATAATGAAGGCAGTGCTGACATATATAATTAATTTCATTATATATTATTCTAGCACTTCGTAATGCCTTCCTTCAAAATTTTATGCTATTATGTTCAAATATACAGACACAACCTTTGTGTTTTGATTTCCTGCAATAGCAGGACCCTAGTACATAATTCTCAGCATGACAGGAGGCTAGCTATTCATGATGAAGGTGGTGTTCAGTTATACACAGGGTATGAGGAGGGTCATGACTCAAAAGACATAGAAGCTCATTCATCTTGTATCTGAGGCTCCTAATGTTTTGATGGTAGTTCTTAATAGGTTGTGTATGTAGTAATAACCATGTTAAGGAAGGATTATTGTTGTTATAATCTTCCATTGTGTTTTTTGGGTTAAGCTTCCTGGCTGCATGATTTTGCTCCATACCTGTGCACTTAACATCCTTATCTATTATTGGTTTAGTTTGCTGCACTTTACAAGAGTTTAAGTCACATAAATTCTGATCACACACACAAGTCTGTCTACAACTTATGTAGTTAACACCACTTACACTGGGGGCCACTACACTGATTTTGTTGTGCACGCTACCCATAAAAAATCTTCATTTCTAGTTACCAGAGGTCTCTTCGGTCTGCTTGAAGATCTAGCTACGATTTTGTATACACCATCATCAGTCTTACTTGTAGATCCCATTTTAGTCTCAACAGTGGAAGTAACCAAGGGGACTTCCTCCCATTTTAAACTGATAGGATGAATCCCACTTGTCAAAGGAGTTGTTATAGTTTGTCCTATGATCTTGGCTATCCTTTCTTTGCCTGAAGGGTTCATATGAAGTCCGTGCCATGTAAATTTGTCTCTGGTTAGATTTGTGTCTACCACACTTGCATGATGCATGTCCTTTAGTAGTTTGCGCAACTTCCTGTTGAAGATGTGTTTCTTTATTAACACAGGAAAATTCTGGAAGGCCATGTCTGTGAGGTGGAGTTACTGCAATGATATTAGTGTGTTTATTCTATAGTGCAAATTTCCTCATATGTCTAAAGCCAGCATGGGACTTATTTCTGCTAATGTCGTTAGTACTGCCCCAGATGACTACATAGTCATTATGGTCCAGATGGCTTATTTTATGGCGGGCTAAACTCGTGATGTGCTCTAGCCTAGAGACAGGCATTACAGCACCCATAACCTCAAATGTCTCATTAAGTGAGGACGAGAGGTTAGCTGCACAGCCCCTTGCATGACTGTCAGCAGAACTTAAAATCTTGTTTTGTCGTGGTTTGGAGATGAAGTTGTTTTTAGGTTTTACAGGTTTTTTTTACCCCCAACCACACCTGAAGACTAGGAGTCTTCTGAGTCCTCATGGTGAATATTCGGAAGCATGTAACGATTTAGAATTGTCGGTGTAGGTTATTGTTGATGTACTGCTGGTTGCTTGATGTGTTTTCGTCTAGTGTAATTGACTGTATTCCAGATGTCCGTAGCATTCTTCTTAAAATCACTGTGTATAGCACTCAAAATAGATGAGGAATTTCCACTTTGTGAGTTTGTAAAGGTGTGCTGTACAGTAGAGTTAGTTTCTTCATGCAGTAATTCAATAATTTTCTTGGCAGTTTGAAGTTCTAGTAGCACAGTTTTAAGTTCCTATTGTAAGTGTTGACAGCAAATACCCTGAGGGACACTATTTACTTTCGTTATATCAGAATTATTCTGGACCTGTTAATTCATAACTAGGTGAAATCTCTTGCAATTCTTTTTTCAAATATGCAGTGTGCCTCTCAAATACATTCTGAAAACTTGCAAATTTGCCTTAAACATTCTCTGCAGGACTGTTGAGTGGATGCAGAAATTTTACTCTGCCCACAGCTTTTATTTGTGTACATATTTTTCTGTTTCAGTGTTGTGGTGGGGGGGGAATTGTGTTGTTCTCAGGCAGGTGTTTAATCTCCCTGTCCCTCCCTCTCTCCATTTCCCCTGTTCCCCTCCATGGAGCAGAGTCCTTCTTCAGAAGCCAGTAGTCCCTCAGCTAGTCAAGAAATTGCGTATGAACTTAATGTTGTCCATACCCGTGCATTAAATTATTAATGTAGTAAACCAATGAATGCACTTTGGTAAAATGTATTTATTATATATTGCTAGTGACCAACATATTGCAGTCATATTCATGACCATCATCAAGGTTTCACAAAGAATACTAATGAAACATATAATAAGCTGTTAATATGCATAGATGAAACCACTTGGTGTAATGGTTAATATATTAGTTACTCCATGTTATAATATATTGTGGTTGTATATATTGTTAAAATGGATATAATTCAAGTAGTTTTAAGACATGCAAAACAGAAGTGTTGTTGAATGAAGTTTTATATGCACTGTGTTAAATGAATATAGATGTATGTTGCACAAGGGTTGGTTTCAGACTGGTGTGTGTAACAAATACAAGAGTGCATTCATTGGTGCACTATGTATTAAAATTCCCTGCATTTTAAGGAACCCAAACATTCTTTGTTGTGTTGAACTGGGTACCACTTATCACCTATCTTGAGCCAGATTAATCAAGTCGCCCTCCCATCCAACTTTTTAAGCCCATTTTAGTGTTTTCTGTCCGTCTATGTCTAGGTCTTCCAAGTGGTCTGTTTTCTTGAGGTTTCATCATGAAAACTTTGTGTGCACCTATCCATGTGCTCTGTATATGCAACATATCCTGCCCATCTCATCCTCCTTGATTTGTTCATCCACAAAATATTGGGTGAGGAATTCAAACCTGAAGCTCCTTGTTATGCAGTGTTCTTAATTCTTCAGTTAAACTTCCTGTGTAAAAAGTTGTAACTTGACAAGTAGTTTGTTATTTTTATAAAAAAAATTTTCATTTGATATGATTAAAAGGCTTCACAGCCATTATTCATTACTAGACTGTTGAACTGCACCATAATTGATAATTCATTGTGGTTCATTATATCACTTATTTGCGACTTATCAACTGCATGGATTCAGTCCCATGGTTTTTTATTTTTTTTTAATGATCTGGTGCTTATTGTAGTGATGTTTCTACAGGTCTAAACTTTAAGTGTAGTTTTGAAGATTTTGTTGCTTTAGACAATAATGGGCTGTGAGTTTTTGAGCATTAAATAGATGTGTAATTAGAACCTTGATGTGGGCGACACAACTGAAGGAAATGAAACTGTGTGCGTGCGTGCATGCGCACGCACGCTCCTGCATCAATAAGAAATGACTTTGGACTAATATTTTACCAGGGTCGTTATAAACTGTGTTCTATAAATTTTTCTTTGGCACTAAGTTAAATGTATATCTTGTTGACACTAGAATGTATATATTTGTGATCTTTACATTTGGAATATTATGAACAGTTGTTTGGGATCACAATTCAAAAGCAGATCCAAAAATTAACCTAATTTGTACATTTATGTCATAAGAAGTGTTCTCTTTTAATTAATTCCTTCTCTTGGGTCCACTGAAAAACTTTGTAGGCCGAAAACACTGTACCTTATCAGTCTCTACCACTAATATGAAACGATTTGTTTCAGCATCTCAAAATGTGTACAATGTTTTATTTAACTGTTGATACTTCATTGTTTAGAAGTACAAATACAAGTTAGTGAATTGTGTACATCATGTTTCCAAGTGCTGTGTAGTACTGAAAGGTTTCTTATGGCTGTGTGAATTGTACATACAACTTGAAGTTAAATGAAGTTGTAAATTATTTTGCCAGCTATGCAGTCCTTTCATACAATGCTAATGAAATGTAAAAAGTTGTAAATGGATTTTGATATAACAGATGAACAGATAGTAATGTGAAATAACATGGAGAACTATTGGTGAATTAAGTGTCTGTACAGGGTCTGTTAACTGTAGTTCTGATGAGTGTACATGCAAAAAGAAGTGTATATAAACATACGTACATTATGTACTGGGTGAAACACATGTGCTCAAAGTGTCATAATTATGAGCTTCACTTTTCATACTGACTGTGCCATTTATGTGAAAGTTGTATCTCCTGGTCACAGAATACCAGGGTCAGTAGTATACAAAGCCGTGTCTGCACAGCATACATACCTAAACATACTGTGCATGAAAACTTTGAAAGATTAAGTAAAAAGAAATTTATTTTTACAGATTGGTTGTACAAGATTTAATGAACAGTTTCTTGGAAAATGAACAACTGTTTATGTGATAGGCATGTGTGAACCTTAAATATTTTTTTAGATATTTGGAGGGAAAGAGTTTTGTGCATTATGTGTGTATGAATAAGGTTATACAGTTTATGTCTTTTGGATTTATATTATGTTTTCTTTGTATCACTTTGTATAGCTTTTAAATCTCTGTTAAGGTTTATTTTTGTGTCACATACCTCACAACCTTTCATTTTATTTTTGCTGAAATACACACACTGGTTGTTGCAGTACTGTCATGCTGTCTTATTTTGTCCAGTACACTATAAGTGTAAGCATTACCACATTTAGAGTTTCTTTTGCAGTCGGTGCCAAATGAATATGTTTTTGGCTGTAACAGTTAATTTATGTATTTATCTTCTTTGGATTTTTCTTTAAGGGTGACTGTATCAAAAACCATAAGATTTTGATGCTTGAAGGGGTGTATTATACATGAAGATGAATTATTTTATTGTTGTATCTTCACAATTTATTGTTGTAGGATAGGATATGATACTTTAATAAACCAAATGTTTCAAGATTATTTCATGCTGAAACTTACTTTCCATGTAATACAAAAAACAGTACCGAATATGGTAGTACTACTACCATAAATTAGGGGACCGTGGTAGCACAGTGGTTAAGGTGCTGTGCTACAAATTGGAAGGTCGCTGGTTCGATCCTAGCTGGTGTCAGTGGAGTTTTCATTGACATAAAACCCTTCCAATCGCACTATGGCCCTGGGGTCAACTCAGTCTCTAACAGAAATGAGTACCAGGAGTTTTTCCTGGGGGTAAAGGCGGCCGGTGCGTAAGGCTGACAACCTACCACCATCCTGTTCCGTTGTCACGAAATTTGGGAACCTTAACTTCCTGGAACCCTCTGGGCCACTCCAGGCCTGTAACGGGACTGCTTTACCGTTACCTTTTACTACCATAAATTACTTACTTACTTAATTACTTACTTATTTACTTACTCCATACAGCAGAGTCCTCCAGAATCTAACCAGTTCTCAACTAGTCAAGCAATTCCCCACATTTTATGGAACGTGAAAGTTCGTTACCTCGTTTGCAAGTACCTGCCACTTGTCTCTGTCCTGAACCAGGTCAATCCAGTCCATGCCCGCCATCCCGCTTCCTGAAGATCCATCTTAATATTATCCTCCCATCTATGCCTCGGTCTTCCAAGTTGTCTCTTTCCACCAGGTTTCCCCATCAAAACCCTGTACGCATCTCTCCTCGACCCCTTACATGCTATTGCCCCACCCATCTCATTCTTTTTGATTTGAACATATGAATAATTTTTTGGTGAAGAATGAAGATCATTAAACTCCCTGTTATGTGGTTTTCTCCACTGCCCTGTTACCTCATCCTTCTTGGGCCCAAATATTCTCCTTAGTGCCCTGTTCTCAAACATCCTCAGCTGATGTTCCTTCAATATGAGTAACCAAGTTTCAAACCCATAAAAAACAACAGGCAAAATTATATATCTGTATATACTAATCTTGGGGGACCGCGGTGTCACAGTGGTTAAGGTGCTGTGCTACAAACTGGAAGGTCACTGGTTTGATGCCAGCTGGTGTCATTGGAATTTTTCATTGACATAAAATCCTTCCGATCACGCTATGGCCCTGGGGTCGACTGAGCCTCTATTAGAAATGAGTACCAGGAGCATTTTCTGGGGGTAAAGGTGGCCAGTGCGTAAGGCTGACAACCTTACCACCATCCTGTGCCGTTGTCATGAAATCTGGGAACCTTAACTTCCTGGAACCCTCTGGGCCACTCCAGGCCTGTAACGGGACTGATTTACCTTTTATATATTAATCTTAATATTTTTGGATAACAAACTGGAAGACAAAAGATTCTGCACCAAATGATAGCATACATTCCCTAACTTGAATTTGTTCTTAATTTCTTCCTGAATAGAATATTGATCTGTTAAGGTTGTTCCCAAATAACTGAACTCTTCTATCCTTTAAAAGGAACTATTATCATTCTTTATACTGTGACTTCATCCTGCATTCTTATCTCAAGACATGGCCATATACTTAGTTTTATCTGTATTTACTTCTAGTGCAATCTGTACTGGCAACTAGTAAAGCTTCTGTGTTATTTTTATGGTATGTATGCTTCTTCCCAATGTATTAACATTATCCACATAAACTAGAAGCTGATGTGTACCATTTAATTTCAGACCCTCCTGGTTTCCCTGAACTCCCCTAATGGTATACTTGAAAGCAAAGTTGAAAAGCAATGGCAATAAAAGCATCTCCTTGTTTCAAACGATTCTTAATAGGAAACATGTCAGACAAATATTTGCCTACCTGGACTCTGCTGTAGGTTTCAGTTAGACACATTTCTATTTTTTATTTCCATTTTTTCTATTTTTTTTATTCACCTTCTGTTGGATCTTTACAGATATGGAAACAGTCACAATAATACATAATACATAAAAGTGTGCAGTGCATTTGTCATAACACAATAAGTAAAATATAAGTAAGACAGACAAGAAGGTAATGAATAGTAATTTTTTTAGCCTTACCAGTTGCATGGTAATATCACACTCAGTGAGAATATTATATGAGACCTCCTGACTGACTGAATAATAGGCCTTCTTGAAGGCTATAAATAGCTGATGCACTGCTTCATTGTATTCCCTTTTTTTTTTTAAGTATTTGACAAATACAGAATATATGATCAGTAGTTGAGATGCTGTGTCACAATCCACATCGATGATCCACAATGAGTTCATCTGCATATGGAGTTAACCTTGACAGCAGGATGTTAGATAAAATTTTGTATGTAGTTGACAAAAGTGATATGCCTCTATCATTACTACAATCTGTTTTATCACTCTTCTTATAAATGGGTAAAATGATCGACTCCTTCCACTCCTCAGTCAATTTCTCTTTATTGTAAATAGAATTAATAAGTTTATAGATTTCAGAGTGAATTGTTCTACCCCCATCTTTAATCAATTATGCTGTTATGTGATCAATACCTGGTGATTTCTGTATTTTTAGCTTTTCCATAGCTGTCTCAACCTCAAAGGCACTCAGCTCAGGCACTAGTGGTTCTGCTGTATGTACTTCTGTCTGCCTAACATCATCAACCCCCTGCACATGCAGTAGCGGAGAGAAATGGTTCTTCCACCTAACCAAATTCCGTAGGATTCTGTAACTATATCGCCCTTCTCATAAGGAATAAGTGTTAGTAAGTCAAAACACAACTAGTGTTGTTTGTATTTTTATTTCATTTAAGTTGAAGACATGTTTTGGCCCTTATTTTTGGGCCATCATCAGGTCACAAATGCAAATTGAGGATGCTATACAATGTAAGTCATAAACTTAGATATATAGATCTAAAATTCAACGAGATCTCATCGTTCTCATCATTTACTGTATTAGTTCCACGCTGGTAACTCTTATTAAAATCACTTGTCTGATATTTTTTATCTTAGTTTCAAGTTCATCGGTTTTAGCCTTCAGATATCCCTCCTTTTGTTCGTGAAATGTCTACTAGCTGTATGTCTTACATTGTTGAGATTATCTACATTGCGTTGGTTTGGATCATATAGCCACTGCATTTTAGCATGCTTCCTTTGATAAAAAAATTGTGAACATTCTCATCAACTATGTTTATGCTCCTTCAATTCATACAGACCTAGACACTCTTTAACTGAGGTTCTGATATTCTCTTTAATGTTTTCCAGAGCCCTATTTTGTGTCCTCAGTACCATTTAAGTTCTGCAAAGCTGCATATCTGTTTGAAATCTTCATCTGATATTGTTTTCTAACCTCCAGCTCACTTAGGTTCCTAAGTTAAATCTGCAGCCTACACCCAGCCACATTTCAAGATTTCAGATTTGGAATAAAATTTATATTGTCATCCAAAATCTTGATAATTAAGGGCAGTGAGGGGTTATTGCAAGGTATGGCCCATCTACCCACAAATGTTTCCACTTTTTTCTTTCTTTTTTCTCCTTACCCAGGCAAATGAGCAGATTCTGGATGTAGTGTATGGTTGGACAATTTGCTTTATATATATATATATATATATGTAATGGAGCACAGCGGTCGTCCTAACCACCAACACCATTACCTAGAAAGGGTATTCGCTGCCACCACTTTGGACATTACTATGACATATTTCTACTATATAATATATTCTACGATACTGCAACATAATACATAAATATACAACACTAAAGAAAGTATCATAACCCAATCAAAATCTAAGGCATGGCATAGGTACTTCTCCAAGAGAAAGATTACAATTTCCTATAAAGGAATTTCCATAAGGAAAGACTGATCACCTCAAATAAAACCAAATATAATTCGAATCATTTCTACACTTCAATTTGGTACAGAACAACTTAACCACGCTTACCTGGCACAATAATTAGCAACAAAGCTCACATCTTATAAATTTTGCTCCTTCTCCGCTCCCCCATGTGTCTGTCATTACTGAAGGTTCAACAAAGACTCTCTCTTGTCGCTTTACAAAACCTCGCCACGCTACCCAGCCAAAGTCAGCATTTCCTGCATTCACCTAGCAACAGTTTTCTACAGCTTCAACTATTTGCTGTTGCTATGTGAGTGACAGGTGATCTGGCCTTCCTGTTTGTTTGACAAGGAGATGCACCCAGACGTCCTTAAAATACTACCAACATATATGAAATATATAAAATGAAATGAAATAGAATAAAATAAAGTGTTCTCTATAAGGCAATATATATATATATATATATATAAAAGAGTTAAATAGATAAATATATAGATAAATAAATAAATGACTGACTGTCTGTGTAACTGACTGACTAAGTAAGTATGTAAGGTAAGTAAATAAATAAATCAATAACGAAAGAATGACTGAATGAATAATTAATGAAAGATTAACCTTTTGATGCCAGAATTTAGTGGCCGTTCGGCTATTTAAAGGGCTCACTGCTCGTCCACTTTAGTTGACGTTCGGCGCTAAAAGGTTAAAGAAAGGCAGGAATGAATGAATAAATTAGCAAATAAGTAATTATGTAAGTAAATAAATAACCAGGTGAATGTTTAAATAAATAAATCACCTGACCCTAAACCCAAACCAAAACAACTGAAATGACTGTAGTGACAAAAGTGACAAAATCTTAGATAGGTTAAAATTCACTGTTCTAGTGAGTGTCATTCTTGTATGTAGATTATGACAAGCATAACTGTGTTCCAGTCTCACCACAGACTTTTTCTGTATGTCTTTTTAAGCACATTTTATTGTGCTCTACATTGTATTTTTCTCTAGGAAGAGTCACCAAAGGCGAAGGAGAGAACACTGACATTAGCAAGGAGATGGAACTGTGTTGTCATGGTGAACGTTTTCCCACAGGAACTATGGGTTACTTGCCTCACCACTGTCCTGGAACAAGGAAGTATGCTAGTATAATTTGTGTAATTTAAAAGTGATAGTTACTTTGTGTAGTATGTGCATTATGCTATTACAGTTGATAATGCTCTTCACTGCATAATAAAATGTAGTGTATACCAAACAATGTTGAGATTATGAAATTGAGAAGGATGGGATTGGCAGGGCGTGGAGCATAAATGGAAGGTTTTAGAAATTATTTGCTTTGTAGGTCAGAGGAACTGAATGCAACAGAAAATAATACACAGATCATGGATTTCAACTCCGTGGAAGAGATTAGTTGGGAGGCCTAGACATATACAGAAGATTTTAACATCATCGTCACATAAGGTGTGATGTTGCTGTGGGATTGATCTGGCTCAGGGTGCTTGTAAACCCAGAATGAATGATCATTCTCTGTGTGATGTGGGAAGCTTCTGTACTTGCAGGACATCTGCTTGCTTTACAAGAAGGCAGTGCTGTGGGCTTGATGACCAAGGAATCATCCATCAATTTCTGGAAGGGAATTGTTGTCTGTAATCTTCAAAGCACCCAGACAACCTCTGAGGCCAGCCCAGTTCATTCTCAGGGTAAAGCACCTGGGCCAGGAAACAAACCACTTATCTCTGTATAGTTCCAGGATTAAGAATTTATGGAGCTGTGCTGTACCTCCACACCTTCAATACGCTCACTGTGTGGTGCTTAATGAAACACGGAGACAACTTTACTTTGTATGAAGTGTTTTCATATTAATGAGTTGTTTTGCTCACAGCACAAACTGTTGTGTGAAGAGTAGAGGTGGATTACCATTTAAAATAGTATACTTTTTCAGAGGCAGCAGTGCAAAATGCCATTCCAAGTGATTAAGAATATCCATATGGTCCCTGTCTGTACACATTATTGCCTGGGAACTCAGTGACTTCTATTTTATATTGCACTTTGTGTCATTGTTGTTTTGTTTGTTGAATGTTGTATAACACTGGACAGTGCTGCAACTTTTAATGTAATACTATTGTGCTTACTGTGAAGAAAATATGACCTTCAGAAATTGAGTTTTTATTTATGTGATCATAGTTATGGCATATGTATTCATATTATTTCATGTGGTGACCGTCCGTGTTGTGGAGGCAGCTGTTTCAAGCTTGAGAACGTTCAACATTGTAAGTAGTTTTGAATGGATGATATTGTTTTAGTAAAACTTTGAGGGTCATCATATCACTTACTGAATGCAATAGTAGCACAACCCAAAAATTGCCCATTTGGAGTTAATACTAAAATTGAGCTCAAAAATATAACAACTACATTGCATCTACTGAGGTAGTTTGAACCGACAAGTGTGCCAGTATTGTTGGACATAGTTATATGTGGGATACTGCGGGATTGAGAAATGACAGTCGCAGTAAAGCACATATGTTTCTATTTATTTCGTCTGTCA
>Ga0123355_10007322_pt1 | contig 16520 bp, 10 predicted proteins | sample TergutEmb28metaG_3_FD_89872 | JGI IMG/M metagenome (GOLD analysis project Ga0123355, IMG submission 89872) | Embiratermes neotenicus P1 segment gut microbial communities from Petit-Saut dam, French Guiana - Emb289 P1 | ecosystem: Host-associated > Arthropoda: Insects > Digestive system > Gut ...
CACTCGGCCCAAACGATCGGCGACTACACCAGACTGGCTCAACAGCCAGGCTGAATTCAGAAACTGAATGGCGTCCAGCGTTTCCCCTTGCAGAAACTTTGCCCAGCCGATACGGGACCACGCCAGCGCCACCAGACTCATGGCTGAGAAAGCGGACGGCGGGAGCCGGTCATATTCGCCGGAATCGAATTGGTCACCGATCTGATCGAGAGTTTCGCGAGCCTCGCGAATAGTTTGGTCGGGGTTGAGATCATCTCGCAAGGCGTCGGCGAACACATCAGGAGCGGTGGATGTGGGGGAAGAGCCGGTCTGTGTGCTCAGAGTCAATGACGCGAGCCCGATGGTAAACAACAATCCAGAAATCCTTCCAATGTGCGACATCTCTCCTCCAGCCGACCGGCAAACCTATCGAGCTTCCACGAGCTTCTGCGATTGTAGTTCACGGTGGCTGACGAAAACAGACGTCTGAGTGAGTGAGTCAAGCAGTTCTTTTCGCGTCCACTTAGTGCGGTTGCGGCAAAAGGGCTGATGCCTTGGCGTTACGTGGACAAATTCCACGATTTAAATACAGCGCGACAGATGCCGTGCGGAACTCGCCTCAATCTCACCCACAGATCTGGGTTTCGGGCGCGTCAGTGCAAGCGGGCCCGCGTATACTGGGTCTCTTTCCACGAGCATACAAATGAAGGAGAAGACCCAACGATCAACTATGCGCCAGATTCGTGTCAGTTTAGCTTTATTCGTTGTCGGGCTGAGCGCAGCGCTCGCCGTTGCGCAAAAAGTTGAAGTTTCGCTAGACCCGTCGAAGACCGTTGCGAAGATCGATCGCAATATTTTCGGTCAGTTCGCCGAGCATCTTGGACACGGCATCTATGAAGGGATTTGGGTTGGCCCCGACTCCTCGATACCGAACACTCGCGGCATTCGCAACGATGTTGTTGCCGCACTGAAAGCGTTGAAGGTGCCCAATGTGCGCTGGCCCGGGGGCTGCTTCGCCGACGAATATCATTGGCGCAACGGAATCGGCCAGCAGCGCGCGGTGACGCTGAATCCCAACTGGGGCGGCGTGATCGAGCCTAACACGTTCGGTACCCACGAATTCATGGATTTCATCGATCAGATCGGCAGTGAGGCATACATCTCAGTCAACGTTGGCTCCGGCACTCCCCGCGAAGCGGCCGATTGGCTGGAATACCTGACCACTGCGCAACCCACAACGCTGGCCAAGGAACGCGCCGCCAATGGTCATCCTGCCCCTTACAAGGTTGACTACCTCGGCATCGGCAACGAGAGTTGGGACTGCGGCGGAAACATGACGCCCGATTACTACCTGAGTCAACTCAAGCTCTACAGCCGCTTCGTCCGTAACTACAATCCAGATCGGCAGCAGCGGCAGATGCTCAGGATCGCCGTTGGCCCGGGTGGCAGCGGACCTCGGTGGACCGAATGGACAGAGACCATCATGAAGGCCTACCAGCAGCGCACCTGGAGTTGGGACATCCACGGCCTTTCGCTGCACTCCTATACGGTCGTGAAGTGGCCGCCTTCTTATAAGTCTGCCGGCTTCGGAGAAACCGAGTACGCGCAGATTCTCAAGTCTACGCTCGAGATGAACAACCTGATCAACGAGCACTCCGCGATCATGGACAAGTACGACCCGGAAAAGAAAGTTGCCCTCATCGTCGATGAATGGGGCGGCTGGTATGCACCGCTTCCAGGCAGCAATCCAGGCTTCCTGGTGCAGCAGAATAGCCAGCGGGACGCCATCCTCGCAGCGTTGAACCTGAACATCTTCGCCCGTCATGCCGACCGCGTGCGAGGAGCCAACATCGCTCAGATGGTCAACGTGCTTCAGGCCATGATTCTGACCGACAAGGAGAAAATGGTTCTGACGCCGACTTACTACGTCTTCAAGATGTACGTACCGTTCCAGGATTCGACGTTCATTCCGGTTACTTTCAACGCCGGCACCTACACTCATGGTGACGTTACCTTACCGCGCGTGGATGCCATAGCGTCCAAAAGCAAAGACGGGAAGCTGTGGGTTGAAGTCACCAATGTTGGTCCCAATGAGCCAGTCGAGATCGAGCTGAATTTGGTGAATGCGACAGCGAGGTCTGCGGCCGGAGAAACTTTGACTGCGCCCAAGGTCGATAGCGTCAATGCTTTCGACGCTCCTAACGAAGTCGTGCCCAAGCCGATATCGGCGAAAGCTCAGCACGGAAAGCTAACTCTGAAGCTGGAGCCGAAGTCTGTAACCGTTGTCGCGATTGAGCAATGACCCTCCAGTGCATAAGGATTGGACATTCTCATTTGCCCTGACTCTGATGTGGCCAGAGTCGGACGCAAGCGGTCGAGCCTCGAGAGCTATTGGGCCGAATGGTCCTTGTTACTAGCGCGTTGAACGAATCCATCACCGCCATTCAGCGGACCAAAGTTCTGGCCGGACGTGAAAACCATGAATCGGTTAATGAAGAAGCTGCAGAGCATAATTCCCGATTCCACCGTCCGGGCCGATCCGGGGTTTGAGCGTCAATTGACTTGTTCAACGCTTTGCTTGTGGATCGATGCCATTCATGCGAAGATATTCGACCATCTGACCATCGAGGTCCCAAGGGTCCGCTACTGCCGCATCGATGATCGTCAGCCGAGGTATACCACCCTGCGCACCGGGGAATTCTACACGTTCCATGAGATTGCCCTGATTGACTGTGCGGATTGCCTTCTGCATGTATTCGAAGGAGTCCTGAACAAATCGCAGAATTTCGGCTTTGCTTCTTACTGAATCGAGGCCATTGTCACGTTCATGCATCTCGATGGGTGGTCTCTCTCTGAGCAGCGCGGCAGGGTCTACATAGTTGTTCGCAGCGATATGCTTCACCAGCTGCGCAAACGTACGAACACTTTTGAATTCTCCATTGGTCGGCAGGGAACGAGTACTTGTCCTCCGGCATCGCTTTCGCCAGAGAAAGAATCACCGCTTCGGTATTAATATTCCCTTGTAAATACACCTCTGTTACCGTTTGGGGTAGGCGGGGCTTCGTCTGGCAGTACATGACCGCTGCGCCTACCAGTAGGAGTGATATCACGGCTTTCGAGAGGTACCAGACGGTGCTGACACTCATGCTCGCTCCTAAATGCTAGATTTCGGTGCGAGGAATGTTATCCCAAAAATTGCGGGACTTGCTACGCTCCGCCCTTTACGCACACTGGGCCATCTGGAATCCCGATGGGCAACTTGGAGTTACATCCCGATCGCGCTCATCTTCCCATCTTCCAATTGCCAGATGCGAATGGAATCGAAAAAGTCGAAATTTGAGTGTTCGCCCGAGTCGACAGCCGTCGGAATCAGTGGCCATACGCCGTAACGATAGCTTCCGGAACAGGAGAGGTACGGCCATCGAGCAGTGGTTGCTTTTCGCCGAGAAGAGTCTTGTCGAGAAACGCACGAGCGAATTGCGTGATGAGATCGAGGTTGTGCAGCACGATTGGAGTTTCGGGAAATCCATCCTGGCCGTGGAAAAGAAGCGGCATATCGCCGAAGCTCGAGTGATCGATCTCCGGTGAATGCAGCACGACGGCGTACGAACCCGGGCGCAGTTGCTGAAGCTGCCGTTCCTTGACCTTGTGGTATTCCGCAATCTGGTCGGGCGTGCCGCCCATCTTGTTGTCCGGATGGTAGGCTTCGAGGTACAGCAGTGGTTGGCGCATCGTTCGATCGTCGTCGTAGATCGGAAGTGCGGCCACGGGTACCATACCCCCATCGAGGTCGACGCAAGCTTGGATGCGCGAGTCTTGCTGGCAGGCACGTGCTGCAAACTCCGCTCCTGCCGAGTGCCCCATGGCGGCAAGCCGCTTCAGGTCGATCCTGCCGGCCAGCGCGAATTGCGCCTTGTCATCATTGAGCTGCGTCATCCGATCGATGACGAAGCGAACGTCGGTTGCGCCCTCGCTGATCCCGACCGAAATTTGTTTCATCATCCAGTTCAGACGCTCGGATTGGGAAAGTCCGGCAGGCGGCGACGCGTCGTGCTGAGTGACGACCCGGCCGTCCGGGAACCGGATCGTCGCCGTGTACGGGTGGTCAATGCTGGCCACGACGTATCCATGACTCACCAGGGATTCGATCAGCACTGTGTATGAGAACCCCGCGCCACCGAGCCCGGGAGAGAAAGTGACAACCGGAAATGGAGTGCGGCTGCTGGCGATGGGGGCGTGGTCGACCGCATGCGACGAAATCTCTCCCGAAACAATCGGAATCCAGAGATTGCCGTACTCCTGGCTCATGAGTTTATGGATTTCTGGCAGCGCATCCATTTGCGCCGCGCCCGGGAGGTACTGTCCTTTTGCCGCAGCGGATTTCGACGTCGGATACCAAAAATAGACCATCAGTTCGCGGTGGCGCTTTGGCTCATACTCGTCAGCGCGGGAAGCATCGGTCCAGTGACACCCGATCCGGCCAATGCCGAAGGGTCCCGCCGGCGAGGGGATTTCTGGCGTGTCGGCGGAGGTCTCGATGCTACTAGATCCGCTCGGCTGGTGAATATAGACGGCGGGAGCGCTGTACAAGCATGCGAGCACAACGCTGCCAAGGAAGCGAGAACTCATCGGCATAAAAGGTCGCACCTCGAAGATGGTACAACACTTATCCCCGAAAAACTTCTTGCCGCGCTGAGTGTCGGGATGCGTGCAAATCCGTTTCGCTGAAGACGTTGTCGCTTCTTTGTGGCACAATGCGCTGTTCGATTCGGAGGAGCGCCGTTGGGTCTATGATGAGTGGTTGCCCATTGATGCAGTCAAGATCTTTCTGGTTCTGTTTTCGCGTAGCTTAAATCGCGGATACTTGCCAGACGAATTTAAGGCACTTAAATCGCGGATTTCTTACGGGTGTTGCATCTAAATCGCGGACTGCCATAAGGTCAAAGATCAGTCCGCCACCGGAGCCTCGTGTCCCATTGGCGCCACTTTGGCATTAAAATCGCGGAAAGTTGTTGAAAACTGGTAGGCGTCCGTCCGCGATTTGAGTGCTGCGCGACAGCAGTCATGGGTGCAGGCAACGTCCGTACTCAGCTACTTGCACGTCTGTAATCGAATTGCGGAACAAATCTTCGCGCTAATAGAATGCTCAGGCTATGCTGTCGCGCCGCGGATTTCTAACCGGAATGGCCGCCACTGGAATGGCTGGATCGGTCAGGCTTAGCAGTTCTGCCGAAACCACACCTTCGAGCGCGCCTGTTCGCTTTGATGTTCCTAAACGAGCTTGCGATTGCCACGTCCACGTCTTCGATCCGGGCCGGTTTCCATTCGCAGCATCACGCACTTACACGCCGGAATCCGCAACCGGAGCACAATTGTCGGCGATGCACGGGGCCCTGCACATCACTCGCGTGGTGATTGTGCAGCCCAGTGTCTATGGGACGGACAATTCCTGCATTCTTGACGCCATGAGGCAATACGGCTCGCGAGCCCGAGGGATCGCGGTTCTGCCAAGTGAGATTTCGTCAGCCACTCTCGACAACATGGAGCGCGCAGGCATTCGCGGTGTCAGGATCAATCTGGGGACTGCGGCAAATACGAATCTAGACGATGCGAGACGTCGCCTCAAGTCTGCGATCGAGCAAATTCAAAGTCGCGAGTGGCACGTACAGGTTTATGCCACCTCTCCAATGATTGCAGGACTAAGCGATCTCATTCTCGCATCTCCGGTCCCGCTGGTATTTGATCACTTTGGCGGAGCCAACGCTGCTCTCGGCCTTCAGCAACCGGGTTTTGACAAACTCCTAGAGTTCGTCCGAAGTGGAAAGGGATACGTCAAAATTTCGGGAGCATATCGCGCTTCAGACAAGCCCCCCGATTATCCCGATGTCGTGCCGTTGGCGCGAGCGCTGATCGAAGCCAATCCTCACCGGATTCTGTGGGGTTCGGACTGGCCGCATCCCGACACCGGCGCTGGCCGCAAGCCGAGCGATCTTTCTCCACTGCTTCGCGTTGACGACTCTCATCTCCTTAACCTGCTGGCGACGTGGGCTCCGGATGCGGCCTTGCGCAAGACTATTCTTGTGGATAATCCCGCAACTCTCTACCGCTGACTTACGTGCAAGTGCAAAATCTCCGCGTGGATGTGACCGGGACTGCCATGTACCTGATAGTACGTACAAGACAGAATCCGAGCGGGTGCAAGATGCGGGTACAGTTCGGCCCTGGATTTCTTGCCACCAGCCCATAGTTTCAGTTTTTTCTGGACCAAGATTCTTACTGCGCCACAAACAATGTGAAAAATATAGGGGGTGTCACACGGAGTGGAAAGACTGGGTATCCCTTTCGAATGATACCAACGACCGAGACTTTGAGGAACCGGCGGATACGCGGGTTGGGATTTCTGAGACTGTAAAGGGAACCTTGGGATCGCTTATGGAAACCGATGCTTCAGGCGCCGAGTTAGTTCGCGGTGCTGATAGGCCTGGCGGGGTGAGAGTGCGCTGTCCCGCATGAGGGAAGCGTTCGAAGAGGGAGCGGGCATGATTGGGCGCAAACTCCTCCAGAAGACTGTGGTAAAGGCACGGGATTATTCTTCGAAAACCTCTTATGCAAGAAACCTACTGTGGGATGTTCGCGGTTGAGGATGGCACGCTCGTATCCCGCAGTCTTTGGAATTCTTTCATCTCGCGGTCGGCTTCCGCCGTCTTTCCCTGCTTGCGGTAAAGCCCAGCGAGTGCAAAATGAGTCTGCGCGGCCAATTCGCCTTCTTTTTCAATGGAAAGAAGTTCGAGCCACGATTTCTCGGCAGCGGTAGCGTTGCCTTCGAGCGATTGTGCCTTGCCGAGCGAGTAGAGTGTCTCCGCCATCTCTGGTTGCAACTTGTTCGAACGCTCCAGCGCGGACTGGGCCTCGCGGGTTTTCCCTTCATGCAGCAGCGCGTCGCCGAGTCGATAGGCAGCCTCGGCGTTTCCCGGTTGTAGCTTCGCCTCTGCACGGAACTGCTCTTCGGCTTCTGGCCAGCGAGAAGAAAGTGCGAACACCTGTCCAAGCTCAAGATGCAAATGAGGAGTCTCGGGGCGAAGCTTCAGAGCTAGTTGGTACTCCTTTTGAGCTTCCTCGGTACGACGAAGCACAAGCAGATTTTCAGCCGTAGACTGATGGGCTCGAGCCGAGTCAGGATAAGCCATCAGGAGAGTGTCGATCGACTGCTTCGACAGCAAGCCGCCGGCGCGCCCAAGATAGTAGAGCAGATCCGGATCGTTGGGCCGTTTTTGCAAGGCAGCCTGCAGGTTCGTGATTGCCTCCGCGAACCGGCCGGTTTCGAGCTGAGCAATTCCGAGTGCTCCAGTCTCCTGCGCAGTCTCGAGATGTGGAATGGCTTCGGCCGCGTATCCCTGCGCCAGCAGGGCATAACCGAGCAGTTGATGAGCCGGTGTAAGGGCAGCATCCAGTTCAAGGGCATGCTGAAGCGGCTGAACAGCACTGCCAAAGTCTCCGTGCTCCATGTATGCCTGCCCCAGGCTCACGAATCCGGTAGGGAGTTTCGGCTCCAGCTCCGTCACTTTGCGGTATTCAGTGATTGCTACATCAAATTGTTTCCTGGACTCCGCCTCACGCGCGGCATTCCAGTGCTGCATCACTTCTGGAGAAGCCGTCTGCGCCAACAACGACTGACAGGCGAGCCAAAGAGTCAGCGGGACTAAAATGATTCCGACTAGACTCAACCGTGAGTAATTTCCCTTTTTCACAAGATTAGCCGTATATCATCAGTGGCGCTCCGGTTCTCGAACTTCAAGGAACTGATCCGCCGTAACATTGTTCAGTACCTGGTGCTCCCCAGAGGGCCAGAATACTTCGACTTTGGCGCTCTTGGCAGCCCCCAGGCCAAAGTGTAGCCGTTTGTCATTGGCTGATTCGTAACTTCCGGCCGTGGTTGCGAATCGCGTTTGCCCGTTCACCAGCACGCGCGCACCCAAGCCGTCGCGGTTGCTACGCGTGGCCCGCAAATTAATCGTAAGCCAATGGCCCGTGCCACCCCGATTCATATAAATCTGCGGGCGACCACCGAGAATGGTGGTCACCACATCGATGGAGCCGTCGTTATTCAGATCACCAAAGGCCGCGCCCCGTGCGGCTACCAAGGCGTCTGTGCCCGGATTTGCCGGCGCAAAGCGCCCGTCATGATTCATGGCAAGTAGCGTGGGCTCCAGATAATGCAACGATGGGTCGATCTTTTCTACGTTGTCCAACACGTGCCCCTGCGCCACAAACAGATCTTTCTGCCCGTCATTGTCGAAGTCTTCAAGTCCGACGCCCCACCCTGACATCGCACCTGAAAGCATCATGACTCCGGTTTGTAATCCTCGATCGCTGAACGAACCACGTCCATCGTTGTGGAACACCCCGTATGTCTGACGCGGAAGGGTAGTAACGATAACGTCGGGACGACCATCATTGTCATAATCCTGAAATACAACGCCCATGCCTGACAGAGGCCCGCCGTCCGAATTCAATGCCGCGCCTGCGTCAAGTCCGACCTCGGTGAAAGTGCCGTTCCCATTATTGTGAAACAGGTATTGCTGCATGCCATCATTGGCTACAAAGATGTCCGTGAGACCGTCACCATCATAATCCGCAAACGCGACGCCCAGGCCATGCCCTTTTTTGGCAGAAATACCGGAGCGCGCGCTCACATCCTCGAAGGTGCCGTCGCCACGGTTGTGATAAAGGAGGTTGGTTGTACGAGGAAATTCTCCGGGCGGGCAATAAGTGTGGAATTCGCCTCCGCAGTCTTTGCTGTGTTGCGCGTCCCATTCCATATATCGGGTGACAAACAGATCGAGATTGCCGTCGTTGTCGTAATCAAAAAATCCAGCCGAGACCGACCATCCGCCCCCAGCCACACCGGCTTTTGCGGTAACGTCGGTGAAAGTTCCGTCGCCATTGTTGTGGTAAAGGATGTTTTTGCCATAGCTGGTGACGAAAAGGTCCGGATATCCGTCATTATCGTAATCGCCGACGGCGACGCCCATCCCATAGTTGCCGTCGCCTGCCGAAGCCAGTCCAGCTTGTTCCGTTACATCTGTGAAGCTGCCGTCGCGATTCTGGCGATACAGCCGGTTCCAATAACGAGGATCATGGCGATGGAAATTTTCCGGCAGGTTCATGGGATCGGTGATGCCGCCGCCATTCACCAAAAAGATGTCCAGCAACCCGTCATTGTTGTAGTCCAGTAGCGCGACGCCTCCGGGCATGGTTTCAATCAGGTATTTTCGAGTTGTGGGGGAATTCTGAAGTATGAAGTCGATTCCACGCGGAGTCTGTACCTCGAAAACTGCAGAGTGATCGCTGGCAGCGCCGAGAGTCAGCACCAGCACACAGCAGCAGCTTGCGAAACTGAAAAGCACTGGGACGGTTTTTTTCCGCGCAAGGCTCATGTTCAGAAGAAGAATTTCAGCGCAAATTGAATCAGTCGAGGATTGGTTCCTGGTGCCGTGCTAGTGATGGATCCAAAGGCCGCATTGTTGGCCGTGCAGCAGGTGGTGTTCGGCGGAGCAAATTGCGGGCGATTGAATAAATTGAAAAATTCCACCCTACACTCGAGCCCAATCCGTCCCTCCGGTTGAAGCTGCAGCTTTTTGAAGACGGCGAAATCAAAATTATCGACGCCGTCAGAGCGCAGGCTGGCATCGACTCGCGACTCATCGCCGAAAGTGAAGTCCGGCGGCGCTCGAAAGCAAGCGGTGTTGAACCATCCGTTCAGCCGCGTGATGCGGTCTCCACCTTTTGCTTTATTGCACCCAGCCAGGACATTCGGCCGCGATCGTGCCCCAAAGAGTGCTGCGTCGTTGGCCTGTCCGTTGCCGAAAACCAGGGGAAAGCCTCTTTGCAAGGTGGTGACCCCACCGACGCCCCAGCCGCCAATAACACCGTTTAGAGGCCGGCCCACATTGGCCAAGTATTTCCTGCCCTGTCCGAATGGTAAGTCCAGTACATAACTAATGACCAATCGCTGCGGTACATCTTGCGAGGAAAGCGAACGTTCTCCGCGGAGACGATTATTGTCCTGAATACCACCCACGCTGTCTTCCAGCCAGGAGGTCAGTGTGTCGGTATTACTGACGAGTTTGGAGTTGGTGTAGGCCACCAGTAGAGAGCCCGCCCCCGCGAATCGCCTTTGCGCTGTGATTTGCAAGGAATGATAGATGCTGTCGAAGGCCCCTTGCCCGGCCAGTTCAACGCTGGTGTATTGAGGATAAGGTCGGAGTAATTGACCGACCGTGGTCGTTGGAGCTGCTAACGCCAGAGCCTGACCGTTCACAAAGAAAGGATTTGGCACCGCCTGCAGCAACGTGACGGCAGACTTGCCTCCGCTTGCATACTGAGCCGCCGCTTGCGCCAGCATACCGTCGGAGATCTGATCCATCTGCAGGGAATATTGCTGGAGGTGCGTTCCCTTCGAACCCACGTATGCCGCCGAAGTGGAGAAGCCGGCTGGCAATTGTCTTTCTACACTCACATTCCATTGCTGTACATAGCCCTCTGGATGATGATCCTTGTTTACTTCAGTAATGGATTGAACCGTCTGCGTGAGGAATTCCTGGGTGCCCGCAACGCCGAGCCTGCGACCGGGAGGAGAAGCAATGCCTCGGGGAAACGGCAGCGAGATCGAGTTGTAGGGATGAGTGCCATCCACTGTGCCGGTATAGGTCGTACCGGGAGTGTTCACCATGTCGTTGATGGGATTCAGCGCGAAAGAGACATCGCTGGGTATCCAAAAGATGCCATATCCGCTGCGAAGAATCGTCTTCTGCCTGAGTCGGTACGCCAGTCCTAGACGGGGCGAGAAATTGTTCTTCTGGAGCGGCAGATTGCTGCGCATTCCGTTGGGCACAAGGAAAACATCACCCATCACCGGACGCGAGCCAGAAGGAAGGAATTGATTGATGTAACTCGTTGCTTGGGGATCGAAGTACGACAGACGGTTGTAGCGCTCGGTCCAGGGACTTTGTAACTCGTAACGAAGGCCGAGATTCAGTGTTAGATTTTCCACCACGTGCCAGGTGTCATTTACGTAGAGTGCGCGATAGGCTTGCTTGCCAGCGGTGAACGCAGGCACTACCGCCTGCGCGAAAAAGTGGTTTTCAAAGTTGCTGTAATTGTCCGCATAGCCGAGCAAGAAATCTGCAAAGGAGAAGCCGCTGAAACAAGGCTGGCTGAAAACGCAAAAATCGAAGGCTCCGCTGGCCACATTCGTTTGCGCATAATTGTCGAATCCCGCTTCGGCCTGCAGGCCAAAATGATACTGATGATGGCCGCGGATCAGCGTCAGACTAGGGGACAAATTGTATTGAGTGTTCCGGTCTTGAATGTAGCTCTGGCCCTGTGAGCACGTGATCTGATCGGAAAAATTGGCTACACACGGCGTTGGGGGAGTGCGCATGATCGACGGTACGACCTGGTTATAGCTGGCAGGCCAGCCAATGGCGGTCAAGTCGAAGCCCGCATTTTTCGGCGTTCGGTTGTACTTGAACCGGCTCACGCTTGCGTTGAAGTCGAGAGTCGTGGTGGAACTGACGTTGTAGTTGTACGCGAGGACTGCGGCATTGGTCGAATACTGCTCCGAACAACGATCAGCGCATAACCCGCTCCCCAAGGGATCGATCGGCAAATCCATGACGCTCCAGTGACTGAACCGGAAAAAGAGTGTCTGCCGCATAGTGAGGTCCTGATCGAGGCGGCCAACAATTTGATCCTGATTGCCCCCCGCGCGAGTCACGGTGTTGAAGTTGTCAATGGTGCCGCTAGACGTCACGACGCCGTCGCTGTTCGGATTTGGCCAGAGATAGAGCAGTGCTTTCGACGTAGGGTTCACTCGGCTAGGCGGAATGACATTTCCTAAGAACGGTACAGGGGTGGCGCGACTCAGGGGACAGGCGCCCTGTGCATTCACTGCTCCGGCACAAGGGTCGAGAATGGGCGTGGAAATTGTCGAAAAATTACCGGCGCGCTCTTGGGCTGTCGGAACTGTTGCAGTGTAAGGCTGCCCGATGCGCAAGCGGAATCCCTCCCAACTCCCAAACCAAAAGGTCCGATTGCGGCCGTTATAGTTGGGCAGGCGCAATGGGCCGCCCGCGTCCGCCCCGAATTGGTTTTGCACCCATGGTGGACGTGGCTTTCCGGCGGCATTCAGAAAAAAATCGTTGGCATTGAAGATTCGATTTCGCAGGTACTCATGGGCTTCGCCATGGAGATAGTTAGTTCCACCCTTCGTGCTCAGGTTCGTAACTCCCCCCGCGAACCGTCCCCATTCGGCTCCCAGATTACTGGTCTGAACTTTGAACTCCTGAATCGAATCTTGAGTCGGAATGAGAACCGGGAGATTGATGTATCCGATGTTCAGGGGTTGCCCATCTAGGTACTCCGCACTTTGGTTCCCAAAGGAGCCACTCACCTGGTAGTTCCCCCATCCGAACGGATTCACGCCAATGGGAGTACCGGTAGAACTTCCTTGCGGGATCACCGACGGGGCCAGAACGATGAGGTTGAAAACGTTGCGGCCATTCAACGGCAATTCGTTCGCCTTACGTTGTTCGACCACCGTGCTTACGGTTGAGGATTGGGTGTCGAGAGGGAAGGATTCGCCCGCGACCGTGACGCTCTCGGAAGCCGAGCCCAAAGTCATCTCGAAGTTTACTTCCAGCGCATCCTGCACATGCAGCATGAGGCCGGATTGAATCACCGCCTTGAAGCCCAACTTTTCAACTTCGATGCGGTACCGGCCGGGCGGCAGATTGCTCACGTAATAGAGTCCGGTTTCGTTGGTCACACCGCGGTAATGGATTCCCGTGCCTGTGTTGATGAGGGTGACCAGGGCCGCGGGTATCACTGCCTTCTTTGGATCCGTAATCCGGCCCGTCAACGACGCGTTCGTCGACTGTGCGTGCAGTTGAGCGAGGACACAAACCACCACGAGAAAAGTGAAGCACTTCGCACCCATGGAACCCCGATCTGCTTCTACTACCAACCCCAAAATTCGCGAGTCACTGTTTCGATGAAGCGAACCGTAGCACACTTGCAGCCACGGGTGAAGAAGAAACGTCGACGTAAACCAGACCCTATAGATACGACGCGAAAGGCAGATTTGTACCCGAACCTTGGATTTTTTTTCGCGGCTACGTGGTGAGCGTTTTTCTTCTGGAAAATCGTGACCCGACTGATGTATGGTGCGCGTTTGGCTTCATTGGACAAGGAACATTCGCGACTTTTCAGCTGGTGAACTGAGGTCGTGGACGGTCCCACAATTTGTCGCCTCCGCATCGATGAGTTCTCCTCCGAACGATCGCTCATTGCCCTTGCCCGTGTTGTGGGAGAACAGGCACGAGGATCGCCTAAGCGCCCCCCATCGAGGAGAAGGCCGCCCTCCCACCGACGAGGAATTGATGGCTTCGGTTACCAAAGACCATGGAGCCCTCGATCAGCTGTATGCTCGTTATTCGCGACTGGTCTTCGGCATTGCCCTTCGCGTACTGAACGACAAAAGCGAGGCGGAAGAGGTCGTGCAGGAAGTCTTTCTTGCTATCTATCAGAAAGCGTCGCAGTTTGATCCCGTCAAGGGGAGCGGCAAGACCTGGCTGGTGCAGATCGCCTTCAGCCGGGCCCGCGATCGCAGATCCCATCTGACCCGTCGCGGATTTTACTCTGGTACAGATATCGCTTCTTTGGACGATACTCTGCAGGGATTGGATAATATTGAACGCGAAGTCGGATTGCGGATCGACTTCGCCTACCTGTTGTCCGCATTTGAGGGGCTCACTCAAATGCAGCGGGTCACGCTTGAGCTGTTCTACTTCCAGGGTCTCGAACTGCGGGAAATCAGCGAGCGGCTCAATGAGCCCTTAGGCAATGTCCGACACCACTTGTATCGCGGCTTGGAGCGATTGCGCAGGAGCCCGGCGGTAAGGAGGTTCAAGGAAAGGCACCATGCATATCAACGAACGACTGGATGATCACCAGAAGTTCAGAGAATTAGCGGTATTGGCACAAACGGGAGCGATCAGTGACATTGAGCAGTTTGAGCTGAACAATCATCTTCGTGTGTGCCCCGTCTGCCGGCAAATCTACGAGGAATACTCGCTGATCGCCAGGGTCGGAATGCCTTTTCTCGCCGCAAGTTGCGATCAGCATCGTGAAGCAGAAGAGTGGGATAATCGGCCGGCGCGCGATCGCCTGATGGCTCGCCTCGAAAGCACAGAGGAGTGGAATCCTCCCGATAGAGTCAAAGCTGGAGATTCGCGCCATGCTTTTGACCTGCAGAAAACCGTGCTTCGATGGGGCGTTGCCGCTCTTGCCGCATGCGTTCTTCTGGCTGTCGCCGCGCACTTGAATTGGATGGGTGGCCGTACGCGGATGGTGAAACATAACAACCCCTCTGCCACGGCCTCCGGTCTCGGAGTCGAGCAAGACGCCAATCAGCAGCGAATCGCCGCCCAGAATGAGCAACTTTCGCATCTGCATGCTGAATTAGGGAAGGCGCAGCAGGAAGTATTGCGTCTGCAGGCGGCTTTGCACGCCGCCGAGAGCCATGCCGCCACGGTTTCTGCGATCGGTTGGAAAACAACAGAGCAGTTGAGAGAAGCGTCTGTACAACGGGACAAACTCGCTGGCCAGCTGCGCGACACTGAGCAGTCCTATGATCTACTCCAGGCTGAGCTTACGAACCTTCGTGGGGATCGCGAGAAGACTTTGTTGCACTCAACCTCCCTCGAGACCAAGGTGGAGGAACTGGAAGCCTCTGCGCGGGAGCAGGAACGCCGGTTGAAAGACGACGAACAATATTTGTCTGCTGATCGCGACATCCGCGAGTTGATGGGGGCGCGAAAGCTCTATATCGCCGACGTTTTCGACGTAGACAGCGGCAGCCGCACGCGCAAGCCCTTTGGCCGGGTGTTCTATACCCAGAGCAAATCTCTCATCTTCTACGCTTTCGACCTCGACCGCCAGCCTGGAGTGAAGACCGCCAGCGCTTTCCAAGTCTGGGGACAAAGAGACGGCGTGGAAGAGCAGAGACAGGCCACCAATCTCGGAATCCTCTACATGGATAGCGAGTCTAACCGGCGATGGGTTCTGAAGATCGATGATCCGAAACAGTTGTCGGAAATCGATGCCGTCTTCGTGACGATGGAGCCGCGCGGCGGCAGCCAGAAGCCAACCGGTAAACCTTTCCTCTACGCCCTGCTGCGAAGAGAAGCAAATCATCCATAGCGCGGTACTAACACCCCAGTTTCCCCTGTTTTGTTCTGGTCTCCTCTCTCTTAACTTCTTGTGCCGCAACTGGTACAAACCGGCAATCTGCCGCGTAATCGTTGCAGAGAACGCTCCACAAGATTCTTGAAGTGGAGGAGATCGCGAATCTTGGGGCGCCGTTTCCGCAACTCATTCCGTCGTTATGGGGGAGACCATGAAGTCTCGGCGTTATTCTGTTGCCGCATTTTCACTGGTGTCTTTTCTCACGATCCTGAGCGTCTCACTCAACGCGCAATCAACTTACGGTTCGATTTCCGGAACGATTCTGGATTCAACCAATGCTGCAGTGCCGTCTGCAACGGTGACGCTGACCAATCTCAGTACCTCCGAGAAGCGCACGCAAACCAGTGGAGAGGATGGTCACTTCACTTTTGTGAACCTGTTTCAAGGGCAATACCGGATTGAGATCGAGAAGCAGGGGTTCAAGCGCTTCGTTCGTCAGGGCGTCATTGTAGAAGTGCAGCAGGACACGCGTGTTGATGCCACTTTGACCCTTGGCGAGGTAAGCGAGACGGTGGAAGTGAGAGCGGAGGTTCCACTGCTTCAAACCCAATCGTCCTCTTTGGGACAAGTCGTGGAACAGCGAAAAGCCAATGAATTGCCTCTAAACGGCCGGAACATTTTCAATCTGATCACCGTTGCCCCCGCTGCGGTCGCGCAAGGCGGTTCCGGTGGCTCCCCAGTTGGACAAAATCCATTCAGCTGGGGCAACTATCAAGTCGGAGGATCGTTCGCCAATCAAGGTGCGCAGTATCTCGATGGCCAGCCGTTGAATATCGGCTATATCAATTTGCCGATCATTATTCCCACGCAAGATTCGATCGGTGAATTCAAGGTGCAATACAACAACCTGGGCGCGGAGTGGGGCAGGTTTTCCGGAGGCGTGGTGAACCTCAGTACAAAATCGGGCACCAACAGCTGGCACGGTTCGGCCTATGAGTTCTTCCGCAATAAAGTGTTGAACGCGAACGAATACTTCAACAAACAGACACAGCTGGCAAACGGCCAGAGCAACGAACCTCCGCCGTGGACGCAGAATCAGTATGGGATTCAGGTCGGCGGACCGGTAATCAAGAACAAAACATTTTTCTACGTGAACTGGGAGCAATATCGGCAGCGCACGGGGTCGCCGTTCACGACAACTGTTCCACAAACTGCAATGCTGACTGGAGATTTCTCTTCGTTGTGCACATTGCCCACAGCCCAGGGCGGCGCGGGCGGCTCTCTCAGTTCTA
>Ga0123355_10007323_pt1 | contig 16520 bp, 16 predicted proteins | sample TergutEmb28metaG_3_FD_89872 | JGI IMG/M metagenome (GOLD analysis project Ga0123355, IMG submission 89872) | Embiratermes neotenicus P1 segment gut microbial communities from Petit-Saut dam, French Guiana - Emb289 P1 | ecosystem: Host-associated > Arthropoda: Insects > Digestive system > Gut ...
AAGTGTGTGGAGTCCCAAGGGAACTACTTTGAGGGTGATTAGGTGTCCAACGCTCCAAGTAAGCCAGTTTCTTTTTCCCGGCCAAAGGTCGGATACTTTTCTAACAGACCACGTATATACATCGAAGCCTTGTAGGCTCCAACATATATAAACTACTGCCTTCCAACCTCAACGTGGAATAATACGCCAGGCCTCAAGTAATTATTAAATGTGGCTCCTATAGTGAAACTATACCATAACAATTCAGAACATCGTCTTTGACAACAAAGATGGCCATACCACGAAGCATCTCTTCCATATATAAACTACTAATATAACAGCCATCCCAGGGCACTTTCACGTCATACGTGACATATCTGATATAGATACGCTACTGCACGTAAACAACGTTATGAGCCTGGGTTCTCCCTGCCAGAATATCTACATAAGTTTTTAAACTCAACTTCAGCTGGCGACTACCACTATAGATGATGAACACCAATTTCTACATAACTTCTTCCAGAATTTAGTTACTACAACACAACGCATGATTCAATCACTTGCCAAAGGCGAAGTAACTTAGTAAAATTATATATTCCCTAAGTGTGATACTCCTCTCCAAAATTACACTGTCTAAGTTTAATAATTTTTATAACTGTGTTAAATTTCACAATAATTTTATTCCACTATTTATATTCTAAAATAAAAATGAAAATTTTATCGATGGAAATGAGATCTTGTTAGAAATAAAAGGCTTGATACTGCTTACTGTATAGTTCCCTCAAAACGAACAAATGATCAACCTGATGATGGCCTGGGAAAAGGCCGAAACATGCTGTTGTTCCTAAGATATGCTATGTGAATAAAAAACACCTTAGCAGTAAAACATTCAAAGTTGTGTTTGACTTTACTCTGCCCATGTTTGTTATTGTATGCAGCATAACGGGGATGTCTCACTTGAAAGTTTAATGACCCATGGTTTGGAAGCCACATTGAAATGGAAGTCTCCACTGCTAATAATCATTTTTATCATTACTTTATCACTACAGGTAGCAGGATCTGTCTATCGGGTGCCCCACCTCAACAACAGATTCCATACCCTTGCCTAGGTCAGCAAACACCAGAAATGTCCAAAGTGACTATATATAGAAGAATTATACATACAACATAATCACCTTTATTGACAAGAAGTTCAGTTTACTCTCTGTAGCTAGAGCTTTCGCAATCATTGTTTTTGAACATCCTGGAGGTCCAAACATTAGAACACCTCGTGGAGGAGAAATTCCAAGTCGAGTGAAAGCTTCAGGGTGTTTCAATGGCCACTCCACAGCCTGGCGTAACTTCAGTTTCAGTTCATGTTGTCCACCAATGTCACTCCATCGTACCTAAAAAAATAGTATAGAATAAATTCTCAATTTTGCACTGAACTACAGCAGAGTGATGTGAACAGCAAGGTACAGTTTGTGAGCAATACAGATGGACACACAAAAGCTGATAAAAAATGCACCCACATTCATGCACAGACATTAAAAAGGAAAAAATCAGTAAATGGCGATTCCTCACTACAGAAGCTTCCATCGCAGAGATAAATTCCTTCACCAACATCCAAGCAAGGGGAACCCAGAAAACATCAGGGAGAAAGACATCAATAGCAGGTACATTTTCTTAACATTCCTTTTAAAAACTTCACGTACATTTGGCACCTCAATGAAGACTTCTCTCATGGCACTCGGTTTCACCTGCGTCACAGCCCAGAGAATATCTTCTGCCCTGACAATCATGGAGTCACTGGCACACAGACCATCTCCTGAACTAGTCCTCTTAACGGCATGAATAACAGCACGAGAACAAAGTGACGCCAGGTCTGCCCCCACAAAACCATGAGCTGAATATGCCACATCCTTGAGCTCATCTTTGGTTATTGTATGTGATGTTCTAGACAAAAGTTTGTGCAGAATATCAAGCCGAGCACTGGGACTTGGTACACTGATCTCAATTTCTCGGTCCAATCTGAAAGCAATGAATTTCTTACATTTAGCATGTGATAAGAATGGACAGAACAGGGAAAACAAGAAGAGCATTAAAACTAAATCATAAGGGACAGAGGCCTAAGGATCAACTTCAAACAAAGCTTGCCCAGATACTGGAGGACATCAAAACAGAGAAGAGAGTTTGTGTGAAATTGGAAAGACAGAACAGACTGGAGATTTTGATGTGGGAATAGAAGGAGAAGTTAGCATATGCCCATTGTACCTGCCAGGTCTCCTCAGGGCAGGATCTATGGCATCTGGTTTGCTGGTTGTTGCAATAACCAGAACAGCCTTCTTATTTCTTCCCTCAGTTGATGGTAAAGGATGATGTAATCCATCTAACAGGGTAAGCACTGTTGACACCACTCGCTTATCCTGCTCAGAACCTCCACTCCCATCACTGCCTCGTTTGGGGCATAATGCATCAACCTGAAACAGTTAGACACACCACTCTGCAACAGACACATAAATTGGCTGAAAGTACCGAAGTTGTCCAGCTTAACCTGTTTTACTGACACTCATTTTACAGAACTGACATGAATATCTCACATGAAAATATGTATATACCTGCAAGACAAGTGTAGAATTTTAACCATCTATTATTTCTTGAAGAAATTTATGCAAACCACTCTCATTCATTACCCATGTAGAGACAAGATATTTTCTCTTATCCAGACCCACCCAGACCACCCCTTTGGCCCACCAGCATTCTGTACAAAGGGTACTGGGGCTCTTTCCCAGTGAAAAAGGGACTAAGGCATGGTGTTGATCACCCACCTCCATCTAGCATGGAGGTTAAGAATGAGTATAGCTAATCCTCTACCCCCTCTGTGCCTGAATAGCATGTAACAGGGAAACTTTTTACTCTCAGTATATTGGAAAACTATCTGAATGAAGAAAATGCCAAGTTAATTGAAAAAGAAAATTCTTATATGAAACCACAAACTACAGAAAGACAAGAGCTTTATATGGCTACCACATAAACTAAAAGAAAGACTCAGTTGCTAGTTACTCATAACTTCAATCTATACCTCATCCAACAAAACAATGCTGGGTGCCTGCTGTTCTGCAGTTCTGAACAGCTGCCGCAGTCTGGCTTCTGTCTCGCCCAGAAACTTGCTGTATACCTCTGCACCACTAACTCTCACAACAGTTACTTCACTTTCTGCAGTCACAGCCTCAGCCAACATTGTCTTTCCAGTTCCTGGAACTCCATATAGCAAGATGCCTCGAACTACAGGCAAACCTGCCAAATAAATGTCCTCTGTTACACCAATTTTCAGGAACACTTGGAACATGAGGGGGAGAAGGATGATGAAGGGGGAGACACACACACACATACTCAGTATATTTATTACTGCCAATCTGTCCTGGTGTAACATATGAGCTCCAATTCAAGAATCAGCAGATAAATTTTATACAAACTATGTACACTAAAACTTTCACAAACATTGTTTCAAACTATGCTCTCCAGCGATGAAGATAACAATTCTACCAGGGCCTAAACCATCTGTAATATTCTGAAGAAATTCGAGAAAAATAACACATCCAAAATTTACACACATCAGATGATGAACACCAAAATGCACACTTGAAAATAATGTTATACACTATCACAATCTAGTCTACCTGTTTAACATACAATATGATTTTTCAATCTTCTGCCTTGACAAGTTATTATACACACTAATACTATTTATATACTCATATAAAAACAAATGTCATTCACCTGGAATTTAAATTAGGCTCCAGTTATAAACATACACATACCATACTCCTACCTTATAGTATGCTACAAGTAATAAGCACCCTACAATTAGCAAAATATATTGGCAGATTTAATGTCCTAACTCTTTCTGTTGTTTAGGAGCAGGATGATTTTTGAGCAATTTTTCGGGAGGAAATACAGTACATATACTGCCACCCAATAACATGGTGTTTGTTTCAGCCCCTTCTCATCTAGGCATGAGTATCTACTTTGGAGGTGGAAGGATCCATGACACTGTTACCATAGTAACAGAATACCCATGTGAGAGGGTCTTAGGATGCCCACAGATTAATGCTGACCACAAAAAAAGGTTGCGGGGATTCAACACATCCTCAAAGTCTTATCATTGACAGTGATGACAGTTTTAATGTGTTAGCAGAAAAACCTGCATTCAGTTGAGTGTCGATCAAGTAATGTACTCTGTGAAGGACAATCCAGCATTTTACACTGAAGCCACAAATTATTGTACAATAAATTTCCCATATAGTGAAATTTAGCAGACTCAATTCCTTTGACTGTTGTGTAAAAGGTCTACTTCCAAAGCAATACATACCTTGAACTAGAGGTGAACCCTTTAATGTGAATTGGATAATTTCACGAAGTTCCTCAATTACATTCTGCAGTCCACCAACCAACGCTAAACTGCAATTATTCTCATTCTGTGAAGTTTCTTTCTTGTCTACAGCTGCCACTGACTCAACATTCCACTTTGTTCCTTCCACAGTTTTATATAATAAATTCACTTCATCTTCACAACCATCATCTTGTGACAATTTTAGATTATAGAGTTCCTCAGTAAGCTGACCAACACATTCTGGTGACCTCCCATAATGATGTGACAAGCCTGAAATTTAGATTCGCTATTAATATATGCATTAAAGTAATTCCAAAGAACTGGATAGGATATGGTGCTAAACAAAATTAATAACAAATGAAAATTAATGCTGACTTTGATGTCTCAGATTTCTTGCCCACTGATCAGTACCACACATAAACGCTCAGCCCGTCCCCCCACCTCACACTACTTAATAAATGGGGGCTCCTTGCATCTCAAAGATCAGGTCCCCCTGTATGTATTATGGAAGTTACTTCAAGATCTCACAACAGGGATCCATAATACTGCCTTCTATCAGAAGAATAAAATCCAGTCACAAAAGAACACACAACAAACTGTAGAATTCTGCATGTGAGGTGGCCCCCTAACCCACAGGGTCTGCATGGGTCCTACCTACATTACCGCTTTTGATCTTACTTGTCTTAATCTGTGTGACATACAACAGTGACTTTTACATGGGACAAACATATACCCAACAACAAAATTAGAAGTTAGGCAAGTGCTGCAAAAGGAAAATCACAAGTATCTGGCTAACACAGGATATTAAAGGATTAAATACAAAAGCTTTATGGTTCTAACTCAGACCCTTACAAACACATCTAAAGGATACAGATACAGAACTACAAAACTGAAGTAAAAATTTGCTCAACATCTGTAAAATCAACAATCACATTTGACATAACATTTACGATGCTTTTTTAGCTGAATACAAACTTTCAGTATAAAGCTAAAACAGATAAAATTATTGACAAACAAGACACTTCAGTATCTGAAATATAGCAGATTGACAAGTCTTCTCAATAATTCATGTGAGTGTACATACAAATACAGCATACAAGCACTGTACATAAACAAACAACACTTTTTAATGTTGTCTCAAAGTGTAATTGTTGGTTACCTTACCAAGCTTTCTCTGTCAAATTTCCCGCACCTTTAAGTGGGCAGATACGTTTCACAACGAACTTGAGATTCCGACCATAATGTTGCATATGCAGACTGTCTCCTACTTTCAAGATTCTATTTCTGTGTTTCCCCTGCAGAAGTACAGCCAGGTCTGTGATAGGAGTGTTCATCTTTTCTGTTGTCCGAACAGACACTGAACCAGCTGGCAAAGGAGGCTCACTCAGCTTCTTCACTGCTGCATGACCATCACAACTACTGCCCCAGTGCAAATCCATTGCTGCAAAAGTTATTTTGTAGTAATGCAGAACACGTTTTTAGGTGTGATGTAATAACTTTCTGAAAATTATGTATCAGTTTCATAACCGATTAATGTGCTGTGGGACGTGACTACTCCATCACTGGGCAAGTGGCTCCAATGGCACAGTGTCACATCTCAAAAGGTATGTATCCTCAGCATCACCACTGTGAGAATCTCATATCTTGCATAGTCTCCTAATGTTGGTCCATCTATCCACAAGTCAAAGGGTCCAAACTAACTGACATTTTCATCAAATTCAGGAGACCAAAGTTAAGTTCTGCCTAACATGCATGTCAGATATTCTTATCATCATATGGATAATGTTTCATTATATAAAAAAACTAGGTACTTACCCACAAACCCTTAATATCAGTATATACTGTCAGAACATCAACCATTTTTGATTTCAGGCTTCTGCCACAAAGTAGATGAGAACTGTGCTCTTCTGGGCTATTCAAGGGTCTTCTTTTGAAGATGGGACCAATAGGTTGTCCCGAAACATCAGTTTAGATTTACCACTACACACTGCATAAGAGACCAGAAGAACACAGTCCTCAACAACTACTGAAAATGGAGACAGCAAATTCATCTAAAATGTTAGTACCCATTTGCAAAACTGCAAGGTGTCACAACCCACACCATACACTTGCTACCACCATGAGAACCTAAAATCTTACAACTCTTTTTGTAATAAAAATTACTACCACAATTAACATACCTGATCTGGTCAACAGAACAGAAACAAGACTCTTCTCCAAAGTTGGCCATGCTATCTTGACAGTGGACACTCCCTGCACACTGACTAAAACAGACTCACCAATACTAATGTCACATAACTGCAGGGCAGATTGGGATAATAATACCAAGCTGTCATATTCTGAATCTGGAACATTTTTCATCCCATCTGCAAAAATGGAATTACATTACTAAAGAATTACCTTTAAACTCCCGGCAAATAATGTACATGTCACTCTACAGTATAAGTAATTTTGAACACAGACCCACACATGACATGTCACATAACAAGAAAGACCCTTCTGAATTCTCTGGCTTATGTTGTTTCAAATAATCATACAACTTTTCTCATACTTGATATGGCAGAAAGACAACCAGTATTTGAATATTATCAATTTAATGGTCTTCATTTCATAATCTTGATATGGCCGAAAGACAACTAGAATTTGAATATTATCAATTTAATGGTCTTCTTTTCATAATTTATTTTAAAGCAATTTGAAAATTAAAGGCAACATTGGTGCTGTGGAGCACTCCCAGTAATCTTGGGTGTGTCAAACACCATGTCCGTTAGAGGTGCCCTAAACACATGTTCAGGAATTATTAAAGTGCTGTGTCATCAAAATCCAGGTGCATGTGGATGATATGCTCAACATTACAAACAATTACAGGAAACATGTGATGAACAAGTTCTGCCATACTGCCAGACAGATGTGTGTTTTTGCAGGTGGGAGGGAAAGTGGCAAATACAAATTGGGAGCTCGCTGCACACCCACAGCAGCTGACGAGGTCTATGTTGTATGTTTGAGGACACTACTGGAGGCAAACTGATGATGTGGTATATGATAACTGACACATCAAGAAGGGACATTGCAGATTGCATCGGACGTCTTTCACAAGTCTGGAAAAGTGTCTGCAATGTGGCAGGATATTGTATTTATGGTTTGTAAAGAGACCAGTCCAAGAACAAAATTCTGTTCACTTTGGAATAGTGTCACTATTAATTTTCAAATGATCTGTGTATTAACTTCTGTTTAAATACACATTACACCCTAAAAATACAGGGCAGACTGGAGGTATAACTCTGTGCACTGACCATGGCACTATATCTTTGCTGCTTTTACTCTTGGAAAGATCGCCTAGTACCTTTGCATAAAAGACTGTGTGGACACTACAGCCAGTGTAGAAACAGTGATAAAGAGAAAATATTCAGACCTTCCATAAACTGAATCCTAATCCTCTGGCTGTCCAGTCCACAGGCAAGTCACTGTACTTACTGATGTGCCAACAAGACTATGGAAATCAAAATTTACACCATGCCACATGAAGATCAAGCATAATTCCTGCAAATCTTCGTTACCAGATTATAGAAAGCAAATTTTTCACCTTGATTGCCCCTCACTTATACCCTTCCAATTCCTTTCACAAGTAGCCCCTTCTGCTTTTCTTGCAGCCTGCAGAAGATATTATTATTCTTCCTTAATTGTTTCCACCATTTTTCTGCCAGCATTTATTCTGCATTTGTGAATACGTAAAGTTAAAAGTGCAGTTACACTCATTCTTATCCTTGACACTTGGTTTCACTCCCCAGCCACTTTAACCCCAGCAAAAGCATCCCTGGTTCTCACTGACTAGGAAGCTGGGTGGGGCCTAGAGCTGGTCTGGATGCTATGGAGAAGAGAATATCTTGCCCTGCACTGCAACACTATTCCACAACTGTCCACTTCACAGACTAGCTGCTACACCCACTCTGCTACCCCAGATACTATGCTAACTTCAATTACATTTATTTAGAATAACTTCAGCAGCATTACCTTGTGGATTCACTTCTTCTAATACTCCATACAAAACTTTGTCTTTTATATATCCATGAGTCCATAACTCTGATAACGGTGGACAAGAGTTCTCTATGTGCGTTGCCAAGTCCTTCTGTGACACTATCACTTTACAATTTTCACATAGGCTCCACGGGGATACAGACTTTCTACCTTTTGGTGGCATTCCTGTTAAATCATGGTAACAATAGTTGGTGAACTGCAGTCTAACTTCATGAACAAGATCTGAAATAACTGCAAATACCACAGACAGAGACAGAGAGAGAGATGAATAAAATTCTTAGAACTGGAAGTGCTAACCATAATTGTATAATGAGGAGTAATTGCTGCTCCCCTCAGTAACATTTGGCATATTAAATAAACACTTGATAGACCAGTACTTTAAACACTAGTGTCCAAGTATCTAGAACTATCTTATCTCAAATCACAGATACACCTCCAAAATACAGAGACATGTTTACATTATGACCTGTTGCTATGAAATGCAGTGAGCACTAATTAAAAACTTCATTGTGCAACTACAAAATTCAAATGCAATTACAGTAGTAACATTCTACCTCCACAAATCTACAACAGCAAACATGTATGATAAACATGATAGCAGTACTAAGCAAGTTTCATATCCATTTGAAATAATTATGACCAAAAATTACATATTTATACCACACAGGAGAAAGGTGCCTAATATCATCCCCATTTTGCCATCTTATATATCAAATAAGTGATTAGGTAGAAATAGGTGTGAATTACGTAAGCATAATTTGGGTTTAAAGTACCTGGGCTTCCAAGACCTATTTTCTTAAAATTCTTCTGGGAAAGTAATTTTTAAGGATGTAAAAGTAAGCATCAGTTATCGATACTTCAAATGCACTGTACCTATCATCGTACTGGCAATTAATTATTTTACAAAGGCTAAAATCGAACATAATACACTGAAATCAAAACACAGTGGGCTCTGGAATGATAATTTAGACCTCCATAAGCCAAAGTGGGATCAAAGTCTGTTAATCTAACACCAGACTAAATCTATTAGATTAAAATATCTGGAGAGTCAGAAAATAAATGAATGACTGAAGCAACAAAAAGAACTTCATTGAATGCTCAGCATAAACACATATTGCAAAATATGGCAGTTCAGGTTATCATGCACAACATTTTGTCAATGTGGCAGAATGAACACACAAACACTTCCCAGTCATATGAACCTGAACATTTTTCATGACACCACTTCCAGCATTTTGTGCTCTTCATCCACTTTCCACCACCTTCATCTCTAGAATATAATTGAAACCTTAAGTGCAGTCCATGTTATTATCTGAATCTTCATCATCTGTGAGACAGTGATCTTCACATTCCTCAGTCTGAGGATGATGATATGCAGCCACTTTCAACCTGTGTTTCCTTATTGTATCGAAAATGGATTGGCAATACCAACTTATGGCAAGTTCAAAGGCCATTCTTTTCATATCTACTGTTGTGAGGCCAGAAAAGTTACATTCCATCATGAGACATGTCTGACCAGTTCTTCAAGGTAATAGAGCAATGATGGTTTCCTATTAAGTCACACAATGAGTAATCTCTCTATAGATGGTTTTCAGTGTTGATATCAGTACTTTAAATACCCTCCATGCTCACTTCAACCACACGCCACCCTTACTCCTAAGAGTTTTATGGCTTTTGCCATTTTCACTTTATTCCACATTTTGTGTTCTCTCCAATCAAATACAACACTAAATTCAGAATTAATGTAAAACAGATGAGCAGAATTAGTGCACCCAATATCATCTCTGTATGACACGAACACATGCAGGGTGCAATATTAGAAACATCAGAACAAAAAACATGAGAGCCTAGCAAGTCAGTCTAAGGAGTGGCACTTACACAGTCCTGCCATAAGTTCTTTCCCAAGTATATTGTGACCTAGAAGGAAAATTACACAGAACATCCACTTTTCTAGCCAAACAATTTACTAGCAATAGTTTTAAGTTTTTATTTATAATAATACCACTCAAATGGCTGCCCTCTGCCTCGATGCAAGCCTTGAGACGCTCCAGCCACTCTGCTATTGCGGCACGCACCGTCTCCAGGAGGATCTCTACCGCTGCTTTCATGAGGGATCTCTTCAGACTGTCCAGGTTGTTGTGAAGCTTTTGGCAAGCCATGTCCTCCAAAACAGCCCACAACTTATAGTCTCTGGGGGATGAGATCTGGACTCCTCGAGGGCCAATTCTCTGCACTGATAAAGGCCGGAACGTTCCTCCGCAGCCACTCCTGAGTCATCTTGTCTTTTGGGCAGAAACAGAGTCCTGCTGGAAGATCCATTCCTGACCAATGAGGAGGATCATGTTAAGCTGTTTCACAACTCCTTGTAGCACGTCCTCTTGATACACTCAGACACCAGTTACACCCCTTTCTTGCAAAAATGAAGATGTGTCACCCCCTGATGGGACACCTCCCACCAAACCATGACGTAGGAAGAGTGATGGCATCCCTGCACCCTCAGAATGCACCTCAAGGGATGTTTGAGTGGAAATCTTGTTGTTCTGGTTGTTATACTGCTCCTCGATGGTGAAAAATTTCTCGTCCATGAAGAGGATGTTTTCATGCCTGTTCTCAATGTGCCACTGGAGGAGACGCTCTGCTCTTGTCCGTCGGATCTCCTTCAAAGCAGGAGTAAGGAGGTGTCCCTTTCAGCAGAGGTGCGCTCTCATGTGTAGATCGTCCCTGATGAGGCACGACTTGATTTTGTCGATATGTTCGGCTCTCGGGAAATGATCTTCTGTTTCCAGAGCGGATTTTGGCGAATTCACTCCCGTACTGTTTTGATAGTGGCTTCAGCCCTCACACATTTCAGGCGTCCTGACCGAGCCGTCTTCAACACCCCAGAGTTCCGTATAACGTGTAATGGCCGGATAGACAAAATTTCACGAAATTTTCAATGATTTCAAGAATCTGAAAATTTGAGAATCTGATTTTCTGCATTTGTGAAGGGCAATCACGGCCACACGATTTTCGTTGAAACTCCACTCCATGTTAACACTGCAAGAGACATGAGCAAACTGCCTTGGCACAAGTACCTGAAGGGTCTATAGTCCAAAAATAACCAACCTTTGAACTCTTCAGCCTCACAGTCTCCAGCTGTGGACTACATGAAATTTGGGACAGAAATTATGGCAGGACTATGTAGATTGCATTTACCACCAATTAAATTAGTGTCATTTTGGATGTTTATGTGACATAAATTTGTTCTTAAAACATATCTTCCCTCCTGCTTTGAGTTTATGAACAAGAGTCTTGATAGTATTATAATAGTCCATAACACAACAAACAAAAAAATAACACGCCTACCATCATACCACCACCTCATCTAAAACACACGGCAATTTTTACATCATGTGCTGTAATTTTCATACCCAATTGTCACATTTCACAGGGCACTAGTGTCAATATTGAAGGAAACGTATTTTTAAAGGGGCATTATATTAGGGACATTTCCTCAAAGAACTGTGACTGTAGACTACATGAAATGGAAAACTGACCCAAACAAAGCACTAATCTAACCCAACATAATGAAAACTAAAATCGCCTACTGGAAGTATCGTCCAAATCAACAGTGGCTTTTAGTTGTACCACAGTAAAATTCTCCAACTGTCATAGACCTGAAGCAGTGCATTTCACTGTACCATGCTAAAACCCAAACTAAAATACCTGCCAGCTTTACTGTGTCATACCAGAACCTAAACTAATCTACTAGCATTGTGTAATCTAATGAAAAATAATTCGCCTAACCTACCACCCAAAACAGAGCGTTAGCTTTGCTGGGAATAAGAGTATTTCACAATTTCATCTCTTAAAATTTCCCGCCGCTTTTGCATACCTTGCGCCCACCAGAGTTGGTAACAATCATATTGTGCGAGCACCAATTGATATTCACACTTCATCTTGTCCTATTACCTCACAATGGTTGACATTACAACTATGACTGCCAAATTATATTATAGGTCTGCACTTACATCATTTAAGAACGCTCGGTAGCAAGATGTGAATTATTTGCATGATTCTGTAAACTGACCTTCGCAAAAAAAAAAAAAAAACTGTTTTTTTCATTCAAAGCTTAAAATACATTCTAAACAAACGAACACGAAATAATGACCTCCCTTTCTCTAAATTATAACATCAAACTCCAATAACTAACCTATACATAACCACGTGCCAACTTTCATTCATAACTGGATTACATTTACATCAATTTTTTTATTTTCATAATCTCTCATATGTTTTCCGTAACTGCGGAATACCATACCCATCTGCCTTCGTGTAAGTCACAGCACTATATGGTCCACAGATCATCTAGTATATGGTCCGCCTCCCTGACATTTCGCCACCATTCGTACAACTTAGCGCCCAGAAACTGGGATAGATGGAGTGGGCACCAAACAAGTGACATCTAAACGTGATCACCGTTACCAGCGACTGTATTGAGAGGCATGTATTTCCTACTGTCATCAACAGGTGTCACCAAAGTCGCAAGTCACCACATCGCCTTTGCTGCGCTCCGAATCAATTCCACTTCAAATTGTACCCACCACTCTTGTCGTTCGAGGTATGTGCAGTTGTGTTGTACAGGTTTGTGGTGATTATTTATCATGGGACATCCGTTCTGTTGTGTGGTGTAAGTTTCGTTTCTGTTGCGGAACCGCAGTTTCTTCTGTATGTGTTACGTAAATTACAGCGTTTTCTTGTTACGGATTTCGTTGTGGAAGTCAAAGTTTCTTGCATGTTTGTTGAAAGTAACAAAACGTTTCCTTATACGTATCATTTCATACGCAAATGTTGTGTATTTCATATGTATGTAACTGTTGCAGTTGGTAATGGACGTTCGGTACCGAAGCTGTTACGCCGTAGTGTCCACGGCGCGGCACAGGGAAAACTCTTCGGGTTTCCAAGGAATTCAGTGCAGTTGATCATAAAATTATAGAACAAATAAGTGACCACTTATTCGTACGCCATACAACCCATTTTCGGTGCCAGAGTTCATGAACTTCCACATACTGACTCTCGTGTGATCACTGAATGTAGTATCATGCTTTACAATAAGAGTTGTCTTTTTCTTTTTTTACATTGTACAGTTTTTTAATATGACAAATTCAGAACTTGGTTTTTAATTAAACGTGCATTAAGCACATTAAGTGTTCATTATTGAGGATTACACATGCATGAACGGTGTTTTATTTTCGGATTGTAATGTAATCTTTTTTTTTTTTATTTACAGTGCAGAAATGTGGGCCGAGAAAGTCAGAAGACTGTGCACAATGGGGGAAGCTCAGGTTCTTCACTATAGTTTTTTATGCTGAGATCATTTTTTGCCGATAGACTTCACGACACCTGAAGGGATACGCCTGAACAGATCGGCAGTTCCACTTGGCTTGGATTTATGTTATGTACTTGTGCCTTTCTTAGTCACTAATGTGTGTTTATAGCAAGTATGTTTCAAAATGATTTATGTAATGAACCTGTGATAACTCTGTGAAATGGTATTGACCTAGTCTGGGTTGAGGTACCTCGCACTGTGTTGTTTGCGGACAAATGTACTGCCTCACTGGTTGGTAAGCAGTACTCTGCAGTGTATTCCCTTGCATCATAAAATGTCTGGTTGTGGAGGAATGATTAGTGACATTCTGACAGTGTGTTGATTTCTGATAAGCCTCCCTTTCAGCAGCATTGAATTGGTACTTCAAAGCACAATCCATATATTGTGTTGATAAATTGTTAAATGTTTAATGCAGTGACTGATGTGTATGTTTACATATACATTTACAAATCTGAATACAAATGCGTGTGATGAAAAGAAATTAATGTTGAAGATTTGCCTGTCCTACGTCCATTTACTCATTATGAATATCAGTTTTGTTTCCATGACATGTATTTCACACTGTCAAATATGTTTCAGTAAGAGGTTTTTCAGTAGCTGTTAATGAAATATTTGTTCACATTGACACATATTTACCACATTTAGTTGGCATTAAAATGTGCCTGTCAATAAATGACGTAAGTGTGGTGGTGAGTACAAAATACCATGAAGGGTTGACATAGTAATTGACCTAATATGTTCCATATCCATGCATTAGAGAATATTTAAACTCATGTAATAAAATCAACAAATGAATATGTATGAAATATGCTTCATCACGTATTTTTAATTACCAACATGCACCGATCACTTTTGTCATCACCATCAGGGTAGCATTAAAAGAGTGGTAAGAAAAGTGTGTAGGTTGAAACACTCAGTGTTTGAGGCATTTATTATAACATTGAGTGTTTCTCGATATTCCATGTGGCAGATTAGTGTATTTTTGTACTCTTCTAAAGCTACGCCGATGACCACAAAGGCGATGGAAACATGTTGGTAATTAATAACGTAATGAAACATATTTTAACATTTGTTGATTTTATTACAAAAGTGAAATTAGTAGTTGGCTCCACTACCGGCCATTCTACAGCTACTTTCGTTGCAGGAGTTAGTGGAAATGTTTGGCGCGGGGCCCGCATTATCGCGTCATCTTTGTTTTAATACCATGGATCAAAGTTTACTAATACTATCTAGTCATGTGTGATCTATGTGTACAACGCTGAACTGATTGCCGCGACACAGACTCGCAACACCCAAGTACAGAACGACAGGCAGACACTGCACTGAACAAATTGCTCGTGTAGCGTGTTTATGCCCGTTCGAGACGGTCAAAAGGCCGCCACACACGCTTCGTTTTGATCTCCGTCTTGCCTGTGCAGTTTCAAAACGGAAGATAAGATGGAGCGTGTGTGGTATCAAAACGACAGACTTAGTGTCCCTGTACCGTCTTAGGCTTGGCTTGAAGGAAATCTGTCGGAGACTGATTTTCTGTGCGTGTACAGGCAAGCCAGCGAGCAAGTCTGCGCGTGTGTGGTGTTCTATGGCTTTACTATTAGTTTTGTGTTGTTTCTACCCGACGCTTAAATGAAGAGACTGTGGCTGATCTGCGGACAGTGTCTCGCGAATTTCGAACAGAATTCATTCACGTGTATCGCGAATATCCGTGCTTGTGGAAAGTTAAAAATAAGGAATATTCTGATACAGTTAAAAAGAACCTTGCTTACGAACATTTGACCACAGAGTTGAAAGAAATTGATCCCGACGCCAACAAAGAAAAAGTTGTCAAGAAAATAAATTTCTTAAGAAGTTGCTTTTAGAAAGGAATTAAAGAAGGTAAATGACTCGACAAAGTCTGGCGCATGGACCGACGATACATACAAACCGAACTTGTGGTATTTCCAAGAAATGTTATTTTTTACAGACCAGAGAGTTCCGACAAAGGGCATTAGTAATTTGGAATCACCTAAGGATACAAATCATGGAGAGGTAGGCAACAATCTATCAAGTTCTAGGCCCTGTATTATGTAAATGAAATAAAAACACTAGTTAAACATATTTACGCTAGCCTAAATGTCATGAACCTTAATTTTTTTTCAAGGTTGAAAATGATATTGACGGAAATGTAAGTGATATTATGAGTGCTTCGCAGGTAAACCTTTCCCTGTCAGACGACAGCTCTTCATGTCAGTCAATAAGAAAGAAAAATAAGGCTGGTCGTTGTGGTTAAATATTAGATCTGGTTGCCAAGAAACTGCAGTCTAGCAGTGAAGGGAAATTTTCTGCATACGCCAAATACATTGCGCAAGAATTAGAAACTCTCCCTAAGGAAATGGCAGTGTATTGCCAAAGGGTCATTAATGGAGCCATTTTTGAAGCTCAGCTGGTTTCATTAAATATAACGTCACATGTAATAACAGAACCACTTTATTCGATATCACCACAACAGTTGACAGACCAACCAACATCACATTTCTCTACTGTGGAGTCCTCCGCTGAACAATTTTTTTTCGCCCTCTCAGGAGTAATATTCCAGTTATCTGACATTTTCAGTAACTACTGCAGTGTATAGTTACACCATTTACTTACTTACTTACTTACTTACTTACTCCATGGTGCAGAGTCATTCTTGAGAAGCTAACTGGTTTGCAGCTAGTCAAGAAACTCCCCGCATTTCACGGAACCCGAAGGTTCATTACCGCACTCACAAGCGTCCGCCACCTGTCTCTA
>Ga0123355_10007324_pt1 | contig 16520 bp, 9 predicted proteins | sample TergutEmb28metaG_3_FD_89872 | JGI IMG/M metagenome (GOLD analysis project Ga0123355, IMG submission 89872) | Embiratermes neotenicus P1 segment gut microbial communities from Petit-Saut dam, French Guiana - Emb289 P1 | ecosystem: Host-associated > Arthropoda: Insects > Digestive system > Gut ...
AACCACACCGAAACTCCAACACACATCGAACCAAGAATAATACGACCAATGTGGTAATTCAACAGAATAGTTGCAAGTTCCTGATGATGGATATATTAATGTCCGAAACATGTTGAGCACATAAGAAGTGAAAGAAAATATCAAGTGACATCAAGTTGGTCTTTTATTCTTCAACAAATCATTTGTTTTTGTGTGGCCAGTTTTTTTTTTTCCGTTTAGGAAATTAGAAACTACCATATCGGCTGGAAGGGTAATCCACACGTGTTTTCATAACCTTCAGGGATTTCCTCCGATAATTACTTCTATTGATTACACACATTACGTAACTCTCTCTCCCTGCCTTGTGTCACCCAATGCCTGCTCGAAATGTTTCCTACAGCCAATCAAAACCACGCTCTACGGATCAGCTTTGTCAACAACCCCCCCTCCAAGCAGACAGTCATAATACGGAGCTAGCGCCAACGACGAGCAAATTGATTAGTTACCGGCAGCACTATTGGTCTGTTCATTTGTACCACGCATGCTCATTGGTTGTTCGCGAAACGTTTATGACTTTCATCTTGGTATTAGTCGTGGAGACCGGAGCGGGCGTAGGGGAAGTGGGTTTTGTTGAAGTGAGTGATAGGGGAGTTTTGGGTTCATTATCTAAGTGAGTGTTATGTGGAGGGTTTGTAATTGAGTTGGTGTAGCGGTTGCTCGCAGTCTGACAGTGTTTACGGGTTGGGGCGGTCAGAATGATGGATCGGACAGGTTGTCAACACCACTCCGAGGAAGTGCCGGCAACTACAAGACCACGCGGTGTCTACAGCATTGATCAGATACTCGGTACTTCTAGGACTCCTGGCGAAGAGGGTCATCTGCATCAGTCAAAAGACGGTAAGTTGTAATACTGAGAGCAGTCATGTTGGGTGTTTCGAATCCTGCGATTTTCATGTTACACTGTTACCAACCCCTCCACCTAGGTTTTTATTATCTCCGTAATAAAGACTGTTAAGCAGAAAACCAAGATTCGTGTAGAAAACTTTCATATAACTTATCAAACCAGTATAAAATTTCAACCTCGTCTTGTAATTCTTGAAGCAGATATACAAGTTTGCAGCTGTAATCAGATTTACTTAATGGGAGAATCGGCCGGGTGGTCATTCTATACTTCACCGATCATCGCCTTCAAATGATTTTTTTAATTGGTGAGTTGTCGCTTGTTGCCGCAAATAAATCACAATTATATGTGGAATAAATTATAGGACTAGTGCGATTCAACACTGTAACCGTTACATTTCAGTTCGGTTTTACGTTTCCTGTCAGTTAAAATACGATATATATTATGTCTACGTATTGCAAGTGACAACAGGGCCGGTAATACTTAAACGACATCGTTCAATAAAATTGGCAAGCTTTACTATGCATTATTGATCCTTTCGACCAATTAAATTCGTTAAAACACAGGGTAAGAAGTAACTGAGGCGTGTTTAGTGGTGTCTTACGGCCATTTGGAAGTTTAAAAGTTTTTTATTTTTTTCCCGAAAAATAGGCCACGTCTTCTTTGGATATAAACGTAAAATGCAGAAGATTTGTTGTTGCAGGATGTAACAATGATGTCAGGCAGCCCATTTCTTTTCAGAACGCGTCCTGTCGTGCGGTAGATAGATATATAGAAGTTATCAGTCTTTAGCTGCGAGAAATGACGTGATGAAACCGGCTTTTCGAAACTCTTATCACTTAGACCCTTTTATATGGTGTAAACTAACGGCTTATGTAGAGGTCATATTGCCAGTCTGAAAATAGCCTTGACCTAGTAACAGCGCATGGACCGGTTGTCAGGTATTTCTAAAATATTCTGTGGGAAGTTACCACTGCAATTTATCTGGAATTTCCATAGTGGTTGATGATGATGTTCATGACGGTTGTGGTGCTGCTGATGATGATGACGACGATGACGATGTTTACTTTACTTAAGGCCACGAATTTATGGACAGGAGATAAGGGTTTTTAATAAATACCACGGAAGTACTAAACTCACGAATCATAGAGTTTTTCTTTAATTTTTCTGTTGCAACTACTTTTCTTAGGGGGGTATGAAAGAAAACAAACTTTATTGTCAACGGCTGCACAAATAGATGTTTCGACTGACTATAAGATACGGGGTCTTCAAGTAAAAGAAGGTGTTTTGGTAGCTAACCCTGTGCTATTTGTCGTTCAATTTTTTGTGTTACTCTCCTCATTTATATTTACTGCGATTGTTTGCTAAATATTTTAATTCGAACCCTTGGAAAATTTGACTAACCCGGGTAGATTAAGCTGGAATACTTAGCTATACAAAATCTTCACCGATTAAGTTAGCTCAGGCGGTACAGTAGACCCATGTGACTTCAGTTTGGAATGTGTATGTTTGAAATCTTGTGCTGTACACCGACTAGCCTGAGGATTGGAGTGGTTTGCCCCAGTCTACCCAAGATAATACAGGGGTGGTCCCTTGAGCACTCCACATTCCTTCCAATTTCAAAACTTTTTAATTAATCTATTATTCGGTGCTAGTCACAGCTACAGAACTTTGTTACATAAACTGGAACAAAGAAGAATTTAAATACTGTCAAACACAAATAACGTATATTATATAATTACAAGATATAAACCAACGAAATGCACATTTCTTAAATTAATATTTTAATTTTTTGAAGTTTTCTTCAACATGTTTCGAACCCTAGGGTTCATCTTCAGGAAGACGGTTGTATATACTTGTACACACAGTTACGGTACAGTGTGTTGTACATGCATCAGCATAAACAGTTTTATATTGGTATATTTGCTTTGCCTTTTGGGCAGTAGCGAACTTTATGTTTTTTGCATCGCACATTTTAATGTAATTATTCAATATAAATCAACTAAATGTACATTTCCTGATTTAATATTTTTATTTTTTTTATGTCTTCTGCATGTTTCAAAACCGAAAATAAAACTCGTGTATTACATACTTCATTGGGGTAACATGTTTGGTTCTCATTGGGTCGTCCTCAGGCCAATAATATAAAACTCTTAAAAGTATTGTTTAGAGTTCTGTTAGATGGCATTAATAACTGGGGTCCCATTTCTTACAATTAGACCGATATCTGTAACAACGTCATGTTTTGTTTAATGAAAGTGCGATTGGAGTTTTAAAAATCACAAGAAGAAGTAAGACATTGCAACTGCTTTGACATTATTTAATCTTTGCATTTCCATCGAATTAAATTCTTAATGTATGACACCAACAAATGCACCTTAATATATATATATATGTGTGTGTGTGCATATGTATAATAATTTATATATACATATATACGTACACAAATACAGTCCCGTATTTCTGTTACATCTATCTGCGTCATTTATAGCATCCTCCGTTCACTCCGTACCAAGATTTAAAAATTATTAATGTTTAATAGATATATTAATATGATATGGTTTACGTGTGTAGTGAGTGTTTATTATATATCAATATATGCACAAATAAATACTGTAAATTTATATTAAACTACTGCGACATGTTCCGGTGTTAATACACCATCTATAGAGAGTTTAGAGTTGTGTTGGCTAAAGTTATGAATTATTAAATGATAAAATACAGTATAGTAATGTGTTGTTATGATACAATCTTGGTAAATGTGGCCGCATATGTAATTCCTGGTTAGGTGTGTGTGTGTGTGTGTGTGTGTATGTGTGGTGTGTGTGTGTGTGTGTGGTGTGTGTGTGTGTGTGTTGCGGAGTAAACAGGAACCGGAAACAACATAACAGTACGTGTGTAGTGTTATTACAATTTAATAATTTTTAAATCTGAGTGTTTATTCGCTGAGGATGGCGCAACTGACTCCAAAACGTATATTAGCAACGCAATACTGGATTTATGTACGAAAGGTGCATTAGTTGGTGCTGCGAATTACGACTGTAATTGCAACAGTTATCGGTTTAATTGTAGTAGCGAGATCTCAGTACTTAATACTCTGTAATAAAATAGCACATAATACTGTTACGAGTTTGATATTTATGGAGTCAGGTTGACAGACATAGGCCCAAATATATTGCCACAATACATTATGTAACATACATTAACTTTAGTTGAAGGTATATAAATTCTTCTCTGTCAAAATTAACACAACGGGATGATACACATAAAATTTATATAAACTAAATTTATATAAATATACAACATGTAACGCACAATTATTATTCCGTGTTTCATCTTTTTTAACCTTTAGAAACTGTAGTTTGCTCTTAGAAATCTTCTTGTGTTGTCGTATGGATATCAGAATAAACTGCTATTATTTCATTGAACAACAACCGTAAGTGATATTTTTAATGGAAGCGCGATCTGTTTTCTGTGAAGAACAAACTGGATGTTTAAATATTAATAAACTTCGTGGCTGTTAGGAATAAGACAAATTTACTTCGTTGCTGTGTTCTCTAATCAACTATTTAAATAAGCTGCAAACTCCTTGAACTGAATCATTCAAATTCCTGTTTGCGCTAAAGCAGTCGTTTGAATTAAATTAAACGATACACTTGCAGATAAATACCGTCCAGAGAAGACAGTGGGAAGTATGACTTGAAAACTACACAGTGTTATGCCACGAATTTATCAGTATTTCTAGTCAAAATGGCAGAGACATTAAGTGCGTTCTGCTTTGTTAAATTTGGGTGCCTGCTGCAAGTAATAAGCGCATAACTATCTGCTTCACAGTGAAAAAGTGATCACCGCGTTCGCCACTTTCTTTAAGGCCAAGTTTTAGCGCTGGGATTCAACAAATTTTTCTAAAGCTCTAGGAGCAACTCTAAAATTCTAGAGGCCAAAAAAGAAGGCGATATAAAGCAAATTCCATACTGAGGTTTGACAAATATTAATCTCCGCTGTATAAAATTTAATGGCCACGGCGAACTGGCGCTCGATAGGCTTGTTTGTGCAACCCTGATTAGCGCCATTAGTGTCTATCTGGCATTGTTTATTCCGTCTTAACGGATCAAACATGAAAACTTGTCTCAAGGGCCAAATAATTTGCACAGTCGAACTGAAATTCAGTTCAGATAATATACTGTGAAATGTGATGCGGTATACTTCTTAAGAGAACTGGTTCGGAATTATGTTCCTTTTACGAGTCTATGTGGGTGTTATAACAAGCGATTCAAGGGGCGCACATGAAGTTCAGTAGAGGGTTTCCATGACAAAAGTGGCCTTCAGCAAGGATATTCTTTCCACCAACACATTGGACTACAATTTAAGAAGACTGGATGACGCATTTGGAGCACAGCTTTCTACGGTGCTAAAACATTGTTACTTCAGAAAATAGATCAGAAATACCCTGAAAGTTTTAAAATGTGGTGCTGTTGAAGGTTGGAGAAGTTCCGTTTGACCGATCGTGTGAGAAATGAAGAACTATTTAGAGTCAAGACAGAAAGGAAGAGCCTACCTGCAATAAAACGAAGGCAGGCCAATTAGAGCTAATTGGATTGCTCACATGTCGACGGGCGTGAAGACGAGGAAGAAGACGTAAGCAGCTGCTGAATAATCTTAAGAAAAAAGAAGATGCCGGAACTTGAAAACGGAAGCACTGGATCTTACTCAATGGAGAACTCGCTTTGGAAGAGTTATGGACCTACCACAGAACCATTTACGTAATGAATGGAATGGGTAAACTTGGATTTCTTCGTTTTCCTTAAGACAAGAGTTTGGAACATGCATTTGTAGAACTCCGTGTTACGGAACTTCGTCTTTTAAAGCGAGTAAATAATGAGGTTATTGAAAGTAATAAGCTTGGAAGATTATTGTCTGTTAATAAACATGCCTGATATCTAGAGGGACCTAAACGAGAAAAATGTGTGGTGACGAAATGTGAAGCCTGAATAGAACAACCATATTTGAGCGGGATATGTCTTACACGTGTCGAACTGTGTGGGTAAGAAATGTTGGGTGCGGAAGTGTGTCTGAAGAAATAAAAACTCTGAATTTATTTTTAAGAGGACAGGCAGGCCTGTACGTGTTTGTAAAAAAAATTGATTCAACTGCCTCATCTAGCTGAACCTACGTTGACCTTCATTTGTCACTAAGATGAAAGTTAATTGTTGCACGTTTATTGTTGTATGTTGAATTCGTTTCCAATGCACCGAACGTGTAGACCTAAAGTTACTGAATTACATTAAATATAATGTAATCATTCTAATACATTTCTGCAGCCATGTACTGAAATTTCAAAGTCCTTTCTCTGCACCAAGTTATATATATATATATACATACATACATACATACATACATATTATAACCGTTGGGTTAGGTTCGACGTTCTTGACTTAAGGTTATACATTGCTCGTCGCGTAGTTTTATGAGTTCTCCAGGGCGTCACTATAAATGGATGGAATTAGTTATTTTGAAGGCTAGTTTGACTTTCTAACAGCAGGGTTTTCTGGAGCGAAGGAAGCGTGTCCAACTGGCATTTTGTAAGAAACCTTCTATAGTCTTAAGACAGGACGGACGACGAGGCACTGAGTTTTGTTCTGTTTTAGTACGGTTCGAACATAACTGACTGCTAGAAGCCTTATTTGTATCATCTTTTCGAGCGTGGGAGTAAGAAATCACAAGGGGGAGTTAAGTTAGTGAGGAACAAGAGTTCAACGCTAGCGGTAACACCCAAGAGAGGTACATGTCGTGTGATAGTCTGGCAACTAAGAACAACCACCATGGTTACTTCAGATTGCTGACTGCTAAAATTTGGTGTTAAATTTGGAGTCAGTGGTAAATAAAATAAATGATCTGTTTTCAGTTTCTAGTACTGACACTGTAAAGTCCGTCTGATAGAGCCTACACGTAAATATTCCCTGAGATAGGATATGCAAACCGGCGCAAGCTAATTAGGTGTTTGTACGGGCAGGAAAGGACGGTGGCAATATATATATATTGCAGAAAGAGATGAATATAAGAAACTCTGCATATTGTGCCTAAAATTTTTGTCACGGCTTGTGCTACTCGTAAAATGTGCATGTGGAAAGGAAAGCCATGCTTAATTAAGCCACTACGTGATAAATACTTGCTAGGAAAATGTAAGGTTCGTATGCATAAATATCCGTAGTTTTTTTCTTTTTATTTTAAACCCATCAGTTTCATAAAGTCAGGAAACTATTCAGTTGATAATATTAAGCATAGTGTGTCTAAATGTTGTAGCTACTTTCATCCCCTGAACTAGCCTGTATCAAATTGTCGTACAGGAAAAACAAGAGAATTAAAATGTTCTTTGCCTGCTGTTGTAACAAAACACAAAACTTGCCTTCAATCTGGATCTTAGTTATGTGCCTATACCGTGTTTAAGTAGTAGCACTACTACTACTACTACTAGTAGTTTTTGTTCTTGTTGTTCTTGTAGTTGTGGTGGTGGTGGTAGTAATCGCAGCAGTATTAGTAGTAGTAGTAGTAGTAGTAGTAGTAGTAGTAGTAGTAGTATGTTGACGCTCCAGCTACTGAGGCTGTTCGCGCCACACCAAGCCCACTTAGGATACGCGTACAAGTAAGATGGGTTCCACCTACAGTACGGGATTAAAATGTAATAATAATGTACAATTGCTGTAAATATGCCTTGAACGAGAATTGGTGAACCTAAGTGTAAATATTTATGTGGGGTGTCACTGGCAGTTTTCCCCTGAGCCCTACCGTGAATTAAATGTAAAAGTAGTCTGTACATACATATAATTTACATGTATATATAATTTATCTCTGGTTGATGAATTAGGCCTGTTGCACATATAGTACATCGGAACAGTGGTACCAACATAAGGTAAATAAGCAGTTAGAGCAGAAATCATATAGCCAACTTCCCGGTCGCACGCCGTTTAAACTATTAACCAAATTTCAAACCTTTTAAACTATTAACCAAATTTCAAACCAGACTAAATAACGGACACAATTGTAATTCCTGTACATTTTGATAGTTTTAGTTTTAGATAGCAGATAGGGAGACAAAATGTTCTAGACCGAATGATTGCGTGGATTGCCTGAGTAGAATCGTAGGCAGCCCACAATTAGGCTACTGTCTCTTTGCAAAAACAAATTTTATTTAATTCAAATTAAGAGGTGTACGAAGTATCCACTGAGCTTTTTAAGGTTATTGGGCTTAAACTGAGGACTTTAGGAAACTTGTGTTGTTAAAATTCATTGGGGATGGAGGCAGTAGCTTCCGTGCTGAGGAACGCCATAATAGAATGTCCCTGAACTTTAAGTGTTGGATGCCACCCTTTTTGAAGCGCGCCGCTCCAGTGTTGCCACAACTGAGCGCCCAGTTCACGTTGAGTAATGAGAAAGTAGGATGTGGTAAGTTGATATATGAAGATTTTACTATGGCTGAATAGCTGTAAGAAATGTTTTAACAGCGGTATTGGTAATTAAACGTCATGAAATGTATTCATAAATGAACCTTTCGCTATGGAATCGAAGAACAGAGGAAACCCAGATTTTGTCAAATGACTTTACTGCTGAGAGGTTTCCATCAAAATTTTGCAAATAAATTTGGGACGTGTATTCTGAAGCAAGCGATCCTTATACATGTACAGGCCTAAACAAGTCCTGAGGACTTCAGGAAGTTGAGGCTCCCAGAATTTCCAGACAATCAGCACGTGAAGGTGGTGGTTACGTTTGTCAGCCCTACGCACCGGCCGCCTTAACTCCCAGGAAATATTCCTGGTACTCGTTTCCGTTAGAGGCTGTGTCGACCCCCAGGGCCACAGTGCGGGCGGAAGGATTATGTCAATGAAAAATTCCATTCACACCATTGGGATTTGAACTCGCGACCTCCCGGCTTGCAGCAAGTGCCTCAATATTTATTCGAATTATCGCCTAATTACTCTTCTGGCTTCCTGTAGGAACGTCTTATCAAGTGGGCCCTGGCCGTTAAGTGAGTGACAATTGAAATGTCTGAAATAATACCGTTATTGGATAACTGTGGATAAAATATTCGTAGGCCTACCAAAATAGATATAACTTTATAAATATACGTCTAGGAGAAGCAGAAATTCGACTTTCATATGGAGTGACTACAAACTGTTTTTGACAAAGGTACCTGTGAAATGCAAACTGGAGAAGTAGGGTGTCACTGCTGGAGAAGACATAGGGACCTGTCCAGAATTAGGATCCACGACGGTAATCAGAGATTAGCATACGATAATTAATTTAACCTTCAGATTTACACTGTGAAAAAAATGTATGTTTGTATATACAGTGAGAAATAAATAGGTCTATGCGCGCAATATGGAGTAGCGAGTTTCCTTTTCCACAGTGTATTGTATCCTGTCGAAGAATTCAGATTAGGCCTACTCCAGGGTAGGTGGCAGTATCTTCTTGTGTGCTGCGTGTGCCTGGGGCGCACCAAACAAGGGGGCTCTCGTGCTGCCCCACCCCAAACGGAAATTTAAATAACACGGATTTTTTTAGTTATCACAACCAACGTTATATGTGAGTAACAATTCAACCGAAATCTAACAATGAACTCGGCTGATAACTGTTACATTGGAATGTTGAAAATAAAGTAAAATAAAAATCTCGGGTTTTCATAGACGAAATTACCGTCGATTGGGCGCTGAATTGTTCCGAACGGACGGACAGACAGACCAACAGATGACTAAGCTAATAGACGTTTTTCGCAATTTTGCGAACGCGTTTAAAAACATAGACATATATTTGAATCTCTAGCACATGGTGCTAGTATTATAGAACACTTTATGTTTGTAGAATTCTTAGGAGTTTGAAAATTGGTAAACAAGCACACAAGGGTTTGTTGGAACAAACTTACCTCAAAAAGGGAAAGTCGACTGTTGTTCGACAGTTAGAAATCTTCAGAGAACCGGAAAGGAGAAATAGTTGCCAAGTGCAAACTGTTGCTTTATGCAAAGCTCACTGGGTATCCTGTATATAATAATGAAGCTGTATTTTCGATGTTTGTAAACAGTTTGATGTTTTTTAAACTTTAATGTGATGTTTCATGTTGGTGATGAGTTCTGAAACAGCCGAACTTTCCACTTTTTTGTGCATGCAAATCCCAGATCAGTAACCTGTTCATGGTTTATTAGAAGAATGATATTATGCAAAACATCCATTTTATCAGCTATTTAAACTCTTTGCTTTCCGCACGTACAGGCGATATTCGAACTAAAATGTAATTGGTATTGCATAACTATGTGCCTTTGTAAGCTAGAATGTTTTATGATCATCCATGTGTTTTTAATGCTCTTACTGTACCACCAATGGACCCCAGTCTCTGAAGTGTCACATTGAGTAATAATGCATTTATTTTAATTAGTATGACGCCATTCAAACTTTCGTCACTGATGATATGAGCATCTTGCAAATATCACGAGTTGTTAAATTATTCGTGTAAGAATGTCAGGGGATACTCCAGTAAGGTAGATATTACGTTTAAAGCCCTGTTACTGTGGCATGTTGCTGTTTGTGTGATATTTGTTATGTTTAACCGAAGTCTGTGCACACCAACACCGTTAATTTCTACAATTCGCCAAATATTTGGTCTCTTTCTAAAGTTATGTACGCAACTGTCTGCGTTCGTTTGTGTTTGTTGTGTCTTCCATCAATTTGTTTGTTGTGGAGTTGATCATATTGGGTTATCCAGCAGATATACCACTCGCCCCTACGCTGCAGCTAATTGTGATGGTTAACAGTGGAAATGGTGTCAGGGCTTAGCCCTGTGACGTGTAAAGTGGTTCTGAATGGTATATAAATGTCTGAGTCGTCCCTCGAGGAAAGCCTAATACGAGGGCACGCTGATAAGTTTTGCCTCGACTTAAATAGAAAACGAACGGGAAAAGATATTTTAAAGAAATAAAAACAAATATGCCTACATCAGTTATTTTCAAAGCTGCGTCATTATTTTTATACAAAATTACCTCGCACTCCAATACACTTCCGCCAACGCTGCACTAATTTTTTAAATCCGTCCTTAAAAAATGGTGTTTTGTTTTTGAAACCATTTCCTCACTGCAGACTTCACCTTACCCACCGTCTTACTGTACTCACATCAACACACTGGTCACCATAAACGGCTTGCATTCGTCCGTGAATTTCAATTGGAGGAACTTTTTCCGCGGTTAAGAATTCAATAACAGCACGCTGTTTGAACCGAACTTCTGAAAACTCTTCCATTTCGATGTGCGCTGTGTGAGGACTATAAGCATCTGTATATTCAAGGTAGAGTATGATGGAAGAGAGATACCATGCGACTACACAGAACAGGTTTTATCCGGATATGTCTAACGTAAATAAAATATTACAGTGGAGGCAAAACTTATCAGCCCACCAACGTAATTTTGCTACGAAGTTCTTCAGCCTATGACGTCGCAGTTAATTATAGTCGTTTGTTCTGAAAACAGTTAAAAATAGCACATGTTTGTGTGGAACGAAATGTTCTGTTTAACGCTAAGTCGCATGGGGTAAGCCTGCACGGTTAGGATTGTGCATTAAAAGCTAAAAATCTAGTGTAAAACAAAGTTTCACGGTGCAAATTTTATCAGAGTTAGACGCAGCTTTCTAAGTAAATATAAATGTACTGTTATAAATTTCGGCGCTCATAAACACGGTATCTTTAATCTGTTTCCCGAGTGTAGTTAAATATGAGCTCCGTTAGACAAGGCGAGTCAACAGAGTTGCATCATCTTACCTGCCCTGGAACATGAGTTGCTCTCCCAGATCTTCTGTCACTCTGGCTAGGATTTCTGCGGGTTTCCTCAGTCCCTTCAGGTACGTGCCTGTACACTGTCGTAAATTAGGCCAGACCACTTCGGTCCATATATTTTCAAAATCATTATTCCTTGTTTATTACATAATTCGACGTCGTATCCTATAGCGCGAGACACTAAGAATATCATGAAATCAAGTACAAAGAGCCTTCTTTGGATAGTTTTTGGCGAATGGGAAATGGGCATCGCAAAACCACCTGTTATGTTCTTTTCTTTTATATGGACATAAACATTCGTCGAAATGTCGGAGTTTTATTTTGCATTCTCGCACTTGAACACCTAGCAAATCCTATAGTATTAGTAGCTGTGATGAGTTCAGCTTTTATCACTCAAATTTACAAATCAATTTTTCTATCTTACACACATATTGAAGTAGTACGAACAGGGCATACTTACGAAAGCGACTGGCATCGACATTGTGATTTTGTACTTGTGTTGAGAGAATATTGACGAAGTGTATTCTGCATTAAAGGAATTTAGGTTCAGATGGAAAGGATTTTGTATTTATTTACAAGTTTTTGAGCAGTCGTGTCAGTGACTGCGTCTGCCGCCCTGCATTTTCTGGGCCCTGGCACCATATAGTGAGGTTGGTAAGTCCCTATACGCTCTCATGACCCCGATGATGACAGCATTATCTCCACCGTTGTGAAAATCTAACAGCTGACAAAATAAGTAGACCAGGCTTGATACAAGACACTGTCAGTAAGGTTGCTATATTATCTGTTTGTTAAAGTTATTTTGGATTTTGCAATGTCGCACTCTTTGTAGGTTTACTTTCAACACACAACATAGAATTTTCAGTAAAGTACTACCTCCGTAAGACTCCATTGTTGCATGCAGTAACGCCAGCAAAACCAAATTGTTATGCGATCGTTATTTCATATTTGTTACTTTGCATTTTAATAGACACCGTTCTTCTACGACGGAAGAAAATTGACGTGTTTGTGAGAACAGGTATAGAACATCCTATCAAATGAAATTTAAAACGATAAAATGAACAATTTTATGTAGGTTACACACGACGTGGGCTGTACATATGTCTGTGCTCTATGTTATCTGTTTCGTTTCCATAAACTGATTGTTAGAATTGAGAGATTTCCCTGAGCAAGTTCTTAATGGGCCCTAAAATTTGTCGATATTACTTTAATGCCAGATTTTAAAGTCACGTTACAACTTTATCTCCCATATTCACGTTAGAATGTGCAAATGGTTTACTTGTGTAAGAATATATTAATTTCCAAAGAATTGCCCTTATGTTGGTTGACATTTAAGTGAGCAATTCTCAGACATGTTTCAGCTAGCAATAATAGCTCTTCTGAGGGACATTCTTGAGGCATAGCAATATTTAACGCTACTGTGTGTCCTCGTTTATTGTACTTGGTAAATGGTACATTATAAACTTGAGTGGTTAAAATATTATTATTTGTTATTAAATAGTATCTGATATTAAGTTAAAATTGTACAAGATGTTTATGAATTTCTGTTTGTGTTTCTTTGTTTCCGAACGTCTAAAGACAGTAGTTATTTTCGTTCTTAGTTGGATTACATTTCTCTAAAAATAGTTGAATTAAAATTAGAAAAAGTAAAATCCAGATATAAAAAATTAGAATTTGGTATATTTTACGATTGCTGATTTTAATTCATGTAGTAACTCTTAGAGTGGTTATGAAAAATTTAAAGAATTTTTAAACTATCTTTGTGTGTGTTTGAGTGAAAGAAATAAACTTAGTCGTAGTAATATATCTACGTATTGTGTGTTATTTTTATGGTACGTTGTGCGAAGTGCACAATAGAAGAAGAAAAATCATTTTTCTGCAGTAGTATTTGCAGTAATACATCTTTGTCTTCCTTTTTCCTGAAAATCACAAAATTCAACAAGTGGAATGTGCCACGATTATATGAAGGGAAAGGATTTATCACCCTTCCTAATGTCCAAGGAAGCTATACATTTCGCAGGAGAAACAGCGTCTAGTTATGCGACACCGCTTTAGTTCGCAAGCCCGATTTCTCGTGTGACCGTATCAGCCTCACCTGATGAAGCACATTCAGCTTCCACTGGGCTGTGAACGAGTCTTTTCAAGAGCGCCATCTGGCCGACAATTAGGGCCGTCTGTTGGGTTTGAAATCATCCCACTCGCGGTAGGTGTTCGACCGCAGACTGCAAGAAGTTTTCTGCCGTAAGCTTCCGTATGGTCGCTCCTAAATAAAACAAATATTTGTGAACCCTTCCTTAAGGACACGACTTTGCTGCAGGCTGCTTTGCTCTACTGGGTACTCGTGGAAACGGGGGCGCATTTTGGGGCAAAGCAGAGCGGTCTGTGGATAGTGAAAACGGGTCTAATTTTTATTCCAAAGGTACACGTTTCGATTTTCGGTTATGGCCTACATAAGTCTACTTGTATTTTCTGTCACTTCCTCATTAATTCTGAGGCAACGAGCTACAAATCGGAAGGTTACGGGTTCGATTCTTGATGGTATCATTGGAATTTTTCATTAACATAATCTTTCCGGTCGCACTGTGACCCTGGAGTCGACTCAGCCTCTAACAGGAATGTGTACCAGGAATACTTCCTGATGGTAAAGGCGGCCGGTGCGTAAGGCGGACAATCTTACCACCTTCATGTGCCTTTTTTTTTTTAAATCTGGGCGCCTCAGCTTCCTGGAAACCTTAGAACCTGTCCAGATCTGTAAAGGATTGCTTTACCTTTACTTTATCTCATTAATTCTAGACGACACTGAACACAATTTCCTCTTAATTTATTATCCCACCTTGTCAGGCGGAGAAACCTAACATTCCTACTTATGAATGACCAGAATTCTTAACGACAGTCTGCGTATCAATCAGGTTACATTATTGCGAGTTGTCAGGTTTTCTCAACGGTGTCGCTGAACATTCCGTTTTTCTGAGATATGACGTTGTATCAGTGCCAAATGGATCCGAATGATTCGAATAAAGGGTTTTCCTTCATCTTAAAGTTTGGAGAAATCCTGAAAGACTGACATCTGAAGACAAAGAAGTACATTCCTTTCACCAGTCGCAATCTAATTCCTCGAGAAACTGAGTCACATCCTAGAAGAACTAAATTATTAAATCAGTTGTTATTCGTCAGCCTATCTTCAATGAGCTGGGAGAAAAAAGTTGCCTTACGTCATCAGTTAGTATAAAATAATGTCAGTAAATAGCCGCAAGATGCTTGCAGTAAATGAATTTGGCCACCATGCTGAAATATTATGATATAATTCAAAGACTGATATGACAATCAGCACCATCGTTGCGGAGGAACGTGCTACCACATAAACCAATGAAATGCAAATTTTCTAAATTTATATCTTAATTTTTAATTTTGGTATCTTCTAAATGTTTCTAGCCCGACGATTCATACTCAGGAAGACAGTTGCATATGCAGTTAATAGTAAAAAGGTAAAGGTAAAGTGATCCCGTTACAGACTCGGTGTGGCCCAGAAGGTGGGTAGAGGTATAGCTCTACTCTTCCATGACCGCGGCACTAGAAGGGGGTGAGTGGTCAGCAGCACACCCTGGCCGCACTTTATCCCGGGAAAGAGCCGGTACCCATTTTACAGGAGGCTGGGTGGGCCCCAGGGCCGGTCTGAACGGGCGGAAAATATCGTAACCACCGGGATTCGATCCCGGACCGTCCAGCCCGTAGTCAGTCGCTATACTGACTGAGCTACCGGACCCATATATGCGGTTATAGCATGGTATAAAACATACCATAACTGCATACACAACCGTCTTCCTGAAGATGAAACCTCAGGTTCGAAACATACAGAAAACATCAAAATTAAAAAAATAATTTAGAGCGTGTGCATTTCTTTGGCTTATGATGTACAATTTGCACTACAATGCACGGTGCAAGCAACATAGAATTGGTATCTACCAAATTACGCACTTTAAAATCCAGTGTCTCAGATATGAGGAAAATAAAATCTGGAGGTTTTCAACCCCACATTTTCTATCTCTCTGCCCCTCATTCTATTAATAGTTTATCCCTTTCTCTTATAGCTGGGCGTAGTTAGAACTACGTTATATTATTAAGATGGAAAGTACACAAGTTGGACATGACGTGTGGAGTGGATTCAAGAGGCTGTGGTTAAGGAACAGGCCTTGAAAATGTCAGACGTGTTTACATTCTCTTCGTATTGGTTCTGTTTATTCCCTGAAGGGTTACGAAGAACAGGAATTATTAAATACAAAATTAAAGACTGGAACAGAGGACAAGAAAGGGAGCTGCCTGGGAGAAGTGCTTAAGGAGGAGAAAGACTGCATTGGGCTGTTAGTGCTATGTAAGGTGAGGAGGAAGAAGAAGATGGTTACGAAGAGCTGACCAAATGTGTCTTTGGATAAAAATATAAATGGGGAGATGAAACAGTTCTCAACCAGAAACATTAGAGCACAGAATGATCGATTGGCTTAGTGATGATATCAACTTTGTGAAATATTGCGATGTGGTGAAATTTTGAGGAGAATATTTGGACCTAGGAGGGACGAGGTAACGGGGGAGTGGAGGAGACTGCATAACGAGGAGCTAAATGATTGGTACTCCTCACCCAATATTGTGCGGGTGATAAAATCGAGAAGAATGAGATGGGCTGAGCATGTGGCGCGTATGGGTGAGGAGAGAGGGGTGTATAGGGTCTTGGTGGGGAAACCGGAGGGAAAGAGACCACTGGGGAGACCTAGGCGTAGATGGGTGGATAATATTAGAACGGATCTCCAGGAGGTGGGATGTGGGTATATGGACTGG
>Ga0123355_10007325_pt1 | contig 16516 bp, 9 predicted proteins | sample TergutEmb28metaG_3_FD_89872 | JGI IMG/M metagenome (GOLD analysis project Ga0123355, IMG submission 89872) | Embiratermes neotenicus P1 segment gut microbial communities from Petit-Saut dam, French Guiana - Emb289 P1 | ecosystem: Host-associated > Arthropoda: Insects > Digestive system > Gut ...
ATATAATTTCAGAAAATACAAAAGTTAAGATATTAAATATTGAGCAGTTTATTAATCTAAATGTTTGAAATTCTACACAGCAAATGTAAACAATATGGAATCCCATACTCTAAGCACTGAACATGTCATGTCCATGCACTGAAATGTCTGCCTGATGATGGTTACTTGTAACCGAAACATGTAGCAAACTTTACATTATTGAATATATTGTTGTGTTTTTGACTGGGCGACTTTTTAGTTAGTACTAAAACACAACGGGATGGCTCATATAAAAAATTGGTTTGTTACGCTGGCTAGCAGCGTTATTGGTTTCCGACGTTTCGAAGGAATGTTCTACCTTCATCTCCAAAGGTCAAGGTGTCCTAGAAAAATGAATTTTTTTACAGAATTTCTTGACCCTTGAAGATGAAGGTGGTTCATTATTTCGAAACGTCCGCAGTGAACATCCCTGCTACTCAGCATAACATAACCGGAATAACTGAATCCTCAATGTCAGCACTACGAAAACGTCAGATCTCTCAACGTATTGTGTTTGCCTGTAATGTCGACACTGTAAAATTTGTGAAAGCTCATTTTTATCTCTTGCACTCAAAGATAAGTCCCATATCACTTACATAGATGCGATAAAAGTAGCTTCTCGTAGATTAGCGCGACTGTAGAGTTCAGGTGACAGTACATATTACAACTTGTGCCATAATAGGAGCTGGTGCTTTGCTGCTTTGTAATGGTAAGTGAGCTATCACCACGAGACAGTGTCATACGGGCGCACAAGTCTGTATAGGCTGAATGCACCGCCGAGTGTTTGCAGGCGTGTATGCAATTAAGCTGCCTGCTAGCTTCTAAATTTGTCTACATAATTTCTAGAAAATTTTCAAGAGTAGCAAATACTTCAACAATCAGCGTGATGGAACAAAGCTGCTTGTCATATGATCCTAAATCCGTCAAGAAGCGTTGCCTTTCTGACGGCGTTTTATCATTGTCATTGATTTATTTAAACGCTCTGACTTCTGTTTATATCACTGTTATGCACTTGGAAGGAGGAATGAAATGTGTTCTTCAGTGTTCGTGTTTCATAATGAGAATGGAGCGCAAACTAAGAAGAATGCGACTTGAATTTCGTTCTTTAGGTGTAAGTAAGTTATAGAGTTGCTGGATGTTGTTTCTTGAAATGCTGTGTTCATGCCATAACCATCTGACAAGTATTTGCCACAACGGTACGGTAGACATAAAGAAAGGAACATAGTTCACATTATGTTACACTTATAAGCTAATGGAATTCTTCGTATGTGTATGAAACTTTAACAGTGCGTAGTGGATGAACTGGTGGCGATCCAGAGTGATAATATATTTAATGCGCACAACAATTAATTCCATGTCTAAAGACAGTTCACCAGACACAAGTGACATACCGCCAGGCGTTATCAAGATGGACGCCAACGGCCGTTATATGAAGGAACGACAGAATTATAAAATCTGAGATATTCAGAGACGATAACATAAGATTCTAGTTTTTATCGCCTTTGCTCATTTCACACAGCATTTTTAATCTTCGCATGCATACCACTTTATCTTCCTCGATATGAATAAGCAAGTTAAAACTCAAGAATAAAAACCAACTAGATGCCTCTTATTATTTTACGGTACTTCGTATAGGCTCAACATGTTTTGGGCACTACTATGCCCATCATCAGGAGCTCGCGACTATAATGTTGATTGCCACATCGGTCGTTTCGTTCTTGGTTTGCTGTAGGTCGGAGGTTAGGTGCGGTTAGGCTGGAGTAGTGTCTGGGTTGCAGGCTAAAACACGTGTTTTAGCCTGCATTCCAGACACTACTCCAGCCTAACCGCACCTAACCTCCGACCTACAGCAAACCAAGAACGAAACAACCGATGTGGTAATCAACATTATAGTCGCGAGCTCCTGATGATGGGCGCAGTAGTGCCCGAAACATATTGAGCCTATAAGAAGTACAGTAAAATAATAAGTGGCGTCTAGTTGGTTTTTGTTCTACAGTTATCACAATGATGAACGGTCCAACAAACATCAAGAAAAACTCCATTTCTGAGTTACCCACATAGAACGTATTCTCCCCGTCTCCGGCGATAAATGTGATTGGCCTATTCATTATTGCAATAAGAGTGATATTTGAGATTTCAACGAGATACGTCACTTTGTAATATCGAGTCCTTAATTTAGCTGATAACTGTGTTTCGTAATGTTCCGCCATTTTGCAAACACGTGCCTGTGTGGGCGCTGAGTGGGCCGCATTTTACGTGATAAGCGAGTCAGATAAAATTGTATCCAGTGTTTGACGCCCTTCTTACCCGCATTACCCGGATGATATTAGTTGTAACTAGTTTCGTGACTTACGAACTGACTGCATTTTGTCTTAAAGAGTTTTGCTACGCATTTCTTGAAGTATTTGTAGAAATCTTAAATTTTTGGTTACTGAATGGGTTCATAATCTGTGATTGTAGTATTTATTTTCTTATGTGATGCTAATAGGAATAGAAACATTGCTAGCAAAGGAAGTAGAACACTGGAGTAAACTAAAGGAGTAGATTTCAATATGTCTGCTCAGATTGTAACAACTAAGACGGTTTTAAACACCGCCAAACGCAGTGCATATTATATACGTTATTGTGGCCACACAAAAGTAAAGCAATCCCATTACAGGCCTGGAGTGGCCCAGAGGATTCCAGGAAGTTAAGAATCCCAGATTTCATGATAATCGGCACAGGATGGTTGTAAGGTTGTCAGCCTTACGCACCGGCCGCCTTTACCCCCAGGAAATACTCATGGTACTCATTTCTGTTAGAGACTGAGTCGACCCCATTAATATAAAACTCATTGCAATATTATATACATTTGTATTAAATGCTATTAATGACCCAAATATCAAATATGCAATTAAACGAACTTATGTTGTAATATCTGATTTTGGTTTGTGCTAGTTGCAATTTGAATTAGCGCAATATATTAATCGATACTTATTCACCACACGGTGTGTAATAAGTAGTATACTAATTAGGTGCTGCTGCGACGCGTTTCGATCGCTACTGACACCACCTTCAAGGTGCCCCGTCTGACTGTAAATTCTTCGCAACAAATCAAGTGATTACAAACACTAGTTGGCCGTTTGCTATGATATCGTAGTTTTTTAACACAGATTCGCATATTTACATGTGGTGTGATGTGTTGCGAAGAATTTGCAGTTAGACGGGGCTCCCTGGAGGTGGTTTTCAGTAGACACGCGTCGGAGCAGCAAGTGGTGCGTGATTTGTTACGCGTTGTGCGATGAATACGTGTCGGTTAATAAATGGTGATATGAACATGATACACGATACTTAAGACACTAAGATAATGAATTATCATATTTAAGATGTCGAAATGTTAAAAAAAAAACACTTATCTATGGAGGATTCGTGTGTTGTGCATCTGTATGTGGTGTCATATACGCAATACATAGTTTCTGGAAGTATATACGTTGCACAGCCTTGCTTGTATTTTGTAAGTAGCTATTGTGTCAGTGTTCCGTGTTCCGTGTATTTGTCCCGTGGTTGAGTACGTCCGATCTGATGTTATTAGGAGGCGCTGGAGTTGATGCACAAACATACTGTCTTTTGTCAGTGCTAGAGAGACGCCTATGGGCTGGGCATGTGGCGCGTATGTGTGAGGAGAGTGGGGCGTATAGGGTTTTGGTGGGGAAACTGGAGGGAAAGAGGCCACTGGGGAGACCTAGGCGTAGATGGGCGGATAATATTAGGATGGATCTCCAGGAGGTGGGATGTGGGTATGTGGACTGGATTGGGCTGGCCCAGGATAAGGACGGGTGGCGGACGCTTGTGAGTGCGGTAATGAACCTTCGGGTTCCATAAAATGCGGGGAATTTCTTGACTAGCTGCAAACCAGTTAGCTTCTCAAGAAGGAATCTGCATCATGGAGTAAGTAAGTAAGAGAGATGCCTGTTGTACAGAATGTACTGTGGTTGTGTTTGGAGGTGTTTAACCCTTATCCTGCTAACGTGGAGAATATGGTGAGCTCCTAATAATGCTAACAAATGGCAGATGGGATTTAATTCGGCGTTTAAAGAGTTAAACGCTTCTTTGTTGCCAGTTAGCACAACAGGATGATAAGCGTAAAATTTGAGACTGTAACACGTTCACCCAAAACTCCATCGAGAACGAAGGGCAAAAACAACCTTAACCCTCATCCTGCAAACGTGGAGAATATGGTGAGCTCCTAATAATGCCAGCAAATGGCATATGTGGTTTAACTTGGCGTTTAAAGGGTTAAACTTAACGCAGTAACGCAATTTTTTCAATTTGCGATTGCCTGTGAAGGCATGGTGCTGTCTGCAGAACATCATAGCAATTTGATTTTTATGCAATCGTCAGAACTACGCAAGATATTGTTAGTGGTAAATATCAGAAGTATAGCTTATAGTGCATCCGGTCGGACGGAATCTTTGTTTTATGCAGGAGACTAAGAAACAAACGTAAAATCGAGGGTATGCTCTCCAAGATCTTTGCGTGTCCTACAGACTGGAGATCACGGTTGCAGTTTGGTCCATGCCGCGAGAGCATAGTTTGTCGATTTCTGCCCTTATGGTACTGTCCATTAACAGTTGCTACATAATTTGATTTAGTGTTAAGGGCTGTGATGTGCAAATAATATGATATTTATCTCCACAAATACTACATGGGCTCATAAAACAATATTTTAAAATAAGGGTTGTATCCTCTGTCATTCACCCGAACACTACAGCTGCAACGGGATACCGCCGCTGATGCAGGCTTTCTGTTGCACAAAGCTGCCTTGCTGTGGTGAGAGATAAAGGAAACGCATTGTATACAATATCACTATTCTTGTACCGTCACCAACATAACATCTGCTTAAGCTTGCTTATTTTGTGGATCATGTTTCAAACCTGACGGGTTTGCGAGAATTTTTTAACGTATAGGATAGCTGTAACGAAATATACAATATAAGACGGCACAACTGAAGTTAATGCATAGATCAAGCTTCTGTACCGAAAGGCCGGATTCTATAGAAACAGGGATCTTTCTCTCTCCTTTGCTTCCCAGGTCCTGAGGCCTGTCTGGAAGCAGCCTCATGTCCAGAGGACATTGTGGGTCCTGTCCCTCGGGGATAAAGATGCGAGTCATGAAACGAACTACACACCTCTATGTCGTGTCGGGGTTAAGAATGCATGCCTACGCTCTTGATGGTGTGGTGCTTCAACACAGTGATTAATGTTTATAATTACACAAACATATGCACAAATAAGTAGTGTAAAATTAATATTAAAATTACTCCGACGTGTTTCGATGTTAATACAGTACGCCATCTTCAGGGAGTTTACAGTTGTGTCAGCTAAAGTTATGAATTATTAAAATGATAAAATACCGTGTAGTAGTGTGTCGTTATGATAAAATGTTGGTAAATGTGGCAGCGTATGTAATTCCTGTTTATATGTGTGTGACACAACTTGTAAACTCCCTGAAGGTAGTGTACTGTATTAACACCGAAACATGTCGGAGTAATAATATTAATTTTACACTACTAGTTTGTGCATATGTTGGTGTAATAATTTAAAAAAAACACACACACATAAAAATAAACGCGATGCCTGCATGGCCTGATATCTAAATACACACAATTTTACCGTTTTGCTGTAAATCAGTCCCGTTACAGGCCTGGAGTTGCCCAGAGGGTTCCAGGAAGTTAAGGTTCCCAGATTTCATGACAACGGCACAAGGTGGTGGTAAGGTTGCCAGCCTTACGCACCGGCCGCCTTTACCTCCAGGAATATTCCTGGTACTCATTTCTGTTAGACGCTGAGTCGACCCCAGGGCCATAGTGCGATCGGAAGGATTTTATGTCAATGAAAAATTCCAATGACACCAGCTGGGATCGAACCAGCGACCTTCCGATTTGTAGCACAGCACCTTAACCGCTGTGCTACCGCGGTACTGTTTTGCTGTAATACGGTAAAACATGCGATTTAGTGTGTTACAGTACCTATGTAGTATGTAGTAGTATATGTAATGTGAAATACGATGTTCTTATATTTAAAGCGTAAATAGATACGGATGATTGGAAGTGTACTTTCTTACATTCTTAACTTCAGCACCGGAATGGAGGTATGGGGTTACTTTTATGCTCCGGTCGTTCTTAGCCCGGAGAGAGACTTCCTAGTGTCCAGTGAATAGAAGGCTGTGTGGTGGCAAAGTCCCTTCCCTTTCCTACACTTAAATTTCGGTCGTCTAGTACGTATATGAAAGCTGCACAAATAATGGAAGCCAGGTCGAACGGGAGACTAAATTTTGTACGGTGGAGCCCATTGCTTGTGGGTCCTTAGTATGGAACTTGCCTCATGTCACCCTTCTGGCGCCTAGAATTTTCCGATGGTGCCTAGATTTTGGGAAAATTTGCGCATCCCTGCCGTACGCATTTGCCGAATCAACCGATCTGTCTTGGTTCACACGGTATACGCACAGTACCAAGAAAAACAGCACTTTACAGTAATATGTGGAAGTTGCTCCCACGCCTGATTCAAGTTGATTTCTGTAACCAGCCTGAGAGTTTATTTATTGAGTAAATATAGACAAGTAAATATCGTGAGACGTGAACCCCTTGTTGAATAAGACCGTAGATTTAACTTTTGATTTGTAATCTTCTACAGCAAGAAAACGCGTATGTTTGCAGTGAAAACGTCTGGTGTACAGTCAGGTAAAGAGGCTTTACAGCCCTCTTTGTTATGGGTGCGTCTTTTTGTAAAAGGAAAGCATGCTGTGGAAACTGCTTAATCAAATATCTCTGCTATGATGCAGAAATAAATAATTCAGTACTTGATCCTTCTTAATATTCTGTACATACTAAGTTTTTTTTGAGCCCTTTTACTCGAGTTCATTGACAGTACGTTAAAATACCTAACACCTGTCTTCTTTAGGGTTCTTAGCTTCTCACCACTCATGGTTCCACCTCATTCGACTTAATGTAAACTTATAACCTGAAACAGCATCATTAAATAGAGTAGGAATTAACCCATCTGTTGCTTGGTGTCTGCGCCGTGCAACATTCAATTCATTTGTACGTGCAGTAACTGAACGTAACAACAGTGACATATCATAATAATAATAATAATTATTATTATTATTATTATTATTTATTTACTGCAATTGGGTTGTTACCCGGTGGCGGTGGTTATTTTACATGTAAACAAAACATGAAATTGGTTACTACTAAATTTAAGTCGGGAGGGCTACATGAGAGGCATGTAGTGGCAACTTGGAATATTGGGAACCATCTCAGCATTTGCTTTTCGGCACAGGGAAACCAAGAAAAACCTGTGTCGATGTGGTCGGTCGCAGGATCTTCCGAATCCTGACTTATAACCAGCAGTCCGGTATCTAAAGTAAAAAAAAAAAAAGCATTGCCCACACAGTACAACAAATTCACGTAAGATAACAACACACACAAGACAACTGCAACAATACACACGGCCAGCCAACAACAATTACACAAAAGACATCTAAAGAACACCTGTGTAGAATGTGTTATTAAAACTGAGGCACGTCTTTCCACTGCTGTTTTTCTATTCGTTTTGTTGGATAACAGTTGCTCTAACCGAAGGCACGAACTCCCGTTTTGCTGTAAGGCAGGTACTTTAAAGTCGCCTGCTGTCATCACGTAGATTGACCCGCTTAACACGCGTGCTGAAGAAGATGCCACACAAGCGCGGGGATTAGCTCTTGGCTATCAGTTATTCAGTAGCTTCCTCATTTTCTGTTGCATCCGGACCAAGAACAGAATGCCGTGCGGAATCTATGTAACAACATACTTATTTGTTCTGCTTTCTGATTTGCCTTGAATATAAGAGTATATTTCGAGAGACAACTCGTTCATACGAAATATGATAAAGGAAGCTTCCTGTTTGTTTCGTGGTTAAATTAACTCTGGTTTGTCAAGTGGATAGGATTGTGGTACCGAATGGGAACTGGATATTGAATTTAAGACTTCCAAGGTAACGGAAGTGGTGTAATTTAGAGTACCACGGCAACATTTGCCAGAACGGACTGAAGAAAATCGCGAATGAAGTGTGAAAAGCCGAGTTGCCTGTTGAGCATCGAACCAGATACCCCACGAGTACTGAGCAAAAGGGCTAACTACACCACTGTGTTTAGTAGTCATATGTTTCTCTGTAATAACAAGACAGGCAATACACTGTGACGTAATATTGAGGCGCGTCCGCCTAACCATTGTTGCCATGGAAGAGTAATAAGTATTACATATTCCAAGTGTACGTTTGTAGCCTTAGTTATCGAGCATGAAAAGCGCAGGCGCCTTGTTATATTGCCATGTTTATCGTACTGGGAGTTTAAAAACATTGATGTACTTCCCCGGCTGTCTTAAGTTGAATGTTTCTATGTGGCTAGCTTGCGTACATTGGTACTGGATAAGAACATGTAGGAACATGCAGTTAAGTGTATGTTGTACAGAGTTGCTTTAACGCGGATGCAAATGCGGAAGAACGGGGGGCGGAATCCGCCGCCGCGCAGCAGTTCATGTCGTCCGCTCTACGGCGCGCTGTCCCCACATTACCCTGACACTCGCGAGACTCAGCACTGCAGAGCGGGCGGCGTCGTCGGTCGCTATTGTGCTATGAACAGGGTCTGGCTTCAGCCGGACATGCTGTGTTTTGAAGGTGGTAAATCTTAACAATGGGGACCGCGGTAATACAGTGGTTAAGGTGCTGTGCTATAAATTGGAAGGTCGCTGGTTCGATTCCAGATAGTGTCATTGGAATTTTTCATTGACATAATCCTTCCGATCGCACTATGGCCCTGGAGTCGACCCAGCCTCTAACAGAAATGAGTACCAGGAGTATTTCCTGGGGGTAAAAACGGACGGTGCGTAAGGATGCCAACCTTATCACCATCCTGGGCCATTGTCACGTAATCTGGGAATCTTAACTTCCTGGAAACCTTTGGGCACCTCGGGCCTGTAATGGGACTGATTTACCTTTACCTTTACCTTTACCTAAATCTTAACATTAGTTTCGTGTTGTCATTGAAATGCAGCAGTGTGTAGCAGAGTCTTTGAAATGTAGATTGTACTTTAAACTCAAGGCACTTTGCTTATATGACATCACGTACATGTTTATTCACTTTAACTCTATCCACTTTGCTGTTAGTTCAATACAGATAAACTGCATGACAACGAGATCTCATTCAAAGTTCCGAATATGTACCACAACTAATGATCTTACACTGTATAGTTTTTCCTCATTATACATTTTTGTGACCGGAGGATGGCCCACAGTGGCCGAAACATGTCGTCAGCCTAATAAAACAGATACAAAAGACAGTTGTGTTTTGACGTACCAACCCCCTCCTAATTTACGAAGTACCGGTACATTACAAGGGCCTTTGATCGTGAAAAGGAAAATGGTTTTCGAAATTTTAAATGCTGTAATTCTATTTCTCGTAAGAACTGTAGCTTATGTATGTTGCGAATTGGTGGTGCAACGTAGTAGCTACATGTTGGTTGTTATTTACGGAACCTTTCAGCAACTGAAGTCGACGCGTTTCGGCGTGCGATCCGAGTCAAGAAACTTTTCCCTTCTACGGAACGCCCAGACCGGATCTGAGTCCCACCCATTTTCCTATCATTGAGATGTCAGGGGCGAGGTTAATGATAACCAGAGCTATACTCCACTCCCCAGTTTACCGTAAAGGCGTTTGCAGGGACTCGTCTGCCTTCATTTATGCTTGTCATGAAGCCCGCTTTACCTTATTCTACCTTCAACCGACTCCACAGATTCCGGTGTAGTGACTCTTTATGATCGCTTGATTGTAATATGCAGTGCAGATTTATGTAATTAACAAAATGGGTTGAACTGTTTATTCCAATTAATTAAATGATATAATAAAGTATAGTCTAACACAACTTTTTTATTAAATATTTTATGAATTTACAGCTTTCAGCTACATGTTTCGGCTTTTTAGAGCCATCTTCAAGCTGAACTTAGGAGGGTGTGTGTGTGTGTGTGTATGTATGTACACACACACACACACACACACACATATATATATATATATATATATTGCACTGCCGTAAAAGACGATATCTCGTTTACATTAATTTATAAATTATCAATAAGAAGTTAATGTGGAATTGATGTAAGTAATGCAAAAGACGAGATCTCGCTTACATTGATTTGTAAATTATCAATAAGAAGTTAATGTCAAACTAATGTCAACGAGATCTCGTCATTTACGACACTGCAATACACACACACCTTCCTAAGTTCAGCCTGAAGATGGCTCTAAAAGCCGAAACACGTAGCTGAAAGCTGTAAATTCATAAAATATTTAATTAAACAAGGTTTTGTTAGACTATATTTATTATTTAATTAATAGAGAAACACACTACGGGGATACCTTGCCTTAAAATTGTTGATTCCAAGGTCGCAGGAAGGGCGTGTTATGTCTAAAAGAATGCAGGAGGTAAGGTAAAGAGTAGATGATAGTAGTGTTTTAATCCTCAGACAACATTAATATGCAACACTGTGCAAATACCCACACTACCTACAGCAGTGGTCCTTTGGCACTGAAGAAACAAGACAAATCTAAGAGTCACAGCAGCAGAGATAGAGGTTTTGAGGAACACCGCAAAGTACACGTTGTTTGATCACACAAGAAAACGAGATATTTTGAAAAAAAACTTGAAACATAACCACTTTTTGTACAAGTAAACAGCTATAACAATAAATGGATACAACGTGTTAGTAGAATGGAGCGTTCCAGACTCCTAACCCTTTTATGGAATATCATCAGGCAGGAAAGAGGAACATAGGACGACCATTAAAGATAATTCTGGACTGTTGTATTGAGACAGAAAGGGGCCACAAGGCCTTGAAAGCGTGATGATGATGATGACGATAGTGATGATGATGCTGATAATGATAATGATTATGAAGATAATTATTATCTTAACTGTCAACAAGAAAGGTCGGGACTTGTGATGTTCAGTATGGCATTTGAAGTCTTTTCCGCGTAATGAACTGCGTCAGCTTTTTGAATCTAATGAGATAAGACAACATTTCAGTAAAGAGAAGTACCAATGTGAGAACTCCATGAAGATGAGTTATATGTGAGAAGCTACTTGTCCTGTGACGTTTACTATCCCCTTATGTTATCGATAAACAGCACTTGTACACCGTCAGGTACAGCTTTTAATGATTAATAAACGGAACCTGTTACATTCACTTTATCGGCATACGTTTCGACTTAGTCGTCGTCAGCCGAATCTTCTGAAATATAACAATACAGGCAATGTACGGATAACGTAGCATTGAGACGCGTTCTTGCAACCATTGTTGTAGTGGAAAAGCAATGACTTTTTTTAACTCAATCTGTGTGTGTATTTGTAGCCTTAGGTATCCAGCATGCAATGCGCTTGCGCCATATTGTCAACTGTGGCGTGTCCCGATCTACAACATTTTTTCCACGTTATCTCATAAACGGCACGGTATTCGAAAAAAAAGTTTTTGAACCTAAAATGTGTGTTTCGAGTTTCTCTACAACTTTTGCCTAAAACATTTTTCATTCTAAGAAGATTTGAGCGAGATATGATCGAAAATGTAGAGTGGTCTTCATCTACAGTACCGTTTATTCTTGTCCAGTTTTTAATCAAACTTGAATTTTCTCGACAGATTTTCGAAACATACTCAAATATTAAATTTCATGATAATCCGTACAGTGGGAGCCGAGTTGTTCCATGCGGACAGACGGACGGACAGACATGACGAAGCCATTAGTCGCTCTTCACAATTTTGCAAACGCGCCTAACAATGTAAAATTGTGTTCATACAAACTATTGTGTGTCAATATACTGTGAATTCCATCTCGATTTCTTACAGTATTGTCGTTTGCAATACTGATTTTTGTTAGATTAGCTTGATGATGACTGATCGAGTCGAAACTCACGTCGATAAAGTTAATGTAACAGGCTGTGTTTAATGATAAGGATTGTATTTGACGCTGGATACGCACTATTCATCAGAGCTATTAGTCGTCAATCTGGTCACCAATTATCCAACTTTCATCTAACTGTTAACGGTCTATTATCTGATTTACAAGAGTCCACCGCAGAGCCACATGAAGCCAATCAGATATTGCAATTCCTGTGGTTATTTATTGTAAGTGCCACTTTCTTGAATTGAAATACTCTGCATTTAGTCTGTTGATTAAAAGGTGTCATTTCTTGATGAAGGCACTTGTCTGCGTCAAAAAAAAACTGCTTAGTACCAACTGACATGCTCTCAGCTTAACTCACTACCATGTACTTGCTAATCACTGCACTCTAATTGACTAGCGAGTAGGATGCTGAGTGCTCTGTAGACGTAAATGTGAAGAGTGCAAGAAATGTGGTTGTTTGCTTCTACACAATTACAAGTCTAGAAGTGTGCAGATTGTTAAATGTATTGGTGAATCCTTGCATGAAACGTCGAAATGGTATCGTGTGTGTCTGGTATTATGGATTCTCAATACAAGAAACGGCCTTTTTTCTGGCAAGAATTGTGTATTCTCAGATTGATGTTGGTGTCATAAGTTGCAGAATTAATTAGATCAGTGTTGGAAAGGTGATCTAACACTTTGTGGTGTTGTGCATTTCTAGCAGGGAAATGAAGAGGTTTCCTCTGTGGACTTCGAAGACGTGAATTTATGTTATAAAACTTTCTGTCCGAAAAATTTAGGGACATTCTATTACATTGTGTTTTATGTAGAATTACTTGCATAAATGTATTATGTAGACAATTCGTAACGAAGACGTTTGGTACACCTTTCCAGGAAAATAGAAGTTGTCTTCAAGTCACTACATATTTTATACTTAAACAGGTGATAAGTACGACAGTAATCTAGGAGAGATATCGCTCTTCATTAGGTGACATACAAGGAACGTTGTTTTCTCAGGATTTGTTGCATAAAACATCGCTGTAGGATGTGAGAGATATCACGTTAATCTCAGGAGCAGAAATACTTCCCGTTTTACGTCATAATGAGTACTACTACATAAGAAAGGCAAACGTAATTTGGGTGAATTCACGAAGAACCTTGGGAAATTTCCGGAGTTATTCGGCTGGTGTACGAAGATCAGAGCGCTCATTCTTTTGCATGGAAAATACAGTATTGTTTAATTTTTTGTGTGTCATGAGCAATGCGTCAATCTACGTTCAAAAGAAATGATAGCAACTACTCGCCTCGTTCTTACTCGTATTATAAGGTAAGTTAAATCAAATGCCATTTTTCGACCTATGAGCTCTGTTGAGTTGTATTTGTACGCATTCTTTGTACGAGAAGCATAACGTCAATGCAAGATGTCTTGACGATATAGGCCTAGAGTGACTTACAGCCTTGTTAAATCGCATATTTTACGTGATTTCAGGCTTGCGCAGAGATGCAAATGAGATCTGCGCTGTTTTGAAATTTTACGCAGCGTAGAATCCCGAAAAAACGTAGATCTCAAATCGCATACTTTTGTTCAGAACGAGTACCTGATGATGGCCACGTTGGACAAAGTACAGTTTGACATTAAATAAAAATTACCAGTGTTGAGTTGTGATTGACGGGATTTTCTTTGTAATTTGTTCCTTTTTGGGTAATTCCCCGGCGTCTGAGTTCTAATTGCCGACGTTTCGTAACTCACTATCGGTTCCATCTTCATAGGCAGGTGAATCACCTGCCTATGAAGATGGAACCGATAGTGAGTTCCGAAACGTCGGCAATTAGAACTCAGACGCCGGGGAATTACCCAAAAAGGAACAAATTACATTTAGAACGTGGCGAAAGCTTAAAAACAAGAAAAGGCTTTTCTTTCTCCCCATGTAAAATCCAAGTAAAAGAAATAAGAATGTCTGTCTACTCGACCGCATCTTGTATTCCCAAATCTGCTGAATGAATTTTGATTAAATACTTGAAGATGAAATTAAACCTGCGTCATGTTTAAAAACAACTCATACCATTGCTGTAAGCACAATGAGTCTGTGTTATAGAAACTAGTCAAGTAATATTTTGTAGGGATTTAGTCGTTGTTTGTTCTGAGCTCATTACGGAACACGCAAATAGATTGTGTGGTAGGTTGCATAGTTCTTATTGTCGGAGAATGTGGTACATATAGTCACCGCTGGGCTTCAAAAGGTTAAATTTGGTGTTGGGGTCTTCACCGTTATTGAGCGAATTTAGTTTCGTCTTGTGTCAGCCCTCAAAGTAGATATAAAATTTTTGATATTTCGATCTTTAGTATGGTTTTGTGTATTGGAGTCTGTGAATTACGTGTTTGTAAGACCATTCAACAAATGAAATTCATCCTTCTCTTGCCTGCTTATACGACTGACCTAGCTTTATGGTTGTCTTCTCTTCTGTTTCCAGGGCAATAAAGTATCAGCAGTTGGTGACACCAGAATATTGTGGGTTGGTGGTGATTATGGGCCAAGTTCTACTGTCCAATTTCAAAACAACAGAATTGTTACTTCAAAGGTAACTTGTTCTTTGTAAATGTTTGTTATAAATTCAGGTTTTGCAAAATCATTATTTGTACATTGGCTATGATTTGTCACTCACTCTTACTCACTCACTCACTCAATCACTCACTCGCTGATACCCAGTCACTAATCCATTCACTTATAGATTCACTTGACTGAACTTCAACTCACTTCACTTCACTTCACTTCACTTCACTTTTCTTTACTTCACTTCACTTTACTTCACTTCACTTCATTTTTACTTTACTTTACTCCACTTCACTTCATTTCACTTCATTAACTTACTGAATAGGACATAATTGTTGAATTTAGTCCATATTGCATGCAGAAGACTACAAGATACCGGACATAATCGTTGTTTCAAGGCTAACAGTTGCTCAGATATTCATGAAATTTCCTGTCTCTAATGAAGTCTGGGTGTTTGTTACTGTTTTAACAACAGGATGCCAATGAACCCCATATTGAATCAGATAAATTCAGTCAACATCCCTGCTTCCTACATCTGTGAATATTCGTTTTAATATTGTTTTCAGTCTGCACCAGTCGTTTGCAAAAGGTATATTCTTTTAGGATTTTTGGTTGAAGTATTTTGTGTATATCTGAATTTTTAACTGTGGTACATGTCCACCCTTCTCATACTTATTGATTTTAATGTTAATATTGTTTGTTAGTTTTCTCCAGCCCCCATTTATGCCCCTTGTCCTTCCAAATATTCTCCGCAGCACCTTATTTTCAAACGCCCTCAGCTACTGTCATTTTCCTTCCTTTAGGTTGAGAGATGATAAGGAAGTACTAAGAAACTGATGTTCTGATGTTTCAGTACACAATTTGGAGCTTCTTACCAAAGAATCTCTTCGAACAATTTAGAAGAGTAGCAAATTTCTACTTTTTATGCATGGTAGTTATTGCAGTAAGTAACAAAGTGCTTTATTACATAAATATTAGTTGCAGAAGCTCATGATAGGCAGTATGTTGTGTATTGCCAAGACAGCCGAATAAGTGGTGAAGCTGTGTCTTCATTGGCACTTTAATATGAGCTTAAAGAATCCAGAAATAATATGGCATTTAAATTATGTTGTTGGTATTCAAATAATGTAATTGCCTACACTTTAAATTAGTTGAACTGATGAACACTTCATTTTATGTGCTCTTTGATCTGTGTTGCAATGGAAAAGACAAAAATGTCCCTTATAAACTTCCAGCAAAGAGTTTGTTATACAGTGCAGAAATCCAAAAGAAAACCATAATTTGAATGAGTTCATTTACTCCTGCAGTTTGAATTTGCCAGTTTGTACACAAATTTTAGGTGTGTTCACAGAACGAATAGTGACTGCTGTCCATGTGGTACGTGTCTATTCACTTGTCTTGCCCGGAACAGCATGATACCCACTGCACAGATTTTCATGATGTTTTGTATTTGGGATCTTTTGGTGAAATTTGTCAACAATTTGCATTTTTGGTTAGAATAAAACAGAAACAAGAGACAGTGTACATGACACCTCATATATGTTTATGTGATTGATGTATGTCATGGAGATATTAATTGTGAACTGAATCCTAAGGAACTAAACATCTCCCATTTTCTGAGACATGTAGAGGGAAGAGGATGTCTTGCACTTCATGAGATAAGTGGAGGAAACACAAAATCTCTTTTATATATAAATGGCCAACTAATTGCACTTTTTATTATATTTTTTAATATATCACATATAGTATTTCACATATAATATTTTAAAAACATATAATTGTTGGTTAAAATTTAACCAACAATTATATGTTTTTAAAATATTATATGTGAAATACTATATGTGATATATTAAAAAATATAATAAAAAGTGCAGTTAGTTGGCCATTTATATATACATACTTTTGCACGGAAAAATGAAAACAAAATCTCTTTGTTTATGAGAGAAGTACAAAAAATACAAGGACACACCTTCTGCAAGGGAAATGTAAGAAATACA
>Ga0123355_10007326_pt1 | contig 16515 bp, 5 predicted proteins | sample TergutEmb28metaG_3_FD_89872 | JGI IMG/M metagenome (GOLD analysis project Ga0123355, IMG submission 89872) | Embiratermes neotenicus P1 segment gut microbial communities from Petit-Saut dam, French Guiana - Emb289 P1 | ecosystem: Host-associated > Arthropoda: Insects > Digestive system > Gut ...
ATTTTTTTCACATTTTTTTTTTTTTTAAAACTTTAAAGGCAGTTTTTTAAAATATTTTTCTGTTTTTTTTTTATAATTACTTATTTGTGAGATGCACCTTTTTTTTTTTTTTTTTTTTTCCTTTGTCTGAACAACTTGAAGCATTTATTTGTGTCTCTGTGGCACCCACAGGAGTATGTCCTTTTGAAGTTGATGGCCAGGATTGTTTTGGGATTCTGTTATCAACATTCATATTTATTTTCAATACAAGTTTGTTAGATTTTTTTCATTTAAATGCAGCCATTATTTCATAGACTGTTCACATCATCCACAGTACACAAAGTACACAATATTTGTACATTCACCAGTGTGTAAGGAGTGCAGTAATCAGCATTTAATTTCTTGTGAATCATTTGGTAGTAGTGTTTTGGTTGTAAATAGAACACTTTTGAATGCCTTTATTATTATTATTATTATTATTATTATTATTATTTGGTTTAACTTCTTATGTAGTTGTGGGGAAACAGTGGAAAATAATATTGTCAGAATCTTCTTCGTTTGATACTAGGACCTCCTACAACACATGACATTTTTCATTTCAGACATGCTACATGTGTGTATGTGATATGAAGCCACAAAATATTTATTTTTGAAGCTTCTGCATTGATATTTATTTACATCTCACATGCTTTGAACAAGATATGTTGCTTTGTAACCAGAAATTTATCCATAAGAGTCTGTAGTCTGGTTTATGTCACCTTGTATTATGGCCAGTGGTTGCTAATGTTTCAGAAGAACCTGTTACCACCTTCTTCAGGGTAAGAAATTCTTCCTTGTGTATTTCTGGTTTGTGATACCAAAGGAAAAAAAAAAAACCTTTCATATCCTTTCTTGGCACTTAAGGCTAAACATTTGGAACACCATACAAAATGAATGTAAATGTTACCATGCAAATTGGAGACAAAAGACTGGTTTGCTGTAAAAAATGTGAGCCTGTAATATGAGACTGATAACCAGGTACTTATGCCATGTATTTTGACCAGCCTTTTGTAAAGATGGGATCACACTTTTAAGTGTGGGTAATGTAATGAACTATAGTTGTTGGCAATATCTGCATATACTACCTGCTAAGCATTCCCTGATGACAGTGGTACATTTGAAGTCACATTTACTGCATTTTTTCAGCAGATAGTTACATCTGTTAAATTTGTACCTGATGTCAGTAGCAGCAGTCAGCTACTGACATTAAGCTTTACATGTACCGTATAATTGCTTATTAGAATTTAAGGTATGATAATATTTGACTTAAGAAGTAAAATCTGTTGAAAAGGGTTATGGTTGGGTGTATTTATGTTCTGGTGCTAGTGATGGTATGCACTGATTGTATTTAACGTGTGGGTGCTACTCACCTCCCTTAAGGTGAATAACTCTGAACATGGGAAGTATCCTTGTGACCTGTATTTGTACTTAAACTTATATGTTATTCCATATACCATAAGGAGGACGGATGAGAGATCATCTGCATGCCTGATCAATAAAAGGCGCAGAATATTTCATTCTTCAAGAAATTGGCGGCTAGAATTACATAGTCGGTAATTGACTTGCTACAAGCTGGACGGTCCAGGGATCGAATCCTGGTGGGGGTCAGATTTTCCATGCCATCCAGACTGGTCCTGAGGAGCCCAACCCAGTGTCCTGTACAGAAGGTAATGGATCTTTCCCAGGGGTAAGTGGCCAGAGTGTGTTACTGACCACCCACCACCTCCTAGTGCCAGGTTGCAAATGGGTCAGGAGTTATACTTCCGCTGACCCTCTGTGTTTGCGTAGTTGTGTAATGGGGTGACCTACTGGTTCAGAAGGAATTAAATAATGAACTATGGACGTAAACAGTAACCTGTTTTATACAACACTGCAGAACTAAACTCAAAATAATGTATTGAAAGAGTGCGCTCTGATAGCATTTCCAATCCCAGCTTGAAAACAACTGACAGAGATGCTAAAGATGATCACAAAAAAGGTGGAAAAATTCTGTTCATAATGATTAAGTAGTACAGTTTCATGATTGATTGACTAACATAAGCTTGGTAAGGCTGTTCATACAGCTGCCCTTTGCATTATCTTCACTCAAAAGCCAAAGTCCTGATGAAAACACACACTAGCACTACCAAGGAGAAGTGTCCTGTATGTTGAGGTGGATTTGCCTGCCAAAATCGTTCTCATATTTGTAAGGATGGTAGATGCTGGTATGTACTTGGTAAGGTAAGGTTGTCTCTGCCCTTAAGTAGCCCTTTGAAAGCTGACATTTGTCTACCGTATATATGAAACTTTTGTTTATACCTCGCAAAAGACATAGTCTGTCTCTGTTAGAAAGACCAGTCAATGGTGGGTAGGTAGAATAGAGTAGACTACAGAAGGGCAGGCATCGTAGTGATCCATGCACTTTTACCATTATCAGTCTTTTGTGCAGCTCCTATGCTCATGCATTTAGCATCCCTGCATCTTGTACAGAGTGCAGTATCCTGCAGATGGTGTCTTCAAAATCATCTGGTTTCATAAAATGTTGACCTAGGTGCCTAAGTCTTAATTTGACCAAGGCTTTACAGTTGCAAAGAACATGCATGGCCGTTTCAGATGCGTGAATGCATCTGTCACTCCGCGGAGTGTCTGCCAACCCTTTTAAATGACTGTGCCCTCTTAGTAGCCCCATCATTTGTCTTACCTGGTGTTTGCTCAAGTTGAAAATTTCCCAGCTCTTTCATCAGAGGGTCTTTTAAGAAAACCCTTAGTCTGCCATTGTCCATGAATGTACTGCCAGTACTCCTCTTATTTTGTGCTTGTCCAGCCCCTGATTACTCCCCTGGTAACCTTTACATATATGCCAAGGGCAGGCTCAGGTCCTCTAAGTGGGTGTGAGCAGCCTTACATAGCTAATTGATCAACTATTGCACCATCAACCCCCATGTGTCCTGGTGCCCCTACCAGTTGGATACTGTGATGCTTTGCCAGTTTCAGCAGGGTTGTTGGTAGTTCCAAACTAAGTTAGAATATATCTGGAAATTGTCAAGGACCTTAATGGATGCTTGACTGTTAGAAGAACTAGATTTTTCTGCATGTGTATTCCTTTTCTTTATTCTGTATTACATGTGCATGTATTTCATTCAGCCTGGCATATTGTGATGTGGAGCCGAAGGCTGAAGCTATGTCCCGCTCTGAAGCCCCATTTATACACTCCAACAAAGTGCCTTTATTGGTGTTTACCAGGCCCCATTTATTTTCTGGGTTAAACCCCTTCTGCCATTCATACTTGTCAGGAAACTTGACCACGAATGGCTTGCGGCATATTATGTTATCATCATGTCATTCCCCATCTGCAATATGTCCATGTCCATGCCCAAGGATTTTTTGGCATGACAGTGTTAGTGGATTTAGGTTTCCTGTAGTATAGAAAACCGGTATATATTTAGAATCATATGAAGGACAGAAATATGCTCTGTAAAAAAATTAGATTTTTTAATACTAAAGCAGGTGGTACATGTAGTTGCCAGTGGTCTGTAGGTTATGCATAATGCCATGGCATATGGGAAAGTGGAGGTATATCTCCACACTTTCTTGGCCTTGATACTGGGAGGATGCAAGTGGTCATTGTTCCACTACAGCTGCTTTCTCCATGGGGGAAGAATTCCTAGTACCCATGGAATAAGAAGGGGTTGAGTCCCAGATTTGGATTGGATGCTTTGAACACCTAGTACACTCTTTCATAATTGCGACACTTAAGAAAACCTCTGAAACAAAATAAGAGACTGGATGCTAAATGGTTTGACTATATGTAATGGGCATGACTGACACTGCGGACACTGTCAGTCACCTTGGGCTATTGTTGTATAGTGGGGAGGGAGAACCTGCTGTGATGGGCTGTATGCAGATGTTACCAGAGACAGAATACATATTTCTGAAGGTCCATTTAAAGTAGGTTCTTTCTGTCCCCCTTATACCTGAAGGTTGAGACATCCATCTCCAAAAGATTGTGGGATTCTTATCAATGTATAAAGTTTCAACCACATATATCACAATGCAGCATTATAAGATTCCTCAGAAGTTGGAATGTATGTAGACTGACCATCCCACTTCCCCACCAGAAGCATTCTGGAGTTTCATTAAAGTATGATTTAATTCGTTTTATAGTATTTTTTTTAAGTAACACAAGTCTATTTTCTATGTGAAACTGTGTACTGGGTCAGTATTTATTTATATATTTTTGTATCATTATTGTTAATTTAGTCTCCCTGCTTATTTATGGTGTATAATAGTCCGTATGGTCTCATCTGTCATTGGCATGTATGAAGTATCTGAAGTCACAGTGGTGTTCATGTGGGGGTTGTATATAAACTATTTGTTATTCAGAAATTTATCATCATTTTAAGGTACAGCTGCTTTTGTCAAAATGATACTCTACATGTTTCACAGTTCATATTTTTGCCCCTCTCAGAAGGTAAAAGTTCTTACCAAGAGCAATCATATTTGCTTTAAAAGTTTTGCTCGTCTAATTTATGGCAGGATGTAGGTTATTTTATTTTCTTCCTATCTGATGTTCACATATTTATGCCACATTTTGATTTTGTCATTTGCAATTGTTGGGTCTAAAACAGTCTCCTTCAGTGGTTCGTATATTTAGTTGGTCATAGTTTAATTTTTTTGTATAAAAACATTATGTCTAAAGCTATTTCTTCTGTTCCATGAATAGGAGTGCTTTGGAACTACTGCCAGCAAGTCTGTCAAAAATTTTAATATGAGTTCTGCAAATAATAAGCAACTTATTATTTCAGCTAATTTCTCAGTAAGCACACTTTTTTTCGCCTTCTGGCAAATAGGTCCAGCCGTTTTGTACTAGAGTTGTGAGAGATCATGAAGATATAGGAGAAAATATTTATTCCTTGTGAAATGTTTATGACATTTTAAGAAAAGTTTTTAATAATTCTTACAGCATTTGGTGAGTCACTTTTGCAATGAAAGTAATACTAAGTGGACTATACAGGAGTAGGCTTGTACAGAAATACAGTGACACCCTATAAAAGAATGAGTGGCTCATAAACGATTGTAGACAGGCTGTAGATGTGGTCAAACTGTCAGGTACTCTGGTTACAATATTAGTGATTTCCTCTGTAGAGGTTTTTCTTTGGATTTTAATTGTGTAGTATAAAATTTATCAGTAGCTTTCTGTAGTTCGAATGTTGAATTTCCGTGCCAGTTTTATTAAAATACAGTTAACACTTTATTAGTGGTAAGTGCTATACAAAGTATTAATAGTATATTTTTTACAGTTTAATATATGTGAATATTGGTACCAGAATGGCATTGTGACCTGCATGACACACCAAAGACAGTTAATCAATTATACTGTGAAGCATCAATAAAGGGAATTGTATGTATATTAATGGAAATTGCTTCATGTGGTGGGGATCATCTCAGTACATGATGATCCAAATTGAATTCTCTGTTTTTAAACTGATGATATGAACTTAAAATATAGTTTCAGAAAGGTGCATCTTATGATTGAATTTATATGAACAGAATACTTGAAAATTGTGTAACTTTCACTATTTTTCTTTCTGTAGCAATATTAAAAGTATATATGTAATTTATACATTATGAAGTTTTCAGTATGTACACAGTGTGATGAAAGCTGGGCATGATACAGAATCATGGTGAATCTTTATTTTGATGGTTTGGCATGTGAAGATTATGGTCTTATGGGATGTGACTGTATTTTGGTAGCTGTTTACCACTTGCCACTGCCCTGAGGATAGACTTATCTATCTTGAAGGTGGAGATGTAGCTGGTCTCTCTAAAATGTTTCTAAATGGATACTAGACTACATGGCATCACATTCCAGATGATAGGAATTTTTGGTCACATTCATGAGAACTTCATATCTCACATTTGGAATTTGTTTTGTCACAAGATTGCGGTGTTCATGATGCAGTTTCATATTGTGTCATGGTTTAATGGTGCATTGTAGTCCAGAAGTTGGTTACTGTTGCTTGGGAGGAACCTGCTACCTTGCTTTTTAGGGATCCTGACAAAGTTCCTCTAAAGTATCAGTAAGCATCTGTGAAAGCCTTATGCTGAAGGACTACAAAGCGTTTGTCATACTCTTGCCCACACCTTGTGTGGGAGTATTATGAACACTGTCTTTGTCACTTATGTGTTTTAACAGGTGAGTTAGGTTTTAGTTAACAGCATGTGGATAATTTATTTGAAAAAGCAATCTGTTGAAGTGGGCTTTTTAGGTATTCATATATTTTTATGGGATTTGAAGCTTTCATGGTGACTATACAGTGCAGTCTTAGATGATAACCATGCAAAAATGGAATTGTAATCGAACATTCTGGAGTCACTTTCAGCCTGCATCATCAGGTTTTGATGTGATGAGTTTCATGTCTGTCTGTTGTACTTATACACAGTGTCGTGAGAGCCTGGTGTCCCATGTGAGCACAGAACTCTGTCCTTGCCTGATTAAAATTAATTGAAGACCCCAAGTAGCCGGTCATGTTGCATGCTTGATGAGTGGTGGTTGGAATCTTTATGAGTATTACTGTAGTGCAGCAGATGGCCATAAAATATGTTGGTTGGTTCATTGGTTATGCTGAGCTAGCCAGGAATTATATTACATTGTGTGGCAGCTGTAAAGTTCATTATTAGCTCAGTCTTTAAGCATATTTGTGTTTAACCCATGAAGTCGGAACTGTAACCGATGCACTTGAGTACATAACTATAATTTGTGATAATTTCTAAGACTTTAGTTTTATTTATTATTCACATTTTAAATTGTTCAAGAAACAATATTTTAGTATGAGATGTGTGGTACAAATAATACAAGAATACAAATTTTTTGAAGTTCTAATACCATAAAGAAACTTGTTTGCTGTGGCATTCCATAGCTTATCACTCCTTAGAATTTAATATTGGTCGTAACTGTTTTTAATAAGCAATTGCTTTCATCGTCTGTCACGTATCTGCACGCAACTTTCGATTTGTAATGTAATACAGAAGGTGTACTTAAAGTTCTGATGAAACATTAGTTAGATCGTATAATGTGGTTGCAATTTGTGAACAAAGGGCATGCATTATAAAAGAAGACATGTCTGTCTTGAAGTATACTTTATTGCTGAGGCACTGAAAATTACCTTTTATATTGTAATTGGTATTTTCATGACAATTATATAAGGTAGTAATGTTTTATATTTTCTGAAATTCTGGTACATTGTCACTGGATGGGAATGAATGGGTAATATAGAATAATCCTATTTGTCTTGGCCAAAGTCCACACTTGTTCCTGCTGTACAGCAGATCCCTGTTTTTAAACATGTGATACATTCTTTCCATCTTTTCTTCTTTAAAAATTTGGTCATTAGTATGGTGGTTCGTTTGACAAGGAATGTCCCATAAGCAATTGCTGATACAGTTGTGTGTATGATATTGTAATGAATATCATTTTATTAACCATTACAGTTTTATTATAGTCAAAGAATGTTTTATGGAGCATTAAAGACTAAAAAAGAGGTGAGACCGTGGATTTGTATGTGTTGAAACATATCCTTTCTATTAGATTGTAGGTGCTGGAGATTGTTGCTTGAAACCCACTTGCCTGTAGAAATTTTACATGACACAGAGCTATAATACTGTATGAAATACCTCAGGTCGGATAAGATTTTACAGTTTCATACATTAAGTGGTTTTGATTTTGGACTTAGAAATTCTTTCTGATAGATTGCTGAGACTGAGAGCAAGTGCCAGTCTCACTATGATATTGCCATTAATACCAACATCCATTCTTTGTTTTTTGCAGCTTATGTTATTATGTATAAGAACCTCCCAGTTGTTACTGCAGTCATAAACAATAATTTAAGTTGTTTTGAAGTAAGTGGTTTATGTAGCTGTTTCTGTTGACTTTGTAATTGATTCCTATGTATGTGTGTTGGAGGTGTACTGAAGATACAGTTCTGCATGTAGTGTTCAGTTCATGTTGCTGTATATCACAAGGTAGTGCTTATGGCATGCCCTGTCAGTCGCCTTGCACTGACATCCGCAGTATGTGGAACGTGGATGAAACACGGAAGGGAGTGGTGTCTATGTGTTCAGTAATTTTATCTTATCTATCTGCCTTAAATTACGAAGGTCAGCATGAGCTTTGGCCATCAAAATGGTCTTTCCAACCCTTGTAATAACATCATAGTGATAAATTATTATATGTCTTCTGTGATAGTTTGTGTATAATATTGTCTAAAGAATGCTTCCTGTTCATGTATATGAAACTCTGGCAACCAGATAGTCGTCACTGTGGTGTAAACCTTTACATCTGGTCTGGTTGGACATACAACTGCCCACAGAATGTGGATTCTGGTTTATAAGTTTTGTTGGGACATGTTTCATGTGTTGTTGTCAGTAATGCAATGGGTTGAAATTTGAACACATAAAACAAGCAGTTATTGGAAAAATGATTAAACTGGATCTTAAAGAAGTGGGATTGGGGGTTGGGTTGCATGGACTGGATTGATCTGTCTCAGGATAAGGACAGGTGGCAAGCACGTGTGAATGAGGTATGGACCGTGGGGTTCCATAAAATGTATTAATTTGCAATTGGCATTAAGTTTATTAAGGGGCAATTAGAGGAGGTAATGGAAATGGCTGTGCAGTAAAAGGAGGATGGAACACAGTTAACCAAAATATGAATTAGGAGAAAGCTGATTAGGAAACAGAATTTGAACTTGTTAATAAATTATATTAGGAGGTCTTCAGTTTGGGATATTGTACCGTGCATTGGTCGAAGATGGCCAAGGCATCTTGAGCCTTGAATATGGGACCGACATTCTCTCCGGTAACAAACCGCCTGTTGATGCTGCATAACATCCCAGAAGGTTGAAGACCTCAGCTGCACCACAGGGAAAGCCTGAAATATTGCAGATTGTTTCTTTTTTGTCTTGATTTAAAAGGTCCACTCTGGGGCCAGCTGTCCTAATGAGAATTTTATGTGGCATTTCTCATTCCTGTGTAGCCAACATTCTGAGTACAGATTTGCAAATTTCCCCTTTGCTGAATGTCGATATCACAGGTTTTGTGTGTGTGTGTGTGTGTGTGTGTGTGTGTGTGCGTGCGTGCGCGTGCGTGTGTGTGCAGCGTAGAAGGATTATTGGCATGCTTTCTGTTACTGAATTTGTGTTTCCTCCAGCATTTCCAGCACATACAGAAAAGCATTGCTAATTTCTGTGTTGAGATTGGCCACATGCAGTAAATTCGCTGATCCCCTGCCAGTACTCTGGTACTTCAAGCTTACTGTACATTTGAATACTGATTAGTTTCCTGTCATTATCACAGTGATAGGTTGTCCTATATTGACCCTGTTGTAATAGTACACAAAAGTGCTCCTTACCTGATGGGCTTGGGTTATTATTTTTATCTTTTGTTTGTGAAAGGGAATCATAATCATAAATAGGTTTCCTTAGGTGCGCACCTGGAATTTTTTATTATTTTTTTTTGGGAGGGGGGGGGGATGCTGAGCCTGAAACTATGTATAATTTATGTTTAATTTTAAAAATTATAAAAATCATGTACAAACTGTAACAAAGCAGTGTTTGCAACGGCTTTTCCTTACATGCCAATATAACTCCATTTTCCTTGGCCTTTCTTTAGAAAACCCTTTCAGGCGCCTTTTGCTTGCAGCCTCATGTGCATTTAAACTCCACGAATATTATTTTTGACAGCAATTTTAGCGACCCACACCAGTGACGTGCGCGGTCCGCGTTGTGGTTATCCCTTGTATATGCGAAAGCTGGAGAAGGAAGTGACGTGAACTTTGATATTTATTTTTAGTGATTCGTGTGTCCTTCACTTCACGACCTATTCTTTTCGAGGGTAATTCATACCTTGTGGGGTGAATACGTGCGTGTAGCTGATTGTTCTGTTGCATGACAAGAATTTACACAGTTGCAGGCTGTATGGTGTAGCGTACAATTTAATACCCTTAAAGGGAAAGAGTAAGAGTTTGCAGGACTCGTGACAAATACTAGTTTCGTATAGTCGTGTCTCTTTAAAACCTACCTTGCATCTCGTGACCTGGCACGGTTTATAAAATTCTGTTATTAAGGTCTTCTGACATTCGGACGGAATTTAATGCTTCTTTCTTCATAGTAAAAGAGCAGTATTCACCCTGAAGGTGGAGGTAGTAGGTTTTTCCAAATCTCCGGTACATATCTACCAAATTACGTGGCGTCTTAATGCTAACTGCAGTGGTAGAGGTGAAGTTCACTCTAAAATAGACCATGAAAGCCCATAGGGGGGTAGAGGCATAGCTGTACTGTTTCTTTAACCTCAGAATTAGATGGGGATGGGTGCTAACCGCTTTGACGATGTAAGATGTGTCTAGAACTAATTGTTCCCGAAATTTCTCATGCAAATTTGAAAGCAGTGACTTGAATATCATATCGTGATGCCGCGCTCTATTCTGCTCGGACAAGCTCGACAAGAAACGAGTTGATGTAATTTTTAAATCCAGCCATGTGTATGCCCAGTTTCACAGTAACTCGTTGACCCTCAGTGCAACGCTGCAGTAGTGCGGTTTGTTGTAGAGCGGGCTTCCTCAAACAGTGACATGCTGCACTCTCTGTTAGAGGAACCAGTTTCGAGTGTCGACCAGGATAGCCACTGTTTTGAATGAAATTTGCCGTTGTCTGACCGCCCCTCCAGATAAATTCCTGTATAGTACCTTAAATTAGGCCACGAACTCTTCGGAATTATTTATTTATTCTTATTCGAGGCAGAATATCTTTCGTTAACAGCAACGTTAAATCAACTAAAGGACAGGCAAAGTACTTGTAACATTGAAGCGCGTTCGCGTAACCATTGTTGCCGAGGAAAAGCAATAACTATGGCATATTCCGAGCGTGCGTCTGTAGCCTTACTTATCCAGCATGCAAACCGCACGCGCCATATTGTATTGTCATCTGTGGCCTGTCCGGCTGTACCATATTTTTCCACATCTCACGGCACGACTTTGGAGGGGGGGGGGAACATAAACTGTGTGTTTTGATTTCCTCTACAACTTTTATCAGAAACATTTGCCATTCTGAGAAGAATTCATCTAGGTATCATAAATGTACATAGGTCTTCATGTGAAGCATCCGCCATTCTTGTCAGATTTTAACGACATTTGAATTTTCTCCACAAATTTTGGAACAATACCCAAATATCAAATTCCATGAAAGTCCTTGTAGTGGGAGCCGAATTGTTCCACGCGGACGTACAGCCGGCCGGCCAGGCAGGCAGGCATGACGAAGCTAATAGTCACTTTTCGCAATTTTGCGAATGTGTCTAAAAACGAATAAAACTAAGGTTCATTGTGTGGGTGCATTGTTTTTCTGTTCTTATAAATGTTATTTGCAATTGAATCTTATGCTTTATGTTGAACTTTCCTGTATTCGAACATATTGTCGAGAATTTTGTTAACATTCCCCATTAAAATGACATATTTTAAAAATATATATTCGTTAGGATAGGAGAGCACATTAGACAATAAGTGGCAAGGCACGAGATTAGAGAAGACGCACTGTAACGTAGATGGTTAAAGAAGCTGTGAAGGGAACATAAGGAATGCGTTTGGCTTGTGGGTGAGACGTCTTGGGAGAGGGAACTTCAGAGATGGAAAACAGATAATAATGAAGACATATATTAGATTGGGTGTGAGGTTCGGATGTCGGTGAAGCTGGCTGAGGATCTCTATGGGCGTTATTTGGCAGAAACTTCTGATATTGCGATCAGTGCCACGCTACCCGTATGTCGTGCTAGACATGTTTTGGCTTCGTAAGGCCAGGGCGTGATATCCATCGTTATGGAATGACCGACTTGGTATGTTGCAGCGGCGCCTACGTTTTTATTTAGCCAGTTACAGAGCCGGGATAACCTAGTCGGTATAGCGACTACACTACGGGAAAGATATTGCTTTCTTTCTGATTTTAACCTCCTACCTACTCATCGTAGGTGTAGGGGGTTATCACACTCGATAAAACACGCACCCACACTCGGTATGACTCATCTGGACGAGTGACCAGCCCGACGCAGAGACCTCTACCTGAACACAACACTCACAAGAGACGGACATCCATGATCCCAGCGGGATTCGAACCCGAATTCCAAGCGAGCGGCTGCTGGCCCACGCCTTAGACCGCGCGGCCACTGCGATCAGCAAGATATTTTTATCTTCTCCAGAATGTCCAGACTGTCTCTGGGGCCCACCCAGCTTCCTGTTCAGTGGGTACCGGCGCTCTTTTGCGGGGGGAAAAGCGGGCATTGCACGATGATGACCACTCACCTCCATCTACAGCGAGGTTAAGAATGAATGGAGCTGTACCTCTATTCCCCATGTACGCCTTAATGGCGTAGAAAGGGACAAATTTACCTTTTTGCCATTTATTTTCCAGTAAATATCTACCTGCCCATAAACTGCAAGGAGTAAAATAAAGGCTGACCAAGCAGGCACTGAGGGAAGGTAGGAGTATAACTCTACCCACAGTCTACCCCGGCGATACAAGGTGGTGAGTGTTTAGCGCCAAGCCTTGGCCGCTTTTTCCCCGGGAGAGACCCGATACCCATTGTACAAAAAGCAGTTCCTAGCAGAACTCTGCATTCCTACTTCAATATTACATGGCATTCTAGAGATGCATTGTTATTAATTTCTTATTCCAATTTTAAGGGGAACAACTTCACTAAGTACACTTGATATACATATCTACATTTGTCAGCGGGAATCCCAATGGCGATTTTAAATGTTGACTAACCAACAGTTTTTTATACATATTGTGATATGTCGTCGCACACATGACCACCTCCAACTGCTCATTATCTGCAAACCGGAAGGTCAAACGAATTTTACCACTGTCGCTATACGTAATGTGTGGCTTTCTACAAACACATGACCGTAACAAGAGTTGCGTCACTTTCTCCGAATAACTGTTGCGTGATGCATAGATCGCTTCCACGACAATTTCGCGCTCCTGCCATGTTATTACTGACCGAAGGACAAGAGTGAAGGAAACTGCAGAGCAGGGCATATCATTCTTACGAAGTGTATTAATCGTCTTTCAGCTTGTTCAGATGTTTAAAGATAGAAAACTTGATGGCGTGGAATTTTATGTTATTCATACCGTGCATGTTCTTGTAATTAATACGCCAACCAACAAATTCACTTACTAAATTACAATTTATGACATATTAATCTCTTACACGTTTCGGCACCGGGGTGCCATCCGCAGGGAGTCTTCTATAACAAAGGAATACGACTCTAGCACGCTAAACTAGGTATGCATCGTCCTTACTGGAATAATTAAAATATTGGAATTCTAAAACCCATAACATTGCCAGTTGCCTTGGCCGCGAGGTCTAAGGCATAGGTCTGCGACCGCTCTCCTGCTGAGATTGTGGGTTCGAATCTCGCCGGGGGCACGGGCATGGATATTTGTCTCTTGTGAGTGTTGTGTATTGTCAGGTAGAGGTCTATGTGACCACTCACCCCCCTGATGGTATTGAACTGCTCCCGTTTATGAGGCTGAGTAGGGCGTGTGAAGTCCTTGACCATAGGGTAACCACGTGACTGGAAATGCCGAAGTACTCGCTGCTAATGTCTGCGCCAGTCTGCAGTTTAATTATAAAAAGTAAAGTTCACCCAAGAACAGGCTATGAAGGTCCAGAGGGGAGTAGAATATAGGCAGGATCACCATATATCCATCACAAGAGAAGATGGCCTTTACCACTTATCGACCGTAATATAGGACATTTTATTTTCCTCAAACCGCACAAACAAACAAGAAATGACACTGAATTGTAGTGTGTCGGTTCTAGGCGCAAGCGTACGTATTTCTAAGTGTATCCAGTCTTCTCCGTAAGGGCAGGAACACACGAATATACGCACGAAAATCTTCGCAAGATGTATTCTTAAAATTATACAAGAATGTAGTTGGATGTTCGAATGCCAGTGTATCAAAAGGCAGGGCTGGATGGCTGCCGGACAATGGCACTCACCCAGTCAGCAAACCGGGACTGTAATGACGGAGTGTCAGTATGGCTCCACTAGTTTGCAATCTGTAGTTACAGCACGTAGCATCATTTTATTCCCTCATCAGCCAAGGATTTCGTATTGTTTCAACACCGCTGTCTGAAATGCCAGATATTTTACAATATACAAACAAATCCGCCAGGACCTATATTGTTAACCTTAGAAAGAGGACACGCCGGGGAAAATAGGACGCATGGTAACCCTGGGTATAGCTTACTCTTTTTTAAACTCAGTGCTAGCTGGCGGAGTGAGCGGTAAACGCCACGCCCCGGCCACTTTACCCCCGGGAAAGAGACCCGGTACCCAGGGTCTGTCCGGACGGATGCGGAAAATCTCGCCCCCACCGGAAATTTAATAATATTTATTGAATTTTATGAATGGTCTGACCCGCCAGTTATGTAGTTTACTTTTTTGCAGCCAGCAGTTTCTCTTGCACAGCAGTTGCACTTACGTAGAACAATTGTTACTTACTGAATAATAGAAGACACTTCATTACACTAATAACTGCATCGTCTTCATACCTGTAGTGCCATCCAATTACAGTATGCAGCAGTTTTTATTGTTGCCGCTGTGTCTAGACCATCGCTAGGGTAAAGTCAGCCTCCTTGTTTGCCTGGTCGCAAGACCTGGCTATCAAGGTAACGACTTCCATTTTCCCGTACGTCTTCATATCCCGTGTTTATGGAAGCACAAGAATGACGCTAGAAGTGGAGCGCTAGAAGATTAAGCACTTTACCTTCCACACTTTTGTAAATGTTGTTACTTACTTACTCAATGGAGCAGAGTCCTTCTTGAGAAGCTAACTGGTTCTGCAGCTAGTCAAGAAATTGCCCGCACTTTATGGAACCCGAAAGTTCATCACCGTATTCACAAGTGCCTGCCATCTGTCCCTATCCTGAGCCAACTCCACCCCCTTCCACTTCCCGAAGATCCATCTTAATATTATCCTCCCATCTACGTCTGGGTCTACCCAATTTGTAAATGTTATTTTATTTATATATATAATATGCTTTATAGCTGATTCCGGTGGCCATGCGGTCTAAGGCCTAGGCCTGGGGAACCTTGATTGCAGGGATCTCGGGTTCGAATACCGCGGAGTGCATGGATATTGATTTCGTTTAGGGCAGTGGTCTGTGCGACCAGCTGATCACCCGTCCAAAGGAGTCCTACCTCGCGCGCGTGTGTGTGTCTAATTGTGTGCGATCTAGAAACCTCAACAGTGAGGCGGCCTATGCCCCATTTGGGCTGTTGCACCACAAAAGAAAGATATGATTTATAAGCATTTCTTATATTTTGTATTTGTACAACATAGACTCAAACATAAGCGCGTGTGGCAATTTCAATACAGTTTATCAGTGTTCGTCTGGTAGTTCCAGAAGGCTCTTATATTCTTAACGAAGTTAATTTCAGTACCTAAAGAAGCAATAACCATTTTCCCGACAATGATACATGTAGTAATGAATTCCCTAACCTACACTGTAATAATTCTCTTAGCTTATGTGTCAGTCTCACCATAAATTTATACTGATTTGATACATGTACGTAGTCTCAACATTTCCATTCCTGTTGTATAGGCTTCTGACGAATGGACGAAACCTTATGACTTTTGAATTTATAAATTTTGTATTTTGTGCATTTGGTGTCTAGTGAAATTTGCATAACATTTTGTAGCCTGATCTGGAATATGTGTCATGTACTAATTTGACTTTAATTCAGGTTGAATTGCAGTGTAAATAATCACCACGTAATAACATTTGTTGTGGAAGAAGTAACCCTTAAGACAGGGACGGATCCTGTCCCTGACACGTAGTGTGTTATATTTCAATACATACGATGGTGAAGTCCCAAAACTCTATACATTCAAATTTCCATCCCTACCTAAAAACTGATACTTCACAAAATTGGCATTATTCTGCATTGCGACCTCACATTTCAACATATAAAAGTCTTTTATCCTTAGAAGATTGAGGAGATATTTTGAGGCATCTGTCTGGGGATATGAAACTGCGACATTGGGTAACTGGGTCCCTACGTTTCGAGACCAATACTTGTCTTGAAAAGTCGGGGAACATAAACGAATGACGCGACATTGTATCCCGGAAGAACGAAAACGTGAGTCACACTGCTGCGAAAATCTAAAAACTGATTTCAGTAGATCAGAGAGATAGCACAAGGCGACAATTACCCTATAAAATAGATCTTCATGAGCTTACTACCCGGATCTTTGTGTTAAGAATGTTTATGTATGGCTGAACCTATTGGCTGTGTAGATTCAATAGAGGTAGATATGAAAATGAAGTACAAAGCTACGTGGGCTATGACTAATTTTGTGCTTACTTGTGTGTGTGTGTGTGGGGGGGGGGGGGGGGGGGGTTTTTTAAGCAAGGGGAGGTTTCTTTTGGGGTTTCTACGTTTTTTTAATATTTTTGGCCCAC
>Ga0123355_10007327_pt1 | contig 16515 bp, 9 predicted proteins | sample TergutEmb28metaG_3_FD_89872 | JGI IMG/M metagenome (GOLD analysis project Ga0123355, IMG submission 89872) | Embiratermes neotenicus P1 segment gut microbial communities from Petit-Saut dam, French Guiana - Emb289 P1 | ecosystem: Host-associated > Arthropoda: Insects > Digestive system > Gut ...
ATAACAACACAACCACAAAAAAAAAAAGAAAAAAAAAAAAAGTTGTAATTAAAAAAGAAAGAGGGGGGGGGGGGGGGGGGGGGGGGGGAGAATTAGAGAGGTGGAAGAGATTATCATTATTATCATCATCATCATCACAATCATCCAATAAACTAACTTATCCCACAAAACATGACCTGATGTGTTCCATGTAGACCTGGCCAGTAACACACCATAAGTGCTGATACAGCACATCTGTGTCAGACAATGCTACACGGAAACATGGTTTCACACACAGACTGCAGAGCTCAGTAGCAGCTCATCTGGCATGACTGGGAAACAAAACATACCAAGCAACTGATTTGTCCTACAGACAGAATGATGACTAACACAAGCCAGTTGTAATGTGGCCTGGTGGTGCAGATTTGAAGCAAAGCCTCTGAAAGTGGAACACTGGTGAAAAGGAAGAAAAAGTGTTAAATCACCAATCAGGGAAAAAATCTGATTGTATAAATATAAAAGACATTAGATGGCCTTGGTGTTAAACAAAGTACTGGATGAACAAACAATTACTTAACTTTATGTCTCAAACAAGTCTTACCACTTCCAGCAATATCCTGGGACTGCTTTACATCTGACTGGGTCTTGTAGCTGCCTTTCATCATAGAGTCCCAGACTGGAACATAAAATATACACAACTAAAGCTCTGTACATACACAACATCACCAACTATCCTTAGTTTGTATTTACATAACGCCCACACATAAAATTAAAAGAGATAAGATGGTTACTGTTCAACCTGTACTTCTTTCTGACATGATCAGTGTTACGTGTGATTTCAGGCATCTGCTGCGGAGTAGCTGCGCACTGCACTCTTTTGGGTTGTTACACAGCGAGTAGTGGCAATTTCTTACCGACGTTTCCATAGGTTGTCTCGAAACGTCGGTAATAAATTACCTCTACTCGCTGCATAATAACCCAGAAGAGCGCAGTGCTCAGTTTACACAACAATCAGGAGACTTCACCAGCTCACCACCTTATAATTACGTAAAAATTAGACACCACAGAAAAGTTTGGTGAAGGACCAACACAAACACCAACCAAGCATAATTCGGTGTCCATGTAATAAAGTGTTTCTTTCTTCATTATTCCTAATGCCCCTCCCATCTACAATTACTTCCTACAAAATGTACAGTCAGCAAGACACACTACTGCCCTACTGGCAAGGCAGGAGTATCTGAAAAGTGAATATGTCTGTTATTTTGTAATCTGGACACAACTATGGTTGTTATATGCACAACAGAAATTTGGAGAGGGTTTTGTATGCTTGATTGTAACCCTGTGTATTGCTGCTCTTTTTGTCCAATTTCAAAGTGCTGCAGTGAGTTATCCCCACAGTCTGGAGTGCTCCATGTCTACTATATTACAACTGGCACACCAAGTACAGACCATACCTTAGTCTGACATATCCCAGTCTCCTGTTGTGTCCACTCAGCTACAAATAAATATGTGTTTAAACTGCACTGTAAACTACATCCACACTGCAGCAGGGCCAAGGCACAGATGGCAACAAATTAACAGACATTAGTTCATGTTACCTTCAAATCAGGCAGACATTTTTATCTGTTTCATTAATAGATAAGCAGCATCAATAACTGTACTGAACAAAAGGCAGAGAAAAGACACACACACAAAAAAACATGGAAATTATGAATGATTGGAACTATGACAGTAGCTGTAAGGTTACATCACTTATAGTTTGGGACTCAGACAAATTCAGGCACTTGACTGTGTTTCCAGAAAGCTACATCTCATTCATACCCAAACCTTCACTAACAATAATTTCCTCTCTCCACTTCTTTGATTATGAACATTTTAACATATGTTTGCCAGTCTCATCCCCCAAACACAGGATGCATCTTTCCCCCTCAAAAAGAGGATCATGAAGTCTGATCCACAGATGCAACAGTGATGCTTACTGATATCTGTTGCACCCCTCTGGTAGGGATCCATCTTATCCAGACTGTCCTCCTGCATTTTGGCAAGGTTTGTAAGCCCATAAACCAGTAACACCTTATTGCAATCTGGAACAAACAAAGGAAATTTCCATTCTCTAAATGTAATTATCAGTATATATGCTATTGTGCACATAAACAATACATTAAAGACACACACAGGGCGAGGCTGTCGAGATAAAACCTCACAAATTCTCAGGCCCAAGCACTAGGAGATGACAGTCAACATCTGTGTCAACAGAGTCTAAGACTCATGTATGGTGGCAAAGGTTTTGTGCCTAATAACAGTAGAGGCAATATCCTGTATTGGCAAATAGCAGTAAATTCATATTAATTTACAGAACCTCAATGTGATGGTTACTAAACTGCTGCTGTGGACATGACAGAACAGTTAGTCATGATCTGACACACCAGTATGATGTACGTTCATAAAGTGCACAATGTCACATTCTGCTCATTTATCCCACACATGTATCACTATTTTTCAACATAATCCCAAAACACTTTGAGGACACATCTGTCCCATTCTTACACATTCCACAATAATTAGGAAATGCAAATGACTGTCTGTGAATGGCTGCAAGTATAATGGCCCAAATTTCTGTACGTTTACATCCTGTTGTGTTACTTATAAACAAGAATGAAAGGAAAGTTGCTCATGAGGTATGAAGACTATTCCCAGCCTAACGCCAATACCTTGCAACCTATCCTATAAAACATGTATAAAAACCTGGATTAATAAAAAAAATGACAGACAAAAAGAGTTGAGATGCCCAGGCCACCTCCAGTCTACTACAGCAGAACACAGAAAATCAAAAGTGTTTGATGAACATTTTGTTAACTAACACTTCAACCAAAATACCAGAACCAGAAACATCTATTCCAAAAATTGTAATAAATGAGATCTCCATTGACAACTATAGTATAACGCAATTGTATTTAACCCTTTTATGTGTTGTTAAAGTATTGTAGCCTGAAGATGGCCCTTTGTGGTTGAAACTTGTTGCAGAAATAAATACCACAGACAATGCAGTTGATTTTATGGCTTTTTATTCTTTAATTTTTATAACAGCTCATTTTCTACTGGGATGGAAATTTTAGCTTGTGCAAAGATGGAATGAATGCATCCATGTACTTGGAGATTATACTGAAAAGTAATGATACCTCAGTGCAATAAGGATGTGGAATTTAATAGTGTAATGACTTCTCATGTAATTTTACAGTGTGGGAACAGTTCTTACTGTACATCCACCATAAATACTGCAAATTCCACTGCACAAACCACCTGTGTATGAGGAGCTACATGAGGATGATGCTCTCTACTCCATACAGGAATGCAGACAACCTCCTCCTTACAGCCCAAGAAATGGTTCTCAAGCCTGTCTCACTACCGTACATAGGGCCCTCTTTTGGGCACAAGCAACTGTCCTGGTGAGGGCCCCTTCCCTCCTACTCCTTTATTTGTACCATATTTTATTTATTTCTTTTTTACCTTCCTTCTCATTATAACTTCATCTTAATTTGTTTTAACTTCGCATTTCTCTCAAAATTTAGCCACAAACCAGCTTTCCTTACCACCCTCTATCACTAAGTGTTCACTAGCCTTCTGTCTCAGTCCCATGCTTCACTGAGTTCCTGCTGTATTTTACTTCATTGCAGCCTACTTCCAAAACCTTTATTTTTAATTTTGTATAATGACACTCATTTTATACTTTCTGTATTTGTATTCCTCCCTGCCTCCATTCGCAGCAATCTTTTTGTCTGCAAGATCAAGAGTGGATTGCTGGACCCTTGAAGATGGGACCAATATGTTGTCCCACAACAACGGTAACCACCTCCCAACCTATGCTGTATAATATCACAAAAGAGCAAATACCTCCACTACAACACAGCAGAAGCTTGAAATCTCGACATTTTCAAAGGTTTCCACAACTGGTTTATTTTAAAAACACATTTACCCAAGCAAACTTGCCAAAAGTTTGCCTGATTTTTGTGATCACATTCCCACAACACACATAATTGGCCACTTTGTGTACCAAATGATGTAGGCTGCCCATACACACAGCTCACTTTGTGCTGTCCTTTTGACTTGTGACATATACTGACAATCAGCAAAAAAATGGAAAAGTGATCAAAATTTGTAGTAATTCTCCATTCCCACAATGTAGATAGTATCCAAAAGCGACAAAAGTTTGTCAGATATACCAGTCAAGGGAAAGTGGTTTCACAAAAAGCATCTTTATATACAACTCATTATATAACATAAAAGAAAAGAAACTTCATATGACAAATACATTAACACTAACAACTGATATATTATCCTATAGCAAGAACACATCAAATTCCTGAGGACACCTCATTAATCAAGCTGGTTTTCTGTCGACACTTGCCATACCATGATACAGTCACCAGTGTCCCAATGTGAGGCCTGGGTTCAGTTCCAAGCCAGTTTGTGTGGGATTTGTGTCAGATAAAGTGGCAGCAGGACAGATTTTTCTTCAAGCACTTCTATTTTCGTCCGACAGTATCATTCCACCAACACTCCACACTCATCCATTCATCTATCAGCAATGCTGCAAAATCTCAGCAGTTTGCTGCATTGCTGAGTAACACACACTGGAGGCTATGGCCAAACTGAGTGAACAAATGACAGCCATCAGCATGCAGCTCAAAGCTTTCTGACAGCACAGGCAGTTTCTAGGCATTTGCATTTGCTAATGGACACAACATGTGTAGAAATGAGTAGCAAGGCACTGGATCTACTCTTTAAAAACTTACCAGGCATGCTGAGAGATCCACAGTAATCTTCCACCTGCTTCACAAACATGTTGAACAAATGATTCATCTGAAAAACAAATCAGATTAGATTGATTCAAATTTACATAAGGTAGAACAGCACATGCAGTATTATACCAGGCACATTTCATACAGTCATATTAATCACACTTTGCTAAATGTGACACTTGGTACGAAGCAGGATCCTACTTTACTGATAACATGGCCAGGTGATCAACCCAAGTAGGATAAGAGGGACAGGGTTTGTGGCATGTGTGGGACAGAACACAAATACACACCTGGGGCTGGCAAGAAAACATGAAGGAAAGAGACTCTCTGGAAGATGTAGCCTTACCTAACAGGATAATATTACAAGGTGATTCAAATATGACCGGGACTGATGTCGCCAGATTTACACACAAATCAGTCCCGGTCATATTTGAACCACCTTGTAAAACTGATCTTGTAGATATAGAATGTGATGACATGGACTGGACCCATCTGCCTCATTACAAGGACAAGTGAACACGGTAATGTACCTTTGGGTTCCACAAAATGCAGGAAACTTTTCGACTTGCTGAGAACTACAATACTAGCTTCTCAGGGAATACTTCGTTCCATGGAGTTTCAGAGTACTACCCATTAACTCCCGTTACTGCCAAATACTTAACGCACGTGATTCCTTTCAACACTGGGATTCAAAAATAAAGAAACTGGAATCACGTCGAAAACACGGTGTATCGCTCCAACACCGGGATCGCAGGTTCGAACCCTTCTCAGGGCATGGATGTACATCCACGTGGTGTGATGTTCAAGAATTTCAACCAAACGTACAGTTGACAGGATATGTAGTCAAACACAACTATGTCAATTACGATGTTTTAATGACTATAACCAGAAAAAACTACATGTTTCGGTACTTATTGGCCATCGTCAGGTTTTCTTCAAGACAGCTTATGGTGCTTATTGTGCGTGCACGTGATGGAGAGCACGCACAATATAGTAGGACCATAAGCTCTCTTGAAGAGCGGCGCGGCGCGGCGGCTTCACCTAATCGCCTGACAAACGTCGCATAACTCCAGTATGCGACAGAGCCAGTCTGGGCTCGGAACCCAGACAGCCAACCAACCAAAGTTTATTACTCCCATACTTAGTCCAGGGCAACCTAGGCCCAGTCTTTGGCACAATCAGTCAAGGCCCTCAGTCTGACTTCAAAATCGTTAGCGTAAGCGTAATCCCCTGTTAGAGTTTAGGTGTCTGTTACTGAGCCCAACAATGCGGTCAACGCAGGAATGGCTAACAGACAGGGGGACGTCGACTTGCGCGAAGCGCCAGTCTCCGCCCCCAGTTAACACTTTGGCTTGGTTTGGCTCTCTTGAAGAAAACCTGACGATGGTCAATAAGTGCCGAAACATGTAGTTTTTCTAGTTATAGTCATTAAAATATTTTAATTGACATAGTTGTGTTTGACTACATACCCTCTCCAGTTTTCACACACACAACGGAGATGACACAATTCAAACATACAGTGATTCATAAGTCAGTTGCAAGTAATGCGCAGAGAATGAGTACTGTCACTTATAAAGCAGTATGGACATTGCACACTACTGTACAAACATCCAGTGTCAATGACAACACTTCACACTTAGCGTTCTTTAAGAACACAGGCACCACAATATAACACCTTCTATCTGATTCATTATTAATGCGGTTTGTTTTTAATAACCCGCTTACTACGTATCTGCTATTTAACACACGTCATTCACACACTCTTTTTCGCTCAACGTGTTTGTGCCCAGGACGACTATTCAAAATCAAAAGAATTTTACCCTCAAGCTATTTCAACCTGCTGAAATCGTACTTAAATGAACGCCAATTCGAAACAAAATTCAATGGAGAAACTTCAAGCCACTTCCACATCCATTCCGGTGTATCCCAAGGGAGCACTCTTGGTCCTCTTCTCTATGTACTATACACATCTGACTTACCAACATCCCGGGACACTACATTAGGCACATTCGCGGACGACACAGCAATATTTGCAATTCATGAAGACCCTACGATAGCCTCACTTAATCTTCAACAGCACTTACACATCATCGAAAAATGGCTAAAGAAATGGAAAACTAAGGTTAACGAATCCAAATCATGGCACATAACGTTTACCATCCGGAAAGGCCACTGCCCTGCAGTCAACATCCACCATACTATCAAACCTCAAACACAAGTAGTAATATACCTAGGACTACACTTCGATTGCAGGTTAAACTGGAAAGAACAAATCGCCAGAAAAAGAAAACAAATCGACTTAAAAACAAAAGAGATCAACTGGTTAACAGGAAAAAATCCCATTTATCTATAGAAAACAAATTACCCATCAACAAAGCGGCAATCAAACCGATATGGAGCTACGGAATAAAACTGTGGAGTTGCGCTAGCAAGTCCAACATAGTCATTATGCAGAGATCCCAATCCAAAATTCTCAGAGCCATAGCACATGCACCCCGGTATGTAACAAATCATACTCTACATACAGATTTCAACATCCCTTACGTGACGTCATCCATGCGAGAATCAATAAACAGCACAACAAACTGGAAGCCCATCCCAATCCACTATTAGAGCCACTACAATAACCTGTAAACACTAGGAGACTAAAACGATGCTGGCCTTTAAACTTGCAAGGCACCTGAGGTGACATCGTTGGATGAATACCCTACCACGTCATTGAAGTACGTGGTATCGTAGCGTACTTTGCACAATCATCACATTAGCTTATAGATTGTATTCTTTCTGATTTCTAATAAGTAAATAAATAAATGCTTGTGTCGCCAAAGTGGGCCACACCGCCTGCTTATAACAACACATTTAACTGTCCGCTACACATTGCGGCCCCTCATTACAGCTTTTGGAGATGACATATGCAACCTGAAAATTTCCCCGTGCATTTAACAACCACTGCGACTGTTTTCTGTACTAACTAAGCAGTTCTGCACAAATGTTCAATTGTAACACTGAATCTGTTTCAAATCTTTGTGATATCGAGTTTTGTGTGTGTGTCTTCATGTGATCTTGTATTTATTTTGTGGCGATTTTATAATTGTCGACTGCGCTGCTAAACTATCACGTTAATAAACCAGAACTGAATCATTAAAAGAGCAAGTTTAAAAGAGTAACCAGGTGTAACATGTACTATATGATATAAAGAGACCGGTCACACCATGCAGTAAACATAGTCCGTGTCGGGTACAATATAGGTCATGTCAATGTCAAGCAACATTGTGGGCTGTCACGATCTTATGCTCTCCTCTACGCACTTCCCAGTTGAATCATTCTGTTTAACTTCTACAGCGAAATGAGACACGGTTATTAGGTGTAGCCATGGAAACGCAAAATCGGTTCTAATGTGTAGTGATGAGTTACATACGTCACTTTCAATAGGTGGTCTTCAAGCCAAGTGCCCAACATTTGCGTTCTATTTTAAAACCAAACCTGACTGTTCTCGATAGGTTTTAATAACAGTCCCCAATATAAAATTCCACGAAAATCAGTCCAGTGGGAGCTGCATTGTTTCATGCGGGTGGGCGGTCTTGACAAAGTCGCTTATTTCAACTTTGCGAGAGCGCCTTAAACCATTCAGTTAATGCTGTACTGGGAAAATAATCGCGGTTAGTTCTCAGATCCACGCAAAACACATACACTGTGTGGGCAGGACGCAGTAGTTTTGAGTGTTAAACCTTGTCAAGCATAAAGTACTAAGCCTTGAACTCATTTTATTTATTATAATCCGTATTGTTACATGTATAACGTTGGAATTATCCAGTTCTATATTACAATATATTACAACGTATATACAAAGTTTCGAATTGTAACAATCATGATGGAATTATCTATACGGTGCGATAAAACAATGATTACCATACCAGTCCAATACCACAGAGCACCACGCTGTGATATCATAATATTAATCTGATGAAGCTGATAATTATACCTTAGTACCAACTTTGCTCAAAACAGTAATTACTCGAACCTCAATTAGATTTTTAACACTGCGATTCTTGGATACGACTGAGGCAGCACATCGTGGAGTTAGCGGTAAAAGCACAGACTCACCTTTTCTCCTCGGCTTAAGAATTCCCACATTGGAATGGCTGACCCCATGACATTAACGGAGCTGCAGGAGAGTAATAACAAGCAACTGACAACCGCGCTGTACCTCATTTTATAATACATCGTCACTGCTTTCTTCACACAACTCGCTCCTAAAGATCAGTAAGCATATCACACACTTGTCACACGATTTCCCCATATAAATAGCACCGTACTCTAATTACAGCGACGTATTAAGCACTTGCTTGTCAAGCATGTACACGAAACCTCAACGCGTGAAAACCGCTTCTCGACTGGTCGGTGAGTAAGTGGGTCTTGCTATGTATACAAGAGTCTTACACGCTCACCGCTAGGTTGAGTTGGCTGGTCAGTCTGTTGTCTTGACTTGCTCTTTAATTTCACCTTTATCTACAGGTTCTGCACTGTTCCACCATTTGGGCATTTTATGTCACATGTAGAACTCAAGGTGAACACCCCTTCATCATGTGAAAGGCTAAATTTGGTGTTGTGAAGGTCCATTGTCTGAGAGTACGGCATTCTTTCGTCACGTATCAAATGTGCGGATTTACATCCAATGAGTGTAATGGGAATGATCATGGCGAACCGGAAATGATGGACAGGAAATAATCGTACTCATCTGTGGTAGTGGTAGTGACGTCACCGACCCAAGCTGGAGTTGAGAACGGCGCTGGCCTCACTCGGCCAATTTCGGAATTCGGTAGCGACTTTGAACGCGAACATTAGTGCATAGCCAAAACACAGTCAACAGGTTTCCTTCAAAAACTAAATTGCCGTAGTCTTCAGTTCGCCGTGATTGGTTCCGACGAATCGGGATAGACCACGAATCTGGTGTGTCGGCTTCCCCTGCTCTCCTGTTCTTGTGCAGATCACTCTCAGCTCAGTACAGCTCCGTCTTTCCTCAAGTGATGTCCACTGTTTGCGTACTCTGTGCTGTGAACCACTCTTTCAGCCATTTGACGCACTTTGTGCCTCCAAAAGGAGTTTGAATTTTACTCAACATAAACCGCTAAACGAGCCTCAAATCTCGTAATCATTTTATTTTCTTCACTTTCCTGGATGCTTGGCACAGAGCGAGGTCTTTTTGAAAAGGGGCGTTTTCAACGGCACCAAGCTTTTCAAGTTTTGAAACTCGCTGAAATTGGTATAGACAGCGCAGCCTCCATGTTCGTGATTAATTTGGACCTACAAAACTGTCACGAATACTGAAATCACGAACATTGCAACACATTTTCAATGACACCTACTGAACTCCAGTAACTCAGGAAATACTAGTAATAAAAATTTAAAACAACTTCCAGGACATAAAGAGCGTGAAACTTTGTCCTTCACAGAATACACACTTCAGTATGTTACATGATAGCAGGACAGTGTCACTGCATACAGCACGGAAGCAATGAACCTCACCTTATGAAAGAGAAGAGCTTGACTGAGCTGAGGGTGATCTGCGAAATAGCAAGAGACTGGAGGAAGCCAACAAACAAGCCACACACACTCAACCAGATTCGTCAGCACCAATCATGAAACGTCGAAATAGTGGTACATTAAAACAGGTCATCACGAAAGGTCGAAATCCCGAACGTCAACTACTGTACCTGTTACTTTCCATACAGTAGTTACTCACACTCATCCCTTTCGATTTCACAACAGACATTTCGAGGAAATCTTGTAATATTTAAATCTAGTCCAAGGCGACATGCTTGTGATCTGACAGAGCCTTGACTGTCACGGTTAAGAGTGCGATGGGTCAAGGGAGGTCATGTGACCACGACTGACTACGCTACGAAGTTTGTAAGCACTGGCCTTATTTCATCACGTACAATTAAATGAACAGGACGACGGCAAAACTGACGGGGACTTTTATGATGGCTTTTCGAGTTCAGAGAATGTGGAAGGACAAACATGTCCTCGCTCTAAAGGTGTGTTCTGCAAGGTCATTACTTTATCTGACAGTCTCATAACATAATGACCCTAGCAACTATACGGTGCAAATACATTCAACATTGGAATATACAGGACACACGACGTTTCAGAGTCTGACTGCATCTAAGAAACGTCGTGCCGCTTCAGAGTTTTGAGGTTCTCACGGCGGAGTAATCGAGGAAGTAACGTTGCGTCCTGTTGTCGAGCAGTTCCAGGCGTTTCGCCTTCATCTTGAAGTTTGGGCAGGAACAGGAGACGTTCCTTCAAACGTCAGGAACCACTTGACCAGCGACACGTCCCGGAAGAAAGGAAGTCTTCGTTTTGTTTTTAAACGAGTTATGCGCATCTACACACTAAATGAAAAGCTGAATATATTCGTCCCTGAATGCTTCATTTCCTTGTCATGCTACATAACGTAAAGCGGACAACACAGCGCAAAAAATAACAGTAAACAGATACGGAAGATTCACATAGGGGGTAAAGCTGTCCCTGTCCACGCCACGGGGAATGGAGGTACAGGTCCACCCATTCTTAAACTAGGCACGATGTGCAGTTAGTGCTCAATATCACACCCCGACTGCCCCCCCCCCCCCCGGAAAAGGACCCCGCAGCCCCAATTAAATAGGTGGCTGGTTGAGCCCCAGAGACAGTATGAACGTTCTGGAGAACAGAAAAACCCATTGCTCCACCGGGATTCGAACCCTGGATCGTCCAACCCATAGCCTAGTATCTGTACTGACTGAGCTACCCAGGTTTTTCATAAAGATTTATAAAGAACACTAAATGGATATAAGTAGTTAACCCTGTATGATGAAAATGAATATAGCAAACGTTGAAAACAAAAGACCTCGCACATACGGCAAAAGCAAGGTTTGTAATGGATGTTGCGCCCCGCCAGTCTGTACACGTGATGCTGTGAGGCATTGTGGGTAGAACAGTTCATGGAAACCGCGCGTGGGTTTTAATGAGGACAGGGACATCACAACAAGCTGCAAGTTATTTTGTTTTGAAGTTCCATGTGCTTTCGAAAGCGATCAGATGTTTTGCAGTAGGAATCAGGTACGAGGATAACAAGTCAAACCAATCATTCATCCGCTCCGTCTGGACATCCCGCGACACTGCCATACTCATGGACAGTGTCTTCTGCCAACAGTTTTGAACGATGGTTTAACCAATTTGAAGGTATTGATTGAAATGAGCAGTCGGAATAGCTCAGTCGGTATGGCGATTAGGCTACGGGGTGGACGGTCCGGGGTTCGAATCATATCAGGGTAAGAGGTGTTTCACTGCTACAAAACGTCCTGAACAGCTGGGTGGCCCACCCGTTCTCCTTTTCAGTGGGTACCGGGGCTCTTTCGTGGTGGTAAAATGGCCGGGGCGTTAAGCTAACTGCTCATCTCCGTCTAGTGCAAAGGTTAAGAATAAGTGGAGTTGTCTGGATGTAATTAACCGATTTTATTGTGAGGCAGGAGGGGAACCCATATCTTCAATTACATTTACTACAGAAATGTCCGCGATAAAAGCTGAAACGTACAAACTTACCAGTATGAGTGATGCATTATTTCCCTTTGTTCCACAAACCACAGTAATTCCAGGTACTGCATTGCTGTTCATTTTAATTGAATGCATGCATGAAACAACACAACTAGACCAGGTCAATAGTTTGCATATGAACCGGCAGCTCTGCAAGAGCTGATGTGAGAGACACAAGGTGGGCTGGACCTGGTCACACAGCCTCCCCAAATGTTACAACCTACCTAAGAAAAAAATCTGACCATATATAGAGCACCCCACGTCACAGCCCTTGCTGTACCTCATGACAACACCTCCCACCAAATGCTGGACTGCTGTCCTAACACCAAGACAGTTGTCACCCCATCAAGGAAAATCTGCAACTTTCACCATACGTGGTAACACCTGGGAGGCTGAACACTGCCACTGTCACAACGCTCAACCCTGCGACCAATGAGACAACAGTGATGAAGAAAATATCTGGACATATTCATTGATAAACAATAAAATGTATGATATTGGTAAAAGGTCAATGTACTGATTTCATTAGGAATAACTCATAAACATACAGAATATACAGAAATATTACAGTGCAAAATACTACAGACGCTTTATATACAGCAGTATGGAGCTGAACACACAACAAACTGATAAACACAGTAAAATGAACCTGTGTTAAAGTACCTTCTGAATGCTGCTTTCAGTTGTGCTTTTTCATTACATGGTTAACTGTTAAAAATTATGATTCCAGCACAGAATGTATTTTTAAAAGGTTGGCATTTCTTCTGTGAAGATGGCGTTTATTCCTTGTATTAATTCTGTGCACAAGTGCAACTGTTTAAAAATTTCCATCATTACTTTACAGTGAAGGTCATTAATGAAACATATATATTGGTGTGCAACAGTAAAATGTATAACTGTATAAACAGACTTGTACATGCAGTTCCAGGTCATGCAGTTTTCTCAACTGGTTTGTGATGCGTCCATACACTGCTGTTCTTCACAATAATGTAGCCATACAGCAGCGTAACATGGAGGTGCTGCAGCACTCTGTTATCCTACTTTACTTCCAGAGCAATTACATTTCACTGTGCAACACAGAAGTATTTGGTGTTATATATATGTGAAGGGACTTCATTTACTGACCGAGAGAATTCAGCTTTATTGGGCCGAAATTTCAGAATTTTACAATGTCTACTGGGTCCCACATATGTTGTCTGTATTGCTTCAGTTTATTTTTTCGGATTATCAAATCAAGAAGGATGAATTTGGTGGGACATGTAGCCCATAAAGGGGGAAGAGGAGAAACACATACAGGGTTTTGGTGGTAAAACATGTAGTGGTGAAACATGTAGGAAAGAGACCATTGGAAAGAGTCAGGTGAAGATGGGAGAGTAGTAAAATGGATTAAAGAGATGGGATGCAAAAGCCTGGGCTGGATTCATCTGGCTCAAGATAATGGCAAGTGGTACACCCTTGTGTAACAGTACTGAACCTTCAGATATTGTACAATGGTCCACGCAACTAGTTAGAGTCACGCTGGACCTAAACTTAATTTCCATTTGAAGTCATGCCAACATCCACAGCTATATTCATCTGCCCCTCACCAATCATAACTTTTCAGTACCATTTCCTGGATTTTTTTTTTTAATGTTTTGCTGACCGTGCATCTCAGTATAATCTTAGTAATTAACCAACTTAATGCACAAATTCTTGTTTTATAATAAGTTTATTATATTCCTCTACATGTTTGGAGCACTATGTGCTCATCATCAGGAGGTCAAAATTGTATTATACAGCATCTGGTATCATCACACTTGTAGGTGGCCGTCCTGCGCACAGGTCAGCTCTCTACCTGTGCACAGGATGGCCACCTACAGGTGTGATGATACCAGATGTTGTATAATACACTTTTGACCTCCTGATGATGAGCACATAGTGCTCGAAACACATAGAGGAATATAATAAACTTATTATAAAACAAGAATTTGTGCACTGAGTTGATCAATTACTAAGATTGTTACAATCATAAAATATGTCAGTTATTACTTCTCAGCTTACATTCAATGAACTATGTCACTATGCAGCTCCCAGAATTACCTTGGGTAGTATCTGATTTCACTGTATATATTATTAATTACTAAATTTATTTGCTTTATTTGTATATGTAATACTGCACTGCTCAATGTTAAAACAACAGCAGTAGTTACACACATGTAACAACACAACACAACACAACACAACAAAATGTTTCCATTAACAGGTAACATTACACTAGAACCAGTAACAAGAAAAGATGGTTTGAAAAACACAAAAATTTTACTACCACACTGCTACAATATTTATTAATTTCAGGAGTCCGTTATACAGTGAACAACAAAAACACAGTCGACCCCACTTAACAAGAGCTCACCTTGTGACTCCTGCTTTTGCAGCATTTCAAACAGTAAAAAGTACCTCCAGATCCATGAGCAAAGTTTGTATTTAAAGCCATAACATGCAGAAGCCCCAAGGCAACAGTTTTAACTAAGTCCCCTCACACAGGCCGGCAGGGTGCTGATTAGAAATTCTTCAACCCCCTCACCTGAAATGCTGTAGATTAGCAAGGTTGTGAATTGACTTCTTTGTGATCTTTGATTTTTCCACATGTTATTTATATGCTTGCTTTTGTTTTGTTTGCTTTTACTCAAATTCTTTGTAAAAACAACATACAGTATTTTATTGCATGTTCTTATCACTTATTTGCAAGGTCAGCTGGTGTTCTCATGGTATGAAGTGGCTTTCTGGGTGAGGGAGGCCATATTATAACCTGTGCTTATCGGACAGGAGTCGTGAATTGTGCCACTTTGCTGCGCAACTGTCCGGGAACCACCTAGCTGAATGTGCAAGGCTCACTCACGTGCACCACACAGTGTGCAGATCAAGCCTCCTCCTCCTGGCTGAATTACCAATGCAGTGTAGCACCCATCAATCAATCCAACAATCAGTCTCACCGTGTTAACTTGGTGTAAGAACACATGTAACACAATGCAATGAATGTCATAGTGACACAGGAATGCCTTCCCACAAAAATCAATTCTCAATACAAAATGTATGGTTACACCACAGGCAAATATAGTCTTCCTGATACAATTATCACATTTGCTACATGAAACAGATGTAGAAATTCATCATACTTCAAGGTAAATTTTAAGGCTTTTCCACGTCTATGCTGCATCCATCACAATGCATGAACACTGCTACAAGATGCTACGTAACAATTGACTCATTACTGAATAATCTGTCTGTAAAATTGCATACAGTAACTTTAGATCAACTGTTGAAAGTTTTTTACATTAAGATCTAAATATGTAAAAAATGTGAATGTCTATTAAGATAATTTTCCACCATTTTCTGGAACGAGAGTTCAGATTCTGTTTCTGAAGATCTAAAAACTGCAGGAGTTACTTCTGCAGTACCTATATTTTGAGTTCTGCCAAGGACAAAATAAGGAAAACTGCAATTTATGTATGTAACAGTTACTGTCTTCTACTGACCTGAATAAATTTTATGGAGCCTACAGTACATTCCAGATATTTATGATTAATTGGAACTGACAAAACTGACAAAAACAATGGAATCCATTTGCAATGTAACATGCCAAACTGGTTTCAAGAATTTTAGAAATATAGTATTAACACTATAAAATAGGGCCTGAAGGCACATACAAGTCATGGATGTTTGTTTTTATAATGTACAAACTCCTTTTTGGAAGCATAAAAATACACTGAACTGCAGGACAGCCTCCATCATTCAACCAAGAACCATGACAGGCAGAGCTTGACTCAGCTTACATAGTTCTGTGCAGTAGCAAGAGAGTGGGGCAGGTTCACTCACTGACATATGACGCTATCCATACTGGTCGGTCAGAACCACACACAAAAGGTTGAAAAAATAATATTAAAATGGGTCATCACAGAAGGCCAAAATCCCAAATGCCAAGGTCCATGAATATCAATGCTGAAGTCAGTTAGACAGTCAAGCAACTAGCTCTTTAGCATTTTCCTGCCTCAGCTTTATCAGACATGAAAATGACCTTCAAATGCAAAAAAAAAAAAAAAAAAATCATTTTTTTACAATTTGCTCACACATTTAAACAAAATTGCAAAAGCTTCTGTGAAACTACGATATTACTAAAAAATTA
>Ga0123355_10007328_pt1 | contig 16515 bp, 8 predicted proteins | sample TergutEmb28metaG_3_FD_89872 | JGI IMG/M metagenome (GOLD analysis project Ga0123355, IMG submission 89872) | Embiratermes neotenicus P1 segment gut microbial communities from Petit-Saut dam, French Guiana - Emb289 P1 | ecosystem: Host-associated > Arthropoda: Insects > Digestive system > Gut ...
AAAAAATTATACTGAACATAACAAATGTAATATTCATATCAGGTATTAGACCGAAAGAAACGCGTGACAAGCTTAAAATAAATACCGGGCGTGCATAGAGGGCATTGAGAAACAATTCTCTGACTTCAAGTTGATGTGGCAATATGTCTCCAGTCACAAGATTAATCACGTCATTTGGTGTTGGAATGCTCCACACTGACTCAATTCCGCTTATTTGCACGAGTAAACTCCAGGATAGTTGTACGATAGCTATGGCGAACAATGGGGTTAATAGTAACGCAGCAGACTTCATTCGCAATAGTGTTTTGTTGCTTTTGCTTATGTAGCTTCGTATTTGCTTCCTACGAAAAATAATAATATCAAGAATAATTACTAACTGAACGCCTATCGAAAGGAGTACTCCTATATCTTTAGTAAGTGATAAGATAAATAGCAATGAAGTAACAGAAAAAATACCGTATAATGAGTTTTCATACCTATAATAGAAATAGTAAACAAGAGAAAACCCAAAAAAAACCCCAAGCATTCCGTCAACCAATAAAGTGTTGAAAGACAAATGGATTCCGACATTGGAAACCATAATTAACACAAGCAAGAGAACCCCTTGCTCATATCGCTTTTCTTTTGAAAACACATCTTTTACAAGCGGCATAATCAGGCTGAAAAACAACATATTCATTGCGATATATATATGGTATTCTTCAAACTGCCTGGAAAATCTGGTAAAGAAGTATTGAAACAGGCTTGTGCCAGGAAAATATGATGGAAACAAGTTAAAAGCATTAAGTTCATTTGTAGTTGTTCCAAGGGCATTGGTAGCATGAAAATATCGCACGATAGAACCCCAGTGCGAAAATTCATCCCAACTTCCGAATACGCGACCGTAATTTAGTGCATAAGAAAATGCTGTAAATCCAGCAACTAGCAAAATGCCATGCAAAGCCTGTGCATCGGTAAAAACTTCCCTATCCTTAAGAAATTTTTGTATAAGAATGAAAATGCAAGTAATCGATATTGCGACGACAAAAAATAAACCCCACAACAGACTTCCAGTAAAGTTTAAAAGACCAAAAGCATATAGAATACCGACCACACTCACTGCCGCTAAAACAAATGTTTCAGCAAGTGCACGTTTAAGTAGAATAGCGTATGTTAATCCAATTAAAACTAAAACACAAATAGCAATTATGGGACTCATCAGTTATACCTTCCTAAACACTAAACACAAACGTCTTGATGTCCTTTGGTAAGACCTTCAATAATGGTGAGCCTAGTTATCTTAACATGACGTAATAAGCTGAAGGCTTTCTACTTTTCACTATTTGAGAAACTCAATGGTAGGTGTTTTCGAAATCCGCATTCACAGTTTCCAGAGAAAATTCATTTACAAAGTCAAAATTAATTTCTAGAAACTTAATAACAGAGACTATTGAGAAATGGTGCATATGAGGGAGATACTGCTCCAATTGCCATAATCTCGTTAAGGCTTGACCATTTTTTCATTCGGCATCAACCCTCGAATATATCTCAACTCTTGCATAAGTTTAGCCCGAATATTCATCAGTGACTATACACGCCTCAAGCTTGCCATCTGTAACAGTTACTGTGCATCAGGCCTTATCGGAATGCTATCTAAAATATTTCCGTGCTCGTCTGAAAGGAACAGTATCTCCCCGTTTTGGATATTAAATCCTTTGCGTATTCTAAATCTGTGTGTAAAGTCTATGCTGCTATTACCTGTGAGTTGAAGTGTCGCTCCTGGTGAAACGCTTGCGGCTGGAAGTTTCCACAACTGAAGATTTTTTGAATCGTTACTTAAGTATAAGCCATCAGTGCGTACACTGCTGTTAGAAAGATTTATTAAAATGCTACCATTACCAAGCTCCGATTCATTCGCGCTGTAAATGGCAAGTGGGGGGATTGCTGGCTCAGTAACAAGTTCTAATTTAACGTAACCATTTACGGCATCTTCAAATGCGACTGTTATATTCGGGGTGTAAATATTCGAGCCATTTAGTACCCAATGAGAAAAAGCTGTGAACTTTGGTAGTACAGGGCTTATAGGTATTGTTAAATGGTTGAAATATTTTGAAGCTATACCACGTTGTGTGCCTATTATTGCTTCACCGCCGATTACTCGTACGGTAAACATATCTAAAGGAAAGCCGAAGTAATCTGACAAACTTTGGAAAATGTATTCATGCCGACTTGTGACAAAATTGCGAGTAATTTGGTGTTTAGTCCTGATAGTATCGACACATACTACTTCTCCATTCCAACGCTCCGCCCAATGGTATATTTCATTCCATGTATTATCGTAGAATAACTCAGATAATATCACATCTACAGTTTCACGATTTATCACATTAGAAGCAAGGTCACACATTATCAGTGTAAAATAGTCTGCCATATCTGAACGAGTAAGAATATTGGCAAGTAATTGACCCCTATTTTCCATAAGTTGTGTTGTTGTTCTAAATCTTTCAGCCAAGTCATCTTCAGAGAGGATATCTTGCAACATCGGATGTTCCGTATCGTAACCTACCAAAACAGAGTGAAAAGTATTTCCATTGCTCCAAGGAAGAGTAGATGCGTTTAATGTTGCATCAAGGTCAAAAACAGCATATCGCCAACGCCCATCTAACTCCAATACGCCATTAACAGGTTTTCCCGTATACCGCCATCGTCTTGTATTATGTGCTTGTAAATCATCATTTCCAACAAATATGTTAAATGCGTAATACAACAATAAGTTGTCAATATCAATTATTTGTCTTAAGTTCATAAAAGCAATGTCATCATGCAAATTCTTTAATGAAAAATCTTCGATTGCTAACAAGTCATTTGCCAAGTGCTCGTTATCTTCAAACAATAGATAATAAGACCGTCGTCCATACAAATTCACAATGTCAAAATCACGTGTGGGGGTATTAAAAACCTCTGACAGAAAGTGCGCATCAACTCTGCTCTGTAACCACATTGCGCCATAATAATCACCATTAATAAACACACTTGCTACCCGTACTGGTGTCGCTATTAAACCTGCTCTTTCTGCGAGTCTTAATCCAATTTCTTGTCTAAATATGCCGCCGCCCCCCCCCTGTAGCCTTCTGAGTAAAAGTGTATTTGTGCGAACAACGGGAGAATTGTCATATGATATGAACGAGGGAAAAAAGTCAAAATCAAACCATCCTGTTTCATATGAATACATTCTTCTTGCCATAAGTCGCAATGATTTCTGCGGCAAACCTCTTGAAGAACTCCCATGAATACGTACTCCTGCATCCTGATAAAACACACGCTCCATTTCATCAAAAACTTCAACATGAACAGGACGCTCCCACTCAATGCCACGCATAAAGAAATTTGCCGGACTCATAAACTCAACTTCAATATGAGGATTTTTTCTAATAAATTCTTCTCTCATTTGGCCCTCAACTAAAATCCCATACTCATGACCAAACAAGTTATCCGGGTCAGTAGACAGCGAAAAAACCAAAGTTTCAAATCTTTCACGGGTGTTTTCTCCAATAAAGTAGGTCTGCGTGAATGGCTTTGTTGTAACGCCGTCAACCATTGCAACCGCTCTTAGCACGATTGCATACAACTCCGGACGTAATTCAAAATGGAGCGGGTGGCTATACTCCGCTGAGTATATGTTAGGGACAGAACCGTCAATTGTGTAAAAGATTTGTGCATAGGGGCTTGATGTAGTAATGGTCACTGTTATTCCCTCAGTGTGAAAATGCTCCGTTTTGGAAAAACTGACTGTTGTTCCTAAATTTCTTGAATTGACGGCATTGAGCAGTAACTCGTCGTTAGCAAATACACCGGGCAAAGGATTTGCAGCGAAAACAAAAACAATTATTAGAAAAACAGATGATATAAAAGTAAGTATATTGGCTCTCGCTGGAAGGTGTCTTATAGATAAAGTAAACACAAGAGCAGCAATGTAGGCAATCACAAGTATCAGCAAAACAGCATTGTGACTGTATGTCACTTCTAATGCTGTAAACGCATGAGTTAATGAGGTCGGTTCAAGTGAAAATAAGTCATACTCAAGGGAATCACCCGCACCTTCTATTCGTACCCAGCCAGACCACGCATGCTGATGAAATTCAATGCTTAGATTCCCAGGCGGCAACAATAGTTCAAGCACAGAAGGTTGAATATAAGCAAGCAACACTCCGCCATAAATATCTTCATACATCCAGCCCTCACCCAAAGGCACAGCTTCTAAATCAATGGGTTGGTTATCAACGAAAATATTAAAAATATAAACAGACGCTGACCCTTCAGGGTTCTCCACTCCAGGTTCTCCCAACGCTGTAAGAGTAATTTCCACATACTCATTTGAAACGATAAGTTGTGGAACAAAGACAAAAGCAAAGATTACAGCTACTAATGCACTCAACCCACAGATAATTACGGTCTTTATGTGTATAGCGTCAAGAAGGACTTCTTTCATGGGTCACCCAACTTTCGTCAATATTTAGGGATAAAAAATCCGCGCATAGCCCAAAGGTGGGCATCTGAGAAGTGTTGGCAGATATCTCATTGTTTTTTTCGAAACAGTGTCCTTTTCAGGATACGTAGTGGTCTAGTAATGCGCCAACTAGATGAGCTTTCAATAGCTGCAAGGGAGTTAGTGAGGTAGGTGTTACTTGTTTCCTGCGTACTAAGCGTGGCTTGTGAAGCATTGAACTTCTGCTGAAGCGCGTCATAGCTTATCTGTTGTGCAACAAGCTGGGCTTGTGAGTCATTGAACTTCTGCTGAAGGACATCTTCGCTGGCTTGTTGAGCATTGAGCTGGGTATTAAACTTTTGCTGAAGGTCGACGTTGCTCGCTTGCTGTGCAATAAGCTGGGCTTGCGAATCATTGAATTTCTGCTGAAGATCGGTGTTACTTGCCTGCTGAGCAAAAAGCTGGGCTTGTGAAACATCGAACTTCTGCTGAAGGTTGGTGTTACTTACCTGTTGTGCAATGAGCTGTGACTGCGAATCATTGATTTCCTGCTGCAAGTTAGCGTTGCTTACCTGCAACTCTGTGAGCTGTGAATTTATGTGTGTATTTTGCTGCTGTGCTTCGTTGTTTTGTGATCTCAAAGTACTAAGATGGGCTTGATCATTGTATAATTTCGAGAAATATGAGTCGTTTATATCAAATAGAAGTGTTGATGCAATTTTTTCAGATATCTCTTTTTTTGAGGCGATACATATATAGTTCTGCGGGATTTTACTATCCACACTAGTTTCAACGTAACACTCATTGCCAGTAGTGAGAACAGTTTCCTTATACTCTCCCATTTCAATACCAAGCTCAGCGATTTGGTTAGTAAAATAACAGCGTTGACCTAAAAAAATACGATATGGGAATTTCGTTGATAGTAATCTATCGAACTCTTTTAATGTCAATTCTTTTTTGTGATGTGGGTTACTGTACTTCAAAACATTGTGAGTATATTCATAATTTGGGGTAGAGATTATCAGAAGTCCTTCATTCTTGATCAAACGATCAAATTCGTTTATCAAGAGTATCTGCTCAAACTCTTTAAGATGTTCCAATGTTTCGAAGCTTGAAATCACATCGAAAACTTCATATCCATCTATTGGTATATTGCAACCATCCCCTTGCTTATACTCTAGATTGTTTCGCTGATACTTAGCTTTTGCGAACTCAACGGCTTCCAATGCTACGTCTACACCAACAACTTTTGAAGCGCCTTGTGCTAATAATGCTGCTCCATATCCTTCGCCCGATGCGATATCAAGAATTACACCTCCCTTCGCAAATTGCATAACAAAATAGTAACGACCTAAATGATCATGATGAATGGCTCCCCATTCTATAGGCATCCATGGGAGATAGCGCTCACCGTCCATATCTAGAGTGCTATTTTTACTATCTTGAACCATCACATATTCCCCCTTTTCATACACGACGTAGTCTCAGCGCCCCTAAATGCGGACATGTAGGTACCCCATCATACAAATCATCATTTATCTCACAAAATTTTGCTTCTCAACGAAGGACTCTGCTACAAAACAGATATTGTAGTCATTAGTCGCGTAAAGCCGGGGTCTAGGGTTTGTCCACTTCATCGCCTAATTCCTTTTGAACGTTAATAATTTTTACATTGTTATTCGCAGTCCGTTTTGCCGTAGAGAGAGCTGAATAACCCTTACTGTTCACAAAGGTCGGGTAATCCTCCAAGAGAGGGTTTTTCTGAGGTTTTCGCATTCATAACGCTGCATTGATTGTGTCGGTGGTGACTCCGAAACAATTGTCGGAGAGTGAACCTGCGACAGGAATATTTAATGAATGCAATGCAAGTCTGCTTACACATTTCATACTCTCGCAATGTTGTCTGCATAAATGATTGCATATCTCTCTAATCCCATGCGAAAATGAAGCTCTGTAAGTATGCCTTAAAGTCAATTTCGCTCATAGTATCATAGTAAAGAAGATTAATAATCAGCATGTTCCACTTTTCCATTGTGTACGAGGGAGTATATTTTGCTATCATCGTCTATGCGTTTATGCTCATTTTATGCAGTTCAGCCTCATGTTGAAACGTGAACGCAAGCGTTCACACAATACTTATCAACTTCCTTTACTTCTCCAAATAAAGTGCAAATTAGCTTCTGGTATATCTAGTTGCTCAAGTAATGCCTAGGGGGTTAGTCTATTTCAATATTGGTCTCCTTCTTCCATTAATTCAAAGTTATATTAACCTTGTAAAAGCACAGTTAAGAGTTAAATATACGCTTTCTTTCTAATATTTTATTGTACAACTCAACATGCTTTGTCACATAATCTTCGAAACGATAATGCTTTAAAGCCATTTTTCTTGCAAGTTTTCCGCGCAATTCAAGTTCTATTGGGTTGTTAATTAGCATAAGAATTACCTCTCTAAACTGTTTCTCATTTTTGACCGCAAACCCACACTCTGGAGCAAAAACAACATCAGGCAAAGCCGTTCCTTCATACACAATTACAGGCAATCCTGATGCCATAGCCTCAATAGCCATAAGCCCAAATGCCTCTGCAATGGATGGCATTAGAAAAATATCAGAGATAGTGTACAATTCAGCCATCATATTTTCATCATTAGTCCATCCAAATTCAATTACCTGATATATATGAGCAAATTCTTTTAAATTTTTTTTTCCTGCTACTGCTACCAGAGTTATATTTTTATTTGTTTTCAGTTGCATAAGCATTCTTTTAATGCGGTGAAATCCCTTGTAAGGAGAATCGTCAGAACGAAAAAAAATTGTAAAATTCTCTTCTGGTATATTATATTTATTACGTAGTTTGGACTTGTTACGAATGTTGGTGAAAAGATCAGAACATATACCGAACGGAATATTGTGTATGCTTTTAAAATGACAAGTGAGAGGGCTAGACTCGACTATATGTCTCATCCAGTCTGAAGCAATAATAACATCAACTTCCAAATTCGCATATACAGTTTTCTTAACATCCCATAATAGCTTTGAAGTGTTTTTGCTTAGTGGAAAATATCGCTCAGGGTTTGGACAATTCTCGCATTTTATTTTCCACTTTTTGCACTCTATTGGGTGAACGCAATGAGCTGTCATCGCCCAAGGGTCGTGCATAGTCCAGACAATCGGCTTTCTGCGTGACATTTCTAACAAATCGTAAAGAGAAATAAAATGATTGTGAATTAAATGAAGGTGAACAATGTCTGCTTTTTGAAATAACTCATGTTGCATTATTCGCTGACCAAATGGATATACCAATGCGTGTATTGACAATGACTCTTCGAAAAAACGGCAGTACTCACGTAGCATACTGTCCTCGTGTGTAAATAGTGCAATAGTGTTGTAGTCATTGCTTGCTTTGCCGCAAACAAACTGATGTGACGGGTGCCCCATTCGATTTAGAGCAATTTGCAATTCGTGACCATTAAATCTTGAACCTGCTAAGTCGTTATCGTTTATGTGCAATATCCTCATATTACACCCCAAAATCATTATCTATTTAGTTTCTCCATTACTCCTCTGATTCTCAATTTTCTGTATATTGAAGTTCGAGTAATAAAGGGCTCTAGTCGCATATGAGTAAGCAATCGTTTCGTAGGGCGGAATATTTTTCGAATTAAATAGACGAGAATTTGCCTTGTATATAGTTTGACTCCAACTTTGCGATTGCCGTATTGTGAAATTGAAGTCTGTTCGGATTCTACTTGATGCAAATCAGTAAGTTCTAATCCGGTAGCTTGTAGATTTGATGCTTGCGCAAGCAATCCACTATAAACGGAGTGTATGTTTGATACAAGCGTTTGCGTCTCCTGTAATAATTGTTTAACATCAATGTTGTAACTATTTTGTATCGCTGGTTGTATTGACGTGATGGATGAGTTAAGCCTTTTTAATTGTAAGTATTCTTTGGCAATACGCACTGTTGTATTTTCGTATTCGCTTGCGATATCTCGCATAAATATTTCATTGTCCAATTTATTTGACATGAAATCATTATTCAAAATGAGATTAAGTTCATCGCCACTTGTATTCAAAACGGCATCAATTAATCTGTACCATTTTGAAGATATTTTAGTAGCGTCGAAGCGCTCAATCATACTTGGAAGCTGACTTTTTATTCGTTCTAGTAGGTCGACATCTGTTAACAATAACTGTATTTTATTTGCCATTTCATTTACATTATCCGCTTCGATAATAAAGCCAGTTTTTCCATTTTCAACAATATCATCATATCCGTTTTTCGAAAACAGAACTGAAGGAACACCGTAAGCAGCGGCCTCTAATATTACCAGCCCAAACCCCTCATATTTTGATGGTAAAACATGCACTGTAGCATCTTGATAATAAAGTTCTACATCTTTGGTCCACCCTGTAAATTCCAAGCTTCCGGTTGGAAAACAAAGACGCTCTACTAATTCGCCAATGGTTTCTAAACTATCTACTTTCATTTGAAAATCATAAGACCCGACGACTGTGAGCTTTGAATCAGGACATTTATTCAATACCTTTGCGAATGAAAGCAATAATTTATCAAGTCCTTTTATTGGGTCATCAAATCTACCAACAGCTATTATGTTTTGTGATCTTGGTTTTGTATCTAACAGAGGAATGTGTGCTATTTGTGCTGTATTAGGTATTACCACGCCGTTTGAGCCGTGAAGAGAGTAAACATTTGCACTGTATGATGTAAGCCACACAACCGCGTCTGCGTATGAAAAATACTTGTTTCGCTCTATTATGGAGTCAATATACGTATGATTCCAATAAGGCAAAAAATAATTTTCATGGTTCCATGCGATATTCTTTATACCAAAACGCTTATTTGATTCAAATGTCCTCAGATACATATCAGACCAGTTGAACATAATTATTGAAATATCTATTTCAAGCATAGATAATATCTTTGATAGCCGCTGTTGCCAACCACCATCATCAAGTATAGGAGCGAAGTATACACACTGGATATCATTGTTTGGCAAGGATTCGTAATCACGATCGCACCATTGCGAGTGCAAAATATAAATCTCATATTCCTTGCAGAGCATTTGCGCAAGATCTAAAAAGGATTTTATTAAACCTCCTCCAGAAGTTAAGTCGTTAGTAAAAAATGAAATACGAGGCTTAATTTTTTTCTTTGACAAAACATCTTCAAACTCTTCACCTAAAACATAGCTTTTGCCCAAATCTAAATTAATCATCATATCGTGATATAGTGATTTTTTCTTTGAGTCAGATGCATTTACATAATCATTATGAGCAGCACGCAACATACAGCCATTTATATAGTCAATTGCCCTATCGTATTGAGAGCTGGTAGATAAGAAGCTATATGTCTGCTCATAAAATTTATAAACCGAACTATCTATGGCACATTTTTCATCATCAGTCAGTTGCTTCATAAAATCTATCCATAAGTTGTTACATTCTTCGATATGAGGCTTAATATCTTTTTTGCTTCCTTGTTCTTCATGGCTTCTGCTTCTTACGCAAATTTCACGAGAATATTTTATTTCTTTTTCTCGCATCATCCTAAACCACAAATCAAAATCCTGAGTAGTTGGAAGGGCCTCGTTAAAGACACCAATGCGATCAAAATGAGATCTGTGTATCAATAGACAACATCCGTTTACATACCCTCTTAACAAAGGAAAAAGGGGACGCGATAATTGTTCGTCTGAATATTTGTCAAAAGGAGTTACGACATAAAATTCATTTCCATCCTTATCCATCACGGAGTATGGGCATGCAATAATTGTTGTTTTATCTTCAAGAGACTCTAGCATAGTTACTTGTGAATGAATTTTATTAGGATTGTAAACATCGTCGTGACTCAACCAAGAAAAATATTCTCCGCGCATGCTTTCAATACCAGCATTAAGTGCAGTTGCTACACCCCCATTTTCTTTGTGGATGTATAGGATTTTATCTCCATAAGAAAGTGCTAATTTTTCTGTTTCTCCATTGTCTGTAGAACCGTCATTTACCACGATAACTTCAATATTTGAATAAAATTGCCCCAAAGCACTATTTATTGCTTCCTGCAAAAAATTAGCTCCATTATAAACAGGTATAATTATAGAAATCAGAGGAAAAAAGGTAGCACCTTCTTTAGTAGTTGCCGGGATTCTTTGTCCCAATGATTTAAGAAGACTTTCTAATTTAAGTGTGTAAGCAGATACTAGTTCTGGCCTACCTATCTTCCCCAATATACTAATGCATGCTAATGTTTCCTTGACGTGTGAATAGTAATTTGGGTTGTCAAGTATATACGACACTATATTGCTTATGCCTGTCACTTGTTTGTCGCGATGCATAAATGCAGATAAATCAGATACCCTAAATTGGGTGAGTGGTTCATCAACAACTCCTATTTCATACTCATATGTAATATCTATGAAAACACAAACATCTTCACCAATGGAAAATTGATCAGCAAACTCATTCTTTGTAAAGACTTCTCTTTTTGCCATAACCGTTGATGTTAAAATTCCGCAGTTCTCCAATATTTCTGGAAAAAAATTTCCTTGAAATTGACGTGTACTTCTAGTTTCAAGAAACATCCCAGATTGTGATACTCGATTGTAAGACGTATGTGAAAAGTCCAAATTATTTTGAATCATATAACTAAGCTGTTTTTCCAATTTTTCAGGCACAAAAAGATCGTCCGAGTCCAAGAATGCAATATAGCTACCTGACGAATGTTTAACTCCCAAATTTCTTGCTGCAGAAACTCCATTTCCAATTGCTATAACATACTTTAACTTTTTATCACTTTCTATATACTCTAAAAGTGTAGATTTATCGTCATCACTGTGGTCATCCACCAAAATAATTTCATAATTCTTATACGTTTGAGATTGAACACTTTTAATTGACTCCATCAACAGCGGAATTCTATCTTTAAATGGAATTACTACACTTTTCTTCACATTTTCCGCAGTTTGTGCATGCACGGCTAATCCGACCTTTCAAACCGATGTTTGGAAATCTTCTTCTTATCTAAATTTCCAACTGTGCCGCCTTTTTAAACTCAAAACCAGACGACCTACTGCCAATACACTAAAGGCACTCAGATTTATATATTGAAAAAAGCCCAGTATTCCACGTTTCGTCACAGCCCTTCGTCTTGCATATCTCATAGCAAATTTGCTATTCGTATACTTAAGAAGCAATATGTAAATTTGTTTGTAAAACTCCGGAACAGAGCCACCCAGTTGAATCATTTCAGATTCAGTTAGCGCATTCATCATCTTTATCCATAGTGCACTACTTTCCTTGGCATGTACCTTTCGGCATACTCTGCTTCCTTGAAGATTGTGCACACGTGTTTTGTGCAATGCCCCTTCACTTACTCGGCAATGTTGACCACGCATCAATCGAAACCACAAATCGTAATCTTGCGTAGTGGGTAAATTCTCGTTGAAGTTTCCGACACGTTCAAAATGACTCTTATGTACCAATAAGCTACAACTGCTAATCATACCATTTAGAAGTGGGAACAAAGGCAATTCTAAATCTTGTTTTTCATACTGTTCCAATGGTAAAATTCTATTTACTTCATGACCTACAGAATCTATCACAATCCACCCTGAGAAAATAACGTCATGTTTGTTTTCAAGTTTGCAAAGATGATTTATTTGTGTTTCGATTTTTTCAGGAGTATACACATCGTCATGAGACAGCCACGAGAAATATTCTCCACTCATTTCTGTGATGCCTGTGTTTAGAGCGGTTGAAACCCCGCCGTTATCCTTATATATGTATAGAATTTCATTTCCGTAACTAAGTGCAATTTCCTCTGTTTCACCATTGTCATCTGAGCCATCATTTATCACTAACACTTCTATATTGTCATAAGTTTGGATTAACGCACTATCTATGGCTTCCTTTAGATAATTTGCGCCGTTATAAACAGGAATTACTATCGAAACGAGGGGCTTGAATCCCATACCGCACTTCCCAGCATCGTTTTGTAAACTTGAGTGATGTTTGCGCACATAGAAGCTGAATCCAACTTCGCTTCTCTAACTCCGGAAGAACCATCAGTACGCGTCATTTTTGAGATTTTTAGAGCTTCATCTGCCCACTCTTTTGCGTCACATATTGGTAGAAACTTGATATAATCACTACAAACTACGGTATTTGGAACGCTTTCAGACACAATGCATCCCACGCCAGCACATTGAGCCTCAACTACAACCAATCCAAACCCTTCTGAAATGGATGGGAGGAGGAATACATCAAAGGCTTGGTACAATCGATGAGCGTCTTTTCGTAGGCCAAGGAATTTAATTGAATTTTGAAGTCCTTTCTCCCTTACTCTACTCTTTATTGCAGTTTCCAAATCTCCATCACCTACCAACACGAGTATACAGCTTACGCGCTTTCGCAAGATTTCAAATATCTCAAGCAAGAATCCATGATTTTTTATTGGGGAGAAACGAGCCACATGCCCCACGCACAAGGTGTTTTGGGATAACCCGAGTTCACTTCTTACATCCATGCGCACGACTTCGTTATAACGAAACAGGTCTGTGTCAACTCCATTTGAAACTATATGTACGTTTGGATTGTTTCCAAAGACTCGATGAGCAGCTAAAGAGGATACTGCGACATAATTGTTAGCCCACAGCGGGATGCCTTTTGACAACGCTTTATTACGTATCCTTTTTATTGTCGTGTCTGACATTTGTGCACTGTGTGCGTGAATAACGCGATGGGGAATGCCTTGGTGCTTTGCTTCTCGAAGATATATGAAGGCAGAGTTTACCAAATGCCCATGTATTATGGAGTACGGTTGTGTTATCAGAAGTTCCTTGAAAGCTCTATGAAACTGCTGTCCAAGGGAATTTTTTACATTCGGTAAGCGGTATACATTTCCTCCAGCAGCTTCTACTATAGATTTCATTCCAACGTCACAAAAGCCATACGCAACTACATCCTGCGTGACTTCTCCAATGCCCTTTACGCAATTTATTATATCGTTTGCAACGCCACTTGACGGCGATAACACATCCACAACATGTAATACTCGCACATCATTTTTATTATCCACCATCGCTTTATGTTTCATTGGCTTATATTCCTATCCCACTTTGCTGATATACTTCGCAGATTTCATCAACTGCTCCAATCCCAACCATTTGGCCTTGATGAAGTATCATCGCACGTGTGCATAACCGTTGTATAGTTTCCGTAGCATGCGAAACCAACAAAACGGTAGTTCCACTGGAAAGCAACTCCTGAATACGAGCCTCTGACTTCTTCATAAAGCGAAAATCGCCCACGCCTAGTATTTCATCTATGATAAGAATATCCGGGTTTACTAAAGTAGCTACTGCAAAACCTAGCCTTGCACTCATGCCCGAAGAAAAATTTTTAATGGGTACATTTTCAAACTCCCATAAGTCTGCAAAATCCATGATATCTTTATATAAGGTATCCATAAAAGATGGTGGATACCCAAACATCGCTCCATTCATATAAACATTTTCTCTCGCGGAAAACTCAGCATCAAACCCCATACCTAGTTCTAAAAGAGGCGAGATTGTGCCATTTGCTGTTATCGTTCCTTTTGATGGCTTAAAGACTCCTGCTATCAGCTTTAGCAATGTAGATTTGCCGGAACCATTAAGACCAAGTATGCCTAATACTTCACCCTTCGGAACATCAAAGCTGACATCCTTTAGTGCCCAAAACTCATCAAAGAAAAGCTGGCGCTTTAACACCTTCACGACATACTCTTTTAACCCCATTACCTTGTCGCGGTTGAGGTTGAACATCATGGATACATCTTTGACTGAAATAGATATATTCTCCACGTTTCAGTAAACTCCTTATAGATACAAGATGTATTTGTCTTGTTGGGCAATTTTTACATAAATGCCGATACCCAAAGCGGCAAGAGCGTACCCTAAGCAGATAATATTTGTCCACAAGTTTGGAATATTCCCATATAGTGCTACATCACGGAAATAGCTGACATAGTGAAACATCGGATTGAAATGGATTAAGTGATACACTGTCGGCGGAAGAATACTTGTTGGCCAAAATATTGGGGTAAGAAACATCAATAATGTTGTCAAAATCCCATATATATAGCCAATATCACGGAAGAAAACTGTCATTGCTGACAGCAGCATCCCTACACCCATTGAAAAAATAACTACATACAGTACAGGTATTGGAATTAGTAACATTGTCCAGTGAAAAGGAGCTCTCAGAATTAAGAAAACGATTAAAAATGCCACAAACGAAAAGCCTAAGTTCACCATTGACGATAGAATGCGTGAAATAGGAAACACGTATTTTGGCACATAAACTTTTTTAATAAGGTTTGCGCCACCCATAATTGAGGACATTGCTAAAGTTGTTGCTTCGCTAAAAAAATTAAAAATTAACTGCCCACTCAAAAGGTAAAGGGGAAAGTATTCAATATCAAACCTAAAAATCGTAGAGAAAATCATGGTAAGAACCAACATAGTAAGAAGCGGATTCAGCAATGACCAAAGAACGCCCAAAACGCTTCTGCGATATCGCGTGACAAAATCACGCTTAACCATCAGAAACAATAAATGCCTGAAATGCTTAAACGTCGCTATTTGACAATTCATATAGCTTCTGTGTGTTACTGCAATCAAACAAAATATTGCTATCAGTGAAACTGTCATTGCAATAAATACATTAAAAAATATGAGCATAGGTATGTTGCCTGGTCGCTGGCCTGCTACTTCAACTGGGAGGTGTTGCCAAAATATGACGAACAGTGCTGAGGTCAATATAAAAGATACACCAGCATAGTGTTTTTTTGTCATTGTTATTAACCACCAATTCAGTGTTTTCTAACGAAAATTTATGTGAACTATAGACTTAAAGAACACACAGTAAAAAGGCGTTCTCCGCATATTCGTGAACGTCAATAAAAAAATGGTTTGCATTCTCTAGTTCTAAATTACCTAGCTATCTTGAAAATCCTCCGTTAGTGCCTCCATATCTATGTATCTGTATTCATCAAACTCCAGCAACTCACCATACTTCTTAATCGTCATTTGCAACGATGAGTGACCAAGTATCTCCCCAAGTGATTTCAAATCAAACCCCTTCGACATTGCCCTTGCTGCAAAGGTATCACGTGAGACTTGGAAAGGTAATGGCCGTATGCTCGCTTTTCGCAGAAGCTTAGCGAATCTACATTGCATGTTACGGACTTCTATCGGCTTTCCATCATTTGAGATCACAAACTCACCTACCGATTGCGCTTGATGCTCTGCCAACAGTTGAACCAAAAAGCCAGCAAGAGGGATGACTCGTTGGGCAGAGTGGTTAACAGGTAAGAATGTTGCAGAGGTTTTGGTATCGCCGTCCGGGGTATTTATCCGTTGGGCAGTACGCCGGATATATAGCAGCTTCTTATCAAAGTCAATATCGCTCCACATAAGACCACATAACTCACCGGGCTTTATGCCCGTGTACAGGCAAAGCATTGTTCCAATGTGATCTGGAGCATCAGAATTCTTGGCAGCAGTCTCCAGCCGCCTTTGTTCATCCAGTGAAAGTATTACTGGACCATTAACTATGTATTTTGGCACTTCCACTTCGTAGATGCTGGGAAACACATCATCCAGCCCTTTTCTCAAAAGAACTAGGATGCCTTCAATGCTTTTTACAGACAATCCACTTACTACTTGTTTATCCACAAAATCCTGAACTATTGAAGGGCTAAGGTCGGCACATTTAATTTCCGAAAAGTATGGGATTATATGTTTTTCATATTGTGTGTAATATGTGCCGAAGGTTGAAGCCTTTTTCTGCCCTCGTATCGATTCAAGATACTGCTTCATAACAGTAGGGATGGTTTGTTGCATCTTTTGGTTTGTCTCTTTTCTGGATGTTGGTCTCACTTTTTCGAGCTTGTCTAGAGCCTCTTGGTAACTTCGGGCATATTTAGAGCTATATTTGAGCCTGCCGTTTTCGTCGCGCCCTTTGATAAAACGCACCTCGTAGCGG
>Ga0123355_10007330_pt1 | contig 16515 bp, 18 predicted proteins | sample TergutEmb28metaG_3_FD_89872 | JGI IMG/M metagenome (GOLD analysis project Ga0123355, IMG submission 89872) | Embiratermes neotenicus P1 segment gut microbial communities from Petit-Saut dam, French Guiana - Emb289 P1 | ecosystem: Host-associated > Arthropoda: Insects > Digestive system > Gut ...
CGGCGCCAGCCACTGTGGCGTCTTCGTGGTTCATCAGTTGAACGATCTCGAGCGATGACATCTGGTCGAGATTCGAGGCGGTATGCAGAATCTGTTCGGTGGGGAGTTGGCGAAGATCAGATTTCGGCGAGCGGGTTCGGCTCAAGCGTGCACCTTTCGGAGTAATCCTGGAGATTGAGAGGAAAACCCCACTTCTCCCAAGATCAGGGGGAAGCGGGGCACCCGGTAGGTTCATTTTAACTGCTCCCGCATTGCGGTCTGGTTTCAACCGAGGGCTTCGACTACCGCGTCGTAAAATTTCGGCCGTACCCACTTGATCGCCTGATTCGAGCAGTCAGGCCAGGTGCGGTTCGTCAGTAACGTGACCGAGAGTTGGCGGTCGGGATCGATCCACAGCGATGTCCCAGTGTACCCGAGATGTCCGTAGGACCGCGGCCCGAAATACTTTCCGGATTGAGAAGGCGACGAGGGGGTATCCCAGCCGAGTGCGCGGGATGTGCCTAAAGGAATGGATTCGCGGCGAGTAAAAAGAGAGACCGTCTCTGGGCGGAGGATCGGTGCTCCGCCATTGAGCATGACTTGGGCAAAGCGCGCGATGTCCTCGGCGGTCGAAAACAATCCCGCATGTCCGGCGACGCCGCCCATCACGCTCGCGTTCTCATCCTGTACTTCACCCTGGATGATTCGGTGGCGGAAGGTGCTGCGAGTTTTTTCGGCGCTGGAGCCGGGCGCGCCTTGCCCTGATTCCTCCCGTTCATCGCTGGTGGGGGGGATTTGCGCCCGCTTGCCTCGAGGCGGATTGAACGTGGAATTCGACATTCCAAGCGGACCGAAAATTTCTCTCTGAGAGAAAACATCCAGCGCCTCTTGGGCGATCCGTTCCAGAGCCACGCCGAGAATGATGAATCCGATGTCGCTGTACTCGGTGCGCGTTCCGGGATCGGCCGAGAGCGGCATGGTAAAAGCCGCGCGCAGAACTTCGTCGCGCCTCTGCGCCTTGAGGAACAACCTTTCATAGGCAGGCAACCCCGACGAATGGGCGAGAAGCTGGCGGAAACTGACTTCGCGTCGCCGCTTGTCGGCTTCACCGCAGGCGTCGACCAAGAATTCTGGGACAGCGCAAAGAATCGGCGCCTCCAGTTCGAGCAACCCCCGCTCGTAGAGGATCCCTGCCATGGTGGTCGTCGCAAGAGCTTTGGTCAGGGAAGCGAGGTCGAAGGTAGTGGGGCGGGTGACTTCCGAGTCGTGGAAGTCATCCCCACCCCGGCGCAAAGAACCCGACAGGGATGGGGCACGCTCAAGATCTTCTTGATAGACAAACTTTCCAATCGATTTCAAAGCGACGAGCTTCCCGGCCTGTGTAACCGCGACAGACGCCGAAGGGAATGCGTGTTCGCCGATCGCAGTTTCCACGATTGAAAAAGCGGCGGCGAAAACTCGGTGCTGCTTCTCCGACGCGCCCGTCAACAGCATTGCGTCACCGCCAACGAGCGATCACGGCACTGAAAGCGATCTGAGGTCACCATGCAGGTACCAAGGCAGAACTGATTGAGCGACGGCAAAGTCGTGGGATCCACGGCAGCAAATGGTAGCACCCCGGACGGTGACGGTGCATGTGTCCCCGAGGTGCCCCCGCGCTAGCATTTGTTGAGTTGCAACTTGTGGTTGTGTAGAGTCAAAGGATTCTCTAATAAAGGTCAGAATCTTGGCGAGAAAAATTCCTGTGCAAGATTTCCTCGGAGTGCTACACAGTGCTACCTGTGGCATCCTTCTGTGCACCGTTCTCTTGTTTTCTTTCACTGCCGACGTTGTGAGCGCCACGGCTGAGTTTCGATCACCCGCACAACCCGCAGCGGTGTTCCCCGCGCCGGCATCGTCCACAGCGCCCCCCGTGCGCTTGAGTGCGGTGGACTGGATCGTTCAGCAAGCCATTGCCGATGGAAATATTCCTGGAGCCGTTCTGATTGTCGGCCACAACGGCGCCGTCATTTACCGGAAGGCCTACGGCGAGCGAGCGCTCGAACCAGGGCGCGAGGCGATGACCCTCGACACGATCTTCGACTTGGCGTCGCTGACCAAGGTGGTCGCGACGACGACTGCAGTGATGCAGCTGGTCGAACTAGGCAAGGTACGGCTGAACGACCCCGTGGCAAAGTATTTGCCTGAATTCGCGCAGAGCGGAAAACAAGACATCACTGTGCGGCAGTTGCTGACTCACTATTCTGGTCTTGCGCCCGACTTGGATTTGGACAAGCCGTGGGAAGGGAAACACACGGCGTACCAGCTGGCATTTGTAGAGCCGCCGCAAACTACCCCGGGGTCCGGTTTCGTTTACAGCGATATCAACTTCATTATGTTGGGAGCGCTGGTCGAGAAGGTTTCTGGCGAGACCCTCGACGCCTACACCGAGCAACATATTTTCGCGCCCCTGAGGATGACGCACACCCGCTATCTGCCTCCGGCCTCGTGGCGTCCGAAGATCGCGCCCACCCAGTTCGACGAGAACGAGCACATGCTGCGCGGAGTTGTACACGACCCGACGGCTAGGCGGATGGGGGGCGTCGCCGGACATGCGGGGCTATTCTCGACTGGCGACGACCTGGCAAAGTTTGCCCAGGCCTTGCTCGACGGCGGCGATGGAATCCTTGCGTCGCTCAGCGTGGCGAAGATGACGCAGCCGGAAACACCACCGTCAGCCTCGGTACTGCGCGGTTTCGGCTGGGACATTGATTCTCCTTTTTCGTCGAACCGTGGCGATCTGCTGCCCGTCGGTTCCTATGGCCACACGGGGTTCACAGGAACCTCGATCTGGATCGATCCCACGACCAAGACGTACATCATTCTGCTGACCAATGCGGTGCATCCGCGGGGCAAAGGAAATGCGGTTGGATTGCGCGTAAGAGTCGCGACGGAAGTGGCTGCCGCTCTCTCCCTGACGGCTGATGAGAAAGAGGCGCTGCGCTGGAAAAGCGTTACCGGCTATAACGAGGCCTTCAGTGCAGCCCGACGCATGAGCGCCCGCAACGGTACGGTCAAGACCGGCATCGATGTGCTTGAGGACCATGGCTTCGACGTGCTGAAGCCAGCTGGGCAAGACCCAAGTGCGAAACGGCACATCGGTCTGGTGACGAATCAAACAGGCGTCGATGCCTCTGGCACCCGGACCATCGATGTTCTGGCGAAAGCCCCTGGAGTCTCGCTCGATGCAATCTTCAGCCCTGAGCACGGCGTCACCGGCAGGCTCGACACCACCGACATCAACAATTCCAAAGATGCCGCCACAGGCGTTCCGGTCTACAGCGTGTACGGTGGAACAGCCGCGGCGCGACATCCGCCCGCCGACGTGCTGAAGCGCCTGGACGCGATCGTGTTCGACATTCAGGACGCGGGCGTCCGCTACTACACCTACGAAACAACTCTCGGATACTTCCTCGAAGCTGCGGCCAGGGCTGGCATCGAGATGGTCGTGCTCGATCGTCCCAATCCGATTACCGGATCGTTCGTGCAAGGTCCGCCAGCCGACGCGGGAAAAGAGAGCTTCACCAACTATTGGACCCTGCCCGTTCGCCACGGGATGACGATGGGAGAGCTGGCAAAGATGTTCAACGCCGAGCGCGGCATTAGCGCCAAGCTGACAGTCGTTCCCATGGATGGCTGGCAGCGCGGCGACTGGTTCGACTCTACTGGGCTCGACTGGGTGAATCCATCCCCCAACCTGCGCGGCATAACCGGAGCGGCGCTCTACCCCGGCGTTGGAATCATCGAGGGCACAAACATTTCAGTGGGCCGCGGCACCGACACGCCGTTTGAAGTAGTGGGAGCACCATGGATCAAGAGCAGGGAGTTTGCAGCCTACTTGAATGCTCGCGGTATCGCTGGCGTACGCTTCGTGCCGGTGACGTTCACGCCGACCTTAAGCGTCTATAGCGGTCAGGAGTGCCACGGGGTGAATATCGTCCTCACCGACCGCAATGGATTCGACGCAGTGGAGATGGGCATCGAACTGGCTGCTGCCCTGCACAAGCTCTATGCATCCGATTTCAAGATCGAGAAGATACAAGGATTGCTGGTCAATCAGAAAGCTTACGATGCCCTCGTCGCGGGGCAGGATCCGCGGCGTATCGCGCAGGATTGGATGGAAGAGTTGGCAAAGTTCGAGAAAGTCCGGGAAAAGTATTTAATTTACAAATGATGCTCGCCCGGCCCTGGGGAGCCGCCTCGCTGGGTTTTCAATGGAGCCAGCATCGAATAATGGTGCTCAATCCAGTCGGCGGGCTCCACGGATGTGGATGTGGCCGTGACCGGTTTTCCAGCCGGGTATAGCAGAAGTGAAATCTTGGCCGCATACAGCATGCGCAGAGACGTTTCCTGGTTCTTCTCCCGCTTTAAATGGGTTTGCCTCTGACTCGCGATTCGGATTTCGGGGCTCCCAGAAGTCCTCGATAAACTTGTCACACTGCTCGGCCGTGGTCATCTTCTGGAGGTCCGGATGTACACGACGTCTTCGTCGAGCCATTTCTGGTACATCCGCGGGCTGTTATGGTTCTTGGCGAAACTCTTCTGCGAGAACGCGGAAAACAGGCTGTTGCTCTTGCAACTGGACCTGCAGGATCTGGCATCCCAAGACAAGGATGCCTACGGCGACGGGTAGACGACCGCGTTTGGGAAGGCAGCTCATCCGCCGTTCCTGGTGGTCCGATTCCGCGCCAGTCATGAGCCTTTGGATACTCAGCCCGCAAACTGGGGAGGCCTAAGACGAGTTGCTACCGAAGGAAGAACGTTCGTTCTCTCTGGCATCCGTCACGCTGTGTCGTGGCTAATTCCGTCATTGAATCAATAAACAGCGAGACGTCCTCGGGCTTTCATTGAGTTAATGACTGGTTAATGACCCAAACCGGGTTGCCCTACAGTCACTGTCACCAAAGTGACGTTTCATAATTTGTCGCTGCTGGCGATCAGATTCAGGATGGCCGTTCAGCCATCGTGACCTCCTGGCGATGAACCGATTCCCTCTGGCCAGATGGGAAATGGGAGAAGTCATGTCGCGTACCAAGGCCACCATTCTCTGCATTGAAGACCATTGGAAGGGGCTCGTTGCGCGCAAGATGCTGCTTGAAAAGAACGGCTACGAAGTTCTCGAAGCCAGCGGCGCCGACGAGGGACTGAAGCTGTTCCTCTCCCGCAACGTGGATGCCGTGCTCCTCGACTATCAAATGCCTGGGATGAACAGCGAAGTAGTCGCGGAACAGATGAAGCGCATCAACTCCCATGTCCCGATCATGCTCTTGTTGGCCTCCGGACCGCTGTCGAAAAACAAGCTCCGCTCCGTGGACTCGTTCTTGACCAAGTCGCAACCGCCGAATGTTCTACTGTCCAGGCTGCAAGGCCTGCTGGACAGGCAACACAAAACCTTCTTCGCCCGTTGGCTCGACCAATGGAAGAACCGGAACCAGTTGAGCTCTTGAAACTCTTGAAGCTGCTTCTTCGTCAAGGTTGTACTACCGCTTTTCGTGGCCGCGCATCGACGAAAATGGGCGGCAATTATCAGCTGCCTGGCTTGTGGCGCGGCTTAGGAATACGACTGTGACAATGATGCGAAGGACGAACCACCTGCTGGTGGCGGCTGTTCAGAACGACTTGCACGGCGGCACCGGGGTGGATTTGACCATCTACCTCAGCTCCGGTGCGGTGCGGGCCACGGCGGAGATCATGTTCCCCATGCTGGGCATCGCGGGCTATCTCCAGCCGTTACGCTTCAGCAGGCTGGGTGCGGAAGTCTCCACGGTGTAGATCGGGAGGTGACCGACCGGTTGAAGCCGTCCATCACGCGGCGATCGGGCGATCCCAGCTTGGAGGTGCCGCGTTACCGCCTCGAAACCTGGTACGGCCCTTCAGTTTGCAGTTGCCGGTTGCAGGCTGGCGAGACTGCTCGCGACAATCCGGAAAACTCCACAGTCAGAATCCTGCATCCTAGCGGCTGACCCGTAGTAAGCTTGAATGCACCTGATGGAGGTGCTGGATGCGCATATTCTTGACGTTGTTGCTCGCTTCCGGGACGGCCTTGGGGCAGGCCGTTGATACGCCGAAATCCGCCGATGCTCCCGCGGCAGCTCAGCCGGTACATGCCACGCCCGCCACTGCAGTCATCGCTCCCGCGCAGACTGAAAGGCCGCGAGATGCGAATGCGTTAGTCATCCCCGCCGGCGCGAAGATTCCGCTTACTCTGGCGCAAGCCATCTCTACCAAGAACGCGCGCGAGGGCGATGCCGTTTACGCCACCACTGCGTTCCCGTTCGTCATCAATGATCGCATCCTTGTGCCCGCCGGAACCTACATCCAGGGCAAGATCATGCACACAGAAAAGGCAGGACGGGCCGGCAGCAAGCGCGCCGAGATTTTGATTCACTTCACATCGATGATCTATCCGACCGGCTACACCGTGATGCTCCCCGGCTCAATCGATAACACACCGGGAGCCGACAATAAAGGCGTAAAGGATTCCGAAGGCACGATTCAGCAGGATAGCAATCGAGGCCAGCGGGTCGAAGATGCCGCCAAGGGCGCCGCAGTTGGAGCGACCGTCGGCAGCGTCGGCGGCCTCGCGGCCGGGGGTCTGAACGGCGCACGCTACGGCGGCCTCGCCGGAATCGCCGGCGGCGTTGCCTGGGCCTTGCTGAAGCACGGTCCGGACGTGAAGCTCGACATCGGCACGTCGATCGAGATGCAAATCCAACGCGACGTCAAAATCGACGCCACCCGAATCCAAGTCGCCAAAGCGCAATAACTCAGTTTCATACCCCAACCCTCGGTTGTCATCGAGAGAGCGCGTTCTTTGCGCAGAGGGACCCAATGTGTGGTGTCTCAGGAGGACAATGGCGTTGCACAAAGGCGCGTTCAGCCAAGCCGTCCGGTCGCTTCAGAAGCTGGCGCATAGACGCAACCTTTCCCGCCCGTTAAACTCCAGCCATGCCACCGGCCAATGTCTCTGCAACGCAGGGCATTTTGCACCAACTTTGTCCTCGTTGCCGCACCGGAAGGATCTTCCGTCGCTCCGTCTGGTTATTTCCCCCCATGTACGAGCGTTGTCCATTCTGCAACTTGAAATTCGAGCGTGAAGACGGCTACTTCCTTGGCGCCATGTACATCTCCTACGGACTGGGCCTTGGCACGATCGCGGTCTTCGCTGCCCTGGTCTGGGAACTCTCGAAGTGGTCTTTGATCAAAAGCGTGGTAGGAGGTACAGTACTGTTCCTGCCTCTCGCCCCTGTCCTGACGTGGATGGCGCGAGTCCTCTGGATCTACATGGATCAGGCCATCGACCCCGACCTGACGTAGCTGGAAACTTCCGCATCAAGCCAAGCAACTCGCCCAAAGCGATTTGCGCGCCGATCTTCTTTTGCTGCTATACAATCCGCCGTAGGGGCTAGGGTCGATGGCTCCCGCGTGGAGGCTTCATGCCGGGGATTCTTGGCGGATTTGGCACCATCGTCACTGTCGTTGTATTGATATATCTGCTCAGCTCAATCAAGATTCTGGCCGAGTACGAGCGCGGCGTAATTTTCCGTCTGGGCCGTTTGCTCCCGGCAGCCAAAGGCCCCGGAGTGATCTTGGTATTTGCCCCGATCGATCGCATGGTGCGGGTATCACTGCGGCAGGAAGCGCTGGAAGTTCCGTCGCAAGACATCATCACGCGCGACAACGTTACGTTGAAGGTGAACGCAGTCATCTTCCTGCGAGTGATCGAGCCGCGGAAAGCGGTGGTCGAAGTTTCGAACTATGTCTACCAGACATCGCAGTTCGCCCAGACAACGCTGCGCTCGGTGCTCGGCGAGCAGGAACTCGACGAACTGCTGGCGCATCGCGACAAGATCAACCTCCGCCTGCAAAGCATTCTCGATACGCACACGTCGCCGTGGGGTGTGAAGGTTACCAATGTCGAAGTGAAGCAGGTCGATCTTCCCGAGTCCATGTTGCGCGCCATGGCCAAGCAGGCCGAAGCCGAACGCGAGAAGCGGTCGAAGATCATTCACGCGGAAGGCGAATACTCGGCGGCGCAGCGCTTGGTCGATGCGGCGCACCTGCTCTCTGGAGAGCCAGTCAGCTTGCAGTTGCGCTACTTGCAGACGCTGACCGAAATCGGAGTCGAGAAGAATACAACGGTGGTGTTCCCGGTGCCGGTAGATTTCTTCTCGGGAATCCAAAAGTTGCTAAGCAATCCGATCGGCGGCACCGGGGCCCCGGCGAAGACAGTGTAGGGCCGCCGTTCCGGCGGCGGTCGCCCCGTCTCGCCCGCGCATTGCGCAAGCAAGATGTTCCTGCAAGGCCGGAGGATGCCGACGTGGCAGGAACCAAACTTGGAGCTGAACATGGTTTCGTCTCAGGACACAGAAATTACCCTTAGTACGGGAAAGTTGCTCTTCTTGTTCTTCGCCCTGGTCGGAGTCTGCGCGTTGTTTTTCGCGATGGGATACTCCCTCGGCCGCAAGTCCGAACCGACCCTCGCTGCCACGAGCGCCGGGATCACACCGCAGACGTCCTCCACCAAAAGTAAAGCAACTGGCACTCCTGCTTCGCAGCCGCCGATGACCTTCTACAAGGCGGTCGAGCAAAAGCAGGCAAGCCCAGAGTTGCCTCCCGCGGCCGACACGAAGACAGATCGTGCCGCCGCTCCCGCCACGGCCACGCCGGCTATTACGCAGCCTAACCAACCGCCCGCCGGCAACGCCGTTGATCCTGCAACCACGCTCCCTAGCTCGGGGTACTTCGTGCAGGTAGCCGCAGTCAGCAAGCGGGAAGACGCCGACGCTCTGGTCGACGCTCTCAAGAAAAAAGACTACCCCGCCTTCATTGCCACCCAGTCCGCTGCCGACAAACTGTTCCGCGTGCAACTCGGCCCGTTCGCAGAGGTAAAGGATGCCGAGGCGATGCGTACCAAACTCGTCGGCGATGGCTATAGCCCGATTCTGAAAAAGTAGAAAACGTCCCCGTTGAGTCGCCCTCAAATCCGTAATTCATCGATCGTTGCAGGGACTCTGCAACCGCTGGTCGGTGATATTAATCACATCTTTGAGTGACCAGATTCGTTTGCGTTACGGCCCCACTCATGGAGAATAGTTCTCGGTAAAGGGATTCGCCCGACCCCGCAGGTTGGGGTAAACTCAAGGGACTAGGGGATTTAGAGAAGTAAGAAGGCCTATGTCACTGCTTTGGCTACGCTTCGCGCTCGCTTGCTACTTCATCGGACTCGTTTACGCCTTCGTCGCCCTAACCCGCACCAGCGACCTTTTCGGCCGTATCGCCTTGCACGCCGCCAGCCTCGGTATGGTCTTCCATTTCGTTTCGCTGACGGAACTTTTTCTGTCGGGCCAGGTCGTCTGGGCCTCGGTGCACAACGCCGAATCCCTGCTGGCATTCCTGTCGATGACCTTCTTCATGGTCATCTACACGATCTACAAGACGACATCCCCTGGAGTCGTAGTCTTTCCGGTGGTCTTCTTTCTCACCTTCGTCGCCGCGGTCGACCAACAGCCGGTGCTGCTGACCGCATTCGTCTCCCACAAAGGATGGCTCATCGCGCACATCATGCTGATTTTCACCGGTTATGCCGCTCTGCTCGTCAGCTTCGGTGCGAGCCTGCTCTACCTGGTGCAGGAGCGCCGCCTCAAAGCGAAGAAGCCCACCAGCCTGATTGCATTCTTGCCGGCGCTCGAAGTCATCGATCAAATCGGCTATCGCTCGCTGCTGCTCGGTTTCCCCTTCATGACGCTGGGCCTGATCACCGGATCGGTGGTCGCAATCACCGCGCCAAGCATTGGCCGCGTAGATTTTCTCGATCCCAAGATTCTCTTGTCGGTATTGATGTGGGCAGTCTACATGTTGATGGTCTTCACCCGCTGGAACTCCGGATGGCGAGGCCGCCGAGCTGCCTTCCTGGCAACCTTCGCCTTTGTGGCCGCGCTGGCCGCTTGGGCAGCTAACTATTTCTCCGCGATGCACAGGTTCGCCTCATGAGATTCCAGCTCATCGGGGTGAACCACAACAGCGCACCGCTCGAAGTCCGCGAGCGCCTGGCGATCCCGGAATCACGCCTGCCCGATACTTGCCGCGAGCTGACGGCTTATCCCGGCATTGAAGAAGGCTTGGTGATCTCGACCTGCAATCGCGTCGAAATCATCACGCACACCACCAACGGCCGCGCTGACCTGCGCGGATTCCTGCACGACTACTTTCATCTAAGGTCGGACGAACTCGACGCTCACCTCTACGAATTCCGTGAAAAAGACGCGGTGCGGCACCTGTTCCGGGTGGCAGCAAGCCTTGACTCGATGGTTGTCGGGGAAGCGCAAATCCTCGGACAGGTAAAGGAAGCGTACGCGACCGCTCGGGCAGTCGGCGCCGTTCGAGGACAACTCGACCAGCTATTTAGCCGCGCCTTTGCCGTAGCCAAGCGGGTGCGCAGTGAAACAGCGGTCGGGTCGTCTTCCGTCTCAATCGCGAGTGTGGCGGTCGAGCTTGCCAAGAAGATTTTTGGCACTCTGCAAGGCAAGAACGTCTTCATCGTCGGCGCCGGCAAGATGAGCGAACTCGCGGCCCGCCACCTGATGGCACACGGCTGCGCCTCCATCTTCGTCGCCAACCGCACTTACGAGCGCGCCCTCGGCCTCGCGCAAAAATTCGATGGACAAGCCATTACGTTCGACGATCTTTATACGACTTGTGACCGCGCCGACATCGTCATCACCTCAACCGGCGCCCCGCACGCCATTTTCCGCCGCGAGCACGGCGAACAATTCCTTGCCCGCCGCAAGAACCGCCCCATGTTCTTCATCGATATCGCCGTCCCGCGCGACGTCTCGCCCGAGATGGCTAAACTCGACGGCATCTTCGCCTACGATATCGACGACCTGCAGCAGGCGGTCTCGAGCCACGTCGCGGACCGCCGGAAGGAAGCCGAGCGCGCCGAAGCGATCATTGCCAGTGAGGTGGAAAGATTCGAAGGCCGCATCAGCACCCTCGACGTGGTGCCCACGATCGTCAGCCTGCAAGATCACCTGGAAACAATCCGCCAGGCCGAAATCGACCGCGTCCGCGGACGCATGGGCCAGCTAACCCCCGAACAGGAAATAGCCATTGAAGCCTTAACCCGCGGCATCATCAACAAAGTGATGCACACCCCAATCACCACGCTGAAGTCAGCGGCAAAGGAGTCGGAAGCAACCACGGTGGTGGATGTGGTGAAGCGCCTCTTCAATCTGCCAACCAAGGGAAAAGATGCCGCTGCGCGGCCCGCAAAAAAAGACGCAGTGGGGACGGGCCAATGAACCACATCCGCCGCCCTCAAAATCGTTCATTGTGCACCGCCCTCTGCCCTCGTCATCCTGAGCGGAGTCTGACGGCGGCGAGCCAAGCGAGCCGCGAGCCGGAGTTTAAGGGCCCCATGCCGGCTGAAAGCGCCATCGGCGAGTCAGAGAGTTTCCGCATGGTTCGCTTCTTCGACGAGCACACGGCCGAATGCATTCCGCTCCCCAACCGCGAAGCGGCGGCCGAATTCAGACCACGGCGCAAGCCGTGGAAAACCAGCGCCGCATGGCCAAAAGTAACCACGGCTGGGCAAAGCCGCCAATGACTTCACCCAACGGCAAACTGCCCCGCCTCCGCATCGGCTCCCGCGGCTCACAACTCGCCCTCTGGCAAGCCAACCATATCTCCGCCCTCCTCCGCGCCCGGGGACACGAAGTCGAAATCGAGGTCATCCACACTACCGGCGACAAGATCACCGACGTTGCCCTCGCCAAGGTCGGCACCAAAGGCATGTTCACCAAGGAAATTGAAGAAGGCCTCGCTGCCGGCCGCGTCGATCTCGCCGTGCACTCGTTGAAGGATCTCCCCACCGAACTGCCCAAGGAATTCGAAATCGCCGCTATCACAGAACGCCAAGACCCGCGCGACGCCTTCTGCTCGTCCCATTATTCAAAGATCGATGACCTGCCGAAAAGGGCGCGGGTCGGTACCTCCAGCCTGCGCCGCCAGGCGCAACTCAAAGCCCTTCGCCCCGATCTCGACATTCACCCGCTGCGCGGCAACGTCGACACGCGCCTGCGCAAACTCGAGCAGGGCGAATACGACGCGATCATCCTGGCGTCGGCCGGTCTGATGCGCCTCGGCAAAACGGAGTTGATCAAGCAGATCATGCCCGCGGAAATCATGTGCCCCGCCGCCGGACAGGGCGCCTTGGGCATCGAGATCCGTAAAGGCGACGCGAAAACCCGCGACCTGCTTGCCTTCCTGAATGACACCAGCGCCCGCGCAGCCACAACGTGCGAGCGCGCCCTCCTCAACAGCCTCGGCGGAGGCTGCCAGGTCCCTATTGGCGCCTTCGCGGAGGTCCGGGTGACGCAGCGCTTCAGCGCTGTAAGGGCACCTCAAGTAGAAGGGGCTGTAGCCCCTGCGATGATCATCCACCTCGAATCGATCGTCGCCGACCCCGGCGGCTCGAAGCTCCTTCGCGATTCCCGCGACGGAGACGACCCCGAAAAGCTAGGCAATGCAGCCGGCGCCGCACTCCTCGCCCGCGGTGGCGATCAAATCCTCGAGGCAGTCTACGGCCGCAGCTTGGCCGCCCCACCGCAACCCTAGAGAACTACCTGCTGAATCTCTTCTTCGCTCGAGATCCCCCAAAACGAGGAAGAACGCCGGCATGAAGAAAGCAAAAGCTCCAGCTTCCCGTCGCCGAGCAGTCTCGGAGGTTGAGGCCATAGGCACAAGCCGGATGAGCTGACGCCTCCAATTCTCCATCCGGCAAAGGAAACTCGATCCTCAGCGGGCTTTCTTCGCTGTGATCCAGCAGCCCAACCTGTTCGGCCGTGATCAGAAGCGTCGTGTGGTCAGAAAGCCGGCCCGGCGAGCGCGCGGCTGGCGCCGACCAAGTTCTGAAGTGCCGCTTTGCCAAGTGGCACCTCGATGCGAACATTGTCGATTCGACGATCAGCAAGAGCCAGGGAGCCAGCGTAGCGCTTCTTAAGGTACTCATGCTCGGAAACGACTTATCCGCAGCTGCTACTTCTTCGGCATGACGCGCAACGTGCTCCTCCAGCTTCTCGGCGGCTCGAAAAGCTCGCATGCGCTGCGGTGCGGGATCAATCTTTGGCCGCCATTCCTGGGCGCCGGGATCCGCGTCAAGCACATCGCTCCGGACCTGAAGTCCATCGACGTCGAGGGGAGGCTCCGCTGGGGAACGCCAACTGCGTCGGCACCCATTTCGACAGATCGCTCTTTGCGATGACCGACGCTTTCTATATGCTGATGTTCATGTCCAACCTCGGCCGCGACTACATCGTCTGGGACAAGGCGGCGACGATCCGTTACCGCAAGCCGGAAAGGGCAAGGTCCGTGCCGGACGGCAGATTGACGACATCCGGGAGAAGCTGATGATGCTTCAGAAGTACGAGCCGACATTCGAAGTTGAAGTAAAAGATGAGCAAGGAATTGTGGTCGCTGAAGTCAAGAAGCTGTTGTACGTCCGTAAGAAGGACACAACTGCAGCGGAAGCATCACAGCAGCCGCGAAGCGGCGAAAGAATCCAGCCGACGGCGTAAGCCGTGGGATAAACGATCGAATGAGCACCCCCAAAGGGGCGAAAGAAAGGAACCGTGTACATTCCTGAACACTTCCGCGTTCGCAACCAAGCTGATGCTCTGGCTTTCATGCGTGCGAACCCATTCGTGACCCTGGTGTCGAACACGAGCGATGGCCTGTTCGCCACGCATCTCCCGGTTGTAATCCGTGAACAAGGAGATCAGCCCATCCTCCGCGGACATGTAGCTAAAGCGAATCCGCACTGGCGCTACCTGCAGGAACAGCCAAGGTGCCTGACGATCTTTGACGGTCCGCACGCATACATCTCTCCGACGAATTACACCACGCCCGAGAACGTTCCGACATGGAACTACGGCGCCGTTCATGCCTATGGAAACGCCAAAGTATTTCTAGCTCCAGAAGACCTGCTCAGCATTCTCAACCAACTGATCCCGACGTTCGAACCAGCGTACGCCGAGCAGTGGGCGAGCCTTGGCCAAGAGTATCGCGATCGCATGCTTTGCCACATCGTGGGATTTGAAATTACCGTCACCAAGCTCGAAGCCAAGTTCAAGCTGAGCCAGAACCGCACGAAAGAAGAGCAGCAGAACGTCATCGAGTCGCTCAGCGCTTCAAGCGATACGACTAGCTCGGGCACTGCGCGGCTAATGGATGAACAAGGACTGGGAACAAAGAAGTGAGCAGGTGCGGTTTTACCAGCGAACTCTTATCATGAGCAAGCAAGCCAACTCCGCGATAGAGCCTTCACTAAAGGGAGTCCGCGTGCTCGTCGGGCGGGCGCGTCATCAGGCGGGAGCGCTCTCGGGTGAGCTGCGCAAGCTAGGCGCGAAGGTCATCGAAATCCCATTCATCGAGATCCGCAAGCCGCGCTCGTTCACACCGCTCGATTCTGTGCTGAAGAATCTCTGTACATACGACTGGCTGATCCTCACCAGCGTGAACGGTGTCGAAGCCATGTGGACGAGACTCACCCAACTTCGCCAAGAGAGCGAACAGCTCGCGAAACTCCGCATCGCCGCAATTGGTCCCGCGACAAAGAGGGCCATCGAGCAGCGCGGGCTCAAAGTTGATGTCGTCCCGAAGGAATACGTCGCCGAATCGGTGGTTCGCCGCATGAAGACGAAGGTGAAAGGGAAGCGCGTGTTGCTCGTGCGCGCCAAAGTGGCGCGCGATGTCATCCCGAAGGAACTACGTCGCGCTGGAGCGCACGTAGATGTCGTTGAAGCCTACGAAACGGCCGTGCCGAAATCGTCGCGCCGGCGACTACAAGCCGCGCTCAGTAATCCGAAGCGGCGTCCGCATGTCGTGACTTTTACCAGCTCTTCGACGGTGAAGAACTTTGTTGAGCTGCTCGGACGAAAGCGACTGCCATCGCTTGATGGCGTTCGCATGTCGTCGATCGGACCAGTCACATCGGCTACGCTGCGCCAGTTCAAACTACCCGTCGACATCTCCGCCAAAGAGTTCACGATTCCGGGTCTCGTCGCCGCCATTGTGAAGGCGTTCAGATCCAGGAGGGATTCTCCACATCGCGCATCAAGCAGTGGATGAGATTCTGGTCGCATTGTGAATGTCAGGGGGCTTTGTGCCGGGCGGAAGGGCTTTGCCTCTGGTCCACTCTCCGTAAAATGCGACGATCAGGTATTTCCATTCGGCAGAGCGAGATTCCCCTATACCTGAATGTGCCGCTCAGTCCTCACACGCCACTCCTCGCAGAAAGGTCGAAGGCAAATAGGCTTGGACATACCTGCCCACGGTTCGATCACGGCCGAGTTCTGAGAAAAAATGTCAAGAACAGACCAGAAGGGCAAGAACAGACCGAAGGTGGCCAAGTTCGGCAGCATCTATCACTCGTGTTTGCGCAACCGGCCAGCTCGGACACACGAGAAGGCCGAATTCACGAGAGGTACAGACATGAGGATTGCTACTGGAACTATCGATATCAAGTTTTCAAGAATTATTTCGATGAGTGCGTTTACGCTATTAGCAGCGCTAGCGATTCCTATTTGGCTTGCTGCCAAGGATAATGGGGAGGGCAAGAGCTTGCAGCGCGTTATCTTCGACGCCCCAGCCGCCGGCGCAAACTTCCAACAAGGAACGTTCTCCTCCGGCATTAATCCCGCGGGTGCGATCACAGGACCCTACTTTGACGGGAGCAACGTCTCTCATGGTTTCATACACGCCAAGGACGACACCGTCGCCCCGATCGATGTTGCCGGCGCCGTGCAGGGCACCATCGCCTACAGCATCAGCCCGTCAGGCACGATCGCAGGAGTCTTTTATAACCATAACCGCGTGCTCCACGGGTTCCAGCGGGCTCCGAACAGCCCCGTCACCACCTTCGATGTTGCGGGCGGCGGCGAATGGGGCACTTTTTGCCAAACCGCCGCGGCAGCGGCTGTCGCTTCCGACCGAATCGAAAGAGTCGAAATTTGATGAAAATGCATCTGCTCTCTGAGGTCAGTGAGCGTAATCTGTTTTCAACAATGTGGTAAATTGCTGCGAACGCCGACCCGACACCGATGCCCGCCATTCTAGGAACTAAAGGAAAACGACAATGACCCTAGACCGTTCATACTTCGATTTTCGGCTTTCCCAGCGTGGGGGCATGGCCTTACCCGCCCCTCGGGACTTGAGCCCTGCGCTTCCATCGCTAAATAGCGATTATTCAGCTTTCGAGTGGCAAATCCCAAAATCCCCGCCAGCAGGCCCTCCAGACGCAAAGAAAGCCGCTTCTGGAGATGAGATAAATCGCTGGAGCTGGCGGGAGGGAACCAGAATCACCCAAACCGAACACTAAGGGTACGCGCATAAATAACTTGAACAACTAGAAGAAACGGTATACTCTTCTCCCGTGGCAGAAGAGCTGACTACGTTACGCGAGAAGTACCGAGTAATATCTGGCCTGTTGGATGAACG
>Ga0123355_10007331_pt1 | contig 16514 bp, 15 predicted proteins | sample TergutEmb28metaG_3_FD_89872 | JGI IMG/M metagenome (GOLD analysis project Ga0123355, IMG submission 89872) | Embiratermes neotenicus P1 segment gut microbial communities from Petit-Saut dam, French Guiana - Emb289 P1 | ecosystem: Host-associated > Arthropoda: Insects > Digestive system > Gut ...
ACCATAGAGGTACGCTCAAGAAACTTAAACGACATTCTTCCCAATTTAGAGCAAGAAATTTGGTTTGAGCGCGATGGCTTTGCCGGCACTTTGGTACTCGATTTACACTCAATCACTAGCGAAGTGGCAGGAACAACAAGGCATACATCAACTGCCACGAGGCAGCGCACCTACCCGAATTTATCAAGCCCTGATAATTCGCTAATCCCGCGAACCATAACAGACGGTGGTACAACATTCCACTTATCAACAGTGGATTGGCAAGCTAATAGCATGTCGTCGATAGACGGTCATCCTGTAGCATCAAGTTATACCGCCCATGCAACCTATACGGCGCAAGTCACACAGACTCGCACCACCGGCTATACAATCACCGCCGAATATGTAGGTACAGTATTCAGGACAACGCAAGGCGAAACATTATTTACTGCTATATTCTACGGCGAACCCATAATCGAAGTATGGCTTGAAGAACCTGAACCAGCCCCTATTGTTGTTACTCCTGTAGAGCCAGAAACACCAATCGTTCCAACGCCTGAACCTGTCCAACCCAACCAGCCTAACCAATCTAGCCAGGCGAATCAGGCTAACGGCAATGATATGGGTAACGCAATTATCATAGCCCTTGCCGTAATCGGCACACTTATCGGCCTCGCCGCAGTTGGTATCGGTGCTTTCTTTTTGGCAAAGCATTTATTAGGCTACAATGCAACAATATACAGCATTGACGGCCCAAGAGAGATTGTTAAGGCTGGCAAAATCAAAATAGATCTCAACAGCCCTGAACCGACAATCGTATTGGATAAAGTCGTGGGTCAAAACCCTGCCAAGACAGACAGGTATATTATTCAGATCGCGCAGCGGGCAATACCAAAACTCATAAACAAGGTTGTACGAGTAGTTTTGCATGATAAAGAGGCGTTCCATACAGTACCTGACAAGGCCGCGGGCTTACCTGTTTACGAGTTTGAGGTGAATTTTTCCGATGATGACGAGACAGATGGATCAGGGGGGTGATGCAACCGATTCTCAAACATTGTTTTATGTAAAGCAACAAAGCTGACAAAAGACTAAATACAAATGAAGACAGGAAGGGCGGCTATTGGCAGCTACCCTTCCTGTTTTGTTTGTGCAATAAAGTGCAACCAACATGCCAAAACCAAAACATCATTTTTCAGGAGGCTTTTATGCAAAATACAAAAAAATTAGAAACAAGACTCTTTATTAGCAAAGCTACGGGCATAATAGCGGTTATAGCATTTGCGTTATTGTTGTTATTAATCCCTACTACAGTCTATGCGAATAATACCACACAGCAAAGTAATACTTCATCAAACCCCAACTGGCAGAACATGACTGACGCTGAGCGATGGGAATGGTTGCTTAATTGGGCAGACCAAACCAATCCTAACTGGCGAAATATGAACGACACACAGCGATGGAACTGGCTGCATAATTACGCTTATCAAGCACCGGTGTATAGGTTTGAAACCTCATTTCCTGTAGAACAATGGGGACGGCCAACCACTTCTAATGTTGCACCGCAACACACGCAAAACATCCGTAGGGACAGGCACGCAGCGGTTCTACCACCTAGCCATGGTTCGCAAACTGGATTTTTCAGCGGTGAGTTTGCCACAAATCAAGTAAATCCCTTTGCGCCGTCATTTAACAATAACCCTAATGCCAGCAACGCGGTTGAAATACCAAACTCACCTTTTGCCCTACTGCCGGGTGAGCCTGGCGTTAATGTCCGCGCTGACGGAACGCATGCAGGAGGATTTTTGGCAAGTACAAGTGTAGCCCAAGGTCAAGGAGGAAGTAACAGCGGCGGAAGCGCATCGCATGGCGGCCCTATCGGTGAAACAAGTCCGCCGTGGACAAATCCCGGCAGTCAAGGTGGTTTTACAGTAACACACACACCCATGCCAGGAACAGGTCAAACAGGAAACCAAAACAACCGTGTAATCACTGTTACACCTTTTAGCGATGGCACAATCGGCAGAATTACAATACCTGCGCTTAATCGTGTCGCATCAGTGCGCCCAGGGTTGACATTGTCTACACTTGATCACTACGTCGGACATTTCACCAACACAAGTCAATGGGATGGAAATGTTGCTTTGGCTTCTCACAACCGTGGACAAGGCAGCTTTTTCGCCGGTATCTGGAATTTGCAAATAGGCGATAGGATTCTTTATGAAACCACGATGGGCATTAGGACTTTTGAGGTTGTAAGCGTTACCCAAATATCTGAAAATGATTTGGGTAATCTTAACCACTCTCATGAAAACACTTTGACGCTTGTAACCTGTGTTTATGGGCAGCCTGCGCTCCGCTGGTCTGTGCGTGCGCGCGAAGTTTAGTAAACTCTTAACTTTAACAACTCAATTCTGTAAGTGAATTTATGGTGGACAACTTCTCAAGTCCTTTTTTATCAAAGAACGCTTTGGCGGTCTTGCAGTCGGTGATGACTTTTTCTTGCGCCGCTTGTCAATGACTTTTTCACAGCTTGAACGCAAGACGCCCATGAAGTAGGGAGTAATATCCCTGTTCATGGGCGTTACTGTTCATAATCTCAATAATTACGCTGTGGGGCTTTTGGGTTCTCGGTACTGCGTTATACTTACACTGTTGGGTCAATCCATTTTTCAAGCACTACTAATTTAATGGATTTTTCCATGTACTCTTTTGTGATTATATAGCCGTGTTTTTGATAAAAGCAAAGATTGCGTTTTTTTTCAACAGGGGTTTCTAGTGACCAATGCTTCGCCGTTGTAAATTGATTTTCAATGAATGTCATTGCTTTTTTACCTATACCTCGGTTCGCATATTCAGGAATTATACACAAGCAATTCAAATGAAATTTACCATTCCCATCATCTCTAACGCTAATATTTCCGATAATTTTGTCATCGCTAATTATATTATATACGAATCTTTCCAATACAGCACTTGTCACGCCCTGCTCTGAGCAGTTATATCCGGGAAACTCACCATATTTAAGAAAGTCCTCATAAAAAGATTTATTACGGACTTCAATTATTTCTTTTACATCGGTTGGAGAGGATTTTTCAAAGAATATATCCATAACATTTTGTCCTCCAAAAATATAAAATCGTAACGCCGCCCACAACAATCACAAACAACGTACAAAACAAAAACACCTTACAGATAATAATACCATACCCACGCCAAAACTCTACATAAAAATTCTGCTCTTTGGAGGAGGTCGGGGGGTCGGGGTCGGGGGCGCGTATCCCCGCCCAGCCTACAGCAAGCGGTAAAGTAGTGCAGCCGATTTTGTCGTAGAATGGAGCTGGCGGCAACGGGGAACAGGGCGTTTTTCCTGTTTTTGCCCAAAATACTACCTTGTCCCTTGACGACGCTTACGTTATAGCGATAATAAAATTTACATATTTATTTTTATGCACTCCTGACGGCTACGAACCATTTGTTAATTTCAAAAAACAGTGCAGCCATGCGTTGGACGCTTTCGTTTGGCGAGGGGTCTTCATCGTTATCATCATTTACAAGTCGAGCATCTACTTTATGGCAAATACCAATTCCACCTGCGTTATAGCTACCACGTAGCTCGGATGCATGAGGCCACTCAACTTTATAGCGTTCATTTTTTACTCGAAAGTATGCAATTTCATATTCACAATCAGAAAAAACGTCGAGTGTTACATGGATGAACTCTTTACCGACGTGTTCGTATCTGCTATCTACAATGTTTTTTCCGCAAAACCAATTATCAGCGAAGAATAAATAAGTTTCATGGATGGCATGTCGATAGTCAGAATATTGCTCCGGCATTTCTACAATCTCAGCGCGTACCTTAAACCTTATTCCCACGGCTCGTTCTTTTAAGTGAGCCATTTGCGTACATTCATAAACATGCTTAATTTCATAACGACTTCCATCAGGTGTCCAGTACATAATTGGCTTAATAGTGCCGTCAGGCAGCCATATGATTCGAACCGTTAAAGGTATTGGCTTATCGCCCACCTGTTTACAGTATACACGCATACTATCCGGCATTTAGTGGTCCCTCCCATTAGTAATTGTAGAATGGGCGCGCATCTCCGATGTCATTGTTTGCATTAACACTCTTCAGTTTCTCTTTTGCGACGGCAGCCCGTTGTATACAGTATAGCCCAAATCGACTACGCAGCCTGTCAATTGTACGTTCTAATGTGTCTAACTTTTCGCGTTTGCTTTCATCTTCGAATAAACTCAATTGATACACAGAGCCTTCTGGTACAAGACCAGCGCCCCTAATACCGAGACTACGAATAGGCTTGTTCCAACGATAGTGTTTCTTGAATAATTCCATTGCCAAAGGAACCATTTCGGCAGTCAAACTGGTTGGTCGGTGTAATTTTATTTGTCGCGAAATAGAATAAAGTTCGTTATCTCGAAGTGAAATTGACAGTGTTGTAGCTTCATAGCCGTTTTCCCTCATTTGCTGTGAAACTGATTCCCCAAGCATATAAAATGCGGCTCTAACATCATCATCCGTTTCTAAATCGCGCGGCATGGTGTTGGAATTACCGATGGATTTTATGTCAGCAACATTTTCTACATGCTCCATTTGAGTTCTGTCCAAACCATTTGCCATCGTCCACAACGAAGTACCTGTCTTGCATTTTAGTATTTCACAGATTCGCTTGGGGTCTGTTTTAGCAAGATCACCAATGGTTTCAATTCCCCATCGCTTGAACTTGTCATTTGTTGCCGGGCCGACATATAGCAGGTCGGATACAGGCAGAGGATATACTACTTCCTCGCGCCTTTCATTCCAAGCCTCAAAAACACCATCATTGGGAGCTATGTCACTTCCTAACTTAGCGTAAGGCAAATTATCGCCAACACCAATGGACACCGTTAAACATAATTGTTTCCAAATTGCTTGTCTTATACTTTCAACTGTTTGCATAACTTCTGTCCGGTTGCCATATAACTGACACCACATTTCATCAGAGCCGAAAGGCTTTATTAAATCGGTGTGTTGCAACACAATCTCTCTCATGCGCTGGCTAAAATATTGATACAGAGGATAGTTAGCTGGTAGCACAATCAAGCCAGGACATATTTTTAATGCCTCTTTAACAGAGCTTCCCGTCTTAACGCCCATTTTTTTTGCAGGTGGACTCTTGGTAAGAACAATTCCTTTTCGTGACTCCTGATCTCCGCCAACAATAAAAGCCTTTCCACGCACATTGGGACGGTAAAGAGCCTCTATTTGCCCGTAAAAATAATTGGCATCGATATGCGCAACGGCTTTCATTTAGCCTACACCTCATTTGTTCGATATTTGTTCGATAACACTTGACTGCCATAAACTTCTGATTTACAATGCTAATCGGAAGTTTGAGCTGAGTTTCAAGCAGGTAACTTCTGGTTAGCAACCTTAATCGGAAGTTTTGTGTTCGATTATAAGTAATCAATTTCTGATTGTCAATACTTAAACGAAAATATGTTCGCGAGGTGTTTCTATGACGTTTGGTGTAAAACTAATGAAAGCACGGCTGGCATTAAATTTGTCGCAAATAGAATTAGGTGAAAAAGCTGGGGTTTCAGAACGTTCTATTTACAGCTACGAGCAGACTGGTGCGTTTCCCAGAGAAGCAATCTTAAAAAGGCTTGCGGACGCCTTGCAAGTATCTGTTACATACCTCACAGATGAGGATGAATCAGACAGATACAAGGATATGGGACAGGATTATTTCTATGATGAAGCAAAAAAAAGGTATGGCAGCAAGGGAGAGAAGGAAGCACAGGAAGTAATCTCAAGGGCTACTGCACTGTTTGCTGGTGGCGAATTGGACGATGATGCTAAAGAAATGTTCCATCAAAGTTTAATGGAAGTGTACTTAGAATCAAAAGCGGATGCATCCAAAAAATTCTCTCCTCGTAAAAAACGCAGTAAAAAGTAAGTAGTTAAATATTAAGCCTAAAGGGTGGTGAAACTGATGGCAACCATTGATTATATTTCTAAAGTGGCCAACGATCTTACCAGCAAGTACCATACTCGTGACCCATTTCAAATATGCAAAGAGCTTGACATCAAAATCCGCCTTAAAGACTTAGGCCAGAATATAAAGGCCTATTACTTTTATCATAGCCGGATTAGGAATATTGTTTTGAATATAAATGTTTCTGAGACGATTCGCCGTATACTTGTGGCGCATGAACTAGGACATGACCGCGTACACAATGAAATGGCAATGCTAAAGGGATTCCAAGAGATAGAACTTTTCGATAGAGCGCGACCAACTGAGTACGAAGCTAATATATTCGCCGCAGAATTACTAATTGAAGATAACGAGTTGCTTGGTTTGTTAAACGATGAAAAAAAAACATTCTTTGATGTAGCCCGTGAGTTGTATGTCCCCGCAGACCTATTAGACTTCAAGTTTCGTGTGCTGAAACATAAAGGATATAGGGTGTACGCACCATATACGGCTACTGGCGATTTTCTAAAGCATGAAGTAAAAGGGTGTTATGAAGATAATTAATTATGGTCTTGACCCTCAATCCGGCTCGTGGTAAAATATGTATATATTTTTCAGATTACATTATTCACTTTAGATTGCACAGTTGCAGGCGGTTTACTCCAAGTAATTCCGTTGTGCTATGAATTGCCCTGACATCCTCTATGGATGCTCATATTTATAGTCCATAATTTAATATGGCGAGAATGAAAACCCTCAAGTGGGCAGACGTTCTCGCTTTTTTGTTGCAAAGGCAAAGGAGGATGAAATGCAACAGCCATTTTCATAATCAAAATACGCCTAATTAGGCGATAATCATGAAGGGAGATTATTATGTCAAGAGCAAACGCAATGACAGAAACCTACGAAGAAACAAAGGTTTTAATGAAACCGGCACTTTTTTCAAGCGGGCGCATTGACCCAAACACAGTTCCGGAAGGTTACCACCTCTACGAACTACGTCACGACGACGATTGCCAAGGTGATGTTGTGCAAATAGCGCGCAACATTACGGTAAATCATTGGGGGAGTATCATTGTTCGGAATGAAATTGAGTTGCCGGAAGATGGTTACTTAGATGTAGACTCCGATTGCATGAATTATGGTGTAGGCGACTGTCGCACTATGAACGACTTCATAACAAAGTACGGAAGCACGGAAACATCATAACATTTCACAGCTAATATTTAGCTGCAAGCCAGGAAGGATTGGGCGATAATGCCCCCTTCCTGGCTTTTTTTATTTTCATCAAAAAACAGAGGAGGCATGAAATGTCTAAAGACATGAATACTTATCAAGGTTTTGCCGCGTTCCATGGTCAGGTGAACATTGAGCTGTTCAATGACATCATTGAATTTGTTTCTGGCACATCCGCAGAAAACCATACAGTAGCTCTTAGGGAATTGGAATATTCACATTTGTGGTACTCCCGAACTCATAACGAAAACATACAGCAAAAATACGGCTTTCGGTATTTAGGGGAGTTGTTAGAGCGATTCGAAGAAAGGCATGGGTCAGATATTGCAGATATACGAGCTATTGCGCTTGCCCTTGCTTATGCTAAGGATTTGCTTACAGACGATATGTTTGTGGGTAGTCAAAAAGGTGACTTTATCAGTAAAGTAGTAAAGTTATCAGATTCTGACATCTACCTAAAGGGCTCACTATATAGGCTGGGCTTAGGTGAATACAATGTAAACGACTTGCTCAATGATATAATCGGTATGCACTATATCGAAACAGAGCAGCTTATCTTTGCCGTATCACTCAATGATAATTTTGAAAAGGCGTTCGTAGCCTTTAAGCCTCAACTTATCCGTTTGTTGGGTACAGAAAGAAGTATTGTTATTGGCGGTAATACCAAAATTTTCTGCTGGTTCATCAAAATGCTACTCCGATGTCCGCAGATAAAAACAATGCGTACAAAAGATATGGCATTATTCCGCGCTTTAATGGAATTACCGGTATCTTTCGTTAAAGAAGGTAGCAGGCATCATGGAATCTTACTTGGCAACGGCTATACTGCTTTAGATATTATATATCTGAATAGTTCTGCGGTTAGATTCAGGCCAACCAGAGATGCCATTGATACAAAGTCCATTGTGGCAGAAAAAATCGCTGTTGAGATGTGTACGACATTTATCAATAGTAATGAAACCCATTCTCCTCATATTTACGAGCATTTGGAATGGCTTTTGAATCTGTATGAAACATTCGTTATCAAACTTGGCGGTTACAGCGGCATTTACAAAGCCATTAAGCACAGCCTTAAAATAACTAATCCTCAAACTTTTATCTGGTTATTTAACCAGTCGCGTAAAAAGGATTCAGATTATTACGGATACAGGAGCGGTGAACTTCCAGACAGCTTGTTTAGTTTCGACATAATGGATACTAAATGGGATGTTCTATGCAGCGGCCTCGATAAAGCCAGCTACCGGCACCTCTTTGACATGATGCTACAAGTGGATAGTCATAAAATGCAATCTGAGCAGGTAGAAGAACGCATTAATAAATACAATGTGCTAACCAGTCAATCATATCTGGAGCAATTTACAAATGACTATTCATGGCGGTATGACAGTATATTCTCAATTGTGGTGAGCAAAGGCATCGTTGACCTTGTTACAGCATTTGAAGCATGTGAAGCAATCCTCGGTGTTAAAGATGACACCCCGGATGGGGACAGGCCTGCGATGTTGCAATACATTAAAAACCATATCAAAGGCATAGGCAGCCGAGAAGCCTTCGAGTTTTTCCGATACTTCCTTTGCAAATACAGCTTTGATGAAATGGATAGACTGTTTACGGAAAAAAAATATTACGGAAACAGGGAAAACTTTTTTTCCGAACCACTTTACAAGGGGCCAGCTAGAAATCATGGCGACAAAGACGAGGCAAGATTCAAAATTAAGCGTTCATTCCTCTCTGATGACGAACATCGTGAGCTATTCGGTTGGCTGGATGATTTTATGTTCCAATACAAATCCAACGAATATACCGAATTTGTAATGCTTACGCTGGCTGATAACTTCATAACAACGCTCTATCCTAAAGAGTTGCTTAGGATCATTTTTGATATGATAAAGGACTCAAGTATTTGGGATGAAAAACCGGATTCTGATACCAGGGCCATTAAGGACAAGTATTTTTCGGAGGCTGAACTGCAAGTGGAACGTGATGCGGTGGCAGCCCTCAAAGTACAACGTGAGCAACAGGCAAGAGAGGATATGCTGCAAGAGCTTAAAAATGAGATTGCCAATAACTATGATGGCTCCTTCTTCTCCATTTATAAGTTTATGAATAGGCATAACTGGAAAACGGAAGATGATGCACTTGCCTTAGTTATTGATTATTGCAAGCATACACTCGTTGAAAAGAGCTACGTTCTTGGAAAAGAAGATTGTAGTTATTTCCTTTCTATTGGGTCTAAGCTGTACCGCAAAGGTAAAATTGCTCTTGATGACCTCAAAAATCACATTTCTAAAATTGAAGAGTCTGAGGAGGAAACCAAAGATGCTAAAAACGATTGATCGCCTTAACTTGGTTCTTACGCTAAATAAAAACGGGTTGAGCCTGAGTCTAATTAACGAATTTCCATCTGAGCGGTTGCTCGAATTATGCGGCAGCTTAGAGCAGCGACAAACTCCACGAGCCTGCTACTTTGAGCAAATTGCCATTCAGAAAGAACTGTGTATAGATGAGCAGTTCTTTTTTTGTTTAGAACAGGCACTGGAAATCGAGTGCTTAGAACCGAAAGTCATAAACAGATATCTATGTGCGATTCATGCCAATAGTAAAAACGCACAGGATTATGTTGTTGACCGTTTAATCGCAAGCATGGCCGACGCTATTGAGTTTTCTGCTTCCGATGGTGCTTTCTATGATTATCTCACCTGCTTCAGTTTTCTGTATCTAATAAAAGCACAAGCCGAGATTATATTAACCAATCTTGACTTGTACCGTGATTTGCTGGACAGACCTGTTGCAGAGTTGCCAATGAGGCAATTCGCATTATTCATGGATAAAACGCTGAACAGGAGAGGTTTACTGCCTAAACCAAACGATATTAAGCAAACATTTAGCTTGCTGGCCAGTAACAAAGACCTGCTTGAGATTATCCGTTTTTTCCACAAGAACGACATTAGTGCGTGCGTAGGAATAGAGAATATGGAAACTCTGTGTGTCAATGCAAATGAGGTTCTTGCCAAGCTGCAAATTCTTTATAATATGCTCGGTCTGGATAACTTCAATAGTTTTATGATGCGATGGATAGAAAATCATTGCCCATATTTCGAGCTTGAGTTGTTCTGTAAACATTTAACGAGCAAAAATCATGCAGATGTAGACGTGAATGATACTTTGCGAACCCGCAGCGCATACATTAATCTTATCTATGGCAGCCGGTTCAAGGTTGTACCGTTAGAAGATATGTATAAATACGCCGAGGATATTTTAATTTACGCCATTACTCACAAAAAGTCAGGGTTTATCCGCCTTGTCGAGCAAAACTACGAGGCGTTTGACGCTATAGGGCAAAGCTCAGTATTGTTTAATCGTGAGTTTTATACAAAGTTCTTTAATATGAACTCTCTGAGCCTAAGCAATCTGAATGACTTGGCATGGATGAACGCATCTAAGGTTTTGTTTGATTATCTTGCAGATGGTCAGCAGTATACCTTCGAGGAAATAAAAGCACTGTATGATCTGCCATCTCAGTATTATCAACTATATGCTGCGCTGGAGATAACACGTGTAGATAATCGGCTTACTGCCCTTAGACAACTAAGTAAAAACAAACTGCTGGCCGATTTGGAAAACGAAGACCAAATTAAAAAGCTCGCTTCCATGCTTTCACTAAAACTTCTATCCAAGTGGCGTGAACAGGATTTCTGCCATATTACAGGCTTAACAGCACAGGATACTGTTTGGCTACTTGTGCATTATGCAGAGATTGGTCATCTAATACCTCAAATGGCAACACGGACAGATGCGTTGTTGGTCATAAATAATCCAAGCAATGCCCGGCCTTACAATGTTCTTGAGGATATGAAGAACGATTTAGCAAAAGTCGATGCATCATGGATGAAGCTTGTTACAGATATGGGGCTCTCCGATGAGTTTTTGAAACAGCACAGAAATCAAATAATTGAATTCTTGTGTAAAAATGGTGCTGCCGTTGCGCACACCTATTTCACTAAACTTAGTAGCGAACGTCGAAATTCCTTGAAACTGATTATCAAAGCTGAGTTGATGGGTGAATTGGGCCGGCTAAAGTATTATGCTGATGACCTTCGAAAAGAGATTGACTATCCTATTGCTGTCACACAAAAATCAGCGTGGGTAGACAATACCGAGCTTAGCAACAAAGATGGTGTTGTTGTACGTGAATGTGATGATTTTTTCAGCACAATGCTTTTGGGAACCGTGCCGCAGCGAACATGCTTATCATATGTAGACGGTGAGTATAAAGAGTGTCTGTTATCCAGCTTCGACAGCAATAAGAAGGTGATTAATGCTTACAAAAATGGCAAGGTTGTAGGCCGCGCTATTGCACGCCTTACCAAAGGAAGGTTTAGCAATCCCGAAAAAACCAATGAGGCCTCTTTGTCATTTGTGGATTTAGAGGAAATAGGAGCGGATGATGGTGCTGACTGTTCACAAGGTAATGGTTCAGGCAAGGAACGCCTGATTATATTCCTTGAAAAGCCGTACTCTGCTGGTGTATCAAATGATGAAGCAGCCAATATCAAAGAGATGTATGTTGACTTACTGGCTAAGAAGGCAAACGATATGGGCGCAATGCTTGTATTAAGCAACTGCTACAGTTCAATTGCTAACAAAGATTTTGTTATTACGACATTCCACGTCTATATTTCAAAATCCAAAGCCGGCGCACAATATCTTGACAGCTTAAATGGCTCTGCTAAAGTTTCAGATGAAGGCGGGTATAGAACTAACAGTTTCTATATTCATAAAGATGCGGTAGCGTAAATTAATTACTTGCGCCGCAGTTGCGAGAACGGTTTTCCTCTTATGAGGTGCCGTTCTCTTTTTGTTTTTAGTTAATGCCTAACATGGCTAAAGGAGAGGTTTTTATGTGTTTTATAAGATTTCTAAAAAGGTTGCTGAGTTTCGGAAAGACGCCAAAGGCTGATGAGCCAAAGGTCAGGTTATGGATGAGGATGGGGGTTACTTTCGAGGTATCTGCCGAACAGGCCCAGAAAATTCTCGTAGGTAATTCAGAGGTTTTGGATGCGATGCTACAGAATAAAGAGTCATGGTATTTTGATGGTGATTCATATATCCCTAGCGATATTGTCCATGAATTGTGTCAGGAGCTTGGTCTTGATTATGAAGATTACAAAGGCGATATCGAGTTTGATGTATGGCGAGGTGATAATCATGGCGCATAAAGGCTGGTGTGGAAAACCTTGTGTCGATTGTATTACGTCATGTGCATTAGATGAGAGCATCCCATGCTCACCTGATTGCGATAATTTGTTCTCAAATGGCAATCGGGATATAGCAAAATGCAACCATGCAGGCTGTGATGCCATCACATATCGAATGTGCAGTCTATGTGATGATGAATATGATTGCGGCAGTGATAACGAACAGCTTAATCATATTTGGGAATGCCAGGAATGTAATTATGGTTTTTGCGAACGCTGTTTTGCGGGTGATCTCGGAGAGCGAAATCTTCGCGATATGGTCTGCGGAAATGATACAAATGTTCTTTGCCCTGTTTGCTTTAGGAAAGAATACAGGGTTTCCAAACACTTTAAGGCAAACAGTGTTTATGCGGATAAGTCCGGGCAGCGGTATACGGTTTACTATAAGCCTCATATACGCGGTTATCACATGGTCAGGCATATGGCCAATGGGGACACCATTTGCAACAGTGGCGTTGTGTTTCATAGGTGGATAAATGAGTTCAAATATGTAGGGCCACGCGGCTCGGTAGATTATGAGGAGGCTTAACTGTGATTGAGGTTATTTGTTACAAAGATGTTGATTATTGCAACGATTGCGAACACAAGCAATGCGACAATGCTCATAGCTGCCCTTTGGGTGGCGACCTTGCACATAATTGTGCTGGCTGTGATTTCTCACTTGATCACCAGTACGCCCCAAAAACCGGCGAGTGTGTTCGTAGGCTACAAAATAATTAAATGGAGGCTTAAATATGGCTGATTATTATGCAAAGGTAAGGACAAATTATTTCTCCGTAACTGATGAGGACAAGTTTCATCGGCTTATGGAGATGTGTGCCAGCAATGGAGGACGGGTTGAGGTTTTTTCGGAAAAATCCGCAGGCGATGAACCTACCAAGTTTGGTTTTTACTGTGACGGCTCAATCCTTGGGCTGCTTGCGCCACATGACGATGAGGAGCCTGAAGATTTGAACTATGAGGCATGTGACGACGAACATGACATGGATCTTTTTTATAAGTTCCTGCAAAAACTCGTGACAAAAGACGATGCTGTAATTATTACAGAAGTGGGCTCTGAGAAAATGTGCTATCTATTCGGTGTTTGCGTCATTATTACCCAGTCAGAGATTCGCGTATTAGATTTGCAGGGTATGGCGATGACAGAGGCTAGAGTTATGCTCAATAATCCTGATTACACAACTCAAATGGATTACTAGGAAGGGTTTTGTATGAATGTCTCATAATCTATAATGGCAAACGATGGAGGAAACGAATGACCATATCCCAAGTAAAGACAGTTGAACGTGTTAAAAAATGGATTTTTGAACACGATTGTTTCAATAACATGGAAACTCATGAGTTTAAGCAATTTGAAATTCGTGAAAAACACGGTGCTGCATGGGTGTATTGTGTAACGGGACGTAAAGGCGATGAAAGCAGCCTTTTTCGAGAGAACAAGCGCACAAGAAGAAAAATTGCTATCGGTTCTCGTGGTGGCATAACAGCTTATTCCTTTATAGGCCATAGAATAAAGGCGTTCCGAGGCTGGCACAAGGCAATGTTTAATGGCTTCGATAGAAGTTGGCACTTGTTTAGCGATATCGACTGAACGGATAAAAACGAGAGTTGGGTTCAATTTACGCCTTCTCTCGTTTTTTTTTGACTTAATCAGATAGCACCGTTTTTTTATTGTCATTTGGATTGTTGTCAAGAGGAACTTTTTTTAACAGGGAAAAACCCCATTCACAAGGGTTTGAAAATACCTTATTTATAGGGCTTGCTGTTCATAATCTCAATTATTACGCTTTGGGGGTTTAATGGTAGTTATACGGTAGTTTGCTTAATTTGTACCGTGAATGCGATTAAGATTGTGGCCTGAAACAGAGCGCAATCGCAGAGGACTCAGGGACTGACATTGTAATTAATCGGCAGAAACAGATGGGCAGTGTAAGGATTTGTAGCGATTATATGCCAAATTTCCTCTGCAAGAGGACGTGACAGTGTAACCAATCCACCTCCACCGTGCAAACACTCAATATGGAAATCACTTGTCCAGAAGAATCTATGAACTGAGCTTGGCCAGTATACTCTCACCATTCTTTCTGAAGCTTCGCATAACTCCATGACTCTAACAATATCATCATCCCGGTACAATGATAACGTAAATCTGCCAAAACTTGATTGAAACCCTGTCTGCCTTGCTACCAGTGTTTGCGACGTCAACTGTCTGATAAACCGTCTGTTATAAATTGTTTCAATCGTTATATCGTTAAGCTTAATTTCAATTCTATTGACGCGATTCATATCCCATCTGTCAAATGCAACCGAGCCTATTTCATGCGCCAAATTCTCGGGCATCCCCACTCCGTTGGGGATATTTATTGCTATAAATTGCCTGGGTATGGATAAGACCAACAATACAACGATTACAATCAGAATCCATTTCCTCTTTGAAAAAAAGGATAGTGCATTCTCAAGGGATTCAACAAGAAACACTATAATCTTTACAAGGCTTTTCATCTGATAACTCCTATGTTCAAAATATAAATACTACCGCCTACCACATTATGGAGTAGGCGGCGTACAAAACAAATCCTATCCTTAGTATAGAAGAAATCCATGGTAATTTCAAGAATGTATGCTCAATTGAAGGGTGAGATTGCGCATTGTTAATCTATCGCCAATTCCTTGCTCCTCTTTAACTTAACGTGCTGGCTGTACAGAATGGTTTGCTTGGCTTGGGTCATACAATACCTCCTTGAGTTTTTGGATTTGTGGGGAGCAAATATTTCTCCCTCTACTATTCAGGAAAAAACAGGGGTAAATCGGAACTCTTTTATTGTTACATTTCTGTTACAATAAAATTTACTCTGCATCCTACATCTGCCCCTACTGGAATACGGCTTATGTAGGCAAGGATTGTTCCAAGGTACATAGTTTATTTTCCAAGTACAACTGCCTTCCTTGATTGTATAACCCTTTAACCTTCTACATTCTCTTTCCGCGCTATCGCTCGTGATTGTATTTCATGTTACATCTGTTAAAATTTGAACCTATTGCACTCCTTACCGCCGTTTCATTCAAAATGATTCTTCCTATATAATAATTTTTCCTTGATATTGTTCGACTGTCTATCTACAATGTTATATGTGTAGCTAATGATGAAGAAAGTATAGCTGATAATGCAAGCATGTGAATACCCTCAGTATAGCTGATAATTTTTTACATTTTTATTAAGGTAGCACAAGTACTCATAGATATAACAACAATAAGGATTGAAAACTTCGGTATTGTTTTAGCTCCACGAATGAATAAGAAGCGGTTGATTATTTGACATAAATGTATCAGATGCATTTGTTGAGGGATTGCTACGCCAGTATGGGTGGCAATAGGGCAATAATAAATGACTATGATTTGATTTTTACAAGCCGATTAATAGGCTGGCACATACAACAGTAAGTTAGATGTATATATCCGCAGGGATTTCATCTAAACAACTTAAATGAAATGGGTGTATACTTTGTTTCCTATTATCATGGCAACAATAGAAAATGATTCAGACAAGAATAAATGTGTTGAATTGTATGAAAAATACAAGGGCTTGATGATGCATGTTGCGCTGGGTATGGTAAGTGATTTTTCTTTAGCAGAAGACATGGTATCCGATTCGGTAATCAAGATAATAAAGCATCTTAATAAAATTTATGACCTTGAATGTTACCAACAGCAGCAGTATATCGTTTATATTGTAAAGAGAACTTGTATTGACCACTTCAGAAAGGTCAATCGACACGTTGTAGAATCTGTCGATGCATTGGGGGATGATTTTAGTAACATGGTGTCTGACGAAAGCAGTATCAGCCCTTTAGATGATTTACTAAGCAAGGATGGATATGAAACAATAGTAGCCGCCATTATGGAATTACCCGATACTCTGAAAGATGTTGCATACCTATTTCTTGTTCATGGGCATGACCATAATGAAATTGCAAAATTGCTTAATATAAGTTATGAAAATTCTAAAATGCGGCTGTCACGGGCAAAAACAATAATAAAAAAATCTTTGAGTGAAAGATTG
>Ga0123355_10007332_pt1 | contig 16511 bp, 11 predicted proteins | sample TergutEmb28metaG_3_FD_89872 | JGI IMG/M metagenome (GOLD analysis project Ga0123355, IMG submission 89872) | Embiratermes neotenicus P1 segment gut microbial communities from Petit-Saut dam, French Guiana - Emb289 P1 | ecosystem: Host-associated > Arthropoda: Insects > Digestive system > Gut ...
ATCATGTTCACAAAAAAACTATTTTCATCAAAATTAATATCCCGAAACGCCAAACTACAACTTTATAACACGCTAATTTGCCCAACAGTAACTTATGCCTCTGAAACATGGGTAATTAAGGAAAATATGACAAACTGATGATTTTTGAAAGAAAGGTCACGAGGAAAATATTTGGTCCTACAAGAACGGATGATGGCTACTGGAGAATTAAAACTAATCAAGAAATAAATGATATATTAAAAGGACAAAATATAATTGGGTTTATTAAAAAACAAAGATTAAACTGGTTGGGCCATGTTGAACACATGGCTGAAGATAATACTGTGCAGAAGATTAAGAGATGGAAACCTATGTCTAAAAGACCAATTGGAAGACCTAAAACATGATGGGAAGACGACACTTTGGAAGATATAAAGAGCATCAACATACGCAATTGGAAGTAGCATAGAACAGAGATAGTAGAAAGTGGATGAGCAAGCCAGAACCTTATATAGGTTGTAGGGCTTTATAAGAAGAAGACGATACACACCTTTTAACCCTTATCAACTTCTCTTGTTCATCTCTGCACTCCAGTGCCTCCATATACAGTGGATAGAGGGCAGCACCAAGCAGAGCATCTGGCAATGAACGAAGAAACTCCTTCAGCAGTGCGGCAACAGCCAGGATGGGGATGTGCTCAATTGCCAGCTCCTGTCCGCTGTCCAGCCGTTCCCTCACTTCTCTCACTAGCCGTGCATTTGCCGATTTTCGGAAGATGCCTTGTGTGAATGGACCCTTCATAAACACCTGCTGTAGCATGGCCTACCAAAGATAAAGTTCAAAACTTGACACCGTAAGTTTCATAAAGTGATCCTAAAAACTTGCAAATCCAACTTTGGATACACCATGTAATTTGAAGTTCTCATGACAATGAACATTAAGATTGTGGTCCTCTGGGAAGTGACAGCTATGGTCTGGTGAAGAAATACCAGTGTTGCATGGTAATGTGCCTCAGTCCTTACGAAAGAAAGTTTTGCAAAGAAGGGGAAAATGTTTCAAAGGACCTATGGCTTATGAGTGTATCATTGGGAATTAGGGCCCTATAAGGGACCATTTTGTTACTGGAGGATGGAAAAGAAGGGAAAACAAAGAAGAAAAAAAGAGGTAAAAAGTATTTTTTACTAAACCACATGGCATCACATCCAAGGAGACTGCACTGTTAACCACAATGAATGCTGGATACCTTATCAAACAAAATGAATAAGAAAGAAAAAAAAAAGTATATTCTTATGATACTTTTTCATTTACCTAAAGCAATCTTTCACTCTTCAAAGAGCCCAGACCAGCTCTGGGGCCCACCCATCCTCCTATCTGAATAGTACTAGGGGATATTTTCCTGGGCATGAGGTGGCCAAGGCACACAGGTGACCACTCACCTGTATCTAGTGCCGAGGTTAAGAATGTGGCTACAACTCCACTCCTCCATATGACTTCAGGGACAATCTAATAATCACTATTATGCAAACTGATAAGATTTTCACTCAAATAAATATTACACAATCAATACTGTCAAAAGTAGCCAAGTTATTCCAACTTGTGTTCTTTCAAAGTAATAAACAAGACTCATGGAACAATTTCAAAAACCAATCCAAAATCAATGTTGCCAAGCACAACAAAAACTTCAATGCTGTACACCCCTAGCAAATAAATTGAACGATATGTATGCAACGGCTAAACCTATTTACTTTTATCATCTGCAAAAACAAGATGTTCAATTTGTTACTACAGTGCTGGTACCTGGATTTTAAGTTTGGGATAACAATACTAATGCTTGGCCAGGTGGACTATACACATACTTGTTATAATAGGGCAACACCAATAATAGTTAATGTTAAAGATACCATGACTGGTTGAGGGACTGTGTCAGGGTCTCCAAGCCTGTTGAGTGGGATGCCAAAGAGGGCTCCTGTAATCACTGAAGATGTAGGAGTAGGAAAGTCAGTGCAGTCCTCTCCTTTACTGGCACTTCGTCTGAAAACTTGGCGAATTCTCATTGGTGATTTGCGACTCTTCTTACCGCTACCAGTCAGGGGTGAAGTCTTCTTTGTGTCACTGCTGCATTCACTTGTTTTCCTTTTGCTCCTGTGGAGAATTTCTTGTTTAAGTAGTCTCCAGTGAAATGTCAAAATGACATCTTCTAGCAATAGCTCTATACAAAACCAGTCTTTAATAAAAACCAGTTGGTGCACATATAAACAGCCAAAGAATTCTTACAGCCAAGCACAGAAAGATTCTGTAAGATATTTTGAAGCGTGACTGTAAGCATGACTGAATGACATTACTGAAATGCAAGCTGTTAGTTATAATGGAAAGGGACAAATCAGAGTGGTTCAAACAACACTTCTGACATATCTGGGTGCCACTCAGTTCAAATTTTGGTTAGAACACCTACTATGGTGAGTTCTACGCATGTTTCTCCAGACAAGGGCCAAATCCAGGATCTCAAATTAGTAGGTGACCATTTCCACATCCTTTCCAATTCGTCAATCACTAATCAGCCTACCATTCAACAATATACAGTCAAAAGTATAATTACACAAACCATATGAAAACAAACATATACATGAAAGAAAAAAAATTGCAACTTGGCCACATAAACAAAAAGAGCCCATGAGGCATTTTGTCAATGCTGCACTAATTCTCTGATATATAGTGAATTTTCAACAAAAGAATTACAAATACTACAGTTTTCAACTTATATGAAACACAGGCATGAACAACGCAGAACACTGGGGTATATAGTACGTTCCACCACCTCCAATGTCATTTCATTCAGACCACTGACCGGAATAAAATGGGGTTTATATTGAGAAATTACCTGAGTATAAACTGGCACTTGGCAAGAGGGTCAGGCCCATGTATGTTGTTGCAATGGTCCAAGTCAAAGCCCTCCTCTGTGCTCAGCCCATCACGCAGGCAACTCAACTTTATGGCAAACGGGCGCTCATGACCAATAAGCGGATATGGAGCTTCTTCACGTGCTGTCTTGGCCCACAGCTGGAAGTCATCTGGGTCCAAGCCCCGCATCTCTAGATGCTCCAAAGCAAGTCTTATACAGGTGCGAGCGGTCTCATCGGGACCCACGCTGAATGTCTTACACTGCAGACAGAACAGTTTTCACTTAATTTCAGAACAAGATAACTTGAATCACTGACTCATCGAGATGTTACAAAGAATGATCTATGTGTATACCATAAATTCCTGCATACCTCTCTCACTTCACGAGTTACATTCTGGCTGAATGAAGAGCAGAATTTCTAATCCGCAACAACCTAACCAAATTCTATCCTGAATTTGTTTCCAAGTGGTAAGTCATTCTTACAGTCATGTACATAACCTAGGCAGCAGTTAATTTCCAAGAATAATGTCATTATGAAGAAGATGAAAGGTACATATGCGTAGGAGGATACTGCAGCTTTGATTTTAGCCAACAAAATAAGTCATACTGAGGTACAAGCACTGCTTGTTCTACAAAAGTTGTCTTTAAGGAACTTCTGAAGTTCTTTGCATGAATACTCAGTGAAACTGTGACTTCACAGTATCCCTCATGGAATATAATGCATAAGAGTGTATCAATGCATGGGTCATCTGAGGAAATGATCTGACATGGGAATCATCAAATTCTCCCACTGAAATATCACCTGGATTTAGATTTTTCGTCTCACAACCGACAGTCCCTCCTGTAGAACTGTTGCGACAGTACAACAGAACATTGCACAATATCCCTCAGAGCCATCATGTGAAAGGAAAATCTCATTTGCCTTCCACATGGCACACTGTTGTAGAAAACCCAAATAATGAAGGAAATGACATCTCAAACAGTTTAGTCACTATGGTATGAGCCAACAGACAGGGGTTCTAGTCTTGGTAGGGGCAGAACTTTCAGCTCACACACAGTGGCTTCAGGATGAATTCAGTCTCAAGTCTAATTCATACCATGGGATTGTTATGCAGGATAAAATCTACTTCTGTGTGGCATTATTCACTTATCACAACATAAGATCTACAGCTGAAATGCACAACTATACACCCTGATAAAAAGAAAACCCAGCTTCAACCTATTGAAGCTATGTGTATGTGTATTTTAATGCTCTATATATGCTTTTGACACGTGGTCTTTAGAAAGAAGGGCAGCTTTACATCTACTTAATACCACTGTATAACCCACATTAATCCCCTGAATTCTGACATCAGTCTACCTCTCTGAAGCACAAATATGATCTAAGTAACTCAAAATTCAATTCCCACCTCATAAGCAGATGTGTTTTAGCACTGTTTAGCAAAATAACTGTTGCTTATTCTGAAAATCATACAAAACACATCATCTGGGTCTACTGTGTGAGCAATATGCAGATCTTTTAGTGTTCAAGCGAGCAGTACATTTAAATACTACCACTGTACTTTACAAAGTTAATTCCAGCAGGTAACAGTAAGATGATTCAAGGAAGGTTATCCTACAGAATGGAAACTACTGCAAAATTTCAGCTGATAGATGGGATGATGTGCTCTTCCATATTCCAAGTGCCTGTTCACTAAGTCAGGATGCATTCATTCTATCACCATTACAGTTAACTTCTATGCATAAATTTCACAGCCACACTGCAATATGTTTCATTATATTATCTATTTGTGATTATAACGTTTTAAACTTACTGATGCAGCATTTCAATTCAGGGGGGCACCTCAGTGCACATCTGCAGGAAATGAAGCAACATGCAGTGGGACATAAAAAAAATTTACTGCTAGGAAGGACCCTATTTGCCTGCTCCCAACATAAAACAACACTGACATTCCCCCAACTCCCGACTTAGTACTATTTGTGGCAACAGCCAGATTACAACCAGGCATGACATACCACACACATGCAAAAATGAACTGCTGGAATATCCCAACATTCAAGTGAGTCCAAAATGTGGAAATAAAAATGTATCTTGCAGACATCTGATTGAGTAAACTACATCCAGCATTAGTATGTGCATGGCCTACCAATTTTGGCACACTTGATTCCTTTTGTTTTGTTCAATTATCTGAAAATCATAAGACTTGTGGAAGAATAAGTGAAGTAGGTGTAAGAAAGCAGGTATCTTCTTTCTCTACAAATTTTAATGAAAATCCTTTTTGCTGCAATGACTACTGTTACACATGAAATGTATGCAGAATCACATGTGCCAGTCATTTTGTCTGAACATAACCAAAAGTGGCAAATGAACAAATTTTAGTAAGAACCCCAGGAACAAAAATATCATGACAATCTGTTCAGTAGTTTATGAGTTGTAGTATGCAAGCAGATATGGCAAAGGTAACAAGACATTCTGCAACTTACAGTTTCAAATGAGCCAAGACAACATGGCAGCCCCACAAATAAATTGTGTTCTAAAATACAGACCCAGTATCATACCAATTTCAGACACAAAAAATGTGCCAATACAGAATATAGCCTAAAATGCTGCTTTGATGTGGTTCTGAAGAAGCACAGTTTGCTCTTTGGACCAACTGTCATTCCCTAATTCAGTACTATAGCCCAAACTGGTTGGGCTTTTTGTATTCCTCAATTCCTCAGTGTTCACTGTCACTGGGGCTCACATCCTTTCCATATCCAGAAGTTTTTCTCAGGGTAAAGCAGCCAGGACATGTAGGTGACCACTGCCACCTACTGCCTAACGTGAGAATGTGCAGAGCTTTACTACACCGCTACCATGTTTTCATTCCATAGTGCTTAACCACAAGAGTATCTTAGATATCAACTTAATGATTTTCAAGAATATTAGTACAAGCACTGTGTAGGGTCTTTGAAACTGTGCATCATTTAAAACACTCTATGTGCCTCTTCTACTAATCGCGAGGTACTGCAGCAAAGGGCGGTGGCATCGAGCAAGACGAGTTTTAAGCCAGTCCATTACAATTAAAACTAGGAAACAAACACTGTCCAGTTTCTGATACTTAATGTGCACCATGCCAATTTAACACAATCAAGGTTAGCTAAGGTTACCCAAACAGGGTATTTAATATTTGATTAGATGAAATGTGCATCTGCTGTGGAAGAGCCGGCAGGTAGGAAACAATTTACTGTGCAGAAACCCCACCCCTCAAACCTTCACTGAGAAATCCTTCTAAGACTTACAAACCCCAACAGGGGGAATCACATTAGTACAGAAGGTTCATGGATAAAAGCTTACCAACTGAGAGTGGGCAATGTGCCTGTCTGTAAAACATGGCCTCTGTGTATGTCACCAGGCCAGGATTTCTGTATTCTCTGTCTTTACACATAAAAACCTTTATAAAATAACCTACAGAGTACAGCTCTTGGTTATTATAGAAATTTGCCTTTCATGGAACCTTACAGTGCATAAACACCCACTGGACTCTGCCCTAAAGTAGGACGAACATCCACGCAAATACTATCGCAGAATCCTTCTATACTCTCATCTCTCAAGTTGTCTTTTCCCTTCAGGGTTTCCCAAACAAACTTCCACATTCCTGTAAGATCTGTCGTATGCATACTACACCCTTCGCCAACCTCACCCTTGATGCAAAACGAAGAAGTATTAGAAAATAGAAATACCTTCAAGCGAAGAAGGATAGTTTGAAAATCAAAACATTCTGCGAGAATATATTTCTTGCTATATACATAGAGCTAGTGGTTCAAAAGTTAGTTTAAAAAAAGGTGGTGAGACATGAACAATTACTATTGTTTGTAACACAGGAAAGTAGGCTTAAGCCATTCTACATTTTCCTGGGTAATACCCAAAGCACTTCACTATAAAGGATTCACAAGACACAGTATGGCACACTACAACTGTGCTATACTCACATATTCGATACCGGTGGTGAAGTCATAATACAGGAGCTGTATGTTGGTGGCTCGCGGCTCTCTGCCCCTTTCATGGTCCATCACTTCGTTTAGTTTGCTCCACCACAGATCTCGTGCAGCTTGCGTGCTACAAAGAAAACCAATCCATCCACATCATAGCAAACAGCACAATGAGCTCTCTCTTTCTCCTACCGTAAAACTCTGAACTTACAAGTTTCAAAGTTACAGATCCACGCGAAACGTGAAAAGGTACAAGCTTAACTTCAACCCGCTAAGTAGGTACGGACCAATAAAGAACGCCGACGGGAGCTCCGAGATCGAAAGAAATGAGATGAGCTTAGGAGAGTGCCGTAGTACATTTCACGGCAGGATCTAGGCATTCGGTTGTAAGACATGAAGAAATTCACGAAAACAAGTGCAAAATCTTACAGCTGGAGGCGGTACAAACAGCATTCATCCTTTCATTAATTACCTCGCGGCTTACCAACGATGGATTATACAGCGTGGAATGATATGACACAATGTCTACTGGGATGTGCGCAGGAAACAGATAGTGCAAGGAAGCGGCCTAGGTACTACTCTGGAGGGAATGGTGAACCTCTCAGAATAGGTGACCTAACCGAGATTCGATTCCAGCAGTTCTCGAACACAAGTATAAACCACTTACCGTCGGCCGATTAATGTCTGAATGGGAGAAATGTCGTACAATATTTTAAACTGACATGGTATCAGCCATGAGTCCTTTTCGATCCCGAAATTAGAGGCAGCACATTCCTTCGAAAACGTTAACACACACCCAGGATGGCACATAACGAACGGTTACTTCAATTTCTGCCAGTACTGTATAAACTGTATTTCAACTCAGCGTTCAGACGTAAAGCGTCAACCGTGTTTCCTTTTTTTTTTTAAGTATAGCACGTGACCGCAATGTTTTACATGAAGGCCTTCCTGCAACTTTACCACTACATTTTATCGTACAGCAGTACCCGCTAGTAAATCCTGCACCAACAAATCCCTAACGCCTGGAAACGATTCAGTAATTCTACAAGGCTCGAGTTCCACAGAAGTGACACAGGACCTGAAAACCAAACTGTTCCTTTAATATTGTTTAGTCCATAAAGGAAACTTCCCATACATATGATTTCCATACCATGCTCTGCCATGCTCAGGAACAAGGTACCAGGTTTTCTGCATATTTCGGCGAACCGATCTATCGATATGCCGTAAGAAACACCGCGGTGAAAAAAGGTTCCAGTAGAAAATGGGGCTATGCTATAGGTCAGCGTTTTTCAAACTTTTTCCTCGCGTACCACCGTCACAGTACGGAACATGTACACGTACCACTGTCACAATACAAAATATGTACACGTACATGTCACAATACAAAACATGTACACGTACCACGGTCACAATACAAAACATGTACACGTACCACGGTCACAACACAAAACATGTACACGTACCGCTGTCACAATACAAAACATGTACACATACCACTGTCACAATACAAAACATGTACACGTACCGCTGTCACAATACAAAACATGTACACATACCACTGTCACAATACAAAACATGTACACGCACCACTGTCACAATACAAAACATGTACACATACCACTGTCACAATACAAAACATGTACACGTACCGCTGTCACAATACAAAACATGTACACGTACCGCTGTCACAATACAAAACATGTACACGTAACACTGTCACAACACAAAACCTACACACATACCACTGTCACAATACAAAACATGTACACGTACCATTGTCACAATACAAAACATGTAAATATACCACTGTCACAACACAAAACCTGCACACATACCACTGTCACAATACAAAACATGTACACGTACCGCTGTCACAATACATGTACACGTACCGCTGTCACAATACATGTACACGTACCGCTGTCACAATACAAAACATGTACACGTAACACTGTCACAACACAAAACCTGCACACATACCACTGTCACAACACAAAACATGTACACATAATACCGTCATAATACAGAATACGTACACGCACAACTTACATACTTAACTTATTTACTCCATGGAGCAGAGTCTTTCTTGAGGAGCTAACCGGTTTTCAGCTAGTCAAGGAATTCCCTGCATTTTATGGAACCCGAAGGTTCATTACTGCATTCACGTGTGCCAGCCAACTGTCCCAATTCTGAGCTAGTTACTTGCATATACCGATGCCTACTTTCTGGATACCGGCCTTCCGGGATGTTTCGCTGTGGAAACCTCAAATTGCGCAACTGCAACTTTTCTAATTTAACGCATTTAGACGACAGAGAAGAGTCTGCATTTATATTAGAATAATTAAACATTATCTTGGTATACACTTTATGTTTTGTCTACATTTAAGCACATTTATAACCATTTTAATAGCGCAATTAACGTTTCCATATATTATTACGTAAGTCATTCCTAAAACTCCTCGCGTAATACCAGGCGATAGTCCGCGTGTCACTAGTGGCACGCGTACCGCCATTTGAAAAGCAATGGTGCAGAGTACAAGGCAGACAATCTGTATGTGGAATACCAGTCCCGGAATTCATGTCTGAACGCTACAACGTCCAACATTTAATAAAAAGAAATTCAGTCTTCATCACAGCAACGGGCATAGGCCAATGTGGTTTGCTCCGTCTTCAAGGGTACTGGCCTATCATCTTTTCTTTGGTCTACCAGCGTCTCATCTAACAGTTGCAATGTAGTCATAAACCAATTTCGGAACCCGTATACCTTTCGCTCTTAAGAAGTGTTGTCCACTTACACCTACAGAGAAATTATTTTGCTCGGTCCCTATACTCCTCGTGGCCAAGTGCTTGGACAGTGTGGAAACTTAACCTATGCCGATATTATGACTATGTTCTAAGTCTACACAATTCAGAACGTAGGACATTCTTACTTTAAACTGCAACTGCGGGCATGCAATTGCCCTCTTCTGACTCTGGATAGAACTGCCTTCATATCTTGTACATTCCATCGATTTTTAGAAAATGTTGGTGTCACTGGTTTCACATCAAATGCAGACTGGTTCCATCTTTCGCGGCTGACGTCTTCAGGATGGTCAGCCAACGAATAAGAACGTCGCTTTCTCTTGCCGCCATAATTTATCCGAAACCAACAACCGATATTCTCTTCGCCACCTCCACAAGAAACGTTGGACCAAGCGATCGACTTCATTCCGTGTGCTTTACCGCTTAATATGGATATCAAACAAGGTACCTCAATATCAAGATAACTCCACAGGATACTTCATTTCAAAAAGTTCGAAATAAAATCCCACGAACAGTAATACAATTAATACCTTCAACTACTCATCAGTTGTAGCCAGACGCAACACTCAAACGTTTTCATACTACTACGTCACAGTACCATAAGACATCAATTCTTTCGTTTCGTTTACAAACAACACACAAACTGCAATCAACAAAAATCACTATATCCTGAACGCACATAATATTAGAAACGGTTAGGCCTACCTACCGCATTCGAAAGTTTTTTTTCGTCTTGTACTAAGTATATTAATCACATTCCTACGTCACCGAATTCTTATGAATCCTTCCATCAAGGAACACTATTTCTATAACTCACATCACCGGGATATTACAGTTCGAACACGGTCACATCTCACGGAAAATCGCCTTGGCCAGCGCACGTCAATTACAGGCACAGCAACTACATGACGACGGGACAGAAGCTGATCTGACGTGCAGAAACTGTAACCACGTCGCCTACCAACACCGCACTGACGTAGAGGGCAGCAGGGAGCTTCGTTCCATAAATATACACACACACAGCAACCACAGCAACCCTTGGGCGACACTACCCCATCCCACTGCAGGTAGCTGTGTCGTTGTACCTAATGGGTAACCTTTGTGACAAGCATGTCAGCTTAAAAGCAAAAATCATTTGCAGGTTAGAAATCACAGACTGGCTCCGAATAAAGTTTGCCTTTCTTGCAGTACTGTCTTGGCTCTGCAGAGAGCGTGTCAGCTGAGAAGTATAACTGTTTGTAGATTCTATATCGAAGCCTCGTTCCGAATAAAATTTACCTTCTTTCTTCCAGTGTTGTCCAGCAAATTCAGAGTTTCACATTCAACGTAATATACATACAGACTAGGAGTGTTACGGGTACGAACGCTTCCTCATGAAGGAAGCGGGTCGAAATAAAACACAAAGTTTTTGGATAACTAAAACACATGCTTCACTTAATAAACACGAACATCTGTTGGGAGGCCGGCAGCAGATACAAGCCAAAAATGAAACACACTGCTCCAGTTTTCGGTATAATTCCATTACGCTGAATGTTACTGGAATCTGCTACCTTTGCGGCTATATCTGGTAACCAGACATAACCAAGAAGTCGTCTTCATACTTGTAACAGTTCACAAACAAAATATGCTCAATAACCGAATATTTTCACCGTCTATGTTCATACACAATTTCACACGCCTAACTGCAATGGATCTCTTCTTTCCTCCATCAAACTGAGAGCCAAATTCTGATTTTACGCTCCGTCATCTGGTTTACGTTCATAGGAAACATCTTAACAACGCAATACAGTAGGTGGCGTCACTGTCATTTCCAATTCTAATATTCGCACAGTCGCCATGTTGGTATTATGTCATGAAATGGAAAAGTTATGTGGTGTGCAGTGACTTCTACTATCACAGTAATGATACAAAGTTTCATGAAGATATGTCAATCACAAGTTATTCGAAAGGACAGATAACACATGACGATAAACACGAAGAGAAGCAACCTACCATACTACGCCGTATCCCAGCGCTGAGGCAGTATGAGGCAGTGACAGCGTCATACAATCAAACAACCCTAGAACACTACAACATGAATAGATCTTCATAGCCTTGACAACCTTAACCCTTTAAACGCTGAGTTAAATCCCATCTGCCATTTGCTAGCATTATTAGGAGCTCACCCTATTCTCCACATTAGCAGGATAAGGGTTAAAACGTTATTACCATACATGAAACAAAAAATTTCCTGAGGGCGAAACGCAGACATGCTAAATGTTACAAACACAGAGTGATCACAACAAAGTAAGCACTCAATACTGTCTCATTATAGACCTAGCGAAATCTGTTACGCAAGCTTGGTCTAAAACGGTGGAGCTTAGAAACCACTTAGCGAGACCCACGCGAAGATGGCAGAATTCAGTGACCGTTCAAGAAAGAGATGTTAACGGTACTAAATGTATTCAAGCAGGGCCCATGCCTCTTCTTGTGAAAATGATAGTGAACGTCGCCTTCCATAAAGGACGAGATATGTCCTGAATAGCTCAGCAACTGTCAGCTTCTCAATAACTCTATTCCATGGAGTTCAGAATATCTGAGCGTCTGATGGGAGCAGTCTGAACTGGAGAATCGTGTACGCCAAGGGCATACGGGAGGCCTAACATTCGCTGTGTGTGTGTGTTCTGATTACACCTAACAACACGCTGTATCGTCGTGACGACACTGCTGTGAACTGGGTTACCCCATTTGACGGTGGGGTGTTTGTCGTAAAGCAATCGTTTGAGACGGATGTATTTCCAATTATTTTTTAAGGAATCATACTAAGGACAGCCTGTGCGCAAATATCTTTTCATTCTGTGCATATGTTGTGCAGTGACGCAATAAACAAGGACGCCGTCATGTTCCGCTGCTATGCAGTTATCCATCCTTTCAATGATGGGATTCGCATGACAGATAATTAAGGAAAATATCAACGTGCATTCGTAACACTTAATAAAGGTTAAAAGGTACAGTTCACCCTAGAACAGGCCACGAAAGCCCAGAGCTCTACTCTTTCTTTAACTTCGGCGCTAGATGGGGGTGGGTAGTCAACGCCACGCCTCGCCGCTTTACCCCGGGGAAATGTCCAGTACCCTTTGTACAGGAGGCTGAATGGGCCCCAGGACCGGTCTGGACTGGTGCGGAAAATCTCGCCCCCCACCGGAATTCGATCCCCGGACCGTCCGGCCCCTAGCGAGTCGCTACACCGACTGCGCTATCCCGGCCTCCAACGCACTTAATATTTACTGATTATGTCTAGAAATACTAAATTCGGTATGCTGTAGATTACGAATACATTTACAAATTCTACATTAAATCCTATTCATCAGTCAGCACGTACAAAATACTTGTATTTCCATAGCGTGAAGATATGAAGTTATTATGTGACCTGCAGTTTTAACACAGACACAATCAACGTAGGCATATAAATCATTTATTCAAAGAAATGCAACCAAAATACCTCAGTAACAATCCAAATACAGTGTGCACAATTGTAAACAACACACGGTGTGACCGCAGTGCTGTAAATGGTGTATGACCATCAGAAAAGGGAGCAGAAAGCAAAGATTCCAGCGTGTCTCCACGGTGCGTTACACGTGCACTTCATATCTTGTTCTTCCAGTCATTTCTTTATAGTGAGAGATTCGAGCGTCCGTGCAATAGTAATGGCTGATTAACTGGCTGCGACTTAAATGAGACGCAGCAACTTTTAGTCACGCTCCAAATACTGGGTCTTCTAAAACTCATTCGTTATTAACGTCAGTGATATTACAAGCAATGTACATATAACGTAACACTTACTGAACGTAAAATGTGTGTTTTGATTTCCTCTATGAATTCACCGAGACATTATCATCTATGCACACATATCTTCACGTAAAAAGCAATCCCATTACAGGCCCAGAGGGTTCCAGAAGGTAGAGGCTCCCAGATTTCAAGGCAATCGGCACATGAAGGTGGTAAGGTTGTCAGCCCTACGCATCGGCCGCCTTTACCTCCCAGGAAATATTCCGGGTACTCATTTCTGTTAGAGGCTGAGTCAACCCGAGGGCCATAGTGCGATCGGAAGGATTAGGTCAATAGAAAATTCCAGTGATACCATCGGGAGATCTTCATGTAAGTATCCGTTATTCTTGTCACCTTACAATAAAACTTGAATTTTCCAGGTAGATTTTCGAAAAATACTCAAATATCAAATATTATGAAAGTCTGTCCAGTGGCAGTCTGGTTGTTGTTCCATGAGGGCAGACGTGACGTCGTTTTTCGCAACTTTGCGAACGCTCCTAAAACCCGCAACATGAACTTACAGAACTGTAGTCAGAAACAATTTTGCGTTGCACTTTCGACCAGGAAACTTCAACTAATTAGGCCTACTTACCCCTGTGCTTCTAAACCAGTATCTCAGTTCTCCGAGTTACGCAAATTAGAATGGAAGTTTGCAAACATATTTGGTAACATGCGAAAGGGCTTTTTCACATATGTTACAAAACTAAGTTCCTTTTACGCATCACCAAAGTGAATTTTCATGATATCATGCCAACTTACACGTCAGACGTAGACCTAAATATCAATTGTCTTGCGGAGCAAAGGAAGGACCAAGCTTTATCTTCAGGAAGTAAGTCAGGGCTACTTCTATCATAACGTTATTTGGTACTGGATACTTCAGCGTAGATGGTAGGGCAATATTAAAATGTACCAGAAAGAAACAGGATGTGAGGGGTGGGAGGGTGTGTATTCATCTGGGTCAACACGGACACCAGTGTGAACACAATAAATAAACCTTTGGGTACCATAAATGCGGGGAACAGCTTACCCAGCTGGGAAATTATGAGTGTATCAGAAAGTATCTTGTTCCACGGAATGACAGACAATTAATTAGACCAGTTTTGGTTTTGATTACGGGGCCGGGTTAGCGTAATCGGTGCTGAGACTCGCTACGGGCCGGACACTCGGGGGGTTCGAACCCCGGCTAGGAAACAGATTTCCTCCTGCAGACCGGCTCTAAGGCCTATCCAGTGTTCTGTGCAATTGGGGGCCTGGTAGCTTCATTTTTCCCTTCCAATCCTTCTTCTTGGTTACCCTCGCTACTATCTTTGCTGTATGTGCGATGGTCGCTGCATTTTGTGGCTTTTTACTTCTACAGGGCAATCACTGTAATTTCAGTGACATCCTAGGGCAACTCTCCACTTTCATATATGCCGTTAATCGGTTGTGATTTATTATTCTGAGACCATCTTCTCTCAACAGTCTGAATACATCCCCAGGTATATCATCACATCCTATAGCCGTCTTTATTGAAATTCGACATGGGCAAAGGTTTGGGACGGCAGGTAGTCAATATGTAAATGTTCATAAGACAGGGGAATCATCCCAACAAACAGCGTTACACAGAATAGAATGGCCGGGGAATCTCGTTTGTTTCTTCGCACAGGAAACATGCACGCAAATCTGAATTGTCCACTAACTGAAGAATAAAAGACCAACTTGATGTCACTTGCAATTTTATTTCACTTCTTATGTGCTCAACATGTTTCGGACATTAACATATCCAACATCAGGTGCTTGCAACTATTCTGGTGAATGACCACATTGGTCGTATTGTTCTGTAAAGATGGACAGGACTACCACAACAAAGTACATACATTCCTGACAGACAACAAATTTCAAGCCACTCCAAAAGACCCTACCAATAAATACCAAAAACAGATCACACAAACCATAAAACTATGCAACCTAACCTTTAACAAAGAACAAATTAAACACCTAACTCAAAGAAACCCAAAGCCACCCACACAAAGAGCCCAACTAAAACTTCGCAAAGCTGGTAATCCGATTAGACCGGTGATCAATAACAGAAATGCCCCCTCATACAAAGCCGCCAAAAACCTTAATAGGATCCTGCAACAATACTTAAGTTTAGACAACCATTACACAATAGTCAATTCATCAACCCTAGCACAAGACCTGACAAAACTCAGCATCAACAAAAAGCACAGATTAATAACATTGGACATAAAAGATCTGTACGTTAACATACCTATCACAGAAACCATTGACATAGCCACAACATAACTGCTTAAACATAATGATCCAGAAATCACAACACAAATTTGTAGACTTCTAGAAACAATACTACAACAAAATTACTTCATATTTCAGGAACAAATTTACCAACCCGACAAAGGAATAGCGATGGGCTCACCCATATCAGCACAATAGCAGAAATATTTTACAACACTTAGAACACATCCACATCAGACCCCTCATAGATTCCAAACAAATACTGTTCTACACCCCTTACATAGATGATATCCTCATCATTTATGATACTGAAAGCACCAACCAGGACAACCTCACACAATACACTAACTCAATGCACACTGATTTGCAATTTAATCCAACACAAGAATCTAACGGCTGCATCAACTTTCTCGATTTAACAATCACCAAAAGAACTTCCCACCTAGAAATTGATATTTACCGAAAACCTACAACAACAGACACCACTATACATTTTACATCCATCCACCCTAATGAACACAAATTGGCAGCTTACAGGTATTACATAGAAAGAATGCTCAACCCACCCCTCAATGCAGAACACCAAAAAAGAGAATGGTCAACAATTCTTCACATAGGCCAGCAAAACGGTTTCCCACCTACAATAATACAAAAACTAAGACATCAGATAAAACATAAAACAAAGCACACCACACCACACACAAACATGAACAAAAACAAAAGATGGGTAACATTCACCTACATTTCCCCACAAATACGCAAGGTCACAAACATATTCAGAAACACAAACGTTAAGATAGCATTCAGATGCCGAAAT
>Ga0123355_10007334_pt1 | contig 16510 bp, 9 predicted proteins | sample TergutEmb28metaG_3_FD_89872 | JGI IMG/M metagenome (GOLD analysis project Ga0123355, IMG submission 89872) | Embiratermes neotenicus P1 segment gut microbial communities from Petit-Saut dam, French Guiana - Emb289 P1 | ecosystem: Host-associated > Arthropoda: Insects > Digestive system > Gut ...
CCTTTTTTTTACTTATATTTTTTTGGTGACAGTTGGGGCCCCCCCCCCCCCCACTCCTCCCACCTTCAGAGTCGTTGGGAGCCATGATAGTGTAGTGGGTATAGTGACTCTATCACGGTCTGGATGACCCGGGGCTCTAATCGCGGCTGCAGCAAGACATTTTTCATTTCTCTACACCTTCCACACCGGCTCTGGGCCCTGCTCAGCCTGCTATTCATTGGGTACAGGGGTTCTTTGCTGCGGGTAAAGGGACCGGGGCGTGATGCTAACCACTCCCAACTAGTGCCAAGGCTAAGAATGAGTAGAGATTACCTCTGTTCCACCCATAAACCTTCAAAGCATATACGGGCACAATTATAACGTTTTACCCTTGTCCAAAGTCGATAATAAAGGTTTAGCATTTATACTGCGTATTCCAGACAAACGATCGTAATCTTTCATGTCTGATATTAAGGTTTATCTTCGTTCCTTAAAACAAGCTACAATCGCTCTGTTTTACACATCCTACACAATACTCTAATTCTTCATTCTTCGCCATGTAACCAATGCATCTGAGACAGCGTCGCTAAGTAATCTAAGCATCTAGCTATGCCGTGTCTGATGTTGCAGTACCTTAGTCGTGAATCACGGATTATGAATGCGCAGTCTAAGAATGTGGGGCAAGAGGAAACCATAGTGTTAGCACAAGTTATTCGCCGGCTTCTGGCAGCGAAAACCGGAGTTCACTGCGAGGACATTTCATGTATGATTTATAGTTGACAGAATGGAACTGCGACGGTTTTCTCTCCGATTAGTGTAATTTTCCTCCGTCAGGTAGTGCACTAAATCTTCATTTTCATTCATTTGACATTCAGGGGATGAAAAATGTGCTCGTTAGCAACCGCACTTCCGCAGAGACATAATCTCATCCTGCCATAAGACAATAAGAAGTAGCGGCTGCTTCCAATTTCCGTTGATATCCTAATACTGGCCACGGAAAATAGAAGAAAAACAATGCCTTAGTCCCTTAAAGACGAAATGTAACGTGTAATGCTGACAAAACTTAGTACATGGCCATGTGTCATATACTGCCGTCTTACGACTATGCAGGTAGGATGGTATTTAATTTATGAAGTATATATTTGTATTATTCAGTAAAGCATCAAGTTCCAAAATATAGAATACTTGCTGCTCAATAGAGAAATGTCGACATTATAGGAAGGGGACTCGTATTTCCATCCTGATCTCTGTATAGCACGTGATTATTCCATGCTTTTAAGGCTTAGAAGCTTCCGGTTCAATGCACCATCACGTGGAAACCAACACCTAATTTCGCATTATAAAAAGGGCTTTACAAGACATATTTGGGGGATGCAGTCTAGAAAAGTTGTTACCGGAACTCTGTCACTTGGCTGACTACTACTGGGATCTTCGCTTCTAAACATCGACATTTCTCTATCAATACAGTCATTTTCTACGAAGTATTCAATCCACAAACCAGCTGTAACAACACATCTACATCTAATAACCCAAAAAGTTATATACTCCTCTTCGTGTCTTGTTGTGGCTGTGAATTTCAGTTATTAAGGTTACCATCGCATTCACGGCTTCTCCTCTCGGTCAACACTTCCCACACACTACGCTCCCAACCCTCCATTGCCTTTGGGATACAATACGTGTCTCGAGATCAGAATGCAGGGCGAACTCGCACTGTAAAGATTGATAATAGTTCCTTTGAAGGGATGGAAGAGTTCAAATATTTGGGAACAACTTTAACAAATCAAGAAGAAATTAAGAGCAGATTGCAGTCCGGGACTGCTTGCTATCTTTCGGTGCAGAATCTTTTGTCTTCCAGTTTGTTTTCCAAAAATTTAAAGTTTAGGATATACTGAACCATAATTTTGCCTGTTGTTTTATGTGGGTGTGAAACTTGGTCGCTCGCATTGAGGGAGGAACGTAGGCTAAGGGTGTTTGAGAGTAGGGTGTTGAGGACAATATTGGGCCTAAGAGGGATGAGGTAACAGAGGAGTGGAGGAAAACTACATAATGGGGTGCGTATGATCTCTACTCCTCGCCCTATATTGTTCGGGTGATCGAGAAGAATGAGATGGGCGGGGCCTGTAGCACGTATGGGGTGAGGAGAGGCGTATACAGGGTTTTGATGGGGAAACCTGAGGGAACGAGACCACTTGGAAGACCCAGGCATTGATGGAGGAATAATATTACGATGGATCTTCAGGGAATGGTGTGTGGAGGTATGGACTGGATTAATCTGGCTCAGGATATGGACAGGTGGCGGACACTTGTGAATGCGGTAATGAACCTTCGGGTTCCATAAAATGCGTTGAATTACTTGACTAGCTGCAAACCAGTTAGCTTCTCAATAAAGAGTCTGCTCCATGGAGTAAGTAGAGTGCCTAGGTTACGGAATGAAAGATCCGGGCTTCGAATTCCGCAACGGAAAGAGATTTATCTCTCCTCAAACAGTCCAGATCGGTTCCGGGGACCACTGGCCCATTCAACCTCATGGTCAATGGGTACCTAGGGCTTTTCGTGGGTAAGGGGGTTAGGGCAGCCGGGGCATGAGTCTTACCGCTCCATATTGCCGAGATTCATGGTGTGTATGGGGAAGACTTTGTCCATTTGCTGGCTGTTAGCTCAACATATACAGCACTGGGTATGTACGAGGAGGTGCTAATAAGTCCCTAGCCCGACCTACTTCCCGGTGTCGTAGGACGTAATCAATAGAGTCGTTGGAAAGAGGGATCTGTCCATGTGCCGAATTGCAAGTCTTTTCTTGTTACATGGGATGAAAGAAAGCACGTCAAGCGACGCGCGCGATTTCAACAACATGGAGACGCGAGCTGTCATCAAGTTTTTTTTTTCCTGCAAGGCAAGGCTTCGAAGGAAATTCACGCTATTCTGATAGCAACATTAGGGGAACGTGCACCATCGTATGCCACCGTAAAAAACTGGGTGGCCCAGTTTAAACGTGGTGATTTTTCCACCTGTGATACGCCTCGTCCTGGACGGCCCAAAACAGTGACCACCCCGGATATTATTGATCAAATTCACGAGCTAATCTTGGAAGACCGCCGGATTTCGACTAAATCAATAGCTGAACAACTGGGCATTTCACGTGAGCGGGTTGGGTCAATCATTCATGAACATTTGGACATGCGGAAGCTCTCCGCGAAGTGGGTCCCGAAATGCCTGAACGCGGATCAAAAACGTCAATGGTGCCAGTCGTCTCAGCAAATTTTGGAATTTTTTCGGCGCGATCCAAATAATTTCCTGTCGCGATTGGTGACGATGGACGAACCCTGGTTTTATCACTATGACCCGGAGACAAAGCAACAATCAATGGAGTGGTGGCATAGCGGCTCACCCCACCCCAAAAAATTCCGAGTGCAAAAATCCGCTGGAAAATTTCTCGCCTCATTTTTTGGGATGAAGACGGTATCCTCCTCATTGATTATCTTCCAAAGGGCCAAACTATCAACGCGGAATGTTGCTTGTCTCTGCTGGTGCAATTGAAGGACATTTTGAAGGAAAAACGCCGCGGGAAGTTCACCAAAGGGGTCTTGTTCTTGCACGACAATATCCCGGCTCACCGGACACTTGCAAGCCAAAAAAAAAACTGGCCTAACTTGGTTTCCAGTGTCTTGATCACCCACCGTTTTCTCCGAATCTGACCCCGTCGGACTACCACCTGTTCCCTGAACTGAAAAGAACAATTGAAAGCTCGCCATTTTTCGTCCGACACGGAGGTCATTGCTGCCGCGGAGACCTGGTTGGACGGACAACCTTCTGAATTTTTTTTTTTGAGTGACTTGCAGAAGTTAGAGCAACAGGCTAAGAAGTGTATTGAGCTTCGTGGAGAGTATGTTGAATAAATCCCGAGTTTGGTCGCTGTAGCTTGTTTCCTTCCTGGTCGGGCTAAGGACTCGTCAGCACCCCATCATAGCTTGTGGAAATTAATTTAAGTTGCTAATTTTTACTACCATTAGAAGCCCTCTCCAACTGTTCGTTAAGTCTACAGTGTAATTTTGTTACTAAGTAGACTGTGGTTGCCACGAACTCTAATTGCTGCGGTTTTGATTTACTGCCGTACAGAAATCAGTATTATTGCATGAGACTGACGAAATTAAATTTCTACACCGTCGCTAAAGGGGAAGTTCCTTAGTGTTTTCTGGTCTAGGCCCGGTAATTTGTGTAAGAAACATCTTGAAGGTTTGTAGTTGAAGCGTGTCACGCGAATTCCTTATCATAAAAATGGCTTCCGTACAATGACTACTCAGGAAATTTGTTAAGAGGTATGATAATATATTGAGAATAACAAATGATATAGCATGCATTTGTTCTCACGCGCAGAGCGATTCCGGCAAATCATTCTTATAATTATCATTCTTCACACTTTCAACACATCTGTTATTGTCGATAAAGTAACTTGTCAGTCACTTTAGCGCGTCTTTCGACCTTGATTCATCTTCATGTTAATATGATGATGTGAAGCTGTATACGTTAATCACATTGGCATGAAGATATCGAATCAAAGTCGAAACATGTTGCTAAAATAATTCGCAGGTTTTTTAATCAAAATTATAAGTTGTGTTGGCGGTGTTTTTATTATTATAATTATTATTATTATTATTATCATCATCATCATCTCCTTTATGCAGGGTATTTATACTTATATTCCTGAGAAAACTATGTCTCTAGGGAATACAGTGTTGCGGCTATTCTATTGTTACTATTCATGGTGCTTATATCGTTAGTTTCAGTGTTCAATCTATTGTATTTTCACATTAGTACTTTCCAAAATATGTGTGCAGTGCCCAACATGGCTGTTTTCTGTAGTTCCTTGACTTCATGTTTTTCTGATATGTTGCGCACATATTTTCTGAATGACTTTGAAATAGTCCCAGTCGCCCCTATTATTACTGGTATCACCTTTGTTTTTTACATTCCACATGCGCTGTATTTCTGTTGTAATGTCTTTATATTTTCGAATCTTCTTGGCTTCTTTTTAATCACATTATTATTATTATTATTATTATTATTATTATTAAAATGAATTTTCAAGAAGTGGGATGGGAGAGGAAGGTACTGGATTGATCTGGTCCAGGATAGGGCAGGTGGCGGACCCTTGTGAGCACGCTAATGAGCCTTGGGGTTACATGAAATGCGGGGAATTTCATTACTGGCTTTGAATCTTTTTGCTTCTCAAGAAGGAATCTGTTCCATGGAGCTGTTATTATTATCATTATTATTAACACAACGGAATGTCAAGCATAAAAAAAATCTTATCTTTGTCTCGTGCCGTAATCCGTTTGAAAGGAAACAGTTATTACAGTCACTTTGTCTCTCACTCAGACAGGTATATTTGCTGTATCTCTAAATGACTGACAAGCAGTCCACAGGCCACACCTCTAGGATACTCGTGAAAAGTTACCGTGGTGGTTGCAGTACAGAAATAACTCGACATAATTTTACACTTCCGAGAATGTAGATTCCACTGTAGTGACTTTCATTTCGACATGACACGTCAGTCAAATCTCGGTTATGAAAAAGTTGTATAAAAGCGGAGTTGAGGGAAGTAAAAATGATTGAATTCCGTTTGAATAGCGAAAGGCTTCCTCTCCCTTTGAAGGGAAGGGCTCTGCCCTACCTGTCAGTACTTTGAGGGTTGAGTAACAACCACTAGGCTGTATATCATGTACAGATGTAGCCTTAACGTCTCTGCGAAACACAAGGCCTCACATGTAATGAGTACCTTGTGTTCTGATTGTACAGATGCCGAAGCGTGAAGCTAATAACACAGTTCAATCTACTGTCGAGGTCTCGTGGTTACCTCTTCTGTATGTATTCACATTACAAGGTAAATTTACCTTTCATCTCTTCAACAAAATAAATATTTTCTACAAATGTTATGTTACACATATCGTGTATTTTTGTATGTTCAATATATTTACCTACAAATGCACTTAGTAAAATATAATTAAATACAAATCATAAAACACAATTTATGGTAAAATTCACCCCTACATATTTCGACACCTGAGTGCCATCTTCAGGGAGTCTACGAACGCAGACATTGACAAGTCAAACGCTCCAGTAGGGTAATATTAGTAATTAACCAACTTAATGCACAAATTCTCGTTTCATATAATAAGTTTATTATATGCCTCTGCATGTTTCGAGCACTATGTGCTCATCATCAGGAGGTCAAAATTGTATTACACAGCATCTGGTATGATCACACTCTGTAGGTAGTCGTACGGTGCACCGGGCGGCCACCTACAGAGTATGACGATACCAGATGCTGTATAACACAATTTTGACCCCTGATGATGAGCACATAGTGCTCGAAACATGTAGAGGCATATAATAAACTTATTACGAATCAAGAATTTGTGCATTAAGTTGGGTAATTACCAAGATCATACTGAGATGCACGGTCAGCAAAACATAAAAAAAAGCTCCACTAGGGGTATTAATCCCCCAAAATGTAAGTGTTAAGGTGACGGTGAAAGCGAGTTAATGTCTGCATTGGAATGTTGGACTTGTCTTCCTCTGTGTTCGTAGACTCCCTGAAGTTGGCACTGTGGTGCCGAAACATATAGGTGTGATACTTATCATGAATTTTGTTTTATGATTTGTATTGTATTGCATTTCATTGAGAACATTTGTTGGTCAATGTACGGAAAAAAAAGAATAATTTTTATGCGTCAACAAAAAGTGCAAAACTACTTGTGATGCTGATTAAACAATTTGACTCAGAAATTTCTTATGTGGCATTCATTTAGAGTTCCGGGTAGTTTAAATTTCGTTCGTATAATTTTTGTCTTCTTGACAGAGTGGAGTTTTCGCTGGCTTCCTTTTTTCATAGATATTTTCCGTTAATCTTATGTTTATTGGACCGTGCGTCATCTTGATAGTTGAATAAAGAGAGACCAACCTGATTTCACTTGCTTTATTATTTCATTATTTAATGCTCAGCATGTTTCGGATGTTAATACATCCATCCTCAGGAGCTTGCGACTTATTTGTTGAGTTACTTCATGGGTTGTGTTGCTCAGGTTCGATGTGTGTTGGTGTTACTTTGCGGTTTGGCTTTGATGGTGTGGTATCCGTATGCAGGCTGAGGCACTAGTGCAATGAGGATGGATGTACTAACATTCGAAACGTGTTGAGCATTAAATAATGAAATAATAAAGCAAGTGACATCAAGCTGGTCTATCTTTATTCAACTATCAATACTTTTCGTTGTTTCTGAAATACTGCCGTCTTCCCCGTTTGTATTTGTGGTCGAATGAGTTAATAGTCTCTTTATTTTTATTTCAGACCTCTGCTTCCAGGGCCCTCTGTATACACAAAACTTTAACAGATGCGACCTAACAGTTTATCTCAGCGTTTATTGATCACAGAGCTGCCGGTTGTCGACACAAAGTTTGAGTGGTTGGTGATATGTGATGCGTACCCTTTAGTTCGCTGCTACAGATCTGAGTAAGTTGTAAATGTCGATGGTATTCGGTATTTATAATCATACTACCGCGGTGAGGAGCCGGGATCCATCAGTCGGTATAGGGACTAGGATACAGTCCAGATAGTCCGGGACACGAATCTTGACAAGGGCCACGAGATTTCTCTTTTCCACAAAACGTCTAGAGCGGCTGTGGGGCCCAGTCAGCTTCCAGTTCAGTGAATATCGGGGTTCATTGTCGGGGGTTTAGCGACCGAGGCGTGATATTGACCACTCACCCGTGTCTAGCGCCGAGGTTACGAATGCGCGGAGCCATACCTCTACTCCCTCTGTATGCCTTCATAGCGTCGATAGAGGAATTTTACTTTTCGCTTTTTTTTTAATTTTAAACATTTGTAAATAAAAGCATTTTTAAAAATAGAGTGTAAACTACAGCTTGTGCTTGCGCAAGTTTGTTCTCTTGTGCATCTGAAAGAAATATCTCGTTAAACGGTGTCCATTAAGGTCGATTTTTGTTTGCATTGTTCCTTTGGTTGAGGAGAAGATAGAGTACAGGAAACAGCACCCAGTTCCCTAAGCGTTATGGTCTCCAACCATGCAATTCAACCATCAGGGGGTCTTTTAATAGAAAGAGAGTAAAGCGGACGTGAATAAGTTATAACTTTCGATTTATGCCGCTCGTTATAGATGGTGTTGGATATTTGTATGTTCTTTGTTCTCCATGACCACATGTAATGTTCGACTATCAAGGAACGCAGCAACAGCAAAATATAACGATGTTCTTATGCCAGGAATTCGAAGCAGTTTTTCCCTATGTTGATTTTTATCGTTTAAGTATATACTTTGTACCGAGGGAGGAAAATTGTGTTCATTAGGGCAAGGTTTCATGCTGTTCTTGAAATTGAAATGATAATTTCAGCCTTCCTCAGCAACTGTTTGTGCTGAACTGAGTTAGCGTTACATAATTTGTAGAGCGCTCTATAGTAGTGCTATTGTACTGTACCGAGTACCTCTGTCGTATTTCTTGTTACTCGTGTCCGTTTATTGTGGCATTTAAATTTCAGTAAAGAATTACCATTGTCTTTTGTTCTCTTACTCTGTAGGTCGGCGGTCTGTGGCAACCAAAATTATTCTGTATTCGCTGAAGTTTCCAATATCCTGTCAGTACTTAAAACGCCTTATTTTGCACACACCAAAACGTTTATCGGATTACCATGTAGAGTGAGGCATCATGTTCCACCGAAACGTCGGTAAGAATCGACACTGTGTCATCCCAAGTGACTTGAATCCTTGTTTTAGCAGTTAATAGGTTATGTAAGGTAGAATGGCGACGTTATCGTGATGCTAACCCTTTGAAGAATGAATTTAACTTGACTTGTCTGTAAAGATCCAATTCGTACCGCGCAGTAAACATTCAGTGTCTGTTATAAAAACCAGTCGTTTAATGCTGTATATGAAAGAAATCCTTTTTCTTTCTGCGAGCCATTCAAAACATACGTTTGCAATCTGTGGGCAGAACGTAGAATTTGTAAACGATAAACTTTGTAGTACAAATAAGTAGTAACCACTAGTCTTTCCTTAACCTCCGGGCCTCCAGGGATTAAGTGGGAGAGAAGGTGTATCTCCACTCAAACTCAACTTCGGCATGCGCCCACCATTTTACCCCTGGGGAAACAGTGTTCGGTACCGTTGAGTGGGGGGCTGGCAGCGCACTAGAGCCAGTCTGAAATCGTTGGATAATAGAAGAATGTCTTGTCCTTGTCGGGAATCGAAACACGTTTCGTCAGTCGTCTGTTTCCTAGCCTAGTCACAATACCGATCAAGCCACCGTGACAAGGTAGAGGATTATTCTTGCAGGATTTCTGAGTACATTTGCGTTCTCTGTCCATTCATAACTTCACAAGTATACCGCGAATAGTTCACAGGTTAGCACTTTTCAGCCGGAAACTAAACATAGATATCAGCTGTTTCAAAATTAAAATTCGAACGCAAGTGATGCACCTGCATTTTTTGAAGGTGTGATACCAGAAATACTTTGAAAGCTTTGAAATGTGGTGCTGCAGAAGGATGGAGAAGATCAGTTGGACCGCTCGTGTAAAATGGAGCACTTTTACATAGAATCAAGGAGGAAAGAGAATCGTACATGCGATAAAACGAAGAAAGGCTGACTGGATTGGTCACATCTTGCTTATAAACTGCTTTATTAAACACGTTATTGAGGGAACGATAGAAGGTACGGGTTGATGAGGAAGAATACTTAAGCAGCTATTGGATTACAAACGAGAGGATACTGGAAGTTAAAAGAGGAGGCACTAGACCGCATTTAGTGGAGAACTCACTTTGGAAGAGACTACGGACCTGTCATAGGACAATCTACCTAATGATGATGATGATGATGATGGTGACGGTGACGACGACGACGACGACGACGGATATATGAGGGTCTAGTCCAGCACGCTAAGAATTGCGCTAGTGTCAGTCCGATGTCAGAAGTCAGAAGACTCGTGTGAGTGCGAGATTATCGTGTCTTTTGAAATTGCGACTGAAAATTACTAAAAACAAAGGAACGTTATGAGCACACATAATTGCATTCTGCATTGAACAGCATTTACTGCGGCAAGTCGTGACCGAAATTGACAAGCGATTTGGACCACAGACACAAAATGAACACTGACAGGCACTCTGCAGATTTAACTAATAGCTGTTATTACGACATTACAAGCATACTTCATTTTGCCGAGTACATATACATTTTGTGCGCTTCGCTGATAAATTATTGTGTTTTATCTACAGGATGCAAGCATTTGCCACAAAAGTAGTGTACAGCACACGCGCTTACACGGACACAAGCTATATAATGAACGTACCTTTTGTTTGCACATTGTTGTCATTTCTATAATATTCCGAGTGCGACATATGGTGTTGTAGTGCCTGTAACGTATCTTGGAATCATCTTCATGAAAATCAGAGATTTCTCTTCGTATTAGTACTTGTGTTGTGACCATACAAAACTTAACAAATGTAATTATTGGCTGCTTACCGATGATGTGCATTAAACTGTGTTTACTGCTGTACGAACCAGAATAGCCCAGTTGGTGTAGTGACCAACTTATGGGCTCAACGACCCAATCGGAAATTCAGTTCCGACCAGGGTTAAGAAATTATTCTCTTGTGCACAACATAAACACCCGCTCCGAGCACAGCCGCCTATCCGATGCTTACCGCGGGCTGTCTGCGGCATTAGCCGTCAGTGACGGCCTGTGTACTGTACAATTTACGGACCTTTAATACTTCACATGCTGCCAAACTCGGTGCACCGTTCCGGCGTCGGTGCATTTAAAGGTACCATAAATCTAAAACCCGTCCGTCCTGGGCAGTAATTGGGATTTAAACCCCCGGTGTCACTGGAAGTGTAAAGCACCCGGTTACTTTAGCGAACCAACTGCCTCCGTCTAGTGCCGCAGTTCTTATCTTCTTCGTGGCGGAAGCCTAAAATCTCGCAACTTGAATGAAAATTATCCCAAATTTTATGCCCGTTTCGTTGTTTCAAATTATCACATATCTTTATTAAGGCGAAAAAAAAATTGGTAGTTGAAATGACATTGACACGTACCGGCAACATACTGTATAGGAAAGAAAGAAATATCGTTACGTTTGCGGTTACGGAGCCTTTACTTAGCACCGACTGGTACCGGGGCTTGACACGCGAGTTAAGAGGCCAAGAAGTGGTGTTGGCTAGCCACCCCCATCTAGCGCCGAGGTTGAAGCTCGGAAGAGCTATACCTCTCCTCCTCCTCCTCCTCCTTCCCCTCCTCCTCGGTGCCTCTGTTGGCATCTTGTAGGGAGAATTTCATCCTCTTTCCCAGCCCCGGGTTAGAGACGGAAGTCCCTGCCCAGTCAATCTTGATTCCTCTTTAGGAAGTCCCTAGTCCTTTATCGGACGTATCTCAGTCCCTGCAGATAAATTATCGGGGACCACGAAACATTGTTCGGGTGATGAATCTGGATGGATGACATGGACGGCATGTAGCACGTATGGGGTAGAGGAGAGATGCATACAGGATATGGGTGGGAATGTTTGAGGAAAGGGGACGACTTAGAAGACTTAGGCGTATATGGGAGGATAATATTAAAATGGATCTTAAAGAAGCATAATAGTAGAGCATGGACTGAATTGATCTGGCCCAGGATAAGGACAGGTGGTTGGTTCTTGTGAATGCCGTAATGAACCTCCGGGTTCCGTAAAATGCGGGGGATTTCTTGACTTGCTGACGATATGCTAGCTTCTCAGGAAGGACTCTGCTGCATGGAGTTAGTTGGTTGAGAAGCGGTTTGTAAATAAGCAGAGGTTAAATAAACAGTAGGTGGTGATTGCAGTCCGTGTTCCGTAATACCGCTTTATTTGGTTATACTGATGACGGAGTTAAATAGGAAAATAAAGAACAAATAAACTTTTTTCTCCATAAATCCCACAGATAATGAACGGGCGAGGGATAGAGCTATGACTGAAGGCTTCTACAGTTGGTGTTGTCAGTACAATGTCCCAGTCTTCAGCATTCATTTGGTTGGTTCTTAAGAAAAGAAAGGAACTTCAGGACGTTGCATTATAAGAAATATGACGTAAATCAAAGCCTGCTGTTCCTTGAGAGTCACATCCATAAAATATTCTGTAGCGAAATTTCTGCTTGTACTCCGTTCTGCGCGAAAGAGAGGTTTTCGTATCAAGAGGGGTGGGGGACAGGAAGCGTACACCGACTGTTGAAATTGGGCCTAGCGTGGCATTTCAGGACAAAACGGGTCTATTTCGGGAATTGTAGGAAGAACGGAGACATTTTTAGTAGCCACCCCCCCCCCCTTCCCCTCCCGCAGCATCATTACCGTCTAGCCTCATTAGTGAATGCTTTGGGTAACTATGACAACAACAAAATGTCAGCCATTTCATCATCATTTCTGATGCCCTGCGTTTTCTTGTCTGTCGCTCCCCTCTGCTTCCCTCACTCTACCTTCTTTTGTCACAACAAACAATAGACAATCTACTTTCCCTTGATGAGGGAAGGTTTGACTGGCATTTTGCAGATGTCACTCGTGTATCTTCAAGTTATGCTTTCTGTGATGGCGAGCTCGTAAGGCAACCGGATGTAACTAATCTTCCTTAATACGAATTGCGAAGAGTCTGTGAATAATCGTCCTCCAAGCCTGAAGTAGACAAATATGCACATCCTTCCCCAGCCGCCATGCGTCTAGTTGGTAATGGTCGTGGTGTATGTCATATTAATGTCAAATGTAATCCCAGTGACCGTGCGGTCTAAGGCGTCGGCCTGTGTCCGCTCGCTTGCTGTGATTTCGCGTTCGCATCCTATCGATGGCATTGATGTCTGACTCTTGTGAGTGTTGTGTCTTGTCAGGCGGTGGTCTCTTCTTAGGGCTGATCACTCTTCCAGTGGAGTCCTGCCGAGGGTAATGTGTCTGAGTGTGATCGTGACGCCTCTATAATGAGAATCTGGCCCACTAGGAGGGGGGAGATGTTAAGAATAAAGGTGTCACTCTCTTCAATGAACCCTTTAGAGCCCAGTGGTTACTATAGGTACCTCCAGGTTTAACACACAAAAATGAAGCGTTTTGCCCACAGAGTGCATTAAGGTGTTTTAACGGATCTCAGAACAAACGTTATTTCCCTGACAGTATTAACTGGTTAGCTTTTATAACCGAGAAATTATGTGTTTACTGTGCGGTTCAAACTGAATATAATATAATTCAGGTTGATCTGTGTTTATAAGTAGGCCGTGACATGATTCAGCCTTTTAGTCGCCGCCCTCTCACCATGAAAGCCCGAGTTCGATCCCAGGCCAGTCCTTGTGAGTTGTGTGGTGGGCAATAAGGTACCAGAACATGTTTTCCTCCGAGTACTTCCGTTTTCTCATGTCAATATCATACCACCACTGCCCCATACTTATTTTAATCCGGCCTTAGCTGTTGTGGGAAGGACAAACGGGCGAATTCAGGGAACTTCCTGTAAAGCACTCCTTTTTCGGTAACCGGGGAGCATTGGATTGAAAAGCAGGTGTACTCTCTTTGCAAAGGGTTAAGCATCAACTCATGAAGGTATATGGGCGAATATAAGTAACGCATCAGGAGTTCGTAACGTTGGCAAACATTGATGGAGAGGTGCGGCCGTCTCGACACCCTCTCCAGAGGAAGCAACCCCTGTCCCTGTTGAAGAGGAGATCGGATGGGACTTGGTGTAGGTCTTGATGTTTTGGAAAACAGAGAAATCTCTGCCTCTGCCGGAAATCTAACCTCGAATCCTCGATATTCCAGTCTGCAGCCTAATCACTATACCGACCGAGCCAGCCTGGCTTGTGACAGTAGCAGCAGACAGTGTTGTCTAGCTTTTCCATTCATTTTCGTAAAAGCAAGTAACATTACAGCACGTGGAATTATTACACATACAATTTCACTCTTCTCCATCTTCCTGTTTTTATGAACGCATACTGAAAGAAAGTGTGTTTCGCGCCATCTTTCTTTATTTTAGTATATCAAACAATTCTGTAACAAATTAATACAAATTCAAACGTTAAGGGCGTATCGTTTAGGAACCACGTCTTAAGTGACGCTAATTTTACAATCAACGCAGATATTTGCACTCCTTCTTCTTGGTAGAGATTGAAATATATGAATTAATTAATATGCCGAGTTTTCTAAAAGGGAAATCAACAACCAATCAGATCTTCACTTTAAGTAGAATTATGGAAAAGACAGTCGAATATCAAATTGGAGTACATCATTTGTTCATTGACTTTAAATCAACCTATGACAGTATCTACTGAGAGACTGTCTTTGGTACCACGATGGAATTTGGTATCCCACCTAAACTGATAAGATTGGTCACAACAACAATGACCAAAGTGCAATGCTCAGTCCGGATCCAGTCTCACCTGTCGGAGCCAATATCTACCACATGTGGGGTGAGGCAATGCGACGCACTTGCATGCCTCCTCTTTAATATAGCCTTGGAAAAAGTCATACGGGATTCGGGAATTCAAACTAGAGGAACCATTTTCTTCAAGACTGTACAAATCTTGGCCTATGCCGATGTCATTGATTTAATGACACGTAAAACTCCTGGACTCAACGAAGCTTTCTTAAATCTGGAGAAATCTGCAAGAAATATGGGACTGGTAATATATCAAGAGAAGACGGTTTACGTGTATATTGGAAAGGACACAACATTACATCAGGACCTTGCAATAGGAAATTACGTGTTTAATAGAGTGGACAACTTCAGATATCTGGGTACAATGGCCAATAAAATGAACAGCAGGTCAGTAGAAGTGAATGCTTGACTGATAATGGCTAATAAAGTAAATTATGAGTTACAGAACCGTATGAAATCAAGGAACATATCCAAGAAAATGAAAACACTCCTCTATAAAACATTAATGTGACCGGTATTTACATATGGGGCAGAAACATGGGTGCTATCTAAGCAAGATGAATATCGTCTTAGTATTTTTGAGCGTAAAATCCTCCGAAGAATTTATGGTCCAGTGACTGATGGGGGAAGATGGCGAATTAGAACTAGCCAAGAACTCTATCAATTGTGTGGTGAGACTGACATTGTGAAATTCTGCAAATTGAGCAGACGGAGATGGGCAGGACATGTCATAGGCCAGGATGACGATGATTTATCCAGGAGAATCCTCCTCAGTGAGCCAGGAGGAAAGCGCCCCAGAGGGGGACCCGAGTTGCGCTGGGAAGAAGGAGTGAAGGAAGATGCAGCAAAACTAGGGTGTAGAAACTGGACAGTAGTCGCCCTAAACCGGGAAGGATGGAGGAAACTCTTGAAGGAGGCCGAGGACCACCCCGGGCTGTAGTGCCGTTGGGAATGGGGAATATGCCGAGTATATTGTGTGTGGATTTTAGTTTACTAAACATGAGTCCGTAATCTTGTATCCCCCTCTTTTTCCGTATTACATTCTCACGCACTGTATTTCGATACATGTAACACTACTTTTTTTTTTTTTTAATTATTTCCCCTCATTCCAGTCCGTTGACACACTATCGCTCCAGTACTCCATACTTTTAATCTCGAACCCACACTATAATGATACGTAATGTGCAACAGTCGACCAGAGTGCTGCGTAATCAGTTATGTCCTTTCTCCTTTCAGTTTCATAATCTGTATTTAATTAAAATATATGAATATTGCGCGACCCTTATGTAAGCGTTGGTAGTGCAAAGGTCATAATAGAAACACAGAATGAAAAGTTAATATTCTAAGTCATACTTCAGTTATTTTCTGGAATGAAAGCAATATACTGGACTTAACATGTAAATCAGAAAAAATAAACTTTCGGTAATTCTTGAATGAGTTGTGTGGAGGAGTGTGGACAGCACACGTGGACAGCACACGTGACCACGAACCTCACAGGTCGTAGTTAACGTGCAGGCTGCGGCAGCATGTTTTTCCCACAGCCGTGGGGAAAGTCTTCGAGTTTCATGGGCAATTCACAACTATGCAGCAAAATAAAACTGAACTGTAATTTGAAATGCAAATTGTATATATTCAAAATTTTATGTAACGTGTTGTAGCTGAAGTCGCGTTCATCTGGGGCTTTTGTGAGAACGGTTTTGGATTTTCTTTTTCCATCAAACGAGAAACATATGACCAAAATAACTATCGACATTCAAATGGACAGAAGGCATAGTTATCCTTATCATTATGTTAATGGTAAAAGCAGTCCCGTTACAGGCCTCGAATGGCCCAGAGGGTTCCAGGAAGTTAAGGTTCCCAGAATTCATGACAGCGGCACAGGGTGGTGGTAATGTTGTCAGCCTTACGCACCGGCCGCCTTTACCCCCAGAAAATGCTCATGGTACTCATTTCTGTTAGAGGCTGAGTCGACCCCAGGGCCATTGTGCGATCGGAAGGAGTATGTCAATGAAAAATTCCAGTGACTCCAGCTGGGATGGAACCAGCGACCTTCCGATTTGTAGCACAGCACCTTAACCACTGTGCTACCGCGGTCCCCCCCCCCCCCCCCC